>Ga0209723_1000908_pt1 | contig 50702 bp, 38 predicted proteins | sample BiotimSIPDNA_2_FD_185750 | JGI IMG/M metagenome (GOLD analysis project Ga0209723, IMG submission 185750) | Anaerobic biogas reactor microbial communites from Washington, USA - Biogas_R2 time_0 SIP DNA (SPAdes) (version 2) | ecosystem: Engineered > Bioreactor > Anaerobic > Unclassified | place... | reverse complement strand
TCTCCGGTTGCTGCCGGGCCGCTTTCCGAAACCTCACTGCTTTCCTCGGCAGGCACCTTCTTCCTGCCGGCGCGGGGTTTGCGCACGGCAAAGCGGGCGACCAGGATGCTGATCTCGTAGAGAACCAGCAGAGGGCCGGCCATAAGCAGCTGGCTGATGAGATCCGGCGACGGCGTGAGCACCGCGGCGGCGATAAAGATCAGCAGGATGGCATATCGCCGCTGAGTGGAGAGCATCCGGGCATTGACGACACCGATCTTGGCCAGAAAAAAGACGAAGACCGGCAATTCGAAACAGAGCCCGAAGGCCAATAACAATTTCAGAGCGAGTCCGAGATATTCCCGCATGGTGACCATGGGTTTCAGGAATTCGGAGGAAAAAGAGATGAAGAACTTGAAGGCCGGCGGCAAGGCGACGAAATATCCGAAAAGCACTCCCGCGGAGAACAGGAGGGTGGAAAGAAAAACGAAAGGAAAAACGTATTTCTTTTCCTGTGGATAGAGACCGGGAGAGATGAATTTCCAGATTTCCAACAGGATGTAAGGGCTTGTCAGAATCAGTGCAGCGAAGAAGGAGACCTTCATATACGTGAAGAAGGCTTCCGGCAGAGACGTGAAGACCATGAAGCTGTTTTTGGGCATGACCTCGATCAGAGGGAGGGTCACGATCCGGAAAAGCTCTTCCTTGAAGGTGTAACAGAGGGTAAATCCGATTGCCAGAGCGATGAGGACGTGGACAAAGCGTTTGCGCAGCTCTTCCAGATGGGCCGTTAACGGTAGTTTTTCATCAGCGGATAAGGTCATAAGTTTTCAGGTGTGATTTTTCAATAGATGTTGAAAGAACTGCTTCTCATATCCTCAAGACTTTGGTCGTTTCGGTTCTTCCCGTTCCATATCCGGAGCCTGCCTTCCCGCATGAGCGTCTGCCTGCGGCACCTCGGCGTACATCTTCCGCCGGGATTGTGCCTTCCCGCGCCGTCCGGATGTTCTCCTTTTCTGTATATGAATTGATGGGCTTCACGGCAGGGAAAGAGGTGGGCGGAGCGGAGCCGGTCTGGGGTTCATTCCGGGATGCTGGAGTCAACCATTGGAGGCTGTTCCCTCAAGCTTTTTCTCCTCGGCGGCTTTGTCTTCACCCTTTTCTCCTTCTTTTTGCGGAGACTGCGGCTCATCGTCCTGAAGAGTGCCTTTGAGGCTGTCGGTTACACCCTCGGCGGTTTTTCGGAATTCAGCCAGCCCTTTACCCAGAGACTTGGCCACATCAGGCAGCCGCTTCGGACCGACAACGAGCAGCGCCACGGCGGCAATCAATAAAAGTTCCTGCATGCCGATGTTAAACATGAATGGATCCACTCCAATAAATTTCAATTGGTTATACATAGGGAAACAGAGGATTGTCAAATCATTTATCAGATCCGGAAGCCCAGCAACCGGAGCACTCCGGCGGTCAAAGACGGAAAGTCCGCAAGATTCATAACCCATGGAAAGGAGGGATCAATCTGATGGAGAGAATCGGGAGCGTCGCCCGTCTTCCCGGCTAAGCGGGTAGGTGTCACCCCGATCAAGGCTTCCGGAAGAAGAAGGCCTTGAAAAGGCGCACGACCATACAGGGTGGGCCGCCTGCGGACATCGGGCATTCCCCTGAGTTCGAAGGCGGGGTGAAGCATTGCCGGTTTCCGGTATCCCTTCTCTTTTTTTCCTTATCCTCGGCAAAGATTACAATGCTTAGTTCTAAGGCTAATTTCCGTGAAAAAATACAGTGTTGCAGGTATGGATTTTTGACTGGACTTTATGGTTATACCGTCCTCAGCACTACATTTCAAATCTGCGAGGAAAAAATCATGAGAAGATGGCGTTTAAAATTACTGACGGCAGTTTCGGTTTCGGTCCTGGCCGTCCTTTCGCTGTTATCCACAGGTTTTGCCGGCACCTTGAGCTCGCCTTTGCTGGCCCGGGCGGAACAGGGCGGTACGATCCTCTCAGGCGCCCCTACCTACGATTGGTGGTATGGGTGTTCGCCCACCTCCGCGGGCATGATGGTCGGGTATTACGACAGAAAGGGATACGGCGGACTCAGCTACAGCAACCTGGTAAGGGGCGGCGTGGCGGAATCAACCACATTCGGCATCAGCGCCTGGAGCGCCCTGGCGCAATCCGCCATTGCAAGCTCCGGCCATGTGAGCCATTACTATGTATCGGGCTACGACGCTTCGGGAGATGATCTCGCGGGCCGGACCGTTGCCGAGTATGACAGCCTCGCGGACTTCATGGGCACGAGCCAGGATTCCTATGGAAACAGAAACGGAATGACGACGTTTTTCTATTACACCGATGGAAGCGCTTTTACCGCGAAGGACTCCCTTGACTACGGCATCCAGGATAAGGACGGCGCCTACGGCATCTGGGAATACCTCAATTATGCGGGATATGCTGTATCCCTTTCCAGCGTTTATACTCAGCATATTTTCGGAGAGGACTACGCGAACGGATTTACCTTCGCCGACTATAAAGCGGAGATCGATGCGGGACGCGTCGTCATGATCCAGGTGACGGGGCACTCGATGTTCGGTTACGGTTATGGAGACAACGATACCGTTTACTTCTACAACACCTGGGACGATCAGGAGCACACCATGACCTGGGGAGGAACATACTCTGAAATGGATCAGTGGGGGGTCGTCTGCTTTACCCCGGAGGGCGGAAGCGCCGTACCTCTGCCTCCGTCGATCCTGCTTTTCGGCTTTGGTTTTGCAGGTATTGGATGGTGCGGGAGATTCCGCAGAAAATAGCGTCCTCCTTCTGAAGATCGAAAAGCCCGCCGTCTCTCCCTCTGGAAGCGAAGGCGGGCTTTTTTATTTGACCGCCGGATTAAGACGTTCTCCTTTCTCGCTGTGCAATCGGTTTCCCACCGCAGCTGTCGGTGCCTGTCCCCTCGCTTCCATCCGGTCGCCTTCCGATTTACTGCGATCTGAAATGGCCACGACGGGAATAAAAGGTTTCGGCAAAGGATGCTGTCGCCGGACAAAGGCCGGGGCGGGTTGGCGTTTCGGGAAATATTTTGCCTTTATCCGGCAGTTGTGATAGGTGACGATTCCGTATTAAAATCGACGCCGTGTAGAAGAGAGCGGAGATTTTTGAAGTCAATCTGAGGTGAACCGCATTGAAAATCACAAGGGAAGAAGTGGCCTACGTCGCCCATCTGGCACGGCTGGAATTTTCGGAAGCCGAAGAGGAACTGTTCACCGGTCAGTTAAACGATATTCTGCTTTACATGGATAAGCTCAATGAAGTCGATACGGCCGGGGTGGAGCCCCTGAGCCATGCCATCTCCCTGAGCAACGCCTTTCGGGAAGACAGGGTGCAGGAGTCCCTTTCCCAGGATCTTTCCCTGGCCAATGCACCGGATCCCCGGGGTGAATTTTTCCGGGTGCCCAAGGTGATCGAGTAAACGCATTCGGGCGGATACCGGGACGGAAGAAAGGGTGCCGAAAGGTTGTCCAACGCCCCGGATCATGTTCTGTCCTGCAAAAAGGAGCCTATGGAACTTTACGCATCAACCATTCATGAATTACAGGATAAAATCCGGAACGGGGACGTAACGTCCACCGACATTGTCCAGTCCGTCTTCAGCCGCATCGATGCCGTGGAGGAGAAGGTCCATGCCTACATAACCCTGATGCGACAATCGGCCCTGGAAGAGGCGAATATCGCCGACCAGCGGATCCGGGCCGGTGAGATCAAGGCGTTGACCGGAATCCCCATTGCCCTGAAGGACATTTACTGCACCCAAGGGGTCCGAACGACCTGCGGCTCCCGCATCCTTGAACATTTCGTTCCCCCTTACGATGCAACGGTGGTCGTCAAACTGCGCGAGGCGGGGGCCATCTTCACGGGGAAAACGAACATGGATGAATTCGCCATGGGTTCGTCAACGGAGACCTCCTATTACGGCGTCACCCGGAATCCCTGGGATCTGGAGCGGATACCGGGCGGTTCCAGCGGCGGCTCCGCAGCCGCGGTCGCTGCCGATGAATGCATCGCGGCCCTTGGATCGGATACGGGCGGCTCCATCCGTCAGCCTGCGGCCCTGTGCGGCGTTGTCGGGATGAAGCCCACTTACGGCCGGGTTTCCCGCTTTGGCCTCGTCGCCTTCGCCTCCTCCCTCGATCAGATCGGACCCTTCACGAAGGATGTGGAGGACTGCGCCATCCTGATGAACGTCATTGCCGGCCATGACCCAAGGGAATCCACTTCGGTCCCGGTGGATGTTCCCGATTACCGAGATTATCTCAACCGCGGCGTAGACGGCTGGACGGTGGGAATTCCAAGAGAATACTTTGTCGGGGGAATTGACCCCGAAGTGCGGGCGGCCGTTGAGCAGGCCATCAAGACCGTGGAGGGACTGGGGGCGAAATGCCGGGAAATCTCCCTCCCCCACACGGATTACTGCGTGGCGGTATATTACATCATAGCGCCGGCAGAGGCCAGCTCCAACCTGGCCCGTTATGACGGCGTCAAATATGGATTCCGGGCAGCCGAATGCCGGGACCTTCTCGACATGTACAAGAAGACGCGGTCGGCGGGCTTCGGTGCGGAGGTGAAGCGGCGCATCATGCTCGGAACGTACGCCCTTTCTTCAGGGTATTATGACGCCTATTACAAAAAGGCGTCCCAGGTGCGGGGGCTGATCAAGAGGGATTTTGATGAGGCCCTGAAGGATTGCGATGTGATCCTCACCCCCACCACCACGACACCCGCCTTTAAAGTCGGGGAGAAGATGGACGATCCGATCGGGATGTATCTGTCCGACATCTTTACCATTTCTGCAAATCTTGCCGGCATTCCGGGAATTTCTCTCCCCTGCGGCTATTCGCACAAGGGGCTGCCCATCGGCATGCAGTTCGTGGCGGGGCATTTTGAGGAGGGTAAGCTCCTTCAGATATCTTCAGCCTATGAAAGGCATGCCCAAATCGAAAAGAGGAGGCCGAACCTCTAATGGAATACGAACCTGTAATCGGGCTGGAAGTCCATGCCCAACTGCTGACGGAATCCAAGATTTTCTGCGGCTGCTCCACGCAGTTCGGTGCGGCGCCCAATCGTCACACCTGCCCGGTCTGCCTGGGCATGCCCGGCGTGCTGCCCGTTTTGAACAGGAAAGTGGTTGAATTCGGGATTAAGATGGCCCTGGCCACCTCCTGCCGGATCAACGAGGAATGCAGCTTTGCCCGGAAGAATTACTTCTACCCCGACCTTCCAAAGGGGTACCAGATCTCCCAGTACGCCTTTCCCCTGGCGGAATTCGGCCATGTGGACATCGAAGTGGAGGGCGGGAAGAAGCGGATCGGTCTGACACGCATCCACATGGAGGAGGATGCCGGCAAGCTGATCCATGACGCCCATAATCCATGGAGCTACGTGGATCTCAACCGGACCGGGGTGCCTCTGATCGAGATCGTCAGCGAACCGGACATGCGAAGCGCAGAGGAGGCTGCGGCCTATCTTCGCCGGCTCCATGAGATCCTCGTGTATCTCGAAATCTGCGACGGGAACATGGAGGAGGGCAGCTTCCGCTGCGACGCCAACGTTTCTCTCCGGCCCAAGGGTATCAGCGAGTTCGGAATCCGGACGGAACTGAAAAACATGAACTCCTTCCGCAATGTCCAGCGCGCCCTGGAATATGAAATCAAGAGACAGCAGTATATCCTGGAAGGAGGCGGAACGGTGGTTCAGGAAACGCGCCTCTGGGACGACAGCCAGGGGGTGACCCACTCCATGCGCAGCAAGGAAGAAGCCCATGATTACCGCTATTTCCCGGATCCGGACCTGGTGCCGATCCGGATCTACGCGGAATGGGTGGAAACCGTTTTCAAGGAGCAGCCTGAATTGCCCCTGGAGAAGCGCGAGCGTTTCGTGCGCGAATACGGCATCCCTCCCTATGATGCCGGCGTGCTGTCTTCGAGCCGTCGACTGGCGGATTATTATGAAGAGACCGCCCGGCACTCCGGAAACCCGAAAGCGGCCAGCAACTGGGTCATGGGAGATCTGCTGCGCTTCCTCAATGAGGAAAAGCGGGACATCCGGGATTGCCCCATCTCCTCCACCGCCCTGGCCGAGATGATCCGGATGATCGATCAGGGGACCATCAGCGGCAAGATGGCCAAGGAGATCATCGAGGTCATGTATCAGACGGGAAAAACGGCCCCGGCGATTGTGGAAGAGAAGGGGATGGTCCAGATCACGGACGAATCCTCGCTTGCCGCGGTGATTGCGGGGATCCTGGAGGCCAATCCGGGCCAGCTGGCCCAGTACCGTTCCGGGAAGGACAAGCTTTTCGGCTATTTTGTCGGTCAGGTCATGAAGGCGACCCAGGGAAAGGCCAATCCCCAGGTCATCAACGACCTCCTGAAAAAGATGCTGGCGGGATGACGAGGCGCGAAATTCCGGAAAGCTCAGGGAAAACGTCATGATCCCAACTCTTTCCTGGAGAAACAATTCCGTTGTTCTCCTGGATCAGCAGGCTCTCCCCGTGGAGGAGCGCGTTCTGGTCTGCACCCGCTATCAGGAGGTGCTGACGGCCATTAAGGATTTGACGGTTCGTGGCGCTCCGGCGATCGGGGTGGCGGCGGCGATGGGCATCGCCCTGGGGTCCCTTTCCCTTCCAGCCGATTCCCCCGAGGGCTTCCGGAATGGGTTTGACGCCCTGTGCGATCAATTTGCTGCGGCAAGGCCGACGGCGAAAAATCTGTTCTGGGCCATTGAGCGGATGAAGGGATGCTTTGCCGGAGCCATGGCTGATGCAATGACGGGAGAAACGGAAAAAGTCCGGCAGGCACTGGTTGACGAGGCTCTGAGAATGGCCGAGGAGGATGTGGCCATCAACAGGCGGATCGGGCGGAACGGGCAGATCCTGATCCCCGACGGTGCCCGGATTTTGACTCATTGCAATGCCGGGGCCCTGGCCACGGCCGGTTACGGGACGGCGCTGGGCGTGATCCGGGCGGCCCGCGATGCAGGGAAAACCATTCAGGTCTTTGCCGATGAAACGCGGCCCGTTCTGCAGGGGGCCCGCTTGACTGCCTGGGAGCTGCAGCAGGAAAACATCCCGGTCACGCTGATCACCGACAACATGGCAGGATTCCTCATGAAGCAGGGACTTGTGGACTGCGTTCTGGTGGGGGCTGACCGGATTGCCGCCAACGGGGATACCGCCAACAAAATAGGGACGTATTCCCTGGCGGTTCTGGCCGATGCCCACAGTATTCCCTTTTACGTCGCCGCCCCCCTGTCCACGATCGATCGGCAGCTTTCCAGCGGGGCCGATATTCCCATAGAGGAGCGGCCTGACGAGGAAGTGCTGGCCATCCGGGGGGTCCGCATAGCCCCCGTCGGTGTTGGCGTGTACAACCCGGCCTTCGACGTCACCCCGGGCGGCTACATTGAAGCCATTATTTCCGAAGCCGGGGTAGCCCGGTTTCCCTATGAGTCCTCCCTGGAGAAACTCTTCCTCGAACCATCATGAAAGATCCCGTTCAGAAACTGCTCCTCTTTGATTTTGACGGCGTTCTCGTTGATTCTCTGGACGTCTACGAGGCGGTTGTCCACCAATGCCTCGATGCGATCGGAAGGCCGATTGTTTCAACGCGAGCGGACTATCTGGCCCTTTACCAGGACAACTTCTACGAGGAGCTTGCCCGCCGGGGCATCGATCTATCCGCCTTTCTGGCCGAACTGGCCAGGATCCGTCCGCACATCGACACATCCCTTATCAAGCCCCTCCCGGCAGTGACATCGATTCTCCCGGCCCTGGCCGAACGGCACCGGCTGATGCTCATCTCTTCCAACAGCAGAGAGGTCATTGAGGTGCTGCTGGCCCGGATGGGCGTATCGGAATGCTTTGAAGAGGTCATGGGTGCGGATTTTCTTCTGAACAAAACGGAAAAGATCGTCCACGCGTGGAATTTGACCGGGTTCGCAAAGGAGGACGTCTATTATGTCGGGGACACCGCCGGCGATATCCGGGAAGCGCACCGGGCCGGCATCAGAAGCGTTGCGGTGACATGGGGCTGGCATGAGCGGAGCGACCTGGAAGCCGTTTCTCCCGATTTTCTCGTGGATACGCCTCAAGCTCTCGCTCGCATGTTCACGACGGAACCCCCATCGCAGGGATGTTAACGATCAGGCCTTTGTCATGGCATTGGTATTGCTTGCAGCATACCGGCGGCAGCTGTTGAGTCCCGGGGGCCGTGTTTCCGGTTTTTCTGATCGACAGGCACACCAAGCCCTTTTACATTTGCCAATGCGGGAGACCTGATTGCATGGATGTCAAATTTATCAATCCCTTTCTGGACGGCGCTACAGAGGTCATCAAGACCATGGCCTTCATGGAGGCTGTTCCCGGAAAGCCCTTTTTGAAGAAGGATGACACGGCAAGGGGCGATGTATCCGGAATTATCGGCATCACGGGTGATGCCACGGGCTCCCTGGCCATCAGTTTTACCGAAGGGTGCATCTGGGGAATCGCCGGATCCATGCTGGGGGAAACGTATACGGATACCACGCAGGAAGTGCTCGACGCCGCTGGGGAGCTTACCAACATGATTTCCGGCGTGGCTCGAACCAACATGGAGAAGATGGGGCTAAAAGTCTTTGCCGCCATCCCCTCCGTCATTTTCGGTCGGGACCATACGATCCGTCATATCTTGAACAGCCCGAGCATTGTTATCCCTTTTTCCACACAAACGGGGGAATTTGTCGTGGACGTCTGTATCCGGACCACCGAGGCCCAGGCCAGATCCAAGGAAAATTATCAGGTGATCAATCGGCGGACGGCAGAACTGATTTCTCCGCAGCCGGGAAAAAATAAGCCTGAGCCCCTTCCCTGCAGGGTGGAATCGGCTGCGCAGGAGCAGGGACCGCCTGTAGAGGAAATGCAGGAGGAAAAGAGCCACCGCGATATCCTCAAGGAAGCCTTGGATGCGATGATCGAAGCCCGCCGGGACATTCAGAAGCTGTTGTCTTCACAGCCCTTCATGCGGAGGGAAGATCGGAAGAAGCTCAATGATAAAGTCGCCCGGTACGACAAGAAGATCCGCAAAATGAAGCTGGATCTGACAGCCCTGGATGTCCTGTCCAGGCTGGCCCCGGAGGATCTGGCGAATCCCACCATCAAGAAACATTACCAGCACTACTGAGGCCGTCAGGCAAAAAATTTTTTTCCAACCGTCCTCACGGCTCGGGAGCATATTTCTTTCCGATGAGTCCTGATTTGGAGAAATGTGCCCCCAGGATCCGTCATCCCATGTGCTTTGGCCGCACTGGACTTCTGGAATCGTATGGTACAACTCACGGAAAACAGAAAGGGGCGCGCCGTTTGCGCACCCCTCCTGAAAAAGCATATGGAAGTTTCCTTATGCGGCGTAGACGAAATCCGTGCTATCCAGTGAAGCCGCCGTTGCGGATCCGACAATACAGATCAACACGGAATCCCCGGCGGAATTACTCGTGGGGTTGTACCAGACACTGCCGGTCGTCGTGTCATTGTAGATCCCACTGAGTTGGGTGCCGTTGCCGTTGAAACCGGTGCCTTCGAAATACCAGCTGGAGGACAGCACGTTGCTGTCATTGAAAGAGAGCCCTGTGATGGAAGAATCCTCGGCGCCATCGAGAATGTCCATCAGCACGATGGTGTCGTCCATATGGGAAAAGTCGCCGATCGTGTCGCGGTTGGCAGATCCGGATTCGGAAAAGACGAAACGGTCCTGGCCGGTGCCGCCGTTCAGATAGTCTTGGCCAATGCCGCCGGACAGAGTATCGCCGCCGGCATTGCCGTACAGGGAATCGTTGCCGGAAAGACCGGACAGAATGTTGTCGGAACCGTTTCCGTAGAGCAAATTGTTGAGGGTGTTGCCCGTCCCGGTGGTCGCCGTGCCGGTCAGATAGAGGTATTCGACATTGGCGTCAAGGGTCTCGTTGACGGAGGCGTAAACTCTGTCGCTGCCGGCGCCTGATGCCTCGGAGACGGCGTCGCCCAGGCTATCAACATAATAGGTGTCGTTACCCGCTCCGCCTGCCAGATAATCGTTACCCGCTCCGCCGTTCAAGATATCATCGCCGGTGCCGCTGTACAGGCGGTCGTCGCCTCCATTGCCGTAAAGGGAGTTGTTGCCGTTGTCGCCGTAAAGGTCGTCATCGGCGCTGCCGCCCCGGAGGACATCATCGCCGAGATTGCCGTCGATCGTCAGGGCCACCGTCTGCGAAGACCCATCGAAATTGTCGTTGCCGTCTCCCCCGGAAATCCATTCAATGCCTGCCGTGGTCAGATTGAGGGTGTTCCCGGCCGTGCCATTGATGTAGACCCGGTCGTAACCGGCGCCGCCGCTGAGACTGGCAAAGGAGGTGCTGACCGTAATCGTGTCATTCCCGGCCCCGCCGCTGACGCTGTCTGCACCGCTGCCGGCGTTGATTGTGTCGTTACCCGTCCCGCCCAGGATTGTATCACTGTCCGTGCCCGTGGAAATCGAGTCGTTGCCGTCCCCCCCGTCCACGGCGTTGTTGCCGTTCCCGACGCTGATGTTATCGTTGCCGCTGCCGCCGTAGACGGTGTCATTGCTGCTGCCGCCGTACAGGCGGTCGTCGCCCGCATTGCCGTAGAGGGTGTTGTTGCCGTCATCGCCGTAGAGGGTGTCGTCGGCGCTGCCGCCCCGGAGGACATCATCGCCGAGATTGCCGTCGATTGTCAGGGCCACCGCCTGCGAAGTCCCATCGAAATTGTCATTGCCGTCGCCTCCGGAAAGATACTCGATGCCCGCCGTGGTCAGGTTGAGGGTGTTCCCTGCCGTTCCGTTGATATAGACCCGGTCGTAGCCGGCGCCGCCGCTGACGCTGGTGAAGGCGGTGGTGAGGGTGATCGTATCATTGCCGGCGCCGCCGCTGACGCTGTCATTGCCGCTGCCCGCGTTGATCGAGTCGTTGCCGCTGCCGCCGATAATGGTGTCGTTGCCCGTTCCGGTGGAAATCGAGTCGTTCCCGTCGCCGCCGTCCACGTTGTTGTTGCCGTTTCCGACGCTGATGTGGTCGTTGCCGCTGCCGCCGTAGACGGTGTCGTTGCCGCTGCCGCCATAGAGGGTGTCGTCGCCGGCATTGCCGTAAAGGGTGTTGTTGCCGTCGTCGCCGTAGAGGGTGTCGTCGGCGCTGCCGCCTCGAAGGACATCGGAGCCGAGGTTGCCGTCGATCGTCAAGGCTACCGTCTGCGATGTCCCATCGAAATTGTCATTGCCGTCGCCCCCGGAAAGATACTCGATGCCCGCCGTGCCCAAGTTGAGGGTGTTCCCGACGGTCCCGTTGATGTAGACCCGGTCGTAGCCGGCGCCGCCGCTGAGGCTGGAAAAGGCGGTGCCGACCGTGATCGTGTCGTCCCCAGCGCCGCCGCTGACGCTGTCGGTGCCGCCGTTACCGGCGTTGATCGAGTCGTTGCCGCTGCCGCCGATAATGGTGTCGTTGCCTGTTCCGGTGGAAATCGAGTCGTTCCCGTCGCCGCCGTCCACGTTGTTGTTGCCGTCCCCGACGCTGACGGAATCGTTGCCGCTGCCGCCGTAAACGGTGTCGTTGCCGCTGCCTCCGTACAAGCGGTCGTCGCCGGCATTGCCGTAGAGAGTGTTGTTGCCGTTGTCGCCGTAGAGGGTGTCGTCATCGCTGCCGCCCCGGAGGACATCGGAGCCGAGGTTGCCGTCGATCGTCAGGGCCACCGTCTGCGATGTCCCATCGAAATTGTCATTGCCGTCGCCCCCGGAAATATACTCGATGCCCGCCGTGCCCAGGTTGAGGGTGTTCCCGACGGTCCCGTTGATGTAGACCCGGTCGTAACCGGCGCCGCCGCTGAGGCTGGAAAAGGCGGTGCCGACCGTGATCGTGTCGTCCCCGGCTCCGCCGCTGACGCTGTCGGCTCCGCTGTTGCCGGCGTTGATCGAGTCGTTTCCCGCCCCGCCGATAATCGTGTCATTGCCCGTGCCCGTGGAAATAGAATCGTTGCCGGTGCCTCCGTCTACGGAATTGTTGCCGTTCCCGACGCTGACGGTATCATCGCCGCTCCCGCCGTAGACAATGTCTCGGCCGGTACCGCCGTACAATCGGTCGTTACCTCCATTGCCATAGAGGGTGTTGTTTCCGTTGTCGCCGTAGATGTAGTCGTTGAAGTTGCCGCCCCGGAGGACGTCATTGCCGAGATTTCCGTCGATCGTCAGGTCTACGGATTGTGCGGTTCCATCAAAACTGTCGTCGCCGCTCCCTCCGGAAATATACTCGATGCCCGCCGTGGTCAGGTTGAGGGTGTTCCCGATGGTTCCATTGATGTAAACCCGGTCGTAACCGTCGTTGCCGCTGACGCCGGCAAAGGCGGTGTTGATGGTGATTGTGTCATCCCCATCCCCGCCGCTGACGCTGTCGATACCGCTGCTGCCGGCATTGATCGAGTCATTTCCTCGGCCACCCACAATGGAGTCGTTGCCCGTGCCCGTGGAAATAGAATCGTTGCCGTCATTACCGTAGACGGTATTGTTTCCATTATAAGCGTTGATCGAGTCGTTGCCGCTGCCTCCAGAGGCGGTGTCGTTACCGTTGCCGCCGTAAAGGTGGTCATTGCCTCCATTGCCGTAGAGGGAGTTGGTTCCGTCACCGCCGTAAATGTAGTCGTTGGCGTTTCCGCCCCGGAGGACGTCAGACCCGAGATTGCCGTCGATTGTCAGGGCCACCGTTTGCGAACTCCCATTGAAATTGTCATTGCCGTCCCCACCGGAGATCCATTCAATGCCCGCGGTAGTCAGGTTGAGGGAATTTCCAGCCGTCCCGCTGATGTAAACCCGGTCGTAACCGCCGCCACCGCTGACACTGGCAAAGTCGGTGGTGAGGTAGATCGTGTCATCTCCATTCCCCCCTCTGACGGTATCGGCCCCGCTTCCCGCATCGATCCAGTCGTTGCCGCCACCCCCATCAATCGTATCATTCCCTGCGTAACCATAGATGGTGTCGGCCGCATCGGAAGGAATACCGCCTGTCACTCCCGGTGAAACAGATTCGGGAGTAATTGTGTCGTTGCCGGAAGTACCTTTAATCGTAGCCATTTTTTGTATTCCTTTCATTAGTTGTTGTTGAGGCCATAAAAAATGTCATTTGTTTTTTTAAGAAACAGGTCGAAGTAAATGAATAATTCACTTGTTACCCCGTCAGATGGGGCGTGATCAAATGCTTCGAATCATCATGTCGGATGGGGAGGATGATCCGAAAAAAATGTTCTTGAGCAGGTTCATTTGTTGAATGGATATAAAAACAGATATATTCAATAAATTAAACGGTTTAACCATACCTTATCTTCGCTTTAAAGTCAATAAGCATGAAGTTCTAGATGTACTTTTCTATAAAATCAGGAAGACAGGAAGAGAGGAGATGAAAAGAATTTTTGATTGAGAAAAGACGACGAACATTGGAGAGGCTTTTTATTGCGGCCGTCCCGCTGATAAAAAGACCTTATTGTCCCCGTGCTGTTTACACGGGCAACGGTATCCAGGACAGGGACATCTGTATCAACATGACAACCGGCACCCGCGAAGGCTGCGCGGGGAGCCGAGCTGTCGGGTTTGCGGCCGCTTCATGCCTCAATAAAGCCTGCTTTGCCAAGGGTTCCTTCATGGTTGCCTGAATCGCTTCATGGGTTGTTTCCGGAAGGCACCCGCATTTGATGCGCCCTGTTCAACCGGCGTTTCCTTCACTTCACCAGGAGAACGGGGCACTGAGACAGGATTCCGATTTTATAACTGATGGTTCCCCAGTCCCGTGACGGCTCGTCCAGGTGAAGCTTGTGAGAGCTCATGACGATGAGATCCACCCCCGTTTCGGAGGCATAGTTGAGGATTTCCTTGACACGATTGCCAAAGGCGATCTTGTCGGTTACCTGGACGCCGCGGTTCTCGCAGAAGGCGACCAGGCCGGCCATTTTCTTGTCTGCGCTCTTTTGCAGGCCGGTATAAAAGTCTCTGAATTCTTCAAAGGTAGCGTCTTCGATGCTTTCTACCACATGGAGGAGGCTGACGCGAGCCTTCTCCTGCGCCGCCACCTGAAGGGTAATCTCCAGGGCTTTTCTGTTTTTTGGTGTAAAGTCGACAGGAACCAGAATGTGCTTAAACATGGTCACACCTCCGCAGCAGGATCTCCGGACCCCGGGATCTTACAGTCCCAGCTGATCGCTGATCTCCTGCATGGCATTCAGGGACAGATCCACGAACTCCGGCAGGGAAATCCCCAGCTTTTCGCATTCCAGGATGATATCCCGATTCACCGAGGCCGCGAAGTTCTTTTCCTTCATCCGCTTGACGACCGATTTGGGCTTGACGCTGGCCAGCTTCTTGTCAGGATAGACAAGGGCCGTAGCCGTTATCAAGCCGGTTACGGTTTCTCCGGCGGCGAGGGCAAAGTGAAAATCCGACTGCCGAGGCCTGCCGCTGGCCATTTCATTATGCAGGACAATGGCCTCAACGATCTCCGGGTCAACCCCCCTTTCCTCAAGGATCTTTGCGGTTTCCAGTCCGTGCACCGCCAGGTCCGCGTTTACCTTCTCCACATCCAGGTCGTGCAGAAGCCCGGCCAATCCCCACCGGTCTTCATCCTGATGGAGCTTCCGGGCCAGCGCCCGCATGACGGCTTCGGCAGCATAGCAGTGCTGGCGCATCTTTTCGTTGGCAATGCAGGCATTCAACAATTCAATGGCGTCTGAACGGTCCATGCGGCACTTGATCCTCCTTGCACGAAATTGAGATTTACTCCGGCGTTAGGATGACAATTCAAGGGATGGATGTCAAGGGGATTGCTCTGGGGTGTGCCGGATTTGGAATTCGCACACGGCGGCAGCCATAAACCGCCTTCACAGGAAGAACGGTGCCGTCCTGGCCCTTCTGAAAAGGGCTTGTCCTGTTCCGTGCGGGAGAAAGCTTTTTTCTTCTCCTGTTTTGTGGTATGGGGACAAAAGGCCCCGTAGAATGGCCTTCTTAATGACGTTATTAACAAGGATCACGCGCCGGCATGACGTAAGCGGCTCAACAGGATGCGGAAACGGATCCGGAAGAGGCAGGCGAAGCCGGCGCCCATGTCCGAAAGCAAGCGGGCTGCTGTGAGGTGGATGCGAAGATGACCGAACCTTGCCTGGATGAACGGGATATCGACAATCTGACCCGGATCGTTGGGCGGGAAAGGATTTCCCGGGGGGAGTCGGTCCGTTTTCTTCATTCCCATGATGAATCCTTCCATAAGCCCTGCCTTCCCGAGGTTGTCCTCTGGCCGCACAGCACCGATGAAGTGAGCCGGATCGTCGCCCATGCCTTCCGGCGGAGGATTCCCGTGACGCCCTGGGGGGCGGGCAGTTCCCTGGAGGGAAACCCCATCCCTGTTTTCGGGGGGATCGTGCTCGATTTCCAGGAAATGAACCGGGTCCTGGCGGTCCGCCCCGAGGATTTTCAGGCGGACGTGGAGGCCGGGGTGGTCTACAAGGAACTCAACCGCATTCTGGAGGCGGAAGGGCTCTTCTTTCCCCCCGATCCCGGAGCGGCGGCAACGGTGGGCGGGATGATAGGAAACAACGCCAGCGGGATCCGGAGCGTTCGGTACGGCGCCACCCGGGATTACGTGATGCGCCTTACCACCGTTCTTTCCGACGGGCAGGTGATCCGGACGGGCAGCCGCTCCCGCAAGTGTTCCTCTGGATATGATCTCTGCCGTCTCTTTACCGGGGCGGAGGGAACGCTGGGGATCGTGACCGAGGCCACCCTGAAGCTCGCAGGGCTTCCCGCCGCCTTCATGGCTGTCCGGGCGACGTTTCCCACCCTCGGTCACGCCACCCGGACCGTCTTCGAGATTATGCGCTCCGGGATAACGCCGGGGGCCATGGAGTTCCTCGACAGGGACATCGTTGCCGTTCTCAATCGGGACCGGGGGCTCCGCCTGGAAGAATCGCCCACGCTGCTGATGGAGTTCAGCGGGTACAGTGAACGCGGGCTTGAAGATGAGATGTGTTTTGTTTCAGAGATCTGCCGGGACAACGGCTGCATCCTCCTGGACCGTGGGATCGGTCCGGAAGAGCGCAAGCGGCTCTGGGAGATCCGCCATCTCACCCACGAGTCCATCCGGCGCACTCACCCGGGATTGAAGTCGCTGAGCATGGATGTTGCCGTGCCCCTTTCCCGGTACAGCGAACTGGTGGCCCTCATCAAGGAACTCGTGGCCGGCCTGACGGCTTACATCTTCGGACATGCGGGCGATGGCAATATCCACGTCGTCGTGATGGACGATCCCGAAGACGAATCGCGCTGGGCGAGGGTGGAGGCGGCCCACAGCCGGGTGGTCTCTTCGGCCCTGGACTTCGAGGGAACCTGCACTGGAGAGCACGGCATCGGGCTGGGGAAAAAGAAGTTCATGGCCAGGGAGCATGGCGAGAGCCTGGAAACGATGAAAAAAATCAAGGAGCTGCTGGACCCTCGGGGCATTCTCAACCCCGGCAAGATGTTTCCCTGAAGAAGAGTTCAGAAAAAAAAGGATGAGCAGGAGAGACCCATGAAATTTTCACAGGCCCGCCAGGGTCGCATCTTTGTGATCCGTCTCGAAGACGGAGAAATTGTCCATGAGGTGATCGAGCGGTTTGCCGCGGAACAGTCGATTCGCGCGGCGGCCATCATCGCCGTGGGTGCGCTGGATTCGGGCAGCCGGGTGGTCGTCGGTCCGGAGGAAGGCCGTTCCACTCCCGTGGTTCCCATGGAGCATCTGCTGGAAAATGTCCATGAGGTGGCGGGAACCGGCACGCTCTTTCCCGATGAAGAAGGCCGCCCGCAGATCCACATGCACTGTGCCATGGGCCGGAAAGACCGGACCGTCACCGGGTGCATCCGGAGAGGGGTCAAGGTGTGGCAGATTCTGGAAGTGGTTCTTTGGGAGCTGCTGGACACGCCGGCGCGCCGGGTGGCCGATTCCGCGCTGGGTTTCAATCTGATGCAGCCGGAATGACGTTTTTATGAGTGCAGATACAGCTTCCAGAAATAAGGAGAAGAACGAACGTGAAATTTGATGACGATCTTTATGTTTACGAATGGACGGAGTATTTCGACAACAACTGCAACAGCTATTACATCGGAGGATCTGTCCAGGCCCTGGTGGATCCGGGGCTGGCCAAATATTTCCCCCGCCTCCTCGGCGAGATGGAAAAGGACGGAATTCAGCGGCAGGACATCCGCACGATCATCAATACGCATGCCCATGCCGATCACATCGAAGGAAGTTCGCTGTTCAACGGCTCCGGGATTCAGATCGCCCTGTCCGAAAAAGATCTGGCCTTTTACAAAGGGCCCGAAAACGCCATGTTATGCCGCATGTTCGGCCTGGCGGTTCCTCCCATCGAGATCAACCTTCTGCTGAATGAGGGCGAATTGATTCTCGGGGATGAAACCTTCCAGGTCCTGCTTGTCCCGGGCCACTCCCCCGGCTCAATCGCACTGTACTGGCCGCGTACCGGCGCCCTCTTTTCCGGGGACGTGATCTTCGATCAGAATGTGGGGAGGACCGATTTCCCGGGCGGTAACGGCAGTCTCCTGAAGCAGAGCATCACGCGCCTCTCCGAATTGAATGCCGAATTTCTGTTTCCCGGACACATGGGAATGGTGATCGGCCGGGAGCGGGTCAAAAATAACTTTGAAATCGTGACCCGGCATGTTTTCCCCTACATCTAGGCTTCCTCAGGGAAGATAGCGGATGGTATCGCCGGATCGGATTTCTTGAATCAGCCCTTCGCTTTTCAATTCCAGCAGGTGAACGCAGGTTTCGTGAAGCGCCAGATACTGGTCGAATTCCGGAAGGTTGCCGCCGAAAAGGTCCAGGGAGACTTTCCGCCCCGTGTCAAATCCTTGGCGAACCGCTTCCAGGATGAGTTGCTTGCGCTCCTCGTGATGCGCCTCAATTTCCCGGATGCGGGAGCACAGATCGGGAATCATGTGGCCGTGCGAAGGAAACGTGCGATCAGCCGCTAATTTTTTGACTCGCCTCAGAGATTCGAGAAAGCTTTCCAGGGGATGCCACTCGGGGTGAAAGAGGTCGATGCTGAGGTTGGGAGTTATGACCGGCAGAACATGGTCTCCGGAAAGGAGCAGCGCCTCGCGGGGAAAGAAAAAGCAGACCTGCCCCCTCGTGTGACCGGCGGCGGGGATGACCTGAAAGGCGCGATGGCCCGCCGTATGCCAGGAATAAGGGAGGAGGGGTTCATCGGCCTCGATGAGAGAAGTAACCCCCGTGAAATACAGATGAAGCTCCTGCAGGGAATCGATGAGTTCCTCCGGGAAGCCCTGCTCCCGGCAGAAAATCCGAAGGCGGCGAAACAGCTCTCCCGTCCGGTTCTGATTCCGGAGGGCCTCGGAGTCGGCCTCGGAAAGATAAACCCGGGCGCCGCTGATTTCCTTCAATCGGCCGGCCAGGCCGCAATGATCGGCATGGTAATGGGTCAGAAAGATCCGGTCGATGTCGGACACGGACCTTCCGACCTGCTGCAGCGCACGTTCCAGCGCTGAAAACCCCTCCGGAATATCCATGTCCGTATCAAACAGCGTGACCTGCCTTTCCGAAACCAGGGCAAACGACATGATATGATTCAAGCGGAAGGGCATGGGAAGGGATATTCTGTAAAATCCCCCGGCGATTTCTTCGATCAAGAATCCGAAAACCTCCATGGCTCATTGATAAGAACTGTCCGTCCTATAATTGAGGAGCGGGTCAAATGGCAACAGGTTTTTCCCCGCTGGGCTCCGAACCCCCTTTTATTTCTCTTGATTTTCTCCTGGAATACGGTCATTATTGCTGTAATTTCAATATAATCTCCAGGTATCGCTATGTTTGGAAACCGAATCACCCTGTTCCGGCTACTGGGGTTTGAAGTGCGGATTGATGCCAGTTGGGTTATCCTGGCCCTGCTGGTCACCTGGTCTCTGGCAAAGGGCATTTTCCCCGGCTCCTACAAGGGGGTGTCCGAGAGCGCCTATTGGGCCATGGGGGCCCTGGGAGCCCTGGGGCTGTTTTTTTCCATCATTTTTCACGAACTCTGTCATTCCCTGGTGGCCACCCGTTATGGAATCCCCGTAAAGGGAATCACTCTGTTCATCTTCGGGGGCGTCGCGGAAATGGACGATGAGCCTCCCAGTGCCAGGGCCGAGTTTTTCATGGCCATTGCAGGGCCACTGTCCAGTTTCTTCCTGGGCCTGGCCTTTCACGGGATCTCCTATGCGGGCAGGCAGCTGGGGTGGCCGGGAACGATTCCAGCGGTCACGTCCTACCTGGGCTTTATCAATCTGCTCCTGGCCTCATTCAACTTGATTCCCGCGTTTCCCCTGGACGGCGGCCGGGTCCTCCGTTCGCTCCTCTGGGGATGGAAGGGAAATCTTCGCTGGGCGACGCGCATTTCTTCCGGATTCGGTTCCGCCTTTGGCGTTGTGCTGATGCTCCTTGGAATCTTCAGCATCTTCCGCGGCAATTTTATCGGGGGGCTGTGGTGGCTGATGATTGGTTTTTTCCTGCGCAATGCGGCCCAGATGTCTTATTCCCAGCTTCTAGCCCGCAAGGTCCTGGAAGGGGAAAAGGTGCGCCGCTTCATGGTGACGGAGCCCGTGACGGTGTCCCGGACTCTGACCCTCGACGAGTTTGTCAATGACTATGTTTACCGGTATCATTACAAGTTGTTTCCCGTGGTTTCCTACGGCCGCCTTGCCGGGTGCATCACCGTCCGTCAGGCGGCGGAGATTCCCCGGGAGAATTGGAAAGAGCACACGGTGGGCGAAATCGCCGCACCGTGCACCCCGGACATCACCATTGGACCGGATGAAGACGCTGTCCGCGCCCTGGCGATCATGAGCCGGACGGGAAACAGCCGCCTGCTGGTGGTCGAGGGTGAGCGCCTGCTGGGAATTCTCACCCTCAAGGACATGCTGCAGTTTCTGTCTCTTAAACTGGAGCTTCGTGACTGGAAGGCATAGGGATCGCCGCCTCTGCTGCCCGGCAGTAAGGGAAAATCCACAGGAGGAATAACTATTTATTCAGGAGGAGGATTACATGGATACGAAGGAATTGATCGACATGCTGAATCGTGATTTTGCAGATGAACACGCCGCCATCATCCGCTACCTGGTCCATGCGTACCAGGAGGGGGAGGACACCCCGATGGGAGCGGGCCTGCTTTCCCGCTCCAGGGAGGAGATGTGGCACATGCACTGGCTGGGTATGATCATCGGCCGGCTGGGCGGCGAACCGGATTTCACGCCGGGGCCCTATCCCTTTGATCCCACGAGCCGGGCGACGATGCTCAAATCCTACATCGAGTATGAAGAAAAGCTGATTCCCCATTACCACGGCGAAGCGGAGAAGGTGGATGATCCCCACATACGCAGGGTGCTTCACCGGGAGGCCTGGGAATCGGCGATCCATGCCAGGCGTTTTCAGCGGATGCTGGACAAGCTCAGCCCGGAAGATGCCGGGGGGCTTCCCCAGGGCGACCATGAGCTTCCCCCCGCTTTTCTGGAGATGCTCCAGCAAGAGCTGATCGGCAAATACAACGAAATGCTCCGGCATCTCCGCCTGTCCTGGCTCTCCCAGAGGGATGGCGCTAAGGGCTGGGCGTTGATGGATCAGTCCATGGAAAAGATGAAGCAGCTGGCCCTTTTCGCGGAGGCCGTTGCCGAAGACGGAGCGGTGCCGCGTCTGATTCCCGAGAGCATGGACGCGGGGCAGGCGGTGGAGCAGGCTCTTCGAAAGGCCCTGGGAGATGTCCGGGAGGCTCTGGGGCGGCACACTCGACTGCAGGAGGATGGGGAGTTTAAAAAACATTCCGGCTTGGTGATGAAGATGGATCTTACGGTCCAGCAGGAGTCCCATCAGGCTGAAGAAATAGAAGACTGGCTGAAATAAGGCGGTTCCAATTTCCTCCCTGAAGGCGATTCAGAGACTGCCCGCTGGGCGGTCCGCTTTCAGGGAGGTGTTCCTCTTTCTTACCGTCGAACATCATTCCTTGATCCGCTTTTCCCCTCTTATCGCTTTTCTTTCCCGTGCTCGGTGATGACAAAGCATTCACCTTTCTGGTCGATGATGCGGCAGAGAACCATTTCATGCAGGCTGTTCTTTACATGAAAGAGGGGTTGCCCAAGCTGCTGAGAGATTTCTTCCGGCGTCAAGGGCTTATCAAGTAGATAGAGAAGTGACCTGGCCCTGGCCGTGACGGAGCCGTCGGGATTAACGCTTTTCATTCTTCCACCTCCTTGTCTGTCCATGTTTTCGTCGAGACCGTGACGTTCATCTGTCGAGGTTTTAATAAAAAGCAAATGCCGGGGAACGCGATGGATTCTTTTTTGCTTGTTGAAATTTGCAGCCGGAATTAAAAGGACGAAAGGTCTTCTTCCTTCCGGCGAACGGATTTTTTTCTTAGAGAAGGATCGGCGATCCAGCATCCGGTGCGAAGTCTTGAAGGAGAGAAACCAGGGGTGACGGGGGAGGAGTATGGCGTTTCAGCGGAGGAGCATTTGTTTCCGAAAAACAGCCGTCGATCGAAGCGGGCGTCAAGGATCGTCGGGAAGAGCGTTCAACTAATTGTAGGTTACTATAGTTTTTTTTAAATGCAAGCAAAAAAAGAACGGCCGGTTTCACCCGGCAAATGAAAACGCCGTGATGTCGGAATGTTGGAAGGCGTTTGCCGATTGATCCGTCCCGCCTTTTTGCGGCTGCAGGCGCGGCAAGGTTGCAGATTCCCGACGTTGTCGAGGAGAACATCGGGAAGAGGAGAATCATCCTCACGGCTCGAAACGGAATGCGCTTCCGCGGATTCTCAAAGTCAAGCCGCTATCGAGTCTTTTACGCTCGTCTTCAACAGAAAAGATTCTGCAAGGGAGAGATATGCCAATCAGTGTGATCTTTGCAGCGGTTCTGATCCTGCTTCTTCTGGCGTTTTTCCTTCTGAAGGGGAAAGAGAAGAAAAAACCCTGCCTGGCCGTCATCAAATCGCCGACAAAGTCTTTCCCGGAAATGGACAGAACGGTCATTTCTTCTCCGGCTCTGCCTCCGCTGCAGCCCGACGGAGAGGAGACACTTCCGCCGGGAGAGGGGTTTTCAACCCTGAACTGGGTGATCAAAAACAATATCCAGGCCGCCATGGAGGATATTTACGCGGATCACTACATCAATCCCTATCCGTTTATGCCGCCAGTGGAATATCGGAATGTCTCACCGGAAACGGTCCACATCATCCAGGATCAACTTTTTCAACTGAAAAATTTCCGTTCTGTCCACGACGAACTTCAACATATCTTAAACAACCCGGACATTCAGATATCCCATATCTCAAAAATGGTGACCTCTGATCCGGTTTTGACGGCAAAAATCCTGAAAGTAGCAAACTCTCCCTATTTTGGGATGCCCAAGAAGCTTGATTCGATCAATCATGCCCTGTTGATTCTCGGCATTGTCAACGTCAAGAATATTCTCTATCGCGAAGGTCTGCTCCGGCTTTTCCTGACTGCGAATCCCGAAAAGGATGCGGTGATGGAAAAGATCTGGCTGCATGCCACGCTGACTTCCATATGCGCGGCCCACCTCCACTCTCTTTTCAGCGGCTTGAATCAAGGGAGTCTTCTGACCATGGGATTGCTTCATGATATCGGAAAGATGATTCTGCTGATGATGCCGACATCCGAGGGCGCCACGGTATCGGAAGAGCATGTGGACTCCTTGAGCCTTGAGCAGGAAGACCGGCTTTTTGGAGTCAACCATGCCGTCATTGCCGGGATTGCTCTTTCCGAATGGGGGTTTTCCGATCTCATGGTGAACGCCGTGGTCAATCACCATGTGCTTTCCTATCGAGACCGTGCATCCCTGTCTGTGGCGCGGGATCAATTTCCTTATCTTTTCGTACTGTTCATGTCGGATCAATTGGCAAAGGGGATTGCCGGCGACGAACATCTCAAGGCTGATGTTCTCCATCCCAGCTATCGCCAAATCATAGAACGAAGCCGATTGCAGGCGCTTTTACAGGAGGCTGCTTTCCTGTCCCAGATACGGGAGGCGGACGCCCTCTCCCTCCGTCCCCCGGCTGGAATGATTCACGCTCAGACCGTCTCCTCCGGGAAAACCATTTTCAAGCAGAACGGAGGCGCTCCTGCCGCCGGTGATACCGGGGCGTGCGGAAACGACGGAGACGCCACGGTGATCATGGATTCCGCAAAGTCAAAACTCACCATCGGACGCTATGAAATCCTTGCGGTTATCGGGCAGGGCGCCATGGGAACGGTTTATCTGGGGAGGGATCCCCTGATTCAGAGGACCGTGGCGATCAAGACTCTGCGTTGCGCCGACGGGGACGACATCGCCCTGTCCAGGCTCCGTTTCTTCCGGGAAGCGGAGGCGGCCGGCAACCTCTCCCATCCGAACATCGTAACGATATACGATGTGGGTGAAGGCCGGGGGATGGCTTACATCGCCATGGAGTACCTGGAGGGCTGCGATCTGAGCAAGTACTGCGCGAAAGAAAACCTGCTCTCTCAAGCGGAGGCGGCCAGAATTTCCAGGGATGTGGCCCTTGCCCTGGATTATGCCCATGAACGGGGCGTTGTTCACCGGGACATCAAGCCGGCCAACATCCGGATATCCTCGGCAGGCCATGTGACCGTGACGGATTTCGGCATTGCCCGGGTGGCTGATCTGTCAGGCACCCGCGCCGGCACGATCGTGGGTACGCCCAATTACATGTCCCCGGAACAGGTCAACGGGGAAACGGTGGACGGGAGAGCCGATCTTTACTCCCTGGGGGTGGTCCTCTATGAGCTTTTGACTGGAAGCAAACCTTTCCAGGGCGACGTTCTCGCCGCCGTCATGAACAACATCGTCAACCGTTCCCCGGCCCCCGTCCTGGAAAGAAATCCCATCGTTTCAACAGAATTGGCAGCCATTGTAGAAAAAGCGATGAGCAAAAAGCGGGAAGAGCGGTATCAGTCCGGGCGGGAAATGGCGGCCGGTCTGGAGGGTCTGATAAGCTCCTGAAGAGCCGGAACAAGCCGCATCGCTTCCGGGTTCACTTCACCGCGGGATCGTCCGTTTTTTCCGGCACAAGATTCAGGCAGAGGGCGGCATAGATCCGGGCCGCTGCCAGTACTTCCCGGAAGGGCACTTGTTCTTCCGATGTATGTGCGGTTTCCAGGGAGCCCGGTCCGAGAAGAATGGGCTTGGTCCCCGCCGCATAAAAGAGATTGCCGTCGGAATGTGAACGGAAGGCGTCCTGGCGGAAGGGGATGTTCAGATCCGCATAAATCTCTTTTAAAAGGGAGGCCATGGAATTGTCGGCTCCGAGATCGTATCCCCCATAGGAGACGTCAAAGCTTATCTCCACGTCCAGGTCAGGGATGTAGCGATGCGCTCCCTCAATGCCCCGGCGGATGGCCTCCTGAATGATCATGGGCTCCCTGTCCGGGGGAAGGTGCAGATCGATCCAGGTTTCACAACGGTCAGGAACGACAAAGCCCGCCGGGGAAGAATTCATTTCCCGGATCGAATAGACGACATCCGACTTGTCACGGTCGAACAGGGTGTTTTTACCCAGATGCAGCAGAAGCCGCAGCATGGATTCCACGGCATTGTGGCCCAGCTCCGGCAGGGACGAATGGCTTCGCCGGCCCCGGGTGATGAAATTCGCCTCCAGGTAGCCGTAATGGGAAAAACAGGCCGACAGCCCCGTGGGTTCACCGATGACGGCCCAGGGAGGGCGGCACCTGTCCAGAAAAGCAGCGCTGCCGTCGCCGTTTTCTTCTTCTCCGACGACAAGCAGCAGGCCCACCGGCGGCCGTTCGTCAACCTGCAGGGTCTCCGCAAGGGCCAGCCAGGCCTCCACCATGGCTGCGCATCCCCCTTTCATATCGGCACTGCCCAGTCCGTACAGGACGCCTTTTTCCTCACGCGTTCCCAACGCCTCCAGATCCCAGGAGGCGACGGTGTCCACATGACCGACCAGGTAGAGAAACGGTTCGCCCGGCCCCATGGCAGCGCTGAGGTTGTAACGGTCTTCCTCAACCTCCTGATGCTCCACGGCAATGCCGGCCCCCCTCAGGAGCTTTTCCAGGTAGGCCGTGATATCCGCTTCCTTGCCGGATGGGGAGTAGATGTCGAGAAGATCCAGAAGCGTTTCATGCAGCCTTTCCGGCTGAATGGCTTTTTCCAACAGCTTCGGGTCACGGGTCATGATTAAACCTTTTTCCTGACCGATTTTCTCTTGGCCCTGCGGGACAGGTTGAGGGAGAGAAAGAGGTGTTCCTGGCGATCCTTGAACCCCATCTTATCGAAGAATGAAAGAGCCGGCTGATTGTCGGCCGAGGTGTCGATGATGAGCATCCTGACCCCCCGTTCTCTCATCCGCCGTTTGACCTCAGAAAAAAGCCGGCTGCCGACCTGCCTCTTCTGGGCTTCCTCCCGTACTCCCAGCCAGACGAGGTAACCGTATTTCCATGGGGAGTTGTGCTTTTCCACAGTCGTTCCCAAGGCGAAGCCAAGAATCTTGTTACCCGCCTCCGCTACGAGGCAGAGCTCGCTGTCGGAATTGAAGAGGGTGGTGATTTCATACTCGTCCCAGGTGCGGTAGAGGTTTTGAGAGTACTCGGCGGTAAAAATCTCCTCGCCGATGTGGAAGACCTCGGCAAGATCGTCGATCATCAATTCCCGAATGCGCAACTTTTCTTCTTCGATCGGCGGATCCTGTTCCATACTATGCCCTCGTTTTGTTCGCGCCAAACCGGATATTCTCGAGGCGTCAAATCAGGCCATGATGTCGATATGGATGCCGACGGGAAATCCCTGAAAGCCTTCCGGACGGTATGCCCGGATCATGTTCTGCAGTGACGAGGAAAAAATCCGATGGCCGGGCGTATTCGAATACCGGGAGGAGGCGCTCTCCGCGCGTCCGATGTCGTGAAGATCCTGACCCAGCTGCAAAACGGCCTTCTGCGCTTCAGTAATATTGCTTTCCCCGAGGGCGCGGCCGATGGCATCATAATCCCCGGTCAGTTTCAGGCTGACCCTGTCAAAAACGGCCGGCGCTGTCAGAGAGAGATTTTTATAGGCCAGCCTGGCTTTTTCCAGATGACCGTCATGGACGGATTGCACGAGTTCATGCAATCCGCTCCGCACCTGGCCGAAGCCGGAAGAGGTGTCCTTTGCCTGGTAGGCATCGGTGTTGAAAGTTATTAGGGACAAGGGCACGGCACGAATTTCCCTTTAAAATCGTTTCATTGTAATAATGGAGAACGCTATCCGTCCGTGATTTCAGATCCATGGACGTCAATTGGTCTCAACTGCGGGACGATTCTATCATTTTTAGAAGAGAAAGATAAGGTGAAATTTTAATATTCCTGAATTTATTTAGCAACTTGTCCCGTTTTAATTGGCCGCCGGCGCGGTACGGCACAAAATGACTTGTTTTCAAAGGCCTTCAAGAGTGTGCAGCAGGAAATTCCGTCCGTTTATGCGGTGCAGGTCCCGGCCTTCCGGGTGGAACACCTCCCCGCGGAAGGGGAACCGTCCGGATCGGCGAATTGCTCCCTCGGATCATGGCCGTTCCCCGTGGCCTTGTTGTTTCTCAGGGCAATTGACCGTGAACTGCCCGACGTGCTCAGGAGGGGGATGTATTTCGGAGGCCATCCTGAAAGAAGCCCTTTTCTCCTTGGTCAAGGCTTCATGAGCAGGAGGCTCAACGCCATGACCATCATGCCTGCGACGAGGCCATACAGGCTGTCATGGCCTTTCCCGTAGGCCCTGCTTGTCGGGAGCAGCTCATCGAGGCTGATGTACACCATGATGCCGGCCACGACTCCAAAGGAGATTCCAAGAACCTGGGATGGGATCGCCCCGGAACTGTCTGCCAGAAAGAACCGCATCGCGACATATGCGGTGAGGGCGCCGAGCGGTTCGGCTAATCCGCTGAGAACCGAATACAGGAAGGCTCTCCTGCGGTCACCTGTGGCATAGAAGATCGGTACGGACACGCTGATCCCCTCCGGGATGTTGTGCAGCGCAATCGCTGCCGCAATGGCCACGCCCAGCCCCGGGTTCTGCAGGGCGGCCATGAAGGTGGCCAGCCCCTCGGGAAAATTGTGTATCCCGATCACCAGCGCTAAAAAAAGCCCCGTCCGCATGAGCTTTCGAGAATGGGCACTGTCATTCTGGAGCCCCTTTTCCGACGGGTTCATTTTTATGGAGGACTCGGAGTCCGGGATCGGAGCCGACGCGTCATGGAGCGGCATGATCTCCGCTTCAGAGTGGGTCTCATGGGGGTTTTCGGCGGATGGGATGAGGTTGTCCACCAGGCCGATCAGCAGCATCCCCCCGAAAAAGGAGGCGGCATTGATCCAGGGCCCCAAGTCGTCCCCATAATGGTCGGTGAGGGATTCCAATCCCTTGAAGAAGATCTCTACAAACGCCAGGTAAAGCATCACACCGGCAGAGAAACCGGTTGATACCGACAGGAACCTGTAGTCAGCCCTCCGCGCCTTGAAAGCGATGATGCTGCCGATCGCCGTAGCCATGCCTGCAAAAAGGGTCAGCCCGAAGGCGAGCCATAAATTTTCCATGGTATTCTAATCTACAGGAGTCTCACGTTCCAGCGGTCAACCGATTGTCGGCCTCTGAAAATCGGAGTCATGTTTTTATGCTCTTATGAACATCCCATCATCCTCCTTCTAAACCATCCCTGTGCAAAATTCAAAAGGTATTCCTCACGAAGGGACATCGCATCTCCCCGCCCGGTACGGGACGGCATGGCGGAAGGAGGGTTTCGTAATGACTTTACTTTGTTCCTGTAAGAAGCTATGAACATCGGGAACAGAATGCACATCAAGAAATAAAGGAAGAAAGACCATGTCAACGATCCGAAAGCACACCATGGGACTGATCCTGGCGGTGATATCCTGCCTGATGATCACATCGGGTGCATGGGCCGCTGTTAAGGGGGAGGGCGACCAGGCCGGCAAGGCGGTGCCACAGGCGGAAGAATCCTTCGACGATCCCCTGGGGCGGAGCACACCCCAGGGAACGGTCGTCGGTTTCCTGAGGGCGGTGGAGAGGGAGGACTATGAACGGGCCATTGAATATCTCGACACGAGGCAGAGGGGGAAGAACGCCCGTCAACTTGCCCTCGAACTTCAGCGGGTTCTCGATGAGAGGGGCTCCGCATCCAGGGCCAGGTTGAGCACGAAACCCGAAGGGGATCTGGATGACGGATTGCCCGCTCAAAAAGAGGTGGTGGCGTCTGTCAAAACAAAAAGGGGGCAATATAAAATCCTTCTTGAGCGCCTTCAAAAGGATGACAGCCCCAAGGTCTGGCTGTTTTCCTCGGAAACGCTCCGATCCGTGCCGCAGATCTATGAGGAAATCGAAGCCCCCTGGTTGGAGGGGCGTCTGCCCGCAGCGCTGACGGAAAACCGCCTGGCCGGTCTTCCCCTGTATCGGTGGATCCTGCCTCTGCTGATGCTCCTTGCCGCCGTTTTCTGCGGCTGGATTCTCACGGTGTTATGTTACGCTTTGCTGCAGAAGTCCATTCGCCACCGTGTTGACGAACTGGGACTGATAACACTCAGGCGGATCAGAAAGCCCCTGGTTGTTCTTTTTTCGGCGGGGGTAATCTATCTTTTTTCCTTAGGCAGTTTCTGGCTGCTGGACCGGCTCTTCTGGACGTTTCTCTCCTCGACCATGGCTCTTGCCGGCCTGACCTGGATCTGCATCCAACTGGTTGATGTTGCGGCGGAAATCCTGGAGAAGCGCAGGCCGGAGGCCGCCAGTGCCGTCATCCGCCTTTCAGCGACGCTTCTCAAGGCGCTTGCCGTCATCACGGCGCTTGTGGTCAGCTTCCACTACTTCGCCGGCATCAATCTCACAGCCGTGGTGGCCGGTCTCGGCATCGGCGGCATCGCCGTGGCCTTTGCCGCCCAGAAGACCATCGAGAATTTCTTCGGGGGAGTCTTCCTTGTCTGGGACAAGCCCATCCGCCTTGGCGATTTCTGTAAGGCCGGCGAGTACATGGGCACCGTCGAGCATATCGGCCTCCGCTCCACTCAGATCCGGACTCTGAACCGCACGGTCACCTTTGTTCCAAACGGCCAGCTTTCATCCATCGCTGTCGAGAACTTCACTCTGCGTGACCGCTTTCTCCTCCGCCATACGTTGAACCTTCGCTACGAGACGACGGCGGATCAGCTCCGCTTCATCCTGGCAGGCCTGCGTGAACTTCTGTACCGGCATCCCCGGGTGGATTCGGCAACGGTTCGCGTTCGTTTCATCGGCTTCGGACAGTCGTCTCTCGATGTGGAGATGTTCGCCTATGTCCTTGAAACAGAGCATGGGTCCTATCTGGCCGTTCAGGAGGATCTGCTGCTGCGGGTCATGGATCTTGTCGAGTCGGCCGGCAGCGGCTTCGCCTTCCCGTCCCGGACCCTTTACATGACCCGGGACGGTGGATTGGATGCAAAAAGGAAGGGTGAAGCATCCGAGACCGTTCAGCGCTGGCGGACCCGGAGCGAGCTGCCTTTCCCCGAGCATGCGCCCGGGAAGGTTGCACAGCTCGACGGTACACTGGACTATCCCCCGGACGGTTCGGTTCTGAGCGAAAAGAAGGAAGAAGATTGAGGACGGAGGCTTATCAGAGGGGGCTTCCGCCGTTGAGCCTTTCATAAATCCTGAGGTACTGGGTGATCATTGTCTGAAGGCTGTATTTCTCCCGGGCTTCCCGCATGATCCGCCGGATCTGGTCTTCACGGACGGCGAGGGGGTTCTTGTGAAAGTTCAGGCTTCTTTCCAGGCCGTACCACAGTCCGCCCGGGTCGTAATTCTTGAAAAGAAAACCGTTGCCTTCATCCTGGGGAGCACCGTCCATTTTTAACCTCAATTCCGTGATCTTGTCGTGGTAACCGCCTGTATCCCGGTTGGTGGCCGTTGCACCAAAGAGATTTCCCACCTGGTCAATCTGGCCGCAGGGCTCGTAGAGGGACGCTCCGAAGACATCGCTTGCGGCGGCATATCCGAGCATCGACAGGGCTTCATCGAAGGGATAATAGGCGATGCGCCCCTGGGAGGCGCAGGCGATGCGCCCCATAATCTCCATGTGGGTGCGGTCGCCTCCGATTCCATCCCCCACGACGGCGATCTGGGCTTCCGGATGGGCTGAAACGAAGGACTGGGCGATTGCCTCGAGGAGTTCGATGCCCTTCTGAAGCGGATCCAGTCGGGAAGGCCAGAAGAAGAGAATGGCCTCAGGGTTGACGTCCAATCCGGTTTTTTCCTGGAACACCACCAGGTTTTCGCGCTTGGCCTTCATGATGGAGTCGTCGAGGCCGTATTTCCGGACCAGGAACGGGCAGTTTTCCGGGTACATGACGGAGGCCGGGGCATTCAGGATCGCCTGGGCGGCGTTGCCGAAATATTTCACTTTGACTTCGTCCCGGACACTGGTCGGAACGATGGGCCGATCAAGAAAATAGTCCTCCACGACCTCGCGGAGAAAATGCTCTCCCACGAAATTGATCAGAGTCGCATTTTTGATGGCCGTGGCCTGGCAGTCGATGCAGGTTTTCCCATAGGATTCCGAGTAGTAGAGATGATCCGAAATGCGGTTCAGATTGATCCCGGACATCAGCTCCAGCGGAAGATTCTCCGTAAATACGTTGTGCACGGTATGCAGAACGGGCACGTCGGCGGATTTGGCATAGGCGGTTATGGCGCCACCCGCCATCCAGTCGTGGCTGTGGATGATGATCCGCCCCCCGTGCTTTGCCCGGACGGTCTTGATGACGTTGTTGACGATCTGCCGCTGGAATTCGGCAGCGGTTGAAAGGACATCGCCGGAATAGGCGCTGAGATTATCGGCAAAAATGGCGGAACTGATGAGATGGATGTTTTCGGGATCGATCTTATAGCGAAGTTCCCGCCACTGATGCTCCGTCATATGGGACTCCAGTTGGAACCGTTTCTTCAGATTCAGGGTGGCCAGGTGAACTTCGATGCCTCTGTCCAGAAGCCCCTCGCACAAGGCGGAGACCACGTCGCCCTGACCACCGCTTTTTCCGGAGATGTATTTGGCCAGCAGCCCCATGTCGCTGGGAAGCCTTCCCGTTTCCGGCGTGATGAGAAGAATGGGTGTTTTATCCGCCTTCTTGAGGATCTCAAAACGGGTGATGGAGCCCTCCAGAACGCAGATCTTCCGCGTCAGGATCTCCGTGGCCCGGATCGTGGAATTTTCATAGGGATTGTCATAGCGGCGAAGGATCTGTTCCGCATCGACCCGGTCGTTGAGGAAGTAAATGTGATCCGATGCCGTCAGGGTGCGCCAGCGGGTCAACAGATCGCCGCCGGCCCGGCGCGCCACTCCTTCCATTCCTTCCAGATTTTTAAAGAGGTCATATTGCGTCGAGCTTTCCAGCCAGCCGAAGGTCATCCTGACGGCATCCAGCCATGAGGAGGCCGATGCACTCCGGGGGGCCAGGGTTGGACAGTGCGCGTCTTTATAGTGGGCAGCGGCCTGGCAAGGCGTTTCGACCCTGATTTCGGGATGCTGCTCCAGCGCGGCGGGAAGTCCGCGCCAGAATTCGAAGATCCCCTTGTCTTCGTGGATGTGGCCGCCGATGTGTTCCAGGTCATAGCCCAGCAGGACCACTTCGCCGTCCGCTCGGGCAATCGAGGCGGCATAGTCTTCCGGCGTCAGCGGGTGGTCGGAAAAGCGGAAGGCGATATCGTTGCTGAGAGACCGGTTCCTGGGAATCACGATCAGCTTGGATCCTCCGGCGTGAAAGATTCTGTTGGGGGCCATGGCGCCGGTTTCATGATCCGTTCGCAGATGCTGCCTCGGTTCGCACAGGATGGCGAGATAACCCATATCGGCGACGATGTCGGCTGTGGAAGCGTTGAAGATCAGTTCGGTATCCCTGAAGGAAAGGGGATAGACGCCAAAAAGCCTTCTCATGCTTTCCCGGTGCAGAGCGACCTGGTCCCGGAATTCCTGCTTATGCGGGTCGGCAAAGAGGCAGGTCAGGGAATGGTAATAGGTTTCATCAAGGAATTCGACTTGATGGTTCTTTTTCCCGACATCGAGAAGATTCCGCAGGGCATTGATCACCTCCGGATCATAACTCTGGGCCTGCTCCAGAAATGTTCCCGAGATGCTCAGGGCGATCCTGAAGCCGGGATGCTGCGGGATCAGATCGGCAAACATCCGGAGCGACGGGAGATAGGACCGTTGGGAAGCTTTCAGAAAGACTTCCCTGTTTTCCTCGTCCCAAAGAAATTTGTCCCTGTCAGGATGAAGACGGAACGGTTGATGCAGTTGAAAATAAAAAATGACAGATGGCATGGTTTTCATCAGCGCGGGTCCGCCGGACCTTCATGAGCTTGGTGCTGTTTGACGACCAGCTCACTGCGATCGGCAAGATATTGAGATTCAGGTGCTTTGTCATTTCAGGAAACTTTACGGTACGTTGACTGTTTTGCCCCACACGGGAAGATCCAGCAGTCTAGGATCTTTCTGAAATATTATCAAGCAAAAGAAAAGTGCCCCTGCTTTTTCCATTGAAGTATCATGTGGAAAAGCCCGAATGGGTTCTCTGCAGCCACGATGCCGGCTGGAGAGGACATCACCATAAAGGGCACGGTTATTGATGGGTTCATGCAGTTTCAGAATGTTACATTACCATAGAGGAGGATGAAACATGAAAAAAAGACGATTTCTCACAATCGGAGGATGCTGCGCTCTGGCACTGCTGATTGCGCTGCCTGCCATCGGCGCCGGGCCGACAGGCGCAAAGGCGATTTTCGACAGCGGCGAGGGGCCTTCCGTCTCCATGTCTTCCACGCCCGCCAAGAGCACGCCCGTCCGGAGCGTTGCAAAAAAGACCGTAAAGCAGGCCGCGCCGTCAAGGGAACGTTACACCGGCATCTCCTATCAGCTGATGCTGCTCTCTGATGACGGTCAAATGACATCGGTGACGAAAGCCCGTACATTCCGCTCCGGGGAGCGGATCAAGATGCTGGTAAGGACCAACAGGCCGGGTTATATGACCATCCTCAACATCGGGTCATCCGGTAATACGAACATTCTCTTCAATGAATATGTCGAGGCGTTCACCATGCATGAGATCCCCAAAGCAACGACCTTCAGGTTCGTCGGGAGGCCGGGAACGGAAACCCTGATGATCATGCTTTCCGACAACCCCAGCCCCATCGTGGGCGGCCAGCAGGGTGCCGTGACCGCCGGCGGCCCTTCTCCGTCGTCCTCGTCCCCTTCGTATTCTTCGCCTGATCCGGGCATGAGCACGGCGTCCACCGGTGTTGCGGATCTGCCGCCACCTCCGCCGATCGAAATTGCATCAAATATGGAAGGAGCGAAGAGCCTGCGGGGAGCCAAGGATATTGTGGTCGAAGACAACATGCAGACGACTTATGCTGTCATCTCGCCGAAAACGGGGTGGAAACCCGCCGGCAGAGGGGCCAAAGACATCATCCTTGAATCGGAAGGCGGAAAGAATTTCGGCGTTGTCCCGGCGTCCGCCATGTCCGAGGGCGGGATACTGACCATGCAGGTTAAGCTGCGCCACCACTGAGAGGGATGAAAGCCGTGAAGATGAAACATTTCCGCCGACTGATTCCTGTTCTGTTAGTGGTCTTTCTTTTCTCAGCCTGTGCGCCGCTGCCGCCGCCCGGTACGCCCCTTACACCGGAAGAGCGGGCATCGGCACAGCGTCGGTGCATTGCCACCTATACCGCGGTAGGCGCAATCGGAGGGGCGCTTGGAGGCGCCTTTATTGGGGCCGTGTCCGGCAAGGGGAAGGGGGCACTCATCGGTGCCGCGGCGGGTGCCGCCGTGGGCGGCGCCCTGGCCTTCGCCATCGCCTGGGGGCGATGCCTCGCGGCCTATTCGGATCTGACGAGCTATCCCGTCGCCGGGGGGGCGGAGACGGCGAAGCGGACAGGATACGATACCTCGCAGGGTGAAGTCATTAAAATAGAGAATTATGTCCTCAATCCCTCCGGTGTGTCCCCGGGAGGAAAAGTGCAGATGAACGGCTCCTATTACGTCATGGCGCCGGAAGGCGAACGTGAGGTCAAAGTGACCGAAACCCGGGCCCTTGCTTTTTTTGATCCCGAAAAGAATGAGTGGAAGGATCTGGGCTCGGTGGATCAGGAGGTCACGTCCGCCATTGGAACGAGGCGTGCCGAAGGAAACTTTGACATCCCCGCCGATGCACCGGAGGGCCGTTACCGCATTACCCTCAAGGTGTCCGCATTCGGAAAGACCGATCAATTGACGCAGAATCTCACTGTTGAAAAGGGATTGGCCATGGGTCCGTCGGAGTCCGTTGAAGGGACCGTCAGTGGTGCAAAATCACTGGGTAAGGGCGACGTCAAGAAGAAAGCGAAAAAGAAAAAATAGATGGAGAGCAAAAGGAAGACCTTATGAGCATTTTGTGCAACATGAAAACCGCCCCCTGCAGTCGGAGCCGGGCGGGGAGCACGCATCACCCTTCGAAGGCGCGTTTGACCGCTTCCTTTCTGCTGTGCCTGGTCGTCGCGCTCATGGTGACCATTCCGGCGCGTTCCGCGGATACACCGGTTTTAAGCTCCCACATCGACCAGATCAATGAACTGCTTCTCCGTGGCGGCATCAGTGGCGGATTCGTTGAACTTGACCCCTTTGGGCGGGTGCAGCTGAAGGGTTCCTATGAAGATGAGATACAGGTGGACCGTGCCTTCTCCATCGCTCAGACCGTCGTCGGCATCCGGTGGGTTTCACCGGTGACGCCGGAACATATCAAGGTAAAGGAATGGGAGCGAAGACTCAGCAACCTCTTTTCCCGGGCCAATGTCCTGAAGCCCGCGGTCAGGGGTGACGCTCCTCCGGGGCCCGTCCGCAACCGCTACGCCCTGGTCGTCGGTGTCGGGGAGTTCATGAGCAACATCCCGAAACTGCATTTTGCCGTACATGACGCGAACACCTTTTACCGGTTTCTTGTCGATCCGAACCGGGGAGGATTCCCCCCCTCGAACGTGACCTTCCTGACGAATGCGAATGCCACAAGAAAGAATATCGCGGCGGCCCTCGATCGCATCAAGAGGATGGCCGGCCCCGATGATCTCGTCACGGTTTATATGAGCAGCCACGGTACGCCGCCGGAAAAATTCGGCGGTGTGTTCATCGTCACCTACGATACCGAAATCAAGCCCAGGGAGAGAGTGTGGCACACGTCCATCAGTGAAGGAATCCTGCGGGACTTTATCGACAATCTGCAGGCCAAGCGGCTGGTGATGATTCTGGACGCCTGCTACAGCAACGGCGCCTACAGCAAGGTGCCGGGCTTTCTTCCCCCAGGCGGCAAATCGCTGGGTGCCGACGATCATGAGGGCTATGGCCTTTCACCCCAATACGGAAGGCGACTGCTCGGCGCCAAGGATATCGTTCTTGACGATGAAGGTCCGAAAAGGAAGGCATCGGGAGGATCGAAATCCATGGGCGGCCAGGACGGATGGGGCAAGGTCCTTATCGGCGCCAGCGGGGCCGGTGAACAGTCCTGGGAGTCGGATCAGTTGAACAACAGCATCTTTACCTATTATTTTCTCGATGGGCTCAACAGGAACAACGGAGCGGTGCAGAACGCCTTTTACTACGCAAAGCCTCGTGTCACACAGCGGGTCAAGCAGGAAAAGGGAGGCGATATCGACCAGAATCCACAGGTTGTTGCGTCACAGAGCGAATGGAACATGCCGCTCGGGCAGAGACGGCGTTAATCAATTTAACCATTTCGAAGGAGGATATTTTTTATGCTCAGCAAGTTTCATTACAGCACGATGGTTTTCGCGGCAGCGGCCCTGTTTTGCGCATCGCTTTCTCTAACCGGATGTGAAAAGGCCCAGGATGGCAAGGAAAAAGCCGAAATGCCGAAACAGGAAGCACCCGCTCCCGCCCCGGCCGCTCCAGCGGCTCCGCAGCCTGCTCCGGTGGAACAGCAGGCCCCCGCAGCGTCTGCGGATGCGTCCATTGAGGTGAAGAGCCACATCAAGCAGGGGCTGAGTTATGTTTCAACGGCGAAGAACGCACAGAACAAAGCCCTTTTTGACGAAAACATAGGGAACGCCTTGAAGGAATTTTCTCTGGCCATAGAAAAGGCTCCGGACTATGCCGATGCCTACTCAAACCGCGGCGTCGCCTATATGCAGCAGCATAAATTCAACAAGGCCCTGGAAGATCTGAAAAAAGCCAAGGAACTCAAATCGGACAGCCCTTCCATCCGCTACAATCTGGCGTGCCTCTATTCGCTGAAGGGGGATGTGGACTTCGGACTGGATGAACTGGATGCGGCTCTTGCAAACGGATTCAGCGACTATGAATCCCTGCGCAAGGATCCGGACCTCAATAACCTGCGCAAACATCCGGAGTTCAAGAAGATACTGGAAGCTCATAAAGTGTTCATCGTCAAATAATCATGGATGAGTCATCAGGATAAAAACGGCCCTCCCCCGTGCTCGACGGAGGGGGGCTTTTTTTCGCACCGGTCAAAGGCGGCGGCAGTCCGCCGTATCGAAGAAAACAGAAGGGTTATCGATTCAGGAGGCGTTCATGAGTAACACTCGAAGGGGAAGATTCAACATTCTTTTGTCAGTCTGGATTGCTCTTGCAAGCCTGCTGTTATTGGGCGCGGCTTCCATAAGCCGGGCTGATGACCTTGGCGAGCATATTCTCATGTCGATCCTCAAGGGAGATAAACCGACGGATTCGGCCCTGCTGCTCATGACCCGGGATCTGAAGTGGTACGAGCAGAACATGAGCCGCCTGCCAGAGGCCCTGCAGAGCCGCGTGCAGCAGATCCGTGTGAATGTTGCCGGAGAGTCCGCCCAGATGGCGGCCCGGTCGCTGGGCGAAGCCGAATCGGTTTTCGCGGCAACGGGAAGCTGGAAACCGGGACGGGACGCCGACATCCTCTATCTCGGCAAGAACGGCGACAACGCGGCATCCGCCATCGAGTCGAGTTTTGACACGGTGACGGGCAGGATTCTCAGAAACGCCGGGAATGATCCCATTCTCAGCAAGTATCCGGGGGAAGTTCCGAAAAAGCTCTCCGCGGGCACCCTGGCCGTCTGCACGACGGAGTTGCCCAATTACGGCTACCGCAACCTCCACGACGCCTACAAGAAGGCAAAGGATGCCCTGTCACGGGGAGACTCGAAGGATGACGTCGTCCGCATGTTCCGCGACGAAATCCGTAATGCCATGACCAACAACGTCAAGGCGCATTTCGCTGCGGCCTCCAATCCCGACTACTATGGCGGCGCGACGGGGCAGGAGTGGTTCCGGAAGACCTACCTGGACGATCCCGGCAGGACCCGCGTCTTTGCCCAGGATGCCAACGGCCAGTGGACGCTCCGGCAGGGTGGTATCCAGGCCCTGCCCGACGAAATCGTCGAGCGGATCGGCTTCGGAGGCCTGGGGGGCGGGCAGGTCAAATTCACCAAGATCGCCTCGGACTATTCCCTCTTCTTTGCCCATATGCACGGCGGCCCTTCGGACAACGCCAAATACGCCATGCGCGTCTGGAAGGACATGGGGCTCAACGCCATCCAGGATCTTACCGAAGAGGAATTGAAGGTCCTGGCGGCGGCCAAGGCGGTGAGCAACAACCCCTCGCGCGCCAATCAGATCCTGGCCGAACTGGGCATGGGCAATGTGGATGACTTCAACCGCGGCATCAGCAATATGCTTTTCCGCTGGACCGAGTCCCAGATGATGAAGGACATGGGACGGATCGTCGCCGAACTGGGTTCAAGCTCGGCCCGCTCCTTGGACGATATCGAGAAAATCATGCGCGAGGCCAAGGGCAGCATGGACCTCAACGAGATCGTGGCCGGACTCAACAAGCTGAAGACCGCGCCCAACGGCAAGGCCCTGCAGGAGCAGCTGCTGGAAAAACTGAAGACGAAATTCGGCGATACCGATGCCGGCAAGGCCGCACTGCGCTTTGTCCTGAAGAACCTGGGGCTGATGGATGAGGGTGGCGAACTCACCGGCCGGATTCTCAAGATGCTCGCGAAGATGGGGCGGGTGAACAAGGCCGACCTGGAGGCCCTCGAGGCGGGTGGAGAGCTTTCGGAAGCGTTGCGGGGGCAGGTGAACCGGGTGAAAAAGGAACTGATCGCCCTGAACGCCGGGAGCATGGTCAGCCTGGACGAGACTCTTGACCTGGAGCGGCTGATGGAAGACTGGCGCCGCTCTCAGCCTGCCGCGATTCTCCAGTCGCCCGATGACGAACTGAAAAAGCTGCTGAAGGAGATGCGGGAAGCTTCTGAGAGCGACCTGAAGAAGATCGGCTGGCGTTCAGAGGAAATCGCCGTCCAGAACAAGATCCGGGCCGGTCTCAGCCCCGAAGAGCAGATGGCGAAAATGAAGGGATTCTGCGCCAAGGCGCAGCCGCGCATCGCAAAGGGGGGAGGGACGCTGCGCCAGCTGCAGTCCAAGGTGCGGGATCTGATGTTCAATCCGGCCTATACGAAATTGGGAGATCCGTCGATCAGCGTCGGCGCCTTCGACGCGGTCGTGGGTGTGGCCGCTGCGCTCTATCAATCCTACGACATCCTGAACGGTCCCGCGATGAGCCCGGAGGATGAGGCCCTGGCCCTGGAAAACGCCTGGGTCACCTCCCTTCCCATTGTGGGTGATTTTGCCCAGGGGCTGATATCGGGCGGTCAGGCATACTATGAAGGCGACGCGTCAAAGGCCCTGGATGCAGGCCTCTGGGTGACCATCGGCATCATGGGTTGTGTCCCCGGCGGGCAGCTGCCGGCGGTGGTGACCGGCATTCTGATGGCGACCAAACCGGTTGCGACGGCGGCCTACGAGGCTCGCCAGGCCCAAAACCTCATCCAGGCCTGGGTGGAATCGGGACTCTGGACGAATTCGAAGCCCAGGGAACTGCAGGGGCTCTTCGACCGCCAGGGGCTGCGCCACCCCATTACCTATGAATGGCTTCTCACCGATAAGGGGAACGTCGCGTACTCCTCCGCGAAATTCGGAGACGTGACCATCAATGACTCCATCCGCGACTACGCCGAAAAGAACATCATGCCGCAGTATCCGTCCGTCAAGGCGCTGCGCGACGCACTGAAAAGCGTCTATCCGGACTTCAACGACAAGGAATGGGACGACGAGTTCCTGGTGAAGATCAAGATCGAGGCCCGGGGCGGCAAGGGAAGCAAGATCCTCTTCGCCTCCTACAACCGGGTCCGGACCGCCGCCCTGAATCAGACCCTTTCCCATCTGAAGAAATGGGCGGAGGACGAACTGCGCGCCGCGAAAGACTACGATGCCGAAGTGACGCGCCTGCGCGACGAGCTGAAAAGGCTCGAAGAGGAGCTGAGAACGTCCAGCCTGGTGAGCAATGCCGACGCCTCGGTGGAGGCCTACTCCCGCGTCATCAAGAATGTCTGGGAGCAGGAGAGTCTGCCGCTTTCCAAAATGCGCATCTATGAGCATTATGTGAAGAGCTATGGAGAAATGGCGGGAAAGCTCCGCCGTGTGACGGACCTGCTCAGCGAAGCGTCATCGCCCTATGTTCCCTCCAACTGGTACCTTACCGGTTATCCGGAGTTCGACAAGGGGCGCATTTCCAAGATGCTCGCCATGATGGAAGCCGGTAGAAAGGGGATTATCGAGCAGATCGAACTTTTCCTGAAGGACATGAATTATTCGGAAACCCGCTACGACAGGAACAATGAATGTCACAAAACGGTTTTCGATCTCCTGGCGCCGCTGCGCTACAAGGTGGCCTTCATCGAGAACCTGATCGAATACTACGATCACCTGGCGGGGGGGACATCGACATGGGGAAGCTCTTATGAGGCGGCTCAGCGGCGGTATGCCGAAGCCCGCGACCGTGCGGCCCGGGCACCGGACTTTTCGATGCGGGCCGCCATGGAAAATGCCGCCATGCAGGACGCCTTCATGACCTTCGTCTTTTCTCTTCCCTACGGGCTTGCCTCCGGAGAGGCCGCCCTTTACAAGAGCACGGCACGCGATTTCGAGGTGCGCCTGGTGGGAGCACAGAAGGAGTTCGAAATCGCGAAAGGAGAGGGAGGAAAGGCCTACCGAGCCCTTCAGGCCTGCCTGGTTGGCGAGCTGCAAATCGATCTCCTGCTGAGCAATGCCACACCCGAACAGGACGAGGAGGTTTCGGCGACCGCGAAGGTGGTTGCGGGAAAGCTTCATCGGGACGTGATCTGGGATTGGCGGTTTGAAGGCGGGTTGAAGAAAAAAGAGATTCATGCCGATTCCGCCTCCTTCATCGTTTCCGGAAGAGGGCGGCTGACGGTTCGGCTCTACGACTGGTGGAACCCGGCGACAGGAAAATACGGCAAGGTTCTGAAAGAGAAATCCGTGGATATCGCACCCAAGGAAACGGCGGCATTGACCCTTATCGTTTCGGGTCCCTCGGAAACGGAAGTCGGCAAACCGGTCACCTACAACGTTTCGGTCGCCACAAGGGACCGGGCCCAGCAGAATCTTCTCGCCAAATCACGCATCGAGTGGCGTGTCAACAACTATCCCGTGGGTGGAAGCGACAGCTCACTCTCCTTCTCTCCCAAGGAACCCGGGTCCTATACCATCTCCGCCGCGGCGGTGATGGACACCACGGCGGGGAAAAAGACGGTTGGGACGTCATCCCGGTCGATGCTGACCGCCAGGGCTCAGAAAAAGGATGAGCCGAAAACGGATGACGTCAGTAAAACCAGTGACGGTACGGCTTCCGGGATGGATGGAGCGGACGGCAAAAAGGCGCCGCCGCCATCCTGCTCCTACGAGTATTCCGAATGGGGCGAGTGCAACAGGGGAACCAAGAAGCAGACACGGACCGTCATTGCGAAAAGCCCGGCCGGATGCGTTGAAACGTCCAAGCCTTCGCTGGAGCAGGGCTGCACCCCTCCGCCGACGGATGAAGAAAAAAAGAACCTGTATTTCAATTGCCTGTGCCGCTGTTCAAGCGGATGGGCGGGCCACATCGGCGTCTGGTATGATCCGCAGGGAAAGTCCGTTCCGGAATGCGACAGCAGCGGTCCCTGCTTCGGCGGCGCCGGGGCCTTCGGCTGCACAAGGCGCCATTTCTTCGGCGGACCGAGTGACTGTGCCAAGGGGTGCTGGGAAGGCGCCTTCGGCAAGGATACCTACGATCCGAAAAAAGCGGATGCCCTGAGGAAGAAGGAGAACAAGAAATACAAAAAGCCTCTGACGGTCAAAATCAAACCGTCGAAAAACCCCGCCGATTTCGGCGACATCATCACACTTCAGGCTGAGGCTGCCGAAGGAAGCGGCGGATACTCCTTTGTCTGGAGCGGCTGCGCCCAGGATGCGAAAGAGGCGCAGGCGAAGGTCGTCAATACCAGGGAATGCAAGGCCTGTGCGGCAAGCGTCACGGTTACCGACATGGACGGTGACAGCGCCTCGGATTCCGTGACCATCCAGTGCAACACCTTGACAGTGAAACTCACCAAAGAGAGCCCCAAGGAAGACAGCGTTCCCGTGGGCGGAAAGGCGACATTTCTTGCCGAGGTCTTCTCGGGCGACAAGCCCTATACGGGATCGACGCTCTTCTATCTCTGGGAAAGAAATCCCGACGCCATCTTCGGCGACCCGAAGAATCCGAGCTACGAGACCTCAGGAGGGTCCCAGGCACGGAATACGGCCACCTTCAGAAAGTCGGGAACAACCCCCGTCTGGGTGACGGTGCAGAGGGAAATGGAGGGCGGCAAGGTCACCGTCGGCGAATCGGAACAGATTCCCATTTCCGTCGTCAATCCCGAACTGACGGTGACGGTGACTCCGGAAAAGCCGAGCATCGGGCAGGAAGTCAAACTTCAGGTCCAGTCCCAACCGGCCATGGGCGAGGACATGATCGGCTTCTGGTGGGACATTCCGGGATACTGGAGCGGCACCGGAGACAAGGCGTCCTTCAAACCCAAGGACGGCAAGCCGGTTAACGTGACGGTTCACGCCAAAACCAAGGACGGCGGAGATGAGGTCGGCACCAAGGAAGTGACGATCACCGCCCAGGCCTATAATGTCTCCATCAGCGAACCGCGGTACCTGGAATCGCCACCGCAGATCTGGAAATGCGATACGCAGCTCGGTCAGGCCCAGAAATGCGGAATGGTGACGGTTAAACCAAATGAATTTACCGTGTTTCGCGATATCTTCCTGAAGGCGACCATTACCCCCCAGCCGGAATCTCCCCGCTACCGCTGGTCGGTCGACCCGGCGGGGAGCTGCGGCATGCCGGGCAGCGGCAGCGAAATCCGCATCAATTGCAGCAACACCGGCAGTTATACCGTGAAACTGGAGGTTACTGACGCCGAGGGGGTGAAGCTTGGTGACGCGGCCCAATCGGTGAACATCTCCATCTCTAAAGAAGCCCTGGAGGGGTCGGACAAGGCCAGGCAGGCTGCGGAAAAACTTGTGAAGGCAAAGGGGCTCGTCGCTCAGGGGAGCCTAGATGAGGGGATTGTGCTGGCCGGGGAGGCGGCGGCTCTGAATCCGAAAAATACGGAGGCGGCCACCCTGGTCCGGAATTGGACGGCGGAAAAGCAGAAGGTCCTGACCCATGTGGAGTCGTGCAGGAAGTTCATCGAGTCGAGTAAAATTTCCGAAGCGAAAAAGGAACTCGACGAAGCGGCTAAACTCCACGGAAAGTACAAGCCGGTTCTTGAAGCCGGGGATCTTCTGAAAAAGAAGCAGGAGGAGATCGCGAAGGCGAAGAATCAGCAAACACAGAAGCTTTCCCAGGCCAGGCAGCTTGCCAACCAGGGAAAACTTGATGAGGCGGTCGCCCTTGCCGAGGAGGCTGCAAAAATGGACGCCGCCCTTGCCGCACCCGTGCTGGCCGAACTGGGGGGCGCAGCCAAGAAGAACGGCTGGGACGCCCTGCACAAGGCCGATTACACGACCGCAATCAAGCGGCTGGAGCAGGCCGTCAAGCTGAACCCTGCGGACGCCGACGCGAAGAAGAAGCTGAGCGATGCGAAGGCCTATGCGGCGCAGTGGCCCCGGATCGATGCGAAGGCCAGGGAGTTCGACGGCTACATCGGGCAGAAGAAGGTCTGGTCCGCTCATAAAGCCATGCTGGAGCTACAGGACATCCTGCGTCCTCTGGCGGCCGGCCAGTCGACGGGAAACCCCGTCTGGAAGCGGGTCAATGACGATCTGAACAAGGGGCTTGCCTGGTACACCGAGTTCTCGAAGAAGAGCTTTGCAGAGTGGACGCGCCTGTTCAAGGAGCAGGAATGGGAGCAGGCGGAAACGCACCTGAAGCAGGTGATGGTCCAGGAGCTTTCTCCGGCCGATATAAAGCAGTACACTTCGTCGCTGCAACTGGTCAATACCAGATTGGCCGAGCGGCGCGAAGCGATGCAGTATTACGAGAGTGCAAAGGCGAATTTTGCAAAGGGAAGTTCGGCCGACGCCAACGGCCTTGGCGCAGTGGCGAAGGAATTGAAGAACCGCGCCGCGCGTTTCAAACAGGGCGATCCGCGCCGAGGGCAGCTCGAAGAACTTGCCGCAGCCATGGAAAAGGGACAGAAAGGCCGCAATGCCAAGGAATATGCAAAGACGTTTTTCGCCAACGGAGACCGCTATTACCAAGCCCATGATTTCGAACCCGCCGCCAGGCAGTATGCGGAAGGGCTGAAGGCGATCAAGGAAAACGGCGACATCTCCGACCCCGACTATGCCAAGTATTATAAACTTCTTGAGGATGCCTCGGCCAAGGAAAAGCGGTTCAAGGAGCTGTATGCTTATGCCGCCGGTCTTGCCATGACGGACAAGCCCCTGGATGAAGAGACGATCCAGAAAGGGATCGGCGCATCGGAAGAGGGGCTGAAGATCCGTCCGCGAAACAGCGACATGGAGATTCACTGGAACAAGCTGAAGTGGAAGCTCGGAGAGCTCCAGCGGACAAAGGCGCAGCAGCAGGAGGCCGTGCGGAAATGCGAGGCGAAATGGGTTGAGGGAACGGCACTGTACAATGCAGGGAAGCATGCGGAGGCGGCTGCGAAGTTCAGGGAGAACATCGCCTGTGCACCGGGCAACCGGGAACGGGAAGCCTATGTTCAAAAGCTCGTGGACACGCTGAACAGGCAGGCCGCAGCGAAACAGGCATGCCTGGAACTGCGCCGGCAGGGGGATGCCTTCGTCGCCAGGAAGCAGTATCCGGAAGCCGTGGGCAAATACCGCGAGAGCCTGCGCTGCCAGCCCGACGCGAAGCTGGAAGAGTACATCCGACAGATTGAAGCCGAGATGAAAAAGCAGTCCGACATCAAGGCGAACGCTGCTCGCGCCAGGCAGCTGCGCGCGGAAGGCGAGCAGCTCCAGAGCTCAAAGCGTTATCCGGAAGCGATTGCCAGGTACAAGCAGAGCCTTTCCCTTGTGCCGGACAAGGCCCTTTCCGATCATGTTGCCCTTCTGGAGCGCGAATTATCGAAGCAGGCGGAACAGAAAACCCTCGCCGACCGGCTCTGGAGAGAAGCGACGGCGTCCCTGAACGCCGCAAAGCCGGAAGAGGCCCTTTCGAAATTCAGAGAAAGCGTGAGGGCCTGGTCCGATCCGACCCGCTCCGCCTACGTGGCGGATCTGGAGGGGCGCAAGGCGCAGGCCAAGCGCCTGAGGACTGAGGGTGCTTCCCTTCAGCAGCAGCGGAGGTTGGCAGAGGCAATCTCAAAGTACCGGGAAAGCCTGAACTACTGGCCCGACCCGGCTTTGAACAGCCACATAGCGCAACTGCAGTCGGCCGCGAATAAACCGCCGGTGCAGAAAACAGCGCCGGTGCAGAAAACAGTGCAGTCGCCCATTAAGACGACGCCTGTCAACAGCTCGAAGGCAAAGGTGATTTTTGACAGTGGAAATATCGGCGGCGTTTACAACAACCCCACGAAACCGACCGTCATAACTGTTTCGACCCCGCATGTCGTCACCCTTATTCAGAATTACCACTGGAACAACGCCAGGGGATCACGTCCCGGCACGATAGCTCTTCGCAGTTCCGCCGGCGTTCTGTACGGACCCTGGCAGACGGAGGGAATGGATGGCCAGGGCGGTGTCAAAAATGCCAGCTGGATCTGCTATCCCAATATCACCATTCCGGCGGGTTCGTACACGGTCGTCGATTCCGAACCATCGACCTGGGCGCACAACAGCCAGTCCGGTGGCAGGGGATTCACCCGCGTTGACGGGTATCCTTCTGGCTCTTCAGCTGTCGGCAGCCTGAAGGCCGCACCGCCGCCGGTTTCCGGGATGGCGTCTGCCTCTTCCGTGAAGGCGGTGTATAAAAACGCATCCCGGGAAAATGTTCATATCTTTACGGAGGGAGAATCCTGCTCGCCCCCCAACCGGCTGAAGCCTGGGGAAGAGAGGAACGTCAACGTCCGTCTTGGAACTGAAGGGGGAGTCACCTTCAAGGTGGGGCATGGAGGAACGATTGTGGCCAGCGCCCGCCGACAGGGTTCCCGTTGTTAGCTTTAACGGTTCGAACCCTTTTGGGATGCGTTCTCTGACGACGGGACTGCGGTAGAGCCCGTCGAGTTTTCAGGCATCAGCACCGCCCCGGCGGGTTCGGAGGCGTTTGGAATGATCTCCTTCGGAGTTGCACCCGGTTTCAGCTCCAGGATCCAGAGATGTGAGGAAGCCTTTTCGCTCCAGCGGTTGACCCAGCGTTCAAAAACGATCGCCGTCCCGCCGCGGACAAAAACGGGGTTGGCCCCGGTCGTTACATCGACCAGCCTACCCGTTTTCCGGTCAACCAGGTGGATTGTGTCCTCCGAGCCTTCCGATGTTGCAGGCGAATAGCAGAGCACCGTCTGCCCGTCGGGGGCGAGGCTCGGGCGCCAGTAAGGAGTCAAGTCCTCGGCTTTGGGAGGGAACCGGAACAGGGTCTTCCCCTTCAGATCCGATAGGGCAAAACCGCCCGAGACGTCGCTTCCGCTTTCCTGCCAGAGGATCAGCCGCCCGTCCGGTGAAAAGGACGGGTTGCTGTAGATGTATCCCACATCGAGCATCGTCCCCGGATGGCGCAGCACGTTCAGGGTGCTTCCCGTCTTGAGGTCGGCGATGCTGACCGACATGGTGGCGTAGATCCGGGCCTCATCCTTGATTCCATCTTTCCGGACTTCCGAGAGACCCACGAAGACCAGGCTCTTCCCATCAGAAGAAAATCCCGGATGCTCTGCCGCGAGAATCCCGTCGAATTTCATTCTGCGAGGCTTTCCTTCTAGGTTTTCCCTCTTCTGCCGATTATTTCATTGAGAAGTATGCCAGGGAAATCGGAAAAGAAATTGTCCAGATTTCCAACGCGGCGATCGACCTCCTCATGGTCCTACGCCTTGCCGAGCAATGTCCGGGAACTGGAGAACTGCATCGAACGGGCGATTCTCTTGAGCACGGACGGAGTCATTCAAAACTATCATCTTTCCCCACGCCTCCAGTGGGAGGAGATTTCGCAGAGCACGAAATGCAGGGGGGCCTTTGAGGCAATGATCGCGGCCTATGAGCAGGAAATCCTTCTGGAAAAACTCAAACGGTGCTGCGGGAACATTCGTCCAAACAAAACTTTCCTGTCGCTGAAGCATAAATATTCAGACTATAGTCTGTGGATTTATAGTTTCCCTTCCGCCATGATGCACCAATGCAAGCAATTGAAAGATCAACAACTGCAGAGGAAGAGCCTTTAGCGAAGGCATTTGGCATTGCATTGCATTGCCTTCGTCAAGATTGCGGATTGTCCCAGGAGGATCTTGGTTTCAAAAGCGGCTATCATCGTACCTACATCAGTCTTCTTGAAAGAGGGAAGAAAAGCCCCTCGTTACAGACCATCTTCAGGTTGTCGGAAGCACTCAACATCGATCCATCCGAACTCATCAAACAGGTTCAGTCCAGAAATGATGAATTCATCAAGGCCCTAAAGGCTGGTGATGATTAGATTATGAAGATCGTACAGATTGAGCGAATCATTGATGCGGGAACTTTTTCACAGTCGGAGGAATGGCAATCTATTGAATTACAGATTTTTCAAGCAATACAATCCATTGAATGGCCACCGGGCTCAGGATCATTCACCCTATTTAATGAACCGGGGAAGAAACGCGGGCAGGGGAGCGGCGTTAAACCTATAAAGAAGGCCTGCATGCAGAAGTTGCAATCCTTTGGATGGCAATTGGAAACGCCCGTTGAGATAGCGACCGTCATAAGGCCGGGACCTATGGATGCCACTTGCCGCGTAAGAGACCGCCTTTTCTGCGTGGAGTGGGAGACAGGAAATATTTCTTCAAGTCACCGATCAGTTAACAAAATGGCCTTGGGAATCATGAAAAAAATCCTGATTGGTGGCGCCCTTATATTACCCACCCGTGAAATGTATAAATTCCTGACTGACCGTATTGGCAACTTCCGGGAACTTGCGCCTTATTTCCCGTTGTGGAAAGCTATGAACATCGAGGAAGGACTGCTTCTCATCATCGCCATAGAACATGATTCGACCAGTGACAGGGTACCGAAGATTCAAAAGGGAACGGATGGGCGTGCCCTTCAGTAACGGATTTTCTGCAATATCAATATAAACTCGCGGCGCATGGTGTTTGAGATGCCGGTGATGGGCCGGCTCATCACCTTAATGGGTTTAAATCCGAAGTCTGTGCTCATGTCGATCAATATCTCGTGCAACCCTTTCACCTCATCAGCGGGAATGCCTAACACCTTCCCTAACTGATTATTATTCGTTCCGATGACAATTGTACAAAAGCGACCAGAACGTAATACGCGTGAACATTCCGATAGGACCTTGCCCATATCCTCCAGATAAAACTTATATTTTTCGGACAAAGTGCGACCTCGGAGTCCGATCATCCTATCACGAAGGATACCGCTATCAACCCCCATGAAGTTCAAGTGGAAGGAATCATTGGCCAGATAATCGATGGCAAAGCTGTAAGGCGGTGAAAAAATGATTCCCTCGATGCTGTGATCATCCAGATTTAACCTTCTTGCATCTCCCTCCAGGACCTCCGCTGGTGCAAGTTCCATTTCCAGGTCGACCGACACTCTCTGAATTTTTTCCGCAGCAAAGAGATAACGATCCAGGATGGATTTGAATTGATCAAGGGGCGTTTTTCGGGAACTTCTCTCCGCGTACCCTGCACTGTCAAGATAGCTGAGCAAGAGGAAATTGTAGGTATTTAGGGTATCCTTCTCATTTGCTGTTAATGTCTTAGGGCCTTTCGATGTGGCATATTTCGCCGTTTCTTCCATAACATTCATGAAGTCTTGGCGAGTCTGTTTTGGATGCCTGGCTGGAGGGGACGGTTGGCCAACTCTTTTTTGAAAGTAGGTAAAAACCTCCTCATGATTTTTCATGGCATTTCTTGCCCGTAGCAAAGACATGCTTAGGGCATCGAGTTTTGTTCGAGTCATGAAACGACAAAAAGGACTGGCATCAATACCAACGGACCGAATGCCCATCAGACTCGCCTCAACCAGAACCGTTCCCGAACCCATCATGGGATCTAGCACCGTATCCCCTGATTTCAGACCCATGACATTCATCAGTCCTTTGATCAGCTGGGGATGAAATTTCCCTCGATAAGGAAAAAGGCCATGGGTGGCATAGCCGGTACGAAAGATGTTTTTTTCAAAAAAGGATTTTAGTCGGGATGAAGAATGACCAGGTAGCTTCAGGGGTTCCCCTGTACACATCAGAAAATGACGCGTATATTGGCCGCCAACCTGTGCGAAATAGGCAGCGTTCCGGATCAATTCCGTATCGGAAAGAATGAGTTTTTCGTAAAATGCCAGTTCCAGTTCATAGAGATCGTTCAAATTTGGAATCAGATGGAATTCCGGAGGAAACAACCTATGAGTAAGATCTTGGCTGAGTGCGGCAACAACCGTTTTTGAGTTTGTTTCGAACTCCATCATTCTTCAACAAAATCTTCTGATTTATGCGGACTCAAGCTCATCGTTTGCAATCGCTCGATGATGACGTCGCAGCTTTCCATGTCCGTGCCGATCCAATGACGTCTAAGTCGCTCACACACATCATAGGTCGTTCCGCTGCCGCCAAACGGGTCAAGCACCAGATCACACTCACGGGTGGACATCTGGACAACACGCTCCAGAATCTTGGTCGATAATTGATTCAAGGTCCTTTTGCGGCTTTTGAATTTCCAGTGACGGACAGGGGTAATATCATTCCACACATCGGTCAGATTCACCCCGTTTGGATTCATGGCGTCCCGGTGCCCTCCATAGTCTTTAAGCTCCTGACCACAGTGGCGGCATTTTTCAATCGGAGTACGAATTCGTCGAAAAGTCTTTGCTTTTCCCTTTGTGAAATACAGCAAGCTGTAATGTGATGGATAAAGTCTGCCGGGTATAGGCAGAGAAAGCTTGAGATTGATTGCGATCCAGTGCCGAAACATCATTCCTGATTTTGCCAGATAACTTCCCAAGTGAATGTTCCAACTGGGAAGATTATAAACAAAAAGCGATCCTCCCGGTTTTAAGATTCTGATGCAGTGGGTAAGCCATGTCTGGCACCAAGATATATAATCATTGTCGGAACGGCGGTCGTTTACTAGATTGCCATATTTTTTTGATAGATTGAAAGGAGGGTCCGCAAATACGGTATCGATAGAACAATCATTGATGTACGGTAGAATATCAAGACAGTCTCCTTCATAAAGAATACCGTACTGGCTTGAGAAGACCGGATCTTTGTTTATAGCCGGATTAACTATGGATATTGGCATCAACAATTCGGGTTTATTGAGTAATGGAAGAGACATAAGTTTAATATTTTCACCTTATCACTTTGGAAGGGAGATCTGTTTTTCCACGGAAATTCATAGCTCCAGTTAGAAAGCATTGGAGATTCCCGGATACGATCAAAAGATATTTTGCAAGCGGTAAATGTCATTGATCTCTGTGGTTGAGTAATCTTTGATCAATGTGATGATCCGAATTATAGGGAGGGCATATGTCTGTGTCAAGGTCCATTCCGCGGAATTCCGGAATTCTGCGGACACCCTACCGATGATATATAAACAACCGTTCCCTCCTGATCCAGATACTGTATCCGTTCCTGAGAGAACGACGTTCTGATGATGTACCGGTCCAGGCTTTCCATGGACGTATCGTCATCCGGAGAAATACGGTTTCCGCTGAAGACGTTAAAGCGCCTATGCTTTCATCCCGATAGTACCCGCACCATCACTTCGGTAATCTTACTCCTGGAAAGAAGCATCATGAGCACCTTGTTCCGAAAGATGGCCTCCTGCTTTTGCAGTTCCAAAGGCGGGAAGACTCGGGACATGCCCTTGCCGCCGTAGAAACAGCCATCCTTCACGAAGATGTGGCGGGGAGGAAAGGTGCTCGCAACGGCCCGTTGGCAGGGTTCGGGCGGTCAAGCCGGCCGGGTGCCAGTTGTCACCTTTGACGATTCGAACCCTTTTGGGATGCGTTCTCTGACGACGGGACTGCGGTAGAGCCCGTCGAGTTTTCAGGCATCAGCACCGCCCCGGCGGGTTCGGAGGCGTTTGGAATGATCTCCTTCGGAG
>Ga0209723_1000905_pt1 | contig 50723 bp, 45 predicted proteins | sample BiotimSIPDNA_2_FD_185750 | JGI IMG/M metagenome (GOLD analysis project Ga0209723, IMG submission 185750) | Anaerobic biogas reactor microbial communites from Washington, USA - Biogas_R2 time_0 SIP DNA (SPAdes) (version 2) | ecosystem: Engineered > Bioreactor > Anaerobic > Unclassified | place... | reverse complement strand
TCTATCCTCCATGGCCTCGTCCCGGCCCCAGCCGGGAAGGCGTCCTTTCGGACACACAACACTGTAGGATAGACCCGTTTTCATCGGATTTTCCAGCCTGCTAGCAATGCTGGCTTTTCAGTTTGAGTAACTTAACCTCTGGTCTCAGAAAGGTGGTCGACAGATCGTGAGGATAGAGATGGATACGTTCGTGTGGATCGGCATCGTTATTTTCGATCCCGAACGACGGTGACGGCCAGCGTAATACACGTCAGCGGAACGACGAACACGATCATCACCAGACCGAGCGTGTGGGCCGCCTCGTTGCCAAGGGCCTGCAAGATCAGCAGGGCCACGTACGCAACATAGTATCCCAGGAAGAGAGCGCCTTCCCAACGGGCAATCTGCCTGCCGGTGAAGAAGATCGGCAGGCAGGCCAAGGCGACGGCAATCATGATCGGAATGTCGAAGCGCAGGGCGGCCGGCGACACGCCGATCGGCTCCGGCGCCAGCATACCCGACAGCCCGAGAATCGCCAGGATATTGAAAATGTTGCTGCCCACGATGTTCCCCACGGCGATATCCCGTTGCCCCTTCACCGCGGCAAGAATCGACGTGGCGACTTCCGGCAACGACGTTCCGGCCGCCACGATCGTCAGCCCGATGATCAGCTCGCTCACGCCGGCCAGGCGAGCCAAGGCAACGGCGCCGAGCACGAGCCAATGGGAGCCGAGCACCAGCAATACCAACCCAAGGCCGACAACAAGGAGTCCCCCGAAGACCGCACGCCATACGGCCGGGCGTTGGCCGGTCGCGTCGCCCGCAGAAACGCCGTCGAGCGAACCGCCCTCCTTTCGGGCCTGACGGAGCGTCCAGAACACGTATCCCAACAAGCCGGCAAACAGCAAGCTCGCTTCCAACCGCCCCAACGACCCGTCGATCCCCAGCCCCAGCAGGCCCAACGAAGCGGCAATCATCAGCGGGACGTCGAAGCGGATGAGTTGGATGGAGATAACCAGCGGCGTAATCAGAGCTGAAACGCCCAGAATGAACAGCACATTGAAGATGTTGCTCCCCACAACATTCCCAATGGAAAGATCCGCCTGTCCCGCCATCGCGGCCTGAAGACTCACGGCAAGTTCCGGTGCACTGGTTCCAAAGGCCACGACGGTCAGGCCGATCACCAGCGGCGACATACGCGCCGCGGCCGCAATCGCCACGGCCCCCCGCACCAGCAACTCGCCGCCGCCGACCAACAGCGCCAGCCCGCCCAAAGTCGCAAATACCGCTGCCACAGGTCCCATTGCCGAAACTCCACTCCAGTCAGGCCGACGAACTCAGTCAAATAGGAATTATCGTGAGCGGCAGAACAACGTCAATAGGCGTCGACGCCGAGGCTTTTCGGTCCAGTCATTCCTTCCCAGTCATGTCCGCGTCCATCTCGCACGGAATGCTGTGGAACGCGGGTGGCTGCGTCAATCCCTTCCGTGCCGTGATCGTCGACAGAACACACACCGCCCCTGAGAAACGGGCGCGCGGAATCGAGCACGGTTCTTGACACGCCGGAAGTACCTACTAGAGTGTGGGATGCTGTGCCTCGGGAAGCAGGCGAGAAGAACGTTCTCTCCGATTGCCAGAGCGACAAGATCGTCGACCCTGAAGGCTTGCTGACGGACCTCAAGAGTGGGCCCAAGCCGTTCAAGCTAGGACCAAAACCCAGCCGCGACGAAACCACCCAGGGCGTGGCGGCCACAATCCATGCCGTGCTAGAGGAGTTGCAGACGCCGGAGAAGTGAACCACCCTTCTGAGCCAGAAGAATCCAGAGATTTTCCGACCGTCTTGGGAAAGCACGGAAAGTTCACTCAAACTCCTGCCTGTATTTCTGTCATCAATGTTCCTGTCTCTCCGCGTGTTCAAGCATCTCCAGTGGATCGAGTGAGGCCCCGGCAAACTGGTTGCTCGGTTGTCGAAAGCAGGTACAATGAAGCTATCGGGGGGTGGCAAGTGGAGTGGATCGCAACCTGTCAGGGGAGAATCCGACCATGAGGTGGGGCATTGTCTTTGGGGCGGCCATGCTGACCGCGGCGTGGTTTCAGCCGGACTCGACGCAATCGCAGGAACCGCAGTCGGCCGGCGGCGAAACACGGCAGGCCGCCCCCTCTGCAGAACTCGCCCAGTTGGTTCGCCAGGTCCGCGCCAACGAGGAACTCTATCGCAATCTCGAAACGGTCCTCGAGCGCACGGTCGAAACAGCCCCCGACAGAGATCCCGACGTTCCCCTGGAATTGACCAAAATAGAGACCCGCCACACGGTTCGGCAGGACAAGCTCATCCGTTTCGAAGGCCAAGAGACCCTCGTGTTTCCCACGGGCCAGCGGGTGACCGCCAGGCGTCTTTCGTTGTTCGACGGAGACCAGACCGTCTCGATCGAGTTCGGCAACAGCGTCAACATCCACCATGGCCGCTACGAAGCCTCCCAGGTCGTTCCGCCGCACTCTTGGGCCCTTGAGCAGTGGGGAGTCAATTTCCCCCTTTCCGTGTTTCTCGAAGGTACGGAGGCAATCCGGACCCATCCCAAGCATTGGAGCCACCCCGTTGAAACCGGCGCCCTTTACGAATTCGCGCGAGTGGAGTGCCGCGTCGAGGGAACCGAGCAGGTCATGGGGCTTGCGTGCGCCCGGGTCGAGTGCAAGCGCTGGTATCGCTCAAACGGCCGGCCGATCATTTACGTCCTCTGGCTCGCGACCGACAGGAATTACCTGTGCGTCAAGGCCCAGCGGCTGGACGAAGGGTACGATCAGGAAGCTGCCGTCGAGAAGATGGAAGAGATCTCGCCGGGAGTATGGCTCCCGAAACGGGTCATTGTCCGCAACTACTGGACCTCCTTGACCGCGGGACGCTGCGTGTCGCGACGCGAACTGCTGGAGGTCTCGCGAGCCGTTCTCAATCCGGTCCATCCCGTCGAGTTCTTCCGGCAGTCGACGCCTGAGGACCTGCCGGTCTACCGCATGGTCGACGGCCGGCTCGACGACAGCCCGCTCCTTTGGCCGCCGGCCGAAAGCGGCGACGAGCAACTGAAACAGATCCTCGCTGCCGTCCGAAACAACGAGGCAAAGTACGCCTCAATCGAAACGAAACTCCGCGGGACCTACCGGACGTTTCCCGGCAGTTCCGCGGGAATGTCCTTCGGTAGTTTCTCCGGGGGTGACCAGATCGTTCGGTGCGTGCACTCCGAAACAATCCACCGCTCGGTGATCGACCCGAATCGCGTCTTCACCGAGGAGACGGAGACACGCCGAATGGAAAACGGCACGACATCCCGGTCCAACTCGCTTAATGCCTTCGACGGGCAGTGGACGCGTTGGCTCTATACCGACGACGATCCCGGCCACAAGCCGCCCGTCTCTCAGCGTTTTGCCGGACTGCAGCCCGGCGTGTCGGGACACGTCAGCCCGTTCAGGCCCCATTCGGCCGCCTTGCGAAGGCTCGACACGTTCCAGCCCTTGTCGGAGATCCTCGAATCCCTGCAGTTCGTCAGCCTGGATGCAAAGGTCGAGTACCTCGGCCGCCAGACTCGCCAGGGCCTCAGTTGCGACGTTCTGCGCCTGGTGGGAAGTTCGCGAAAGACCGGCAAGCCCTACCTGGTTGCGCTCTTGTGGCTGGCCCGCGATCGCTGTTACCTTCCCGTCCGCGACGAGTCGTACACGCTGCGGTGGAACAGTCAACTCCCCACGGCCGTGACTGAGATAGAGGAACTTCGAGAACTCTCTCCAGGCGTCTTCTTCCCCATGCGCGTCGTCACCAGCCATTTCGAAAGTTATCGGAACGGGGGCCTGGCCGACGACCGGTTGACCATCAGTTGGCAGCAGGAGTGGATCGTCGATGAGGTGACCTTCGATCCTGAGGTCGAGTCCGAACTGTTCGAAGTCGTCAACGTCCCCGCTGGGACGCAAGTCTCGGTATCGGACGCCGACGGCGAACACCTTGGCTCCTTCAAACAGCCCGCCACAGGCAACATTGTCCCCCCGGCGCCGGAAGAGCTGGACGCTATGAGAATCAGTTTGGGGGAACAGAAGCGCGACAAGAAGGAACGCCTCGTGGCCATGGACGCCCTGCTGGGCCGACCGGCTCCCGCCTTCCCGAACACAGCATGGCTCAACAGCGAGCCCCTCACCTGGGAGCAGCTCAAGGGCAAGGTGGTTCTCGTCGAATTCTGGGCCACCTGGTGCGGACCGTGCCGTTTGCCGTTGAGCCGATTGGCCAGGGCCTACGACGAACTCAGCGAAAGCGGAGTCGTGGTGATCGGCGTCCACACGGCGGGTAGCAAAGTGAACGACGTGGAAACGACGGTACAGGATGAGAACCTGCGATTTCCCATCTGCATCGACGTGCCGCCGCCGGAAGGTCGTGCCTGGGGCGCCTTCTTTCAGCAGTTTGCCGTTCGGCAGATCCCATACACCTACGTAGTCGATCGCGACGGCAAGATCGTCGCCCACGGCGATCTTATGGACGGCCTATACAAGGCCAGGAGCCTGGCGAAGAACCACTGATTGCATTAGCATGTCGAGCCCGTTACGATCGAATCCGGCGCGGAATGGCGTGACGATACAATCCGGAGGTGTTCCATGAAGATCCCTGCAAACCACACTCCGCCCGAAAAAGGGCGTCCGACCTTGTTGACCACCGTTGCGGCATTCGTGCTCCCACTGCTCGAATTGGCGGCCGGCCTGCCGTCTTCCCAAGCCGCTGAGCCGGCCGATCTCTGGACGCTGGCGAAAACCAAACAGGCTGACCATTGTTACTCGACGCTGATCACCGCCAGCCAGGTGCGTGATCTCCTGGGAACCGACCAGGGAATCGACGACGCCGTCGACTGGTGCAGGAAGACCGGCGTGACCAAGGTCTATGTCGAAACCTTCCGCAGCAACTACATGGCCTCGGAGGAAAACCTGCGACGTGCCAAGAGCCGGTTCCTGGAAGAGGGCTTTCTGGTCTCGGGCTGCGTGACGACGACGATCGTCGGCAAGAAGTCGACGGGCTGGAACCTGATCTCCTGTTACACCGACCAGGCGACGCAAGAGCGGCTCCAGGAGATCTTCGAGTTCACGGCCGGCCTGTTCGACGAGATCATGATCGACGATTTCTGGTTCACCGACTGCGCCTGCCAGGAGTGCGAAGCGGCCCGGAAGTCGAAGACGGCCACCGTGGGGGCGGCTGCGTATCCGGTTTCCGGCGACACCTGGGAGGACTACCGCTGCGAACTGATGGTTCGAGTGTCGCAGGGCCGGATTCTGGGGCCTGCCCGCAAGGTGAACCCGAAAGTGAAGATCATCATCAAGTATCCCCAGTGGTACGATCGTTTTCACGAGCGGGGCTATGAAGTCGTGCGGGAGACGAACGACTTCGACTTGATCTGGGTAGGCACGGAGACTCGCGATTACGCCGACAAACGCTGGGGCGGTACGCCCCAGTATGAGGCCTATTTCATCATGCAGTGGCTGGGCGGAATTGGCGGCCGAAAGTGCGGCGGCGGCTGGTTCGATCCCTACGGCACGACCGAGGCGACCTACCTGGAGCAGGCGAGGCAGACGGTGCTGGCCGGGGCCAAGGAATCGGTCCTGTTCTGCTACGGCTCGCTGCTGGAGAACACCGGTCCCGCCAACGTGGAAGCCCTTCGGGCGGAGATTCCGGAACTGCTCGATGTGGCCGGAGCCGTGCGGCAACGGGAGATGATCGGCGTCGCGGCCTACAAGCCGCCCAACAGTCATCCGGAGAAGGAACCACGCGTGTTCGACTTCGTCGGCATGATGGGCCTCCCGCTGGTTCCCTGCCACGAGTTTCCCGAAGACGCCCCGGCCGGGCTTTTTGCGGTTCACGCCCTGAAGGATCCGGACCTGCGTACGAAGCTCAAAGCCTTTATCGCGGCCGGAAAGCCGACGCTGATTTCCGACGGGCTCGCCGCTCAGATCAAAGACCAGGTCGCCCTTGATGCGGAGAACGTCCACGTGCTTCCGGTTCAAGGCGACCCCAAGTCACTCCTGAGCCTGACGCAAGAGACCCTCGATGCGTTGCGTCGCCCGATTCTTCAGCCCCTGGGACACTCCTTCGCGGCCCCGAATCGCGTTGCCCTTTACTTGATGACCGACGGCAGTTGGGTGGTGGAGAACTTTGGCGACGAACCGGTTGCGGTGAAACTTGACGCAGCGGAGATGCAGATCGGCCCGCGGGATTGGGAGTATCAGTGGAAGTGAGCGGCGCACGCTCACGGCCGCAGTTGCCGCACGGCGTCGGCCAGCCGGCAATACTGATCCATGCTGTTGTAGGCCTGGGCGGAGATTCGCAGCCACAGCCGAGGTGCACTCGGCCAGTGGTAGATGGGCACGTCGATGCCGAAATCGTCGAGCAGGCGATCGTGGAGCGGATGGGTGTGGAGGGCTCCGATGCCTACCACCTCGTCGGGCCCCAGCGGAATCGCGGCGATCGACCCCAACATCTCCTTGGGGCAGGGAGCCTCTGCTCCGACGGTTTCGCACAGAAGATCCCGAGCCGCAACGGCCAGGTTATGATTGTGCCGCATCAGGCCCTCGAGACCGTCGTCAAACAAGGTTTCAATGAAGCGGACGGCCTCGGGCAGGCACAGCCAAGGTGTGGGATCGCAGGTTCCGGCCCAGTCGAATTCCTCGTGGAACCGACCTCGCTCGGGCCGAATCGTGTTGTAGCCGTGGCTGATGACCGCCGGGTGAATCGAGTCCTGCCGATCGCGGCGGACGTGGAGGAATCCGGCCCCTTTGGGGCAGCACATCCACTTGTGACAATTGCCCGTGTAATAGGCGGCGCCGATCGCGCCAAGGTCGAGCGGAACCATCCCCGGCCCATGGGCGCCGTCGATGATGCTGTCGATCCCGCGATCGGCCAGCTTGCCGGCGATCTGCTCGACCGGCAGGATGATGCCCGTGGGACTGGTAATATGATCGAACAGCGCGAGCCGCGTTCGATCGGTTACTGCCGACAGGATGGCATCAACCGCGGCCTCGGGCGACTCGATCGGCATGGGGATCCTTGCCACGGTCACGCGGGCCCCGCTGCACCGCGCAGCATACTCAACCACGTTGCGGCAGGCGTTGTAGGCGTGGTCCGTGACGAGCAACTCGTCGCCGGGCTTAAATCGGAGCGATCGCAACACGCAGTTGACGCCCTCGGTGGCGTTGCGAACGAAGACGAGATCCTCCGAATCGGCGCCGAGGAACTGCGCCAACGCGTCTCGTGCGGCGTCCAGCAGAGGTTCCCGCTCACGCGTGAAGAACCGCACGGGCTCCCGCTCCATTTGCAGTTGATAGCGCTGCTGCGCCTCGAGCACCACTCGCGGGCAGGCCCCGAACGATCCATGATTGAGCATGGCTACGCTCGGATCGAAGGGCCAATGAACGGCGTAGGGCGATGTGTATGCGGAATGTGACTCGTCCATCGTGACCTCATTGTTGTCGTTCGCTCCGCGAACAAGCACCTTTTCGCGGAGCGAAACGCGAGTGCGACTGTGAAGGCGTTTGATCGGGAGGGTGGAAGTCCTTCTCAGGCTAACGTTACCGGCCTGTAGTCGAAAGGGGTAACTGCGTTTCTGCTAGGAAAGGTGGAGAGCAGTCTGCCCGGGGGATAGACGCGGCAAGTCATGGCGGTGAAATAACGTGGGAAAACGACCATGATGAAACGGCAATGCGGCTGCCAAACGGCAAAAGGACTACTTCCCAGTCACAGTGCCGCATGCGGGAAAACCGCCCGTACGGGTCGGAGGGAGGGGAAATGGTCCGCTCTACCCCTATCAGTCATTTCCCCGGCGATCCTCAGCCTCCGGTGCCGGTCAGTTCGAGTTCTTGGGCGTGGGGGCGAAGGGCGTCGATGACGAACTGGATGTGGGGGTCCGGTTCGACCCCGAGCCACTCGATTCCCATACGGATGATGTCGCGGTCGACCTTGGCAGCGAAGGATTTGTCTTTGAGTTTCTTCTTGACGCTCTTCGGCGCGAGGGTGGCGATACCGTCGGGGCGGACGAGACAGCAGGCGACGACAAACCCGCTCAGTTCGTCGCAAGCCACCAGGGCCCGATCCAAGGAAGATTTCGGTTCGAGGCCCCAGAGCCGCTGATGGACCGAGACGGCGTAGGCCATTTCGGCTTCGCCCTGCTCTTCCAGCCAATCGACCGTTTTCCGCGGGTGGTCTTCGGGCCAGCGCTGGTAGTCGGCGTCGTGCACGAGGCCGGTTAGCCCCCACAGTTCCACGTCCTCCTCTCCGCGCCCGTAAACGAGGGCGGCCGCCCGCATGGCGCATTCGACGGTTCGGGCGTGCTTGAGCAGAGAAGGGTCGTCGGTCCAGGCATGCAACTGCTGCAGGGCGTCGTCGCGGGTGAGGGGCATAGCTCTGTCTCCATCGTCAGGGGAAATACAACGTCGGGCCTCAATTGTCTGCTTCGAAGAGGGCGTTGTGAAGGAGACTGCTGAAGAACGGAAGCTGAGCCAACGAAGGCCGACACCCGAAAAGGGGGATGGCCCGTTGTGTCCGTTACATTCGTCACAATCGGAAGGCGATCTTGTTGAGTTTCCTGGCCCGCAGAACCGATACGATTGATACACCTTGACACGGGGGGAAGAGCAAATGAGATCGGTCCTGATCGTTCTGTTGTTGGCGACACCGGCGTTTTCGCAGGAATTCTTTGGCTCCGGTGAAGCCTTGTGCTGGCGGCCGTCGAGCGACGATTTCCACAACCAGTACAACTCGAACCTGGATCTCGACCACGATTGGTCGGGCGGCTATCGGGTCGCTTTGGGGCTCGACCAGCTCTGGGGTTGGAAGACCTCGTGGACCTACACCGCCTTTTCCGCCGACGACAGCCGCATCTGGACCGGTCTTGAAGGCGCCAATCTCAGTTCCTACGGAGATCTGGACTATCAGGTCCACGACTTTGAGGTGGGGCGGGAGTTCTGGTTGCACCCGAGATTCAAGACCGAGGCATTTGCCGGATTCCGCTGGGGTCAGATCGACTACACGCTGCGGGACGCGCTGGGCGGCGCCAACGGCAGCGCGCTGGTTCTGCACTCCAACACCGATTCGTACGGTGCGAGAGTGGGAGCCAAAGGACGGTGCTACCTGCCTGGCCAATTCAGCATCTTCGGCCAAGGGGCGTTTTCGGGATTGTTCTCCACGACCGATAACACGGGGCTGTCGTTGGATGGTACGTGGGACCTGACCGACAATCACGAGAACCACGGCGTGGATGCGGCAGCAGGCGTCGCCTGGGAATGTGGCCTGATGGAAGTCTCGGCCGGCTATGAGTGGAATTGGTGGGCGAACAGCCTTCAGCGACGAGCCTCCACATGGCAACCGGACTACGAAGATCTTCTCCTGGAAGGCGTCTTCCTGAGGGTAACTGGGAAGTACTGAGATTGGGGAGAACTCAGTCCAGGTCATTTACGCGGGTGGCAGTCAGGCTACGAACGCCCGGAGCAGGCCTTCCGCTTTGTGCCAGGTTTCTTCGTATTCGGCCTCGGGCAGCGACTGGGCGACGATGCCGCCGCCCACCGGGGCCTGCCACCAGCCGCGTCCGGCCGTGATCGTGCGGATCAAGATGCTGAGGTCCATGGAACCGTCGAAGCCCAGGTAGCCGAGGCTCCCGCAATAGGGTCCGCGGGCGGTCGGTTCGAGTTCCGCGATGATCTCCATGGCGCGAATCTTGGGAGCACCGGTCACGGAACCGCCGGGGAAGGCGGCGCGGATCAGGTCCAGGCAGTTCTTGTCCTCTCGCAACCGGCCGCGGACGGCCGAAACGAGATGCTGGACGAAGGCGTAGCGTTCGAGCGTGCAGAGTTCGGTGACTTGGACGCTATCGGCGAGGCAGACTCGGGAGAGATCGTTGCGCAAGAGATCGACGATCATCACGTTTTCTGCCCGGTCTTTCTCGCTGGCCAGCAGGCGAGAGGCGAATTCGTTGTCGGTGGGCCTCCGGTCGGCTCGCTGGCGGGTACCCTTGATCGGACGGGTTTCCACCCATCCGTCGAGAACCTGAACGAATCGCTCGGGCGACGCGCTGACGATCTGAAAGTCGCCCAGATCGAAGTAGGCCGCAAAGGGCGCCGGGTTCCGCTCGCGCAGGCGAAGGTAGAGGGTCGCCGAATCGCTCTCCGCCGGATGGAGCAGCCGGTGGGAGAGGTTTACCTGGAAGACGTCGCCCGCATAGATGTAGTCGGTCGCCTGCTGGACGGCGGCCAGGTAATCCTCTTGCGAGAAGTTGCTCGTGAGTTGAGGGAGCCGACCAGTTGGGAACTGTTGTACAAGTTCGGCTGCTCGCACGAGGCGGCGCCCAGAAATCTCCTCGGATGTCCCCGCGGTACGCTCGGACGCTTCGTTTCCGAGAAGGGCATGCTTGAACCACTGAAGCCGTTTCTTCGCCCGGTCGATTCGAGCAGGTTCGGATTGCTCCGGCAGACCGCTCGAGACGATCCAGACGCGGTCGTCCTGGTGATCCCAGGCCACGACCACGTCGTAGAGGCCAAGGGCCACGGCGGGCACGGCGAACTCATCCACCCGCGGTCGAGGAAGCCTCTCGAACTGCCACCCCAGATCGTAAGCCAGCATGCCGGCGGCCCCGCCCAGGAAAGGCGGCAGCCCGGCAATCGCCTTGGTCCGAAACCGGCTGAGCGCCTTTCCGAGAGATCTCAGGGCGTCCTCTTCGCAGGAGCATTCCAGGAAATCGAAAGGATCGGCCGCAACGAAGGAGTAGCGTCCGAGTCTGGGAAGCCGCATTGCGCTGTCGAGAAACAGGCAGTGCGGCAAGCGGGCCAGTCTCGAGAAGACCGTTTCGGCAGGAGGGGCCCCGGCGAGTTCCTCGACCAGCGGTTCGACGGCTGGGACGCTCACTCGTGCGACTCCTCGAAGGGGCCGTCGGCTTCGTCCTCTTCAAAGTACTGCTGCGTCTCCCCACACTCTTCGCGGAGCCGTGCCAGCCGCAAGGCGCGCCGCTCCAGTCGCGTCAGTTCCCGGCGCGTGAGCGTGCCCCAGTTCAGCGCTTCATCTTGCCGGTAGGTCTTGCCGAGCGTCAAGGCAATCATCGCCTTGGCCGACTCGTAGCCGAGGTAGAACGCCTGCTGGGCATCGAACGAGCGATCGCTGCCGGCCAGGAGCCGGTCGAACAGGTCGTAGGCGTCGTCGCTTTCGAAGTGCTTGCCGGCCGTTACGGCGTGAAGCCGGCCGCCCTCGGCGAAAAGCCGAGGTGTGGGGTCCTTGAGAGTCTCGGCCAGGTGCTCAAGCTCCTCGGGGCCGAATTCCAAGGCCGCCGCATCGCGGAGCATCAACAGGCCGGGTTCGGCATCCAGGGCGGGAGTCTTGTGCCGAGTCACGTAGTGGGTCAGTTGGCGAGCCAGGTGGCACTCGCGCACGGCGGTCCGATTCCAGTTGGCCGCCTGGCCGACCAGCACGGAGCCGGCGCGAAGCTCCTGGCACAATCCGAGAAGCAAGAGGTGGAGGGGTGCCGAGTCGACTGCGGCCGTTTCGGTGACAGTTTCCAGCGACATCATCAGCGCGGCGTCGGGCCAGCGGCGTCGGACCTCGAGATACCGGCCCACACTCTCCGCCAGCCCCAGCCCGATGGGACCAAGCCCCGCGTCGATCCGGTGCCGGACGCCTCGCTGCCTCGCCTTTTCCACAGCCCGGAAGAACTCGTCGTCTGACGATTGCCCGCCTCGAAGGACAATTTCGCACCCAAGTCCAGCGGCCGCCTCCTGCTGCTGCTCGCGATCGGCCGGCAGCACCAACTCGATTCCGCACGGAATGGCCGACAAGAGATCGAGCGGCGCAACGTCGCCGACGGCAACGCGCCGGCCTTCCTGGCGCAACTCCCGAACGACGGCGGCCAGGCTCGGCCAAGGTCGGCCGGAACCGCTCAGCAGGATGACGTCCGACGCATCGTCGGCCAGACCTGCCGCTCGATCCAGAATCCCGTCAAGCGACAATTCATCGGCCCGGTCGATTCTCGCGATGATCTCGATGTCCCACTCACCGTAATCGGCCGGGGCTTCCGGCCGCCCGAAGTAGCCGGGGAGCTCTCGGAGATCGACAGGGCCGCGACGGACAGGCACCCCTGCGGCCTCTTCAACCGGCGACAGGTCGCCCTGACAATGGCCCGGCAGGATAACGGCCGAGATCCCTTCGGGCGTTTCAAGCCGGCGGGCCAACCAGCGCGGTGTGATCAGGGCGGCGATTGTGATCGGCATCACCGCGATCGAATACTCGAAACCGACTTCCGACGCCAGTCTCGCGACGACACCCCGCAGTGGTCGCTCAGCAAGCCGGCCGGTAACGAACAGGTAGTGAGGCATGGGGAGGTTTGAGCTATGAGCTATGAGCTATGAGTTTGCTCTGGGTGGTCGGGTTGTGGGGGTGGTGTCGTGGGGCTTTCGCGATGGCCGCCGTTGACTTGGATGATTTGGCCGGAGATGAAGTCGGCTTGCGGTGAAACGAGGAAACGAGCGATGCGGGCGACGTCTTCGGGCGTGCCCCAGCGATCGGCCAGGCTCTCTTCTCTGGCCCGGTCTTGCCAATAGGCGGAGGCCTGCTCGCCCCAGGCGGTCTTGATCCATCCCAGTGCTAGGCAGTTGACGCGGACCGCGGGGGCAAGGCTCTGGGCGAGGCTTCGGGTGAAGGCCATGACGGCCCCCTTGCAGACGGCGAAAAGCTCGGCCGTGTCGCCGGCCATCCCGCGTTCGGCGCCGTCCCAGCCTAAGTTCAGGATGACGCCCCTGCCTCGCTGGACCATTCTCTTGCCGATCGCACGGCTGAGCCGTATGGTTGCGCGAGTGTCCACTTGCCAGAGGGCGTCGAGCCTTTGCTCGAAACCCCAGCGGCGGCGATCTCCGGTGAGAATATCGACGCCGGCGTTGTTGATCCAAATGTCGACGCCGTCCCGCCACTGCCAGGCATCCTCAACCAGGGCGTCCTGGGCGGCGTCGGCCGTCAGGTCGGCAACAACGATCCGGCACTCAACGCCGCGATTCCGCACGGGTTCGGCCGTTCGCTCGGCAGCCCGCCCGTCGTGCCCGGCGTGGACGACCACGTGGGCCCCGGCCGCGGCCAATTCGATGGCTGTGGCACGGCCAATGCCACGGGAGGCGCCTGTCACCACGGCAACGCGATTGGCAAGCTCACGCGGGGAAGGAGAAGACATGGAATCGCCAGATCACACGGTGGCCAGAGAATGGGGATAGCGCAAAGGCTGCGTACCCATTTGTATAGGGCGCTAAGCGCGCTGGCAACCGGGGGATTCGGGCGGTGAAGGGAGTTCGAGAGAACTCGGGCCGCTCAGTTGCTGAAGCTGACTCCCCAACTCACGCCGGGCCGATAGGGTCGGTGACGGCGGTGATAGTACGGTGGGGGATAGTGGTAGACCGGGGGACCATAGACCTCGTGGACCACAACCGGCGACTCCCTGACGACGACCGTTTCTGGTTGCCGCTGGCGGGGTGGTTCTTGCATGGCGGAAACGACCCGGCTGCTGACCCCCTGCTGGCTGAGATAGATCAGATCCTGGGTGTTGGGCGGCTGGACCATGCCGTTGGCACGCACGTGGTTGACAATAAGCTCTTCGTTGACGCCGCTTTGCGACATGGTGACTACATCTTCGACCGTGACGGCGCCGGCCCGGACCTGGCGACCGAGTTGACGTTCGATCTCGGCTCGATTCTGAGCCTCGATACTGTCGAGTTCCGAGCCCACGACCGCGCCGGTGATGGCCCCCAGGCCGGCACCAATGGCGGCCCCTGCTCCGGCGTTCCCCGAGGCGTCGCCGATCAGGGCCCCCGTCCCGGCCCCGAGGAGCCCCCCCAGCAAGGCACCTTGGTCTGCCCGATGGGGTGATGCGCAGCCGCTGACGGCAAGAATCGCGAAGGACAGGACCCACAGGGGGCGTTTCTTTGGCTGGCTCATTTAGGGGGGCTCCAACCGTGTTGGATGTGTCGATAGGGATGGTTCCTTCGCCAATATCGGCGCGCACCCTTGATCGAGATGAGCCGGGAAGCGTACTGAGAATGGGGCGGCAACGTCAAGTTGAAATGGGGTAGACAGTAGATTTTTCTCGCCCCCCCGCCTAGAATCACGTTTGATGGGATTTGCGGCCGCTTGCAGCCAAAACTGCTAAAGTGCCATCGTGGCGGAAGGGATTCCTCGCAGACCACGATCAACTTGAAAGAAGCCAAGCCGCGACCGCCTTCGGGTGCCTGTCGCGGCTTTTTTGTTTCCGCAATCCGAGCCGCCGCGGACCCGTCCGTCGCGGCTTTTTTGAAATACAGCCCTCTCGCATTGGAACCTGTCATGACCAACCGACCTCGTTTGCCTGACCCCAACGGCCCTGAACTGGCCGACTCGACCTTGGCCGTTCATGCCGGGGAGGACCGCCTGAAGGTGGGCAACGCCATGACCGACGCCATTTTCTGCTCGGCGACCTACACCTTCCCCGACACGCAGGCGGCGATTGATTACGCCACCCTGAAGCTGCCCCGCGAAGAATACGGGCGCTATGGCAACCCCACAGAACGGGTGGCTGAACGAAAGCTGGCGGCCCTCGAAGGGGGAGAGGGGGCGATCCTCTATTCGACCGGCATGGCGGCGATCAGCAGTCTGCTCATGGCCACGCTCCAGTCCGGAGATGAGGTGGTTCTGTTCGACGAGTGCTATCACCGAACGCGGGAACTGTGCAAGAAGCACCTGGGCAAGTTCGGCGTCGTCACCCACCAGGTCCCCGCCTGCGACTACGAACGAATGGAAGCGGCCATCAATGAGAGGACCAGGCTGTTGATCAGCGAGTCGCCCACGAATCCTCACTTGAGCGTCGTCGATCTGGAGCGGTTTGCCTCGCTTGGCAAGAAGCATCAGGTGGCGACTATGATCGATGCCACCCTGGCGACTCCCTACAACGTCAAACCGCTGAGCTACGGCATCGATTACGTGGTTCACTCGTGCACGAAGTATCTGGGCGGACACAACGACCTGCTGGGCGGGGCCGTGATCGGGTCGGAGCAGGCCCTGGAACCGGTCCGCGCGCTTCGCGGCGCCACCGGCATGTGCATCGGCCCCCACGAAGTTTACCTGCTGCTTCGGGGAATCAAGACCTTTGAACTTCGCATGCTGCGGCACAACGAAAACGGACTGCGAGTGGCCCGGTTCCTCGAAGGGCACCCTCGCGTGGAAAAGGTCTATTATCCGGGCCTGGAGAGCCATCGCGATCATGAGGTAGCCAAACGGACGATGCGGGGATACGGCGGCCTCATCACGTTCCTGGTCAAGGACGCCGACCACGTTCAGACGGCCGCCGTCGTCGACGCCACGACGATCCCGCGAATCGGCCCGAGCCTCGGCGGCGTCGAGTCGCTCATCGAGCAACCCATCGTGATGAGCTACCACAGCTTCACCAAGGAACAACGCGAGGCGGTCGGCATCCGGGACAACATGATCCGGCTGGCCTGCGGAATCGAGAATCCGGAGGACTTGATCGCCGATCTGAAACAGGCGCTGGAGAGGTAGCGAAGAGAGGGTTCAGGGTTCGGGGTTCAGGGTTTGGGGGTTGTTGGTAAGGAAGGGTGCAGGGACGATGAAGTTCCGGACGCGGGCGATTCATGTGGGCAACGAGCGGGATCCGCTGACGGGGGCGGTCGTGCGGCCCATCCACCTGGCGACGACTTACGTTCAGCCCGGGGCGGGCGAGTGGGGTGAATTCGACTACTCGCGGAGCGGCAATCCCACGCGAAAGGCCCTGGAGACGACGCTCGCCTCGCTCGAATCGGGTTGCGGGGCGCTGGCGTATGCCTCGGGCATGGCGGCCATTCACGGGGTGACGATGCTGCTCTCCGCGGGCGATCACGTGCTGGCCGGCACCGACGTCTACGGCGGCACCTATCGCCTGCTGCACAAGGTCGTGAACCGCGCCGGAATCGACGTCTCCCTTGCCCCGGCCACGGATCTTGACGCCTTTGAAGCAGCGATCCGGCCGGAAACCCGGCTGGTCTGGATCGAGAGCCCCGGGAATCCGCTCCTGTCAATCACCGACATCGCCGCGTGCGCCGAAATCGCCCACCGGCACGGCGCCTTGCTCGGCGTCGACAACACATTCGCCACGCCCGTGCTGACCCGGCCGCTCGAACTGGGCGCCGACATCGTCATGCACTCAGCGACCAAATACCTGGGCGGGCACAGCGACGTGCTGGGCGGGGCCCTGGTTGTGCGCGACAAGGAACTCTACGATCGGCTCTACTTCCTGCAGAACGCCACCGGGGCCGTCTTGGCCCCGCTCGAGTCGTTCCTCTGTTCGCGCGGGATCAAGACCCTGGAACTCCGCGTCCGCGAGCAGTGCCGCACGGCGCAGCGATTGGCCGAGTGGCTCGACGGCGACGATCGTATTGCCCGCGTCCTCTACCCCGGCCTGCCCGACCATCCGGGGCACGCGATCGCGGCCCGGCAGATGGACGGCGCCTTCGGGGCCATGCTGAGCTTCGAGGTCGCCGGCGACTTCGCCGCCGCCAAACGAGTCGCCGAGTCGACGAAGCTCTTCCAGCTTGCGGTCAGCCTCGGCGCCGTCGAGTCGCTCATCGAGCAGCCGGCCTCGATGTCGCATGCCAGCTACGATCGAGATGCCCGGCTGGCGCACGGCATTCGCGACGGCCTGATCCGGCTATCGGTCGGCCTGGAGGATTTCGAGGATCTGCAGGGCGATCTCGATCAGGCCCTCGCTTGGATAAGTCAGGCAGGCGGACGTCACTTGGCCTGACTGCGGCGCTCGGCGTTGAACTTCTTGGCCTTTTCGATCAGATCGGCAATCGAGACCGGTTTGCCGCCCAGGCGTTTGCTCTCGTCGGCCCCCTCCATGAAGGCGAACAGCTCGATGGTCTCCTGCTTGGCGATCGGCACCTCGCCCGTCTTGAAGAACTTGCAGATCACTTCGACGAGCGGCTTGTAGCCTTCGTAGTCGCCGCCGGGCTGGATCCCCTTCGTACCGAAGACGGTGGCCCCGTAGCCGGCTTTTCCGGGCGGACGAATGCCGCGGAACGTGCCGACGCGCCCGCCGCTCCAGGTGCCCACAACCAGATGGGTGCTGTCGGTGGCCGTGCACGAAACGGTTTCGCAACCCTGGCCCATGATCGTGAACAGGATTTCGCAGCCGTGGACGCCGTACCAGAACAGATCGGGGTGATGCTCCTCCAGGCTGCAAGGGCTGTAAGCGCTGCAGCCGACGATCTCGCCGATGGGCGAGTCGTTTCGCATTTGCTGGAATCCGGAAGCGAAACGCAGCGACGAACTGGAGAAGACCGGCACCTTGGCCTCCTCGGCGAGCTGAAAGATCTCCAAGACGTCGGCCAGCGAAGCGGCCATGGGCTTGTCGATGAACAGCGGCTTGCCGGCGGCGATCGCCAGCCTGGCCTGCTCGAGATGGGGACGTCCGTCGACGCTTTCGAGGAGAATCACGTCGACGTTGGGTAGCATCTCTTCGATCGTGTTGTAGATCGTGATCCCTTTGTCGCGCAACTGTTGCGTGTAACCCTCCACCCGATCGATGCTGCTGGGGTTGTCGGCCATGCCGCCGGGATACCCGGCCGTGACCACCACGCCGGCGATCGCGCCTTCTGCCGCGGGATCGTTGATCGTGTTGGTGAAGGCGATGACGTGCGACGTGGTCAATCCGATGATGCCTGCCCGGAGGGCGCCTTCGGGAACCTTGGGCGGTTCGGCCGACCGGGAATCGGCGGCAACGAACAAGGCCGAAACGAGAACCAAGCCGGCAAGAACTGAACGAGCCATGAAATTTCTCCGCAAAGTTTTCTGTTGTAGTAACACTCAGTTGTCGAAGTTCCAACGTCACTTGCCGGCAATGATTGCATCGAGCCGCCGGCTGCGCTCCTCGACGGAGAGCCCGCCGCTGCCTTCGATGGTCATGTAGCCGTTGTAGCCGATCTGGTCGATACACTTTCGGACCGCCGGCCAATCGACGTCGCCGTCGCGAATATCAACGAACTTCCCACCCTGCGCGTGCGACTTGTCAACCTCGAAGTCCTTGACATGGATCTTGACGATCAGGTCGCCGAGCGTTTCCAGCCATTCCTGCGGCTTGGCATATTTGACGTGGTTGCCGATGTCGTAATAGGCCTTCACCCAGGGGCTGCCGAAGGAGGCCACGAAATTGGCGGCCAGCTTCGGCTTGACCCAGAAGTTGTTCCAGACGTTTTCCAAGGCAATGACCACGCCCGTCTTCTCGGCGACCGGGATGAGGGCCTCGACGGCCTTGCGGGAAGCATCGGTGGCGCGGTTCTGCTCGGCGATATAGGCGGCGTAGGGCCCGTTGTCGCCCGCCACGACGCGAGTGACGTGCGACGTCTCTTCATCGAACTCGATGTCGAAGTCCCAGGGCTGCGGCATGTCGACCTTGGCTTCCAGCCGGCAGGGAACTAGGAGCAGAGCCGACCCGCCGTAGGCCTGCGTTGCCGCCAAAGCCTGTTTGACCTGGGCAACGTCGCCCGCAACCACGGCCTCGTCCGGATGGTTGAATTTGGCCCAGCCAAACAGGAGAGCGTGGATCTCCATCGAAAGCGACTTCGCCAGCTCGCGGGCGGCGGAGGCCTTGTCGAGGGGAACGTCCCATTGCCTGGAGACTTCGATGCCGTCGAATCCGGCGGCTTTCCATGCGGTAAGGGTCTTTTCGTCAGGAGTGCCGATCAGGGCCTTCTTCAGCGTCGTTTTGAAAGGGGCAGCCTGAAGATTACCAGCGGCCAGAAGGCCGGCGGTCGCGGCGGATGCGGCAAGAAATCGGCGGCGAGTCAACGCGACGGACATGGCAGGGCTCCGTGGTGTGAGCGGAAGTCGTTGATGTAAGCCCCGAGTATGCCAAACGCCCCACCCGCGGTCAATTTCCTGCCAGGTTCTTTCTGGTCTTCATTTCGGCCGGTCGCGATTCCCTGCGGCGTGTGGGGTGGCGAGAGCCTGGCTGCTACGGTTCGTGAGAGCGCGGCGACCTACCCCTGCGGGTGGGGCCCCGGCGGGGAATATCCGTTGCCTCATCGATCCAAGTCGGGTAAGCTACGCCTCTTACTAATACCTGTGCAGCCAATCCGGGAGATACGGAGAAGTGTTCCGCAGAGAACGGAGTCGGAGTGCGGTTTGGGGCCAACGAGGGTGGACGATGCTGTTGGCGGCATTCGTTCCGCTGGTGGGTGCGATCCCTGATGCGATGGCTACGGACTGGGCCAAAGCCATGTTCGACCATACGTCGCACGATTTCGGGATGGTCCCCCGGGGGGCGGAGGCCGAGCATCGTTTCACCTTCGAGAACATCTACCTGGAGGACGTCCACGTCAAGAGTCTTTCGTCGAGTTGCCAGTGCACGTTGGTGAAGGTCACCTCGCCATCGCTGAAGACCCATGAGAAATCGGAGGTCGTGGCGACGCTGAATACCCGGCAATTCACCGGCTCGAAGGACGCTACGATCCGTGTGGTTTTCGACAAGCCTTTCCCGGCGGAAGTGCAATTGCACATCCACTCCTACATTCGCACCGACGTGGTTCTGGAACCCGGCAGCGTCCAGTTCGGTCAGGTTACGGAAGGTGCGACCGTCACCAAGACACTTACTCTCCGTCACGCAGGCAGCGAAACCTGGAAGATCACAGGCCACGAGAACCAGGACCCGAATATCGACCTGTCGATTCAACCTGTCTCGGCCAATTCGGGCCAGTTGACCTATCAGTTGACTTTTACGTTGAAACCGACGGCCCCGGCCGGCTACATCCGCCGTCATGTAGCCCTGCTCACCAACGATCAGAATCCGAATGCGCGGCGCGTCCTGGTTCCCATCGAAGGGGTCGTCGCGCCTTCCGTGTCGGTACGACCGTCTCCGGTGGCCTTCGGACAGGTTCCAAAGGGAAGGGAAGTCACGCGGAATCTTGTCGTCCACGGCGAGGCGAATTTCCAGATTCTGGAAGTGGCCGGCCCCGACAAGCGATTTCTTCTTTCACCTTCCGCCAAACTCAACACTCCGTCGCGAGTTCATCTTCTGCCGGTGGTTTTCGCAGCCGGAACAGAGCCTGGAAAGCTGACGGGCGAGATTCTGATTCGGACGGATATTGACGGCGGGCGAATCCTCAAAGTGGACGTGTCGGGGGAGGTGATCGACGAGTCGACGAGTGCTACGTCCACTCCGGTGCCCGCCGATGGTACCCCCGCCGACGGCGAATCGTCGGCGGACGGGTGGCGGAGCGCCAAGAACTGAGTAGTCCCTCGTCGCCCAAGATCCATTGCTTCCCGCTTGGCACGAGTCCCTTGCGACGGGATTCGATCTGCGGTTAAATGGGCGTTTCTTGACCCGTTCAGGCCAGTGAACTCCGAGGAGATTCTGATGGGGATCGAACTTCGTAAAGACAGCGCGTATAGCTTGCTCGTTGCCACCAGCATGGGTGTAAGGCTCACGCCCGTGGGGGGCCAGCCCGTACATGCAAGCGACACGTTCACGATGCAGGCCACCAGCGCCGAATCGAACGTCGCGAGCATCTCGTCGTATCTGGGCCTGCCGGTCAAGGTGTTGACGACGTTTGTCAAGGGAAGTCCCATCAGCCGGTTCATTCAGGACGACCTGGCCAGCCGCCACATGGACTACGAAGGCAAGGAGGTGGAGCAGGGCGGTCCCTGGGGTTATCGGCACCAGTTCAACATCGCCGACAGCGGATATGGCTCGCGCGGCCCTCGCGTGCATAACGACCGGGCCGGGGAAGTCGGCCGCACCCTGAACGTGAAGGACTTCGATCTCGAACGGATTTTCGGGCGTGAGGGCGTCCGGATCGTGCATCTTTCCGGGCTGATTGCGGCCCTCTCGCCGGAGACGGGCGAATTCTGCCTGGAGATTGCCCGGGCGGCCAAGAAGCACGGCACGAGCATCTCGTTCGATCTCAACCACCGCGATTCGTTTTGGGAGAATCGGGAGGAAGAACTCCGGCAGATCTTCCACGAGATCGCTTCCGCTTCCGATATCCTCGTGGGCAATGAAGAGGATTTCCAACTCTGTCTGGGTATCGAGGGGCCGGAAGCGGGCGGCAAGGATCTAGCGGCCAAGATCGATAGCTTCAAGGTCATGATCAATCGGGCCAAGGAGGCGTTTCCCAAGGCGGACGTGTTTGCCACGACCCTGCGACAGGTTGTCAGCACCAACGCGCACCTCTGGGGCGCGATCATGGCCGAGGGAGCCAACTGGCACGTAGTGGAGCCGCGAGAGATCCCGGTCCTTGACCGCATTGGCGGCGGCGACGGCTTCGTCGGCGGCATGCTTTACGCGATCCTGCGCGGCTGGGAACCGGAGAAGTGGGTCCAGTTTGGTTGGGCAAGCGGGGCGTTGGCAACCACCTTCCTGACCGATTATGCCCAGCCGGCCGACGAAGAACAGGTCTGGAGCATTTGGAAGGGAAACGCCCGGGTCCGCCGCTGAATGGCGTCAGGTCCTTACGCCTTGCATGGCGCGTTTGACGAGCCGCACCTCGTTGCCCTTCTCGTTGTACAGAACTTCATCCATAAACGTCTGGATCAGCGACAGGCCGCGTCGTCCAACCGGTTCCAAAGCCCCCGGTTCGTTCAGATCGGGGACCTGGCTGAGATCGAATCCGTTCCCGTCGTCGCGAATCAAGAATCGCGCCTCACTGGGCGTCAAGTCGATTTCGACATATACACGGCGATGGCGATAGGGTTCCTCCGCGGCACGTCGCTCGACGAGGCTCAAATCACCTTCCTGAATCAACTCGTGCTCGACTTCCTGCACTTGTTCCTTGGTGATTTCCAGGTTGCCGTGGAAGATGGCGTTGAGGACCGCTTCCTTGACGGCAACCCCCACCTGCAGCCTCCCCGCGAAGTCGACCAACCCCATGCCGCTCACCATTTGTTGAACGAGATCGACCAGCGGGTCGACCAAAGCTGGATCGTTGTCCAGCGTGAAGACGAACCGCGTCTCGTCGAGACAGGTGATCAACTTCGCGTGGCACCGATCGGCCTTGGCAAGGGTGAGGACCTCCTTGGCGGTATCCGGCAGCTTGTCGGCCAGTCGCGATTTCGGCACGTAGCTGGCGGCCCCCTTCTCCAAGGCCTCGATGGAAAGCGTCTCCGTACCGTAAGCGGTCATCAAAATGACCGGTATCTCGGGAAAATGCTTCCGCACGGAGCTAACCAGTTCCAGCCCATTCATCTCCGGCATGGTCAGGTCGGTGACCACAAGGTCTGGCGACAGATCCTTGAGCCGCGCCATGGCTTCCACCCCGTTCACGGCGTACTGCACGGAACACTCGAACTTGCGTTCCAGAAGTTCCCCCACCAGACGCCGGTCCACAGCCGAATCATCCACCACGAGAATCGAAGTCATCGCTGATCCTCCCTTAGCCATGTCAGACGGCCGATGGCGAAAACTCCACGGGCGAACATCAATGATACCGCTGGAAGTTTAACGAATCCTGCTGGAGGTGACCATACCCCACTATTGGCCTAGTTCGTTGGATTGTTGAATTGGGCAGATCACGCATTTCATGACGTCAGCGACTTCTGGCATTGGAAATGACGTGGGCCAACCGGTTTGCGTCCAGGTCCTGTTTGCGGATGCAGTCCGTAGCCCCTTCGCGTTGGGCCTCCTGTTCGATTTCTGGCATCGTCGCACCGGTCATCACGACTACGCGCAAATCAGGAAAGGAGTTGCGCAAACGGCGCACCGTCTCCATCCCCCAGCTATCGGGCAGGCTCAGGTCGAGAAGCACCAGATCAAACTGCTCCGAGGCGAGGTAACGGAGCCCGAGAGTGAGCAACCGGACATGCACAAGGTCTGCCGCGCAATCCAACTCGGTCAAGAGAGACACTACCATCTCGGCGTCGTCTGGATCGTCCTCGACAAGCAAAATCCTGTTCTTGGGGAGCATAATAGACCCTAGGACCCCTGCGACCGACACAGCATGCCGACCCCCCCCGGTCGAGTTAGAGGGGCAGGAGACAAAAGACCGGAACTCGACGTAGCAGCGATACTGGCTGAATGCTACATCATTTTAGAGACCAACCCCCACCAAACCAAGGCGTTCGTGCCGCCAGGAGGCAGGAAGGCCAGCGAGTGTCGAGAGGCCAAACCATATGACCTCACCACAACGTCATCGGCGTGTCCTGACCGAACAGGAAGCCGAACGCCACCGGAATCGTCTTCGACAGGCCCAATCAGACCGCGACCGCGCTCGTCTGGAGAGGATTCGTCGCAGGAATCGACAGGCCGGTTGGCTTGAGAGACTTCGAGCCACGGCCCTCTTCCTGGGAATTGTCGCTTTCTTCACGTGGGTCTATTGGATGGCCATCCACTGAGAGGTCAATTACAATGGGGCTGGCACCTATCAGCAAGTCGTTTGGCCAGGACGCTGACATCGACGCAACTCCTGTGATTCGAGAGCGTAGAAACCATGTTGAGCCTCTCTCCCCTCCTCTCCTGGCTCCCTGCTGCTTCCCGTAGATTACTCCTCCGCCCGGTACGATTTTCCCTGGCCACAGTGTGTCTGGCAGCGGTTGTCGCCGGCGGCTTCGTGCCCGGTCGTGGGGTTGCCGCAGACGATGCGGACGCGATGCCGTCTTGGGCTCCCATCGCACTTCATCCGGCCAATCCCCACTACTTCTTGTGGCGAGACCGCCCGGCGGTCCTGGTGACTTCCGGAGAACACTACGGTGCGTTGCTGAACCTGGACTTCGACTACCTTCGGTATCTTGACACGCTCGCGGTGGACGGCCTGAATCACACGCGGACCTTCTCGGGCGTTTATCGCGAGTTGCCTTCGTCTTTCGGCATCACCGACAATCCGCTGGCCCCCAAGCCGCTCCAGTACATTTGTCCGTGGCTCCGGAGCGATCAACCGGGCTACAAGGACGGCGGGAACAAGTTCGACCTGACCAAATGGGATCCGGCGTACTTCGCCCGGCTCCACGATTTCCTAAAGGCTGCCCAGGAACGTGGAATCGTCGTGGAATTGACGCTCTTCTGCACTATGTACAAAGACGAGTTGTGGGAAGTCTGCCCGCTCAACGCGATCAACAATGTCAACGGCGTCGGCAAATGCCCTCGGGAAGAGGTCTTCACGCTCAAACATGACGATCTCACCCAAGTCCAGTTGGCACTGGTTCGCAAGATCGTCACGGAACTGAAGGCGTTCGACAATCTATTCTACGAGATCTGCAACGAACCCTATTTTCACGGAGTCACGCTGGATTGGCAGCATCGGATTGCAGACGAAATCGCCGGCACGGAGAAGGACTTTCCTCACAGACACTTGATTTCGCGAAACGTGGCGAACGGGAAGGCTCGCGTCGAGAACCCCCATCCGGCGATCTCGATCCTCAACTTCCACTACTGTGTGCCGCCCGACGTAGTGGCCATGAACTACGACCTGGACCGGGTGATCGGCGAGAACGAGACGGGATTTCGAGGCAGCGACGACCTGCTCTACCGATCCGAAGCGTGGGCGTTTCTGCTGGCGGGCGGCGCCCTCTACAACAACCTTGACTACTCCTTCACCCCGGCCCACCCGGGCGGAACGCTACTGGAGTATAAGTCGCCCGGCGGCGGCAGCGCTGCCCTCCGCAAGCAACTCGGGGCTCTCAAACGCTTCCTCGACGAACTCGACTTTGTCCACATGAAACCCGATGCCGGCGTGATCAAGAGCGTTTCGCCCGAACTGACCCGCTACGCCCTGGTCAATCCCGGTAAGGCCTACGCGATCTATCTTCACACACCGCTGCCCAACAAGCCCAAGAATATCGGCGACCATCGGTTGACCGACGCAACGGCAACCATGACCATTGAGCTTCCGCCGGGCAAGTACCGGACGAAGTGGGTCAGCACGCAGAACGGCCTGGGCGACGAAAACGAGCCCGTCCAGCACGCCGGCGGACCGATGACGTTGAAGTCGCCGGTCTTCTCGGACGACATCGCGCTGCGGATCCTCGCCGCGGAATAGTCCGGGTTTTTCACAAAGCTCGGTTGGTTACTCGTAGTCCGTTGAAGGCAAACAAGTTAAGGACAGGCCCCCCGGAGGCACTGTGTATTGGGTGGCACGCTCAGAGCGAAGCGATGGGCGTGGATGGTCAGGTCACCACGCCCATCGCTTCGCTCTGAGCGTGCCACCCATGAATGATCCGGGCCAGACTCTTACAGCGTCCACCCCTCACGATACTCGTCGTGGAGCATCGCGTTCGCCTGGTCGCTGTTGCTGAAGCGATCAGCTCTGGCATCCCAACTGAGCGGCTGCCCGACGCGGATGGCAAGGTTGCCCAGCAGAACGAATTCGGTGATTCGTTCGGCCCAGTCGAAATTGCAGCCGGCCGGCTCGCCGCCGCGTACGGCCTCAATCCACTCACCCCAGGTGCCGGGACGCCGCGGCAGCGTCTCGGGGACGTCGAGGAACTTCTTCCCGCGATCAAGCGGATAGACGGTCGAGCCGAGCATAACCCCCTCGTCGCCGAGGTACATGGTGCCCTCACTCGGATAATTCGCCCCCTCCAACTGCTTCGGACGCGGCGGCCGGAGCCCGCCGTCGTACCAAACCAGACGTACCGGTGGGCGCCCCTCGTGTTCCGGGAAATCGTAGTTGACAATCGACGCCAGCGGGGCAGTCTCCGCGAAGACCATGGTGGCCGAAGCCTCGACGGCTGTCGGCTGGGTAAGATTCAAGGCGCGATAAGGCGTGTTGGCGTGGTGGCAGCCCATATCGCCCAGGGCTCCCGTGCCAAAATCCCACCAGCCGCGGAAATTCCACGGGTGGTAAACGGCGCGGCGGGGGTTGCGGTTCGACTTGACCTGGGCCACCGCGTAATGCCCATCCGGCCACTCGGCTTTGAAGGGCCGCACCCGGGCCGGGCCGAGCCAAAGATCCCAGTCGAACGTCTTGGGAATTGGGTCCTCGCCTTCAGGACGCTGCATCCCCTGCGGCCAAAGGGGGCGGTTGCTCCAGATATGGACCTCACGAACCGTTCCGATGGCCTCCGCGGCAATCAGTTCGCAGGTGCGGCAGGCAACGGCGCTCGTGTTGGGCGAGGCCGTCACCTGGGTGGCGACGCCCTTCTCGCGGGCTACGCCGACGACCTTCCGGAGTTCCTTGACGGTTCGCGTGAGCGGCTTCACGCAGCACAGATGCTTGCCCGCTTCGAGGGCGGCCAGACAGATGACTGCGTGGCTGTGATCGGGCGTGCCCACGTAAACGGCGTCGACATCTTTTTCGGCGTCAAGCAACTCGCGGTAGTCGCGATAGCGCCGCGCCTGGGGCCAGTTGTCGAAGGACTTCTTGGCGTAGACTTCGTCCACGTCGCATAGGGCGACGACCTGAAATCCGACGGAGTCGCAGGCCTTCATCTGCCCGTGCCCGACACCTCCCACACCGATTCCCGCCAGAGTCGGTTTCTCGCTCGGGGGCGTATTGCCTTCGCCGCCCAACACGTGGCGAGAAACGATCGTGGCGGCCGCGCTCACCGCGGCAGCGTCGCGGAGAAGCTGCCGGCGACTGATCCCGCCGGAACGACAAGTCGTGGATTCCTGTCCGATCGAACGCTTGGGTTCGGGTGTCCCGCGCATTTTTGCTTCTCCCGCGTCAGATTGTGCCGAGAATTGAATTGGCTTCGCTCCCCGACAACATACGAGGTCCGGCGACAGATCGCAAGCAAATGCCGATTCAGGGCGACCATCTGTTGGAGTCCAGGCTTCAGCCTGCAGAATCGGGAAGAGCAGGCTGAAGCCTGAACTCCAACGTACAGAACTCTCAATTCCCAAGAGACTGCAGCGGCGCCGGAATTCGCCCACCCCGGCGGACGAACAGGTCGCTGGCGCCCGCATTGCGGATTTCGAGCACGGGCGTGGAACCGAACAAGCCTCCAAAATCGACGACCTCGCCGGCCTTGGCCCCGGGAACGGGGATCATTCGCACGGCCGTGGTCTTGTTGTTGATCACGCCGATGGCCATCTCGTCGGCGATGATGGCGGCCAGGGTCTCCGGCGGAGTGTCGCCGGGCACGGCGATCATATCGAGCCCCACGGAGCACACGCTGGTCATGGCCTCGAGCTTCTCGAGCACCAGTTGCCCCTGGCCGACAGCCCGCGCCAGGGTGGCGTCCTCGCTGACCGGAATGAACGCTCCGCTCAGCCCTCCCACCGAACTGGAGGCAAACAGTCCGCCCTTCTTGACGGCGTCGTTGAGCAGGGCCACCGCGGCCGTGGATCCCGGGGCGCCCACGCAGGCAAGCCCCAGAGTCTCGATGATCTCGCCAATGCTATCGCCGACTTCCGGCGTAGGCGCCAGGGAGAGATCGACGATGCCGAAGGCGACACCCAGCTCGGCGGCTACTTCCCGCCCGATCAGCTCGCCCACCCGCGTGACCCGGAAACTGGTGATCTTGATCTCCTCGGCCAGATCGCCCAGCGTCAGGTTCGGCTCCAGCGCCAGCCGCCGTTTCAGGGCACTGCACACGACACCGGGCCCCGAAACGCCAATGTTGACCGTCGCTTCCGGCTCGCCGGCCCCCATGTAGGCGCCGGCCATGAAGGGGTTGTCTTCGGGGATGTTGGCAAACACGACCAGCTTGGCGCAGCCGAAGCCCCGCTGGTCCGCAGTGGCCTCGGCGATTTTGAGAAGCAGATGCCCGACGCGTCCGACGGCGTCCATGTTGATGCCCGCCTTGCGGGAAGCCACGTTGAGCGACGCGCACACCTGCTTTGTCTTGGAGAGAACCTCCGGTAGCGAGTTCATCACCACGTCGTCGCCCTGGCTGATGCCCTTGTGCACCAGCGCGGAGAACCCGCCCACGAAATCGACGCGGCATTCGGCGGCCGCCTTGTCGAGCGTCCTGGCGACCTGAACCGCCGCGGCCTGGCCGTGCCCGGCAAGGATCGTGGAGACGGGGGAAAGGGCGATTCGCTTATTGATGACCGGAATGCCGTATTTCACGCCCACGCGGTCGCAGATCTCGACCAGACGATTGGCTCGCGACGTGATCTTGCTGTGCAGCTTGCGGCACAGGTGGTCGACGCTGGGGGCCGCGCAATCGTCGACGTTCAGGGCCAGCGTGACGGCACGCACGTCGAGGTGCTCGGCGTGGAGCATGTGAATCGTGGAGAGAATTTCGTCCGTGCGCAGCATGTTCGCGTTATCCCTGACCAGTCAGCCGCAGTTGGTTGGTAGCTACGAAGATATTCTCGTGCTGGAGCTTCACGGTGAAGCCGAGTTCCTGGCCCATCTGCTCCAGGTCGGCCTGAAGCATGCGGATGTCCCACTGCTTCGACAGCTCGAGCTGGCCGATGAGCACGAATTCGTCCTCTCTGCGGTCGCCGTAAAGGTCGACAATGTTGATGTCCTTGCCGGCCAGGTACTGGCTGAACCGCCGCACGATTCCCGGTTGATCCTTGCCGAAGGCCGTGATGACGAATCGTTCCGTCCCGTCCGCCGGGGCGGCCCTCCGGCTCACAAGCCCCTTGCGGGCGACCACCTGGTACTCGCCGCCCAGCGACTCGGAACTGCGGATGCGGCCCGCCAGATCGCCGGTCTCCACCGCCTCGGGAAGGCTGACAATCATGATCAGCGTGAAGTAGCCGCCGAGGACCGTCTGGCTGCACGAATCGATGTTCCCACCCAGGTCCTCGATCGCGTTGCTCACCGCGGCCACGATCCCCGGATGGTCGTCCGACATGATGTTGAGAACGTAAACGTGCTCAAAACGGGGCATTGAATGACCTTCCGAGCCTCAAAAAACAGGGCATTTGATGATCTCGGCTACACCCACCCACCGTCTTCCGGAGAGTCACCTGACCAGACGACGCGGCTTTCGGTGCCGAATCAGTCTATTAGAGCGAAGGCTCCGAAGTCGTACAAGGAAGGGGCGACGGGGAGGAATAGATCCGAATGACGGACAGAGGCGACAGTGCAGGGCTCGTGCTGGTCGTTCGTGTGCGGTCCTCTACGCCGAAGGCGTTACGCTCCAGAGCCCGGCGTCGCGCAGCGCACGCTGGGGGATAGGACAGCGAATTACCTGTACCCCGAAGGGGTTCGACAGACCCGTTCAACTCGATCTTGTTGAACCCCGTTGGGGTACAGGTTGACGTCGTTGCTCGAATCCCAGCGTGCGCTACGCGACGCCGGGCTTTGGGATTCAACACCTTCGGCGTACTGAGGATGGCCCCGACAGAAGCGAGCAACATTCTCCCTTCTTCCCTTGCCCCCCAATTGGCCGGGGTGTCGGTTAGAGAGCCCCGACCGGCACGCGAGATTATGTGCAGCGAACGTACAAGGAGCAGGAGAGCGTCATCCTGGAGGTTCATTGATGCCGACTGCGGAATCGTGCGCTCAACCGCCCCTCACCGCGAACCATCACCGGAAACTACCGTAATCTTCCAATCGCCGTCCACTGCGATCACATCGCGCTCACCGTTTCGAATGACTTCGATCTGGATCCCGCCGTCCTTCTCCTTCCACGATACCGAACGCACCACCGCGGGCGTCGATCCGCTGGCCGGTTCCAGCACGGCGGCAAAACGGGCCGACTTGCCCCGCCGGGTGACGCGAACCAGCGGAACGCGATCGAACACCGAGGCGCCCACACCGTCGCCGACCAGCAACTCGGTCCCCGGGGCCGCGTCAAACGTCAACGTGTTCGTCACATCGCCGGTGGCGAAGACCACGCGGCTGGCCTCGTCGGTCACACCAATCCGAGCGCTCTGGACGTATTCCATGCCGGGGAAGCTGGAATCCGCCGGCTCAACCGCCTTGTCGGCCACGCTGCATTCGCGGAGTTCTCCCCGGTTGTGATAGAACCAGTCGAAGCGGTGCTCGGCGTCCGCCCGCAGGTCGTCGAAAACGAGCAGGTAGTCGGCCGTCTGCAAGAGCAGGCGGGTGTGCACCACGCCCTTGTAGGCCTCGGAACACTGGACAACGGCGACGGTCGTTGCCGGATCGTCGTCGAAGTACAGGAGCTTGCCCGCGGCGGGGGCCTGGGACCGGCCGTCGACGACGACCCCGTTGTGGGAGAGTGTGGCCTTGTACCAGTGGCTATGGACCGGCAGACGATAGGCCTGGCTGCGAGCCCGGCCCGGGTCGATGCCAAGTTCCGATCCGTAGGCGAAGAAGACGAAGCTCAGCTTGTCGAGGTGGCCGTGGAAGCCGCCGTAAGGACCGAACGTCACGGCCGAGACAAGCCCCTTCGGGCCGCCCGTCCGTGCGATGGCGTGTCCGGCCGAGTGGAAAACTCGCGAAGGAACTGGCGGGATCTCGGGCAAGTCGCCGATCGTCCGGCCCAGCAGGACCGAATTCCAGTTGGGCGACTTCGACAGGTAGGGCAGCATTGTCGGCTTGCCGTAAGCGTGATAGGCGAACTCCAGCGCGTGAGCGACGCTCCCCATGCTCGCGCCGGTGTCGTCGCCGAACCGGGGCAGCCGACCGTCGGACATGACGTACTGGACAGGCAGAGTGAACATGCTCTCCAGCCGAGGGTGGCTCCACAGGTCGATCCCCAGCCGCCGCGAATACTCGGCCAGATCGATCATGGCGCTGAGCGTGTAGAAGTGGTATCCCCAACTGTTCTCGTACCACATGCCGTCGTCGGAGACCGAGAGGGTCATCTGGTCGACGAAGCCGTTGCCGGCGTCGTTGATCGCCCGGTCGATCCACTGGCGGTCTCCCAGGACGGCCCCGCCGGCCAGCATGGCCGCGTTGTGCCAAGTCTGCCAGTTGCTCTTGCCCGCCTTGTAACGGCCGATGCTCTCCACCATCGGCCGGAGCAACCCTTCCTGAATCGTCTCCCGCTCCTCGTCGGTTAGAACGCTCCCCGAGGCAATCAGGTCGTAGGCCGGCGCAATGGAACCGGCGAAGGCCCCGGCCTCGGTGAGGGTCTGCTCGTAGAGATGTCCGCCCGAACGCGACTTGTTGTTCCGCGAGGCCGTGTGATAGGGGTACTCCCGGTAGCGCTTGGCATATCCGAGCAGAACGTCGGCTGCCAGCCGCGCGTACTTCTCCTCGCCCGTGATCGCATAAGCCCAGGCGGCCGAACGCATGGAGTGAAGGTTTCGGCTATGGACGTGTGAGAAGATGACGTCGTCGTAAGGCTCGCCCGAGTAGACCTTGGAACACTTGGGACACTGATGGTGAGTCGGGTCGACGGTCTTGAGGGCCAGCTCGCAGTCGTCGCATTGGTACCACTGGTTGTGCTGCCCGCCGCGGGGCGGGAACTCCAGCGGACGCTTCAGCCCCTCCTCGGCCTCGCGAACGACCTCGGCGACAACGCCGCGCGTGTCCTTGTCGTCGCCTCGGTAGGCAGCCTGGAGACGCGAGATCTCGGTCGCGGTGGCCGTGATCCGAGGGTAGGGAAGCTGGGCAACGTCAGGAATGGCGGGCTTGGCGAAGTCGGCCGAATGGCACCAAGAGGCCGACAGAAGGAGCACAAAAGCAAGGGAAGGAATGCGCATAGTGTGGGGACCGTTTCTCTGGGAGGGGCGGGACAGGATGCGGAAGGGGAGGGAACGTAGGTGTGAGAAACCGTATCTTGACCTACGGGCGAGGCAGATTCAAGAGACGGGTAGGTCCCGGGCGCCGCACGGGTCTTTGAAGCGGTTCATTCGGTATCCAAGCTCAATGGGTTCAGGAGCCGTGCGGCGCCCGGCACCTACGGAGCGATGGCTTCGACCACCGCCTCCCACAGCTCGCGGCCGCTGGTGCTGTTGGTCATGATCACCAGGCCGGTCCCGGCGACCGGATCGAACTGGCTGTAGCAGCGAAAGCCCGTGCCGTTCGACCCGCTATGGTAGATCCGCCCGCCCCGCTCCGTCTTGTCGATCGCCCAGCCGAGGCCCCAGAAGACCTTGTCGGAGGCCGACGCGACCGTGCGCCGGACCGGCTTGCGTCCCGTGGTCTCGGTGGTCGGCGTGAACATAGCGGCCAGCGACGCCTTGCTGAGCGAGTGCGGTGCACTGCGGTCGGGATTGAGATACTCGACAAGATACTGGGCATACTCGCACGGCGTCGTGTAGAGCGAATAGCCGGCATTCGCCCGCGTGAAATGCCGGCGATCCACTTTCACCCGGCCTTCCGCATCGTGCCCGGCGGCGGCCAGCGTCTCGTAGCGATCCTGCCACTCGTAACTGCTGATGGTCATTCCGAGCGGCCCGAAGAGTTCTTGCTGAACGTACTGCTCAAAGGGCGTACCGCTGATGTGCTCGACGACTCGCTGAAGGTAGAGATACCCTTCCCCCGAATAACCGAACTTGCTGCCGGGCTCGAACTCAACCGAAAGCGGTCCCGTCGATTGCGACCCGCCCTTGCGCCAGTTGGGAAAACCGGTGGTGTGCGACAGGACCATCCGGGCGGTGATCTTCTCGTGCAGCGGATCGTCGGCCAGGTAGGGTTCATCCAGGTACTCCACCAGCGGCCGATCGAGATCGAGCTTGCCCCGCTCGACGAGTCTCATGGCGAGATAGGCCAACGGCGTCTTGCTCATCGAGCAGGCCTCGAAGACCGTCTCGCGATCGACCTTCTCGGGCGACCCAACCTGCCGCACCCCGTACTGCCGGTCCCAGGCAACCCGGCGGTCTTCAATCCCCGCCAGCGACACCCCGGGCACGTGGTACTTGTCCATCAATTCCGGGACGAGCTTGTCGAGCAGGTCGGCGTTGGCACCCTCGTCCACCGCGAGCCCCAGGTCCCAGAGCCGGATTCCGAAATCATCGCCGGGCAGCATCTTCTTGGCATTGCCCTGTCCGCCTCCCGCCGACAGTCCAAGCTGTCCGTCGGGTGAGAAGGCAACGCTGCGGATCCAATTCCGGTGGCCCTGGAAGAGAGCCAGCCGGCTGCCCGACTCGACGTCCCAGAGCCGAACCTGGTTGTTGTAGCCGCACGAGAGGATCCGCCGGCCGTCCTTCGAGAAAACGGCGCAGGTAACGCCGTGCGGATGGGCCTCGATTCGCCGAATCCGACTGCCGGTCTCCAGGTTCCAGATGCAGATCGGCGATGCGGCAAGGACCGATGCGGGAGCGCTGATTCCCGCCATGGCCTGGCGGCCGTCCGGCGAGAAGGCGACGCTCTCGGCAATGCCTTCGAGCTGAAAACGACGGATTTCCTCGCCCGACTTCAGATCCCACAGCCGCATCATCTGGTCACGGCCGCCCGACAGAACTCTGTCAGAATCTGGACAGACCGCGAGGGACCTGATCTGGCCATCGTGCTTTCCGAAGTTGCGAAGGCGCTCGCCGGATGCGACGTCCCAGGCGATCATCGTATGCTCTTGGCCGACCGACACCACGGTTCGGCCGTCGGGCGAGATGGCGATCGGGCAGGTGAAATCGCCGGCTCCTTCGAACCGCCGCGTCAATTCACCCGTGTCAACGTTCCACATCACCACGAAGCCGCCGATGCCACAGGCGATGATCTCGTGCCCGTCGGGCGTGAAGACGAGCTGCCCCACGTCGCCCGCCCGGCGGCCTTGGTCGCGCTCGATGGAGTCGGACACGAAGGCCCTCACGTCGATCCTCCGTATCTCCTTTCCATTTTCGACGTCCCAAAGGCGAATCGTGCCGTCGCCCTTGGGCCAACCACTGCCCGAAGCGATCCGCTTGCCGTCGGGCGAAAAGACGGCGGTTCTCACGGGCCCCCCGTGCCGTTCGAGGATCCGGACGAGTTGTGGTGCGAATATGGTGAGCAGACGCCCGTCGCCGGGGACGGTTTCGACGCCCTCCGGGGCCGCGAGGGTTGGCTTCGATCCGAAGCACAGTTTCAGTTCGCCCTCCTGCAGTGCGTAAGACGCGTGAAGCATCCCGTCGCGTGTGACGAGCGAGATCCGCTTCGGCGTCTTCGTCAGATCCAGTTGATAGGTACCGATGAAGCTCAACGTTCCTTCGTTCAATTGGTACCCGTCGCCATGAATCACCAGTCGCATCTTGTGCGGCTGCTCGTAAGGTTTGCCGTTGCGCTGGTGTCCGACGGAGACCCAGGTCCCTTGGAGCAGCTTCTGAGCGGCTTTCACCTCCTCGTCAACGGCCGGGCCACTTGCTTCGGTCCGCGAATCGTCTTCGGCACATGTCCCAGTCGACTGGCCCAGGACGCTCCCGAGCAACAAGAAGCACGCAGTCCTGCACAAGACACACCGATGTCCCCACATTTCAGGTCCCCTGTCGAGCCTTGCATATTCAATGAACTGAGGGCTGACAACGGAAGCCCGGACCGTCCGGAAGACCGCCCAACCAAGCGTTCATTCAATAGGCAAGCACCAATAATGCGCAGCGGAGTGCGAATATCCGCCCGCCTCCCCTGTCGTTCCCTGTCGTTCCCCACCGTGGGCGACACTGCCCCGGATTGTAACCCGGTGGCTTCGGCGACACAACGATTCTTCCGCAGGGCGGCGATGAGTACCGTCTTCTCAGCATTGAGCACGCGCAACGGGCGTGCCCAAGGCGATTGCCGACCTTTTGCTTCTCGACCTTGCCCTGAACTCGGACAAGGACGCCCCCACGCGAGCTAAGGGCAATTGATATGGTTGCAACCGCCTCCTCGCGCTACCGCATATTACGCAGCTTGCGCAGCATAACGAATAGCAGCTTGTATTGCTGGTGAAGGTAACACAAAGGCGGACTCCTGGGTAAAACATTGAGGCGTTTACACAATGTTTCAATGCCCTACCACAGGAGTCCTGGCAATGATTATTGAGGTGGAAGATCGTTTTTACAGGGTGGCCAAGGCGTTTTCGCAGGTGCTCGGGGGGCTGCAACGTGCAGCCGCGCGGGGCGAGGCCGTGCATGCCGTGGAAGAAATGGCCTGGAGCGGGCTGATCGAAACCGGCCGCCAGATGATTGCCGCATACATCGAGCAACAAGAGGAAGACCTGCCTCGGCCAGAAGTGATTGAGCAGGAGGGGAAACAGCTTCACCGCTTGCCAGCACGACGTACACGCTCGTATGTTTCGGCGTTTGGCTTAACGCCGTTCGAACGCGACGTCTATGCCACGCGGGAAACGCAACGCCAGGAAGTGGTGCCCTTGGACGCAAAACTCGGCATGCCCGAGAGCGATACGTCCTACCTTTTGCAGAAATGGAGTGGCGTCCGGGTGGTGAAAGAATCGTACCAGGAATCGCAGGGCACGCTGCGGGATATTCTCGGATTTGCCCCGTCGGTCAACTGCCTGGAAGACATCGCCGCTCGCGCGTCCGAGCATGCCGAAGTCTACTTCGACCAACAGGAACCGGTCGATCCAACGACGGAGGCGGAGATCAAGGAAAAGCAGGAACAGCGGCCCGAACCGCAAAACAAGCGTCTGCGGGCTGTCTTGACCCGGGAAGTGGACGGCAAAGAAATCAACGCCAAAGACGTGATCTTTGACTGGCTCGCCAGCGAAGTAGGGCAGCGCGACCCGCACGAGCAGCGGACGGTCGTGGCGGTCATGGACGGCGAAACGAAGCTTCGTGACTTGCAGGAACTGAAGATCCAGCGTGCGATCGGCATCTTGGACATCTGGCACGTGACCGAATACTTGTGGAAAGTGGCGTACTGTTTTCACCTGGAAGGGAGCGACGCGGCGGAAGCCTTCGTGGAAACCTATTTGCGAAAGCTGCTCCAAGGCAAGGTCAACCGCGTGATCGGTGGCATTCGGCAGATGGCGACCAAACGTGGCGACTTGTCGAAACACAAAACGAAAAAGCTTGAGCAGTACTTGGACTACTTCACGGAACGCCGCGAATACATGAAGTACGACGAGTACCTCGCTGCCGGCTACCCGATCGGCAGCGGCGTGGTGGAAGGGGCTTGTCGTCATCTGGTCAAAGACCGGATGGAGCAGACGGATATGCGTTGGCGGATCGCTGGTGCCCAGGCGATTCTCAGCCTACGGGCAATCTACGTCAACGACGACTGGGATGCTTTCCACGCCAATCGAATCCAAACCGAACAACCAACACTATACCCTTGCAAAAAACGCTTGAACGTCATCCTAAACTGCGCAACCTAACGCGAACCGGCGGTTGCAACCATTTGTTTTCCAAGATGGTGCTTTCGGACTGCGACTCGTGGGAAGCGTGGCAAATTGCTGAGCAGCAGAGAGATATGTCGAGAACCGAAGGTTTGTTGGGACTCTTGTTTGGGGACGTTTCATCCAGCTACTTGACTCCCAACGGTTTGCCGCTCTATCCTACCGGCATCCCACTGGGCTTACATCCAGGGAAATGTAGAGTCGTGTGCAGTAAGTAGTTCTGCCTGAAAGACGCGAGCGACGAAAGGCCGATACAGAGGACGCCATGAGACGGAATCACACAATCGCGGGCCACTGCCCTGGTTGTGGCGTGAGGTTGACTACCGGGATAGACGGCGCACTTGAGGCAAAAGAGGGCAATGCGGTCGTGTATCCGCTTTCACCGGACTCCAACGTCCATACTTGTGATGCCATCTACCTCGGTTTTCATTGCTTGCCGGACGAACCGAGTATTGTTGCTTGTCCTCGCTGCGGCTCCGACATTAGGATTGAGGTCGAAGATCGGGGCTCTTCTCTCCTTCGTGGAGAAAATAGAGACTTCATGGAGACACCCGTGACCGATCTCGACATGTCCGTCAGAGCGAGAAACGTGATACAAAAGGCCGGTGTGCGGGTAGCTCGTGATTTGCTTTCCCTTGCTGCAACGGACATCCAGCGCCAGATCGCCATCAGCGGAGCAGACTCAGATGTGCTCGCCGAAGTTCGTGGTCTTCTTGCCGAAAGACGCCTCACACTGAGGGATGACTCCTGCTAGAAGGAATACCATCGGATCACGTTTCTGATAAGACGGCTTTTGACGCCACTGAACCGTGACGTTGGACGCCGCACCATCAAACGACCGATTTTGAGACAGCCCGATGGATGCGTGGTAGGCCCCAAATGTGCAGCGTAAAGGTGATAGAACAAAACTTCCTGTAGACAAGCCACGTGAGTGACGCAACATGAACCCTGGGCTCAATTTCCTGATCCTGATGATACTAGTCGTGGCTGGCGCGGTCAGTGTGATTACTGGATACGGATTTCGGGGCAGTCCCGCATGGAAGTTACGCGTTGCGGCTACGGTCCCGTTTGCTGTGTTGTACTTCGTCTATGTTGTGACATGTACAGATCGGCTTGCTGATGCGGCTGCCGTAGAGCCTGTCGTGGTGTCCCTGCTCGGCGCTTGCCTTTTTGCGTTTGCCATCATTGGCATGGTGTGAAGTGGACCCCAGAAACTGGACCAGCGCCGAAGAGAGAGTTTTGCCGATCAAAGAGGATTGAGTCAGGGAGGGCGCAGGGGCGATTTTCAGGAGGGTAAGATGGGTAAGAAGCGGAAGAGGCGCGAATCGGGATATAAGGCGAAAGTAGCTTTGGAGGCGGTGCGGGAACGGAAGACGGTAAGCGAGTTGTCGAGCCAGTTCTCGGTGCATAGCAGCCAGATCCAGGCTTGGAAACGAACGCTGCAGGAGCGTGCCCACGAGATTTTCGAGGGGCCGACTCCCGCGAAGCGGGAAGCGGCCCGGGAGGCAGAGTTGTACGAACAGATCGGCCGGCTGAAGATGGAGCTGGAGTGGGTGAAAAAAAAGTTGCCCAGTTCGACTGAGACGCGACGAGCCCTGGTGGAGGCCGAGCACGGCGGCCTGAGCATTCGTCGACAGTGCGAAGTGTTGGGCCTGCCTCGCAGTTCGTTTTACTACGCGGCATTGCCGGAGTCGGAAGAAGACCTGTGTCTGAAGCGGTTGATCGATGAGGAATACATGCGTCATCCGTTTTTTGGGAGCCGCAGCATGGTGGACTACCTGGAGCGGGCGGGATACGGCGTGAACCGCAAACGGGTTCAGCGGCTGATGCGGGAGATGGGCATTGTCGCCATTTACCCGAAGAAGACCACCGTTCCGGCAGTTGGACACAAGATCTACCCCTATCTGCTACGGGGCGTGAAGATCGAGCGGGTCAACCAGGTGTGGAGCACGGACAGACGTTTGGACAGGTTGAGATTCACATTGCGGACGTTGTCCGACTCGGTTGCCGCCGTCGTGCCGGCCGCGCCGTGAAAGAATACGCCGTCCAGACCGATGCGATAGTCGCCTGCTGCCATTGGTTCAAGTCCTCACTACTATCGAATGCTGTCCCGCCACATGGCCGGCAGCTTGGGCTTTTCTTGTTCGAAGGCGGGGCCCATGAAGGGGCGCTTTCGAATCATTACAGCGCGAGACCGTCTGCGGCCCCGTCGTCCCGCGACAATTCGCACCGGGCCGCCATGTTCCAGGGCCGGTAGTGCCTCGCCCGACTTGTGGTTGAGCCGGACCGGGCCGATCACAACGGAACGCCGGCGGGGCTCGTAAGCGAAGAAGATAAATTGATTCAAGAGCCCCGTGTGGCTGCTCGGCGGTTGGCCAGGCGCCGAGGTGCGTTTCCGCTTGCGGATGCTCGACCCGGCCGATCGGCGCACATAGGCCCCGAACCGCGACAAGACTCGCCGCTCGGCCTTCGTGGTGGCCGACTGGACCTTCTTCGAATCGAAGAACAGCCCCTTCGCCTGATCGACTCCTAGTCCGATCATCGCATCATCCGGAATGTCAACGTCATGACGCTGGTGAACTGCCGCATCTGGTCCAGGTGTTCCTGGACATAGATGGGCTCATGCTGCGTCTTCACCCATGCAGCCGCTTGAAGATTATCGAGCCGCTTCAAGCGAAAATGGTCGGCGATTTCGTCGACCAGGCTCATCAGGGCATCGATTTCGCCGTTGTCAGCCGCGGCGAGCCTCTTCTGAACGGCAACGTCGATCTGGTAATCGTGCTGGTTGTGGTTGCGGCTGCCTGCCGTGACCGCCACACCCTTGGGCACGACGGTCACGTGCATGTCCTTCATCTCGGCCAGGTCGAACTTTGGCAGGTAGCAGCGCGTCGCAGAGAGCGGCTGGCTGAAACCGCCCGCGTTGAGTGCGGCAACAACGGCGTCAGCAATATCTGCGATGACTGCCATCAGTTCTCCTCAACCTGCTTCGTATGCACCCGCAACGTCACGCGGTAGGGATCTGAGTAGCGCCAGGCCGGCTCGCGGCCCGGCGCCATCACCTCGTAGACCAGCGTCGCTGGCCCGCTGGTTTCGAGGATTTGATCGCCCGGCTGGGGCACGCTCACCTGGCCGCCAAAGACCAGGTCAACCGCGGCGATCAGATAGTCCCGCGACTCGATCCGCTCCAGCACGCCCGTACCAGAATCGACCTCGAAGACGGTCCGGCCGATTCTGGCCAGGATGTCCAACTGGGCATCGCCGCGCCGATACCGGACCTGTCGAGACAGGTGGCTGGCTTGCTGTCTATCAAGCCACTCGGCTGCGTTCTTCAACAGGTCGGTCACGTCAGACGCCTCACTGGCTCAAGCGAGCACGAACAGTCGCATCACCGTCGCCGGCTGCGGCGGTCGTCTTGCCCAACAGTTTGTTGGCACCCGACTCGCTGTCGGTCTTGGCCTGCTGGTCGGCCGCGTCCCAATAGACGCTGGCGCCCGCCGCGATCGCCGTGCCGGCGCCAGTTGCCTTCGGAAAATCGAACACGCCGTGGACGGCCAGCGCACCGGCCACACCGGCCGCGATCGGCGTTCTGGCCACGCCGACCAGGTCACCTTGCACAACGACGTCACCGGCCGCCACCGCGGCGACGGGAGTGTAGTCAACTTGGTTCCCCTCCTGCACGAATACTGCCGTAGGCATTGTGGTTCTCCCTCAGGTTCAAAAGATGATTCCGATATCCCACACGTTCGCGTCAGGCTCAGGCTTCGCCCTTCGCCTTGATGCCGCCGCGCGGATCCTGCAATCCGACCCCAAAATCGTGGTAGCCGCGCATTTGCACTCCGAGGACCGAGAAATCGGCATCCGCCGTCTCGATCGTGGGCGACTCCTGGCCGTTGAGGAACGCCACCTCGATCACCGGCAGGTCACCCGGCTCGGCCAGCAGATACCAGGCCTTCGACGAGTTGCCGGCATACTGGCTGTTGCTCCGGTACCGGCTGGCCGCGCCCGCCGAGAGCAGATCGGCATTGGCCCAATGCCGGCGGTTCTCTTCGGTGGTGGCAGCCGCGTCGTAACGCCCGCGGACGTGCGCCGGCGTATGGACGGCGCGAAGCGTCCGCCGACGATTGCCTCGCGCGACCACGTTTTTCAGCCAACTGGACATTCGAGCGTTTCTCAGTCCGCGCCGGGTGGCACAAGCTTCTTGATTGCCACTCCGAGTCCCTTCTTCCTGGCCGCCTTCTTCCCTTCGAGATACCGGTCGGCGGCGATCTGATCGGCCAGACGATGCTGCCTCATTCCGCCCGAATCGCCGTGGGCCTCGGCCGGCCCTTGGGCGTTGTCGCGGATCGTCTGTTCCAGGTCGTCAGCCACTTCAGATTCTTCCCAAGTGGCGGGTCCGGGAGTTGCACCCGGCCGGCGAGGCGTATGAGACCTCACTGAGCACTGGCCCACCCGCGTCACGGGCGAGACCAACGCAAACAGGCCACACGGGGATGCGGCCCCGCATGGCCTTTGCGTTGGTCTGGTTTCACGCCCGGTGATCAGCCGGTCATGTCGCCCAATTCAATTGGTTCCGTCGCGTTGTAACCGGAAGATGCGCATAGGGGAAGGATTCATCTGGCTTGTGAGGCGAGCCTGGCGATTGAGTTCGAGTACTGGACGCACACTCCCCGGTAGGGGGTAGCTGTCAAACGGGGTCGCTTATGTTAAGAATCACTTGCGTCACGGCTTCTCGGGGATTTGTTTTCCGAGATGGTGGTTTCGGACTGCGACTCGTGGGAAACGTGGCAAATTGATGTGCAGCAGAGAGATATGGCGAAAACCCAAGGTTTGCTGGGACAGCGATCAATTGGCGTTAGCTAACATGGAAACGGGGGCTCTATTCAGGTCATCCAGCTATTCGTTTGACGGCCTCTCCAGAATGCGGGAGACTGTACTCATGGAAGACGAACGCCCCAAACGCCGCAAGTGGTTCCAGTTTCGACTGAGGACGCTCCTCGTTGCGATCCTGGTGCTGAGTCTGTCATTGTCGTGGTATGCAGTCAAAGTCGAGAGAATAAGGAGGCAAAAGAGGATTGGATCAATCATCGAAGGGGCCGGCGGTACGGTCTCCTATGAGCGTACTGAACCACCAGTCCCGCAATGGATACGTGGGTTATTCGGAGACGACTTCTTTGTTGTGACTGCGGTTACGGTGAATGAGGAATGGGTGATTCCGGAAGGCGAGGAGGTGGTAAATGTGCCGGTGGGTTGGGATGCGTTCGGCGATGACGAAGCCACGTACTTGAAGGAACTACCTGACCTGAAGGTGCTGTCCCTCAACAACACTCAAGTCAGCGACGCTGGGCTTAAGCACCTCAAAAGGCTGACCAACCTCAAGATCCTGTGGCTCGACAACACGCAAATTACCGACTCTGGACTTGAGCATCTCAAAGGGCTAACTAACCTTGAGTATCTGACCCTCCGCAACACGCAAGTCAGCGACGCCGGGCTTGACCATCTCGAAGGTCTGACTAACCTTAAGGTGCTATACCTCGACAACACTCAAGTCACAGACGAAGGCGGCAAGAGGCTCGAAGAGGCACTGCCCAACTCCGTGATCAAGTATTGATCTCCCTGTCCCATCAAACGACCGAATGACGGCACAGCCGATCCCCCGCCTTACAGACGCACGTACCGATAGAACGTCGACCTGGAAATCCGCAGTGTCTTGCAGATGTCGTCGATTTCCAGGCTTTTGTCGGCGTGCAGCTTCTTCGCCAACACAACCCGCGCTTCTTCGGACGTGACCTTCGGTCGCCCACCGTTGCGGCCACGTGCTCGGGCGGCCGCCAACCCCGCCTTGGGTCGCTCCTGAATCAAACGTCGCTCGAACTGTGCCAGGGCGGAGAAGATGTTGAAGATGAGTTCTCCAGATGCACAAGTGGTATCGATGGCTCCTTCATTGAGCGAACGAAACCCGATACCCTTGTTCCGCAGATCCTCCACCAGCGCGATCAGATGCCGCATGGACCGCCCCAAACGATCCAGTCGCCAGACGACCAGGATATCGCCATGCCGCAACGCCTCCAAGCATTTCGTCAGCCCGGGCCGCTCGGTCTTCGCTCCCGAAATCTTATCCATGAAGATAGATGGCTGCGGGATGCCGTGCTTTGTGAGAGCGTCAATCTGTAGGCTCAAGTCCTGGTCGTCGGTGCTCACCCGGGCGTAGCCCACGAGCCGCTGGTCCAGGGAACATAGAGTCTGTTTGGCAGGCATGGTTTCGACCATGGTATGAATGCCGTAACGTTAGGTTCTTGAAGTGATGATCGGGTAATTCGTCGGGTTCGCTGGGCCCGACGGCATTAACCTCCCGGGTCCGGCCTCTCGAACACGCTCGTCAAGCCTCGCTGTTGATCGGGGCAGTCGTCGCCTCCAGGAATACGCCAGACGCCGATGGCCTCATACGTAATCACCCGCCGCCCGCAGTGCCGGCACTGCCGAACTCGAACGATCTTCTTTGGCCGGTATCTCGTGTAGAGCACAGGCAGATGCCGGCAGGCACACCTGGGACACTCCAACCCCTAGGATCTCTCTCCCGCTTTGGCCATTTACCTTCGCCTCCCCTGAAGTTCCGAGAGCTTCAACCGCGGTCGCCGGCCCAGGGGCTTGACGTCCGTGCCCGGCAGGACCACCCCCTGCATCGACGCCGCCACCGCGCAGCCGACCAGACAGTCGAACCAGTGGTTGTCGGTCACAGATGGACGCATCTTCCACTCGTCAACCGTCCGGCCACGTCCTTCCGTCTTCACGCGGTATTCGGCCGTAAGATGCTCGACCAGCAGGCGATGCTGTTCCGGCTTGGCACCAAAGAGCGACAGGCACCCGCGGTCCCCCATAGGTACAGCCAATCGGGAGTAGACAAACGACTTCCAGTAATTGGTGTCGTAGACCACGTGCCGAATCTGGCGACGGCCATGGACGTTCGGCACCCGCCAGTTGTGACCGACCCTGTCACCCAGTTTGCGTTTGTATTCCGAGAATGGCACGCTCGGGCGATCTCGGCGCCAGCATCCATTTCCTCCCGGTACCGCCGATAAAACTCCGTCGCGTCAGACAACCCGCGCTCGGCTCTCAGGCTTTCGGCCCGGAGCTCGGCATACTTCTCCCATAGCTTTTCATTTTCCGGAAAGGAGTAGACCATCTTGGTCCGCTCGCCTTGCCACTGGGGATGCTTCTGGCGATCGAGGATCCGATCGGCCATATCGCCGGGTCGATCGGCGAACGTCAAAGATGATGCGGGCCGATTTGAAGGCCGCACGGAAGAAGTGGATTGCAGCGGCCGAGACCCCTGAGGAAAAGGCCGAGCGGGAGCAGTCCGACTTCCTCAAGTACCAGAACGACCTTGGCCTCTTCGCGGACTTCCACTCCAACCGCCATACCTTCATTACGAACTTGGAGCACGTTGGAGTCACGCCAAGAAAGGCACAGTCGCTTGCTCGGCACTGCGATATTCGTCTGACGATGGGCGTCTACACTCACATCGGCCTGAATGATCAGAAGACGGCGATCGAGTTGCTGCCGCGACCGCCGGAACTTCGCCCCTCGAAGAAGTCGCCGCCTTCAAATGGACAGGTCAGCGGAAACGGAGCCGATCCGGCCAATGGCCAAGTACTCGACAAGCAGCAACTTGACGCACTGTGGGCCCAACTTCCCGAACAGGTGAAAGCGGCGCTGCTGGCGAACGTCCAGGTAGATCCCGAGGACGGCAAAGGCGAGCCGCGCAGTTAGCGTCCGGCGGCCTTCAGGGCATTAGATGGGACGCTGGCGTCCAATTCCACTTGCCGTCGAAGATCGGCGGTTTCTCGCCTGCTGCCACGCGGCCGATGACTTCCCGTCGCGCCACCCACACTTCTTTGAGCGTCACCGCCAGGTCCGCCAGGTCGCACCGACACTTCTGCAGGTTCGGGGCCGTGAACACTTCCATCATCGGGTCGCCGTCCGTTGCAGCGCACCGAATGTCGACTTCACCGATCGACCCGTCGAATCCCACCAAGACGTACATCTCGATGGCCGGCGGCTCATGCGGCCAATCCGCAGGACTGGCCGCCCCCAGCACGACCCGGGCATCCGCCCCCGAGGACTTGAACATGCGGACTTGGCTCGTCTCCAGCCCGGCAACCTCAATGGCACGGCGGAAGGCTCGTTTCACATCCTCCGCCGGTTCCTTCCCAGCGCGCGTCAAGGCGGATATCCCTCTGTCTTTTGGCCACGAACTGGCACAAGAAAGGTGCCAACAGTGGTGCCAAGTGGTGCCGAAAATGGTGCCATACGGCTCGCATTCCAGGCGTATCGGCCTGCACCAACTTGCACCGAAACCGAGTCAAACCCGGTTCGGTGGGCGTCGCCAGCCGGACGCCGTAAACCCGCAATTCGTCGGGATTTGTGCACCGTTCTGCACCAAGCTGCATCGCCTGGCATCGCCTTGCACCGGCGAGAAATCTAAGTACGCCCGACAGGATTCGAACCTGTAACCCTCGGTTCCGAAGACCGATGCGCTATCCAGTTGCGCCACGGGCGCCCGTGTTTGATGTTGTTGCGTCAGTCTACCACATGGAAGGAGAACGGGAAAGGGACGCCCGTTCGGCCGAAGGGCACATTGACAACTTGTTAGCCTCCAACGGGCTGCACGCGGACGAGGTGGCGGAGGGCAAGTTCTGCAAGGAAGAGGATTAGGGCCGCCAGGAGCGGGTAGGGCCAGAGGCCGCGGGTTTCGAGAGACGGTGGTTCGTCGGCCGGGAAGAGTTCGGTGGGGGATGGGTTGTAGCGTCCGCCGGTTGCTTGGGCCAGGTGGCGGAGAAGGGTTTGGTTGGTGGTGCGAGGGGGGAGTTCGGCGGAGTAACTGGGACAGGCGGAGCAGCGGCCGGTGAAGACGGGGCGGCCGGCGACGGTGCAGGTTGCCTGGAAGTCGTAGGTGTCGGGTTCGGGCGTCGACAGCTGGACGGCGTACTGACCGGGGGCGACAAGGGGCATTGTGGTCTGCTGTTTGGGGCCGCCGGGGGAAGAGATTTCGAGGACGACGTGGGCGGCGTTTTCGAATCGGCCCGGGTAGGGGACGGCGTCAAGGATGACGAGGGTCGTGTCGGCCTCGCGCCGGCAGGTGAGGCGGTAGCCGCCGATGCCGGCGGGACGAACGGTCTGGCGGGCCAGGGCGGTCCACAAGGTGTTCAATCCGGACCAGGTCTGCCAGGGACGGGTCCAGTCGCCGTGGAGGTCGGAGGTGAACGCGGCAGAGCGGCCCCGGCCGTGTTGCCACCAGGCGACGAGCGGATCGCCGCTTTCGGAGGTCATGCCGACCTCGGCGCCGGGCCTGGCCTTCGTCTGCACGTAGCCGAGCAGGGTGGGCGGTTTCTCTTCGGGGAGCTTCGCCAAGTCGGCGAGGGCGGGGGCGACTTGCGGACGGGAGGGCTCGTCGCAAATGCCCATCCGGGCGGCCTTGGCGGTCTCTCGGACGAAGATCTCGGGCACTTCGGCGGCGCTGGTGCAGTGGTGGTAGTTGCCGCCGCCCAGTTCGGCGATCGATTGGAGCAGGGGCTCGGCCGCTTCGGAACCGACGGCCACGGTGGAGATGGTGATGCCCGAGGCGGCCACTTCGGAGGCGAGGGTATCGAAATCGCCCGGATAGGAGATTCCGTCGGTGAGCACGAGGATGTGTTTGAGGTCGGCATAGGCTTCGTGCAGGGCGAGATGGGCCTTGACGATCGCCGGATGCATGTTGGTGCCGCCGCCAGCTTGCAAGGTGTCGATCTCGCGGAAGACCTTCTGCTTGTCGTTGCAGGGCTGAAGGGGAACAATCCATTGAGTCGTGTCCTGGAAGGCGATGACGCCGAGTTGGTCCTGGGCGTCGAGCATCTCGACGGTTTGCCGCAAGGCCGTCTTGGCCAGACCAATGGCGCCGCCTTCTTCCATCGAGCCCGACTGGTCGATGACCAGGACCATGGCCAGCGACGGGTGTTTGGCCTGGGCGTCGAACTCGCAGGTGACGGGGAGGGCGTTTTCGAGCGGGGTTCCGCGGCAGTGGCCGGCGGTGAGTGAGTCGGACCCGCCGAAAACAAGCAGTCCACCGGCGCGATCGCGGACGTAGGTATCGATCATTTCGAGCCGGCCGGGCGCGAGATCGGTGGCGGGCACGTCGGCAAGGACCACGAGGTCGTACTGCGAGAGTTCCTCCAGGTCCTTCGGGAAGCGATCGGGAGTGATCGTCTCGCATTCGAACGGCACTTGCTCCAATGCCCTGGCGAACTGGGAAAAACGATTCGTCTCGCGGCCGACCAGCAAGGCTCGCGCCGGCGCTTCGTGCCAAACGGCCAACTCGGCCCAGTTGTCGGCGGCTTCGGTATCGGGGTTGGCCTCCAGGGCAACGCGATAGAGATCTCGCGGGGCATTGCGTAGTGTCAGATCAAAGGACACGGCCAGTTGTCCGGCAGGAACGGCAACCTGTTTGCTTGCGACTTCTTCGCCCTGGCTGGTGATGCGGACAGTGGCCTGGCAATCGGCGGTTGCCTTCACGGTAACCTCCACCGGCACGGACTCGCCCGGCCTGACTTGAGAGGGAGCGGCCACGGCTTCGATCCAGGCGTCGGGGCCGGTGCGGGCCGCGAGCGGCACAGTGTCGACCGGGGTCTGCAGTGCGGCGGCGGAAGTGAGTATATCGCCGGAAGTGGTGGCGTTTCCGTCGCTGAGCAGGACAACTCGCTCGGGTCCAAATGGTCCGGGGATCGATGAGACGGCGTCGAAGGCCGCGGACAAATTGGTGCCGTTGGAGTCGGTTTGGGGCAACTCGGGCCATTTCCCCTCGGCGGGACTTGCGGGCTGGGCCAGGAAGGGCACGACGACAACGCGATCCGGTGTTGTCTGTGAGAGGACTTCTTCAACGAAGGTCTTGGCCTGCCGCGGGGCTTCAGGGGAGAGACTTGTGCTCTGATCGACGAGCAGCGCGGTCCAGGACGGATGGTTCGGACGGTCGACCACGGGGGAGCACAGGGCAAGTGCGAGCAGTGCGACGGCCGAGGTGCGCAGAACGACGCCGGCAACCCGCCGCCAGGCCGATTCGCGAGCGAGGCTGGCTCGCGCGGCAACGACGACCAACGGGACCAGCAGCAAGGCAGCCAGCCAGCCGGCCGATGCGAGTCGAACGTCGTGAAAAAGTCCAGCCATTACTCGTCAGCTTACTCCCGTATGCCAAGTTTCGAACATTCGCGTTTTCCACCCTTTGGATTTGTCTCGGATTTCGTGCTTCGTATTTCGAGCCCTCAGCAGGTCCAACGCCGATGATGCAGGGTCCATTCGATGGCCAAGAGTGTCAAGGCGGCAAGGACGAGCCAGGGCCAGAGGGGGGCGACGCGGCAGGTCTGAACCGCGGGCGGCTCGGCGCACCAGGCCAGCGGACTTCGCGGATCGCAGGCGGGCTGAACGGCAGGCGGACTCATTGGCTGGTCCTTGTCGGGCAGGATCAATTCGAGACAATTGTCACCGGCGATTGCGTCAGCGGAGGCGAGGGTGGCTACGAGGGGGCCACCGGCGTCGGATTCAAGATCGGCGATAACGGTTGTAGTCGAGTTGGCGGCTGCCTGGCAGTCTGCCTGGTGGATCGATTTGCCGTTCAGGTCGACTCGCAGAGGGGCAGACAGTGCGGTGTCGCTCCGGTTGGTCACTTCGACGATCATCTGGAATTGGCGTTGATCGTTCGGGTAGCGGCGGACGGCAAGCCGGGTGACGGCGGCATTTCCGGCGAGGGTTCCCAGGGGATGGATCGTTGTTCCGGGGCCGAGATTCATCGTGTCGGCGCCGTCGAAGCAGCCGTCGCTAATGACGTGGATCTGGAGATGCGTTCCGGAGGCCGCCAGACCTGCAGCGATCTTCACGGCATCGGCTATGCGCGAGCGGAGGTCGACTGTGCGGATGCGTTGTGCCGCGGCGGCGACGCGATCGAGGTTCTGCTCGGCAGGGGAAACGACGACCGGATGTCCGGCCGTGGTGATCAGGGCAGCATATTCGCGAGGTCCCATCGTCTCGAGGTGATCGGCCAGGACGGCTTGTGCCCGGGCGAACCGGCTGACGCCGTTCTCGACCGCTTCCATGCTCCGGGAATTATCGACGACGAAGACGACTGTTCGCGGTCGGCGGAGGCAGGGGTCGGCGGCCGCCAGGGCCAACAGCAGCACGACGCCCACGTGGATCGCGGCCGAGCCCAGCCGGCGGCGGAACCAGGCCGGGGCGGATGAGCGCGGCTCACCCAGGACCTGACGCCAGAGATAGGGCCGGGAAACGACCACGCGAGGCGGGCGGATTGCACGGAGGTAGAGCAACACGACCGCGCCCACCGTCACGGTCCAGAGGATCGCCGAAGGGCGCATCAGGATGATTGCCGGCATGATCACGGCAGGGCGGTCCTCATGGCGATGATATTGCCCAGCAAGCGGCGGTCTGGAGCCATCGTTTCAACGCGGACGTAGGGGAGATGACGGGCGCTGCAATGGCGTCGGGCACGTTCTTTGTCTTCGGCCGCCAACTTGCGGTAGCGCCGGAGTTGTGATGCGGTGAGGGTGACTTCCCATTCCTGGCCCCCTTCGGCGTCCGTCAGCAGAATGTCCCCGGGGCTAAGGGATTCGTCTTCCGCCGGATCGATCAAGTGGATCACGCGGGCCGATCTGCCGGCGAACTGGAGGATTTCGAGCCCTCTCTGGAAGGACTCGGCGTCGCAAAGGTCGCTGACGATCACTACCGGCCCGGCGGACTGATCGACGCGAATCAGCGTCTCCGCGACGCGGCGAAAGTCGGTTGCGCCTTCAGGAGCGGGGAGTGCGTCAAGTTGGCGCAAGAACCGTCCGAGGCGGGCTCTGCCGCGGAGCGGGCCGATGGGGCCCAGCAGGCGATCGGAGAATGGAAAGACTGACAGTCGGGCCTGCCGGTCGATCGCCACGTAGCCGACGGCCGCCGCGATCCGCCGGGCGGCTTCGAAACGTGTTGACGGTGAGCCGAGACCCATACTGGCGGAACTGTCGAGCAGCAGACGAACATGGCAATCGCGCCGGCCGGAGTAAAGGCGAACGCGGAGTTCGTCGTGGCGGGCGCAGACGTTCCAATCCACGTGCCGGTGATCGTCGCCGGGCGAGTAGTCGCGATAGCCGGTCAATTCGGTTCCGCCGACCGGCAGACGCGAGGGAGGTTCTTCGAGAATCCCTGCGCAAAGCCCCCGTGCGGCCAGGGCCAGCCCTTCGAGTTCGGCGAGGCGGTCGAGTTGCGCCGGGCGGTTCATTGACATGGGAACGTGTACTGACGGCAAGAAGCGGGATCCTGGAACAACCGGGAATGGTGGAATATTGGAATGATGGAATGGGGGGAGGATGGAGTCTTTGGCGGCGTCTATCCGGCGAGGCCCGCTGTTTGGGAGACGATCTGGTCGAGCAGGGAGTCGGGTGAGATTCCTTCGGCCTGGCCGTCGAAGTTCAAGGCGATACGGTGACGAAGGGCCATGGCGCTGGCGCCGCGAACGTCGGCCGGGGCGACCTCCGTCCGGCCGGCGACCAGGGCGCGGGTCTTGGCGGCCAGGACGAGCGCTTGGGCTCCGCGGGGGCCGGCTCCGTGGGCGACATAGCGCCGGACGGGTTCCGGGGCGGCCGAGTCGGCGGGGTCGGTCGACGTGACCAGGCGGATCGCCTTCCGCCGCAGGTCGGTGCTGATCTTGACGTGCCGGATGAGTTCGCCCATTTCGAGAACTCGCGGCCCGTCGACAACCGGTTGGGTAATCACGGCTTCGGCTTCCGTGGTGCGATCAAGGATGGTCTCCATCTCTTCGGGCGTGGGCCGGTGCATGGCGAGCTTGAACAGAAAGCGGTCGAGTTGGGCCTCGGGCAGCGGGAAGGTCCCCTCCAATTCGAGCGGATTCTGGGTGGCGATGACGAAGTAGGGGAGGGGCAGTTGAAAGGTTTCGGTGGAGACCGTTACGGTCGTGTCGTCCATGGCTTCGAGGAGGGCCGACTGGGTCTTGGGCATGGCACGGTTGATCTGGTCGGCGAGCACGATATTGGAGAAGAGCGGCCCGCGCTGGAATTCGAAGGTTCGGCGGCCTTCGGGTGTTTCCATGATGACGTAGGTGCCGATGATGTCGGCCGACATCAGATCAGGGGTGCACTGGATCCGCTGGAAGGAAACGTCCAGAACGTCGGCCAGGATATGAGCCAGGGCGGTCTTGCCCATCCCGGGGAGTCCTTCGAGCAGAACATGGCCGCCGGCGACCAAGGCGGTAAGCACCCCCTCGACGACGTCTGCCTGACCCACGAACGCCTTGCAGATTTCGCGTCGGAGGCTTTCGAAATCGGCGCGAAAAGCCTCGAACTTCTGTTCCAATTCCACGTTACTCATGAACGGCTCCCGGGAACAAGGATGGACGCGTGCGACTACTTGGACAGCGCCACTCTGGCCGATGCCGGTGAACGCAAGTCCCAGCAGAGCGTTCGTTTAACCCGCTGCCGCAGGCGAGGTCGTTCACCGACTATAGGACGCTTTGGGATGGTTGGCAAGCCTCGCCTACGGCAGCGGGTTAAACTCACATTCCGCTACCTGATGTTTTTCCAAAAGGGGGGTTGCGCCCTTCGTCGAAGTCCGTCATTTTACAGGCATGAATGGAACAACCTGGTATGGAAATCAAACGGACGCG
>Ga0209723_1000904_pt1 | contig 50729 bp, 44 predicted proteins | sample BiotimSIPDNA_2_FD_185750 | JGI IMG/M metagenome (GOLD analysis project Ga0209723, IMG submission 185750) | Anaerobic biogas reactor microbial communites from Washington, USA - Biogas_R2 time_0 SIP DNA (SPAdes) (version 2) | ecosystem: Engineered > Bioreactor > Anaerobic > Unclassified | place... | reverse complement strand
TGTTCACCGGCATCTGTACGAACTGAATGTTTCAGCATTCCAACTGGCACATCGCTTTCAACAGCCTGAAGCACTGTTGCCGATGCTCCATCTGCAAAAATCATTACATCCCTGTCGTGAGGATCTGCCATTCTGCTGATGGTATCAGCTCCAATAACGAGTATGTTTTTGGCATCGCCAGACTTTATGTAGTAATTGGCCTGAATCATTGCCTGAGTCCATCCTGGGCAGCCAAAAGTAATGTCGTATGCTACTGTGCCGGGGTTTTTAATCTTCAGCTTGCTTTTTACACGGGATGCCAAAGTAGGAAGCATGTCCGGAAAGTTGGAACCTGGTTTAACGTCACCCAAGTTGTGAGCTACAATAATATAGTCAAGGTCCTCCTTGCTTATTTTAGCATCCTCAATTGCTTCTGCTGCAGCAATTGCAGCCATGTCTGAGGTCAAAATATTATCGGGTGCAACCCGCCTTTCAAAGATATCCGTAATTTGTTCGAACTTTCTTGTTATCTCTCTACCCGGGAGCTCTATTCGGGTTCCGTCTTCATTCATGAAGACATTGTTTTCGAAGTCTGCGTTTTTTACCACCACTGGTGGGATGTAGCTTCCCGAACCTTTGATTACGGCATAGATTGTTTTGTTTGAAACCATTTAGTTTAGATTTTGGTTACTCCTTGAAAAATTTCAGTTGAAACTCTGATCCATCCCACTCGCCATAGGAAAAGTTTGTTATCCAATCGCCGAGATAGATCAATTTACTATTCTGGTTTAGCTGAAAAGTTTGGGCAAGATGGCGATGACCGAATATGAAATAATCGAAGTGCTCAGTCTTGATCACTTCTTTCGCCCATGAAACAAGCCATTCATATTCTTCACCCTGAAAAACGGAACCGTCTTCGGCCATATTCTTCTCCCTGCTTTTGCGTGACAGGAATCCGGCCAGCCTGATCCCGAGATCAGGATGTACTAATCGAAACAATCGTTGAGCGAGTTTGTTGGTGAAAAGCGCTTTTATCCGGATAAATGTTTTCTCATGGGACGTAAGTCCGTCACCATGAGCCAGGAAGAAGCGCTTGCCGTCTAGGTTTATGATGAGTGGTTCACGGTATACTTTGACTCCTGTCTCAGCAGGCAGGTAGTCGAAGACCCAGATGTCATGATTGCCTGTAAAGAAGTGTACAGGTATACCACTGTCGGTAAATTCCGCTATTTTACCAAGAAGGCGTGTAAAGCCCTTTGGAACTGTCTTTTTGTATTCAAACCAAAAATCGAATATATCTCCCATGAGATACAACTCCGAGGTTGTTGGTTTGATAGAATCCAGCCACCTTACAAAACGCCTCTCATGAGCCAGATGATTACTGATGGTTGGAGCACCCAAATGCACATCAGAGGCAAAGTATATTTTCTTTGTTTGTTCCAAATCAAGCCTTCTTAGCTAATTTGCCTTAGAGCAGCTCCCTGAGCCTTTCCTCAAGAAGAGAGCCGTACAGGTCCTTGCCTACAATATTGCCTTCCTTGTCAAGAAGGTAGTTTGCCGGGATTCTACTTACATTGTACTTCCTGGCAGCATCAGAGTTTGTATTTTTCAGTTCCGATACTGAGATCCATTGAATATCTTCCTTTACCAGGCTGTTTTCCCAAAGTACTTTACTTTGTTCCATGCTAACCTGATAGATTTCAAATCCGCGGTCTTTATATTTCTTGTAAATAGATTTCAGTCCTTTGACAGCGTTAACTGATGGTTCGTCCCATGAAGCACCGAATTGTAGCAGTACAACCTTTCCTTTGAGTGAAGAAAGGGCGATTTCTTCTCCCTTCACATTCTTTGCTTTGATATCAGGAGCACCGACAACTTCGCTCTGGCTGATCATCTCCAATAGCCTTTGGTTATTCTTCTCCCAGGCCTTGATGCCAAGTACCATGTCGTAAAGGTGCTTAGTTCTTTGAGCCTCAGGATAAATCAGGTTAAGGCTGGTGGCTACAGTAGCAAAGTACACCTGATCCTTCTTGTCGTATACGTTCATAACCAGCGATTCGTCCTTGAGGGGCAGGAAGAGGGCATAATAACTTGCAAAAGAACGGGGATTCTCCATTACAAAGGAGCCAACGCCATCCTTATAGCTGGTGATAAGTTTGTTGATCTCTTCGGTGATTGACTCAGTATTGTTGCTCTTCTCTGCATCAGTCATGTTTTCATACAACGAGATAAGGCTGTCAACCTGAGTCCTAAGAGTACGTACATTTTGGTTTAGCATCTGGATATGCTTCGAACCAATAGAATTACGAATTGTATAGGCAGTGGTGAATGAAGCTTTATCTGCTATCACTTCAATGGTTTCAGTGCTGTCTCCAAGGAGAGTGATAAACTTCCTGGGAGAAAGAGCCAGCTTCAGGAAAGTAGGCTCGGCAAGCCTGCCTAGTTTAAACTGAAAATTACCATTTTTCTTTATTTTGATACTGTCAAGTAATACATCCTGATCAAGGTCTATCCTGTACAAGTATACTTGTTCGCTCTTGGCGTTTTCGATATTACCCTTGACAATAAAGTTCTCTTTGTTGGAACATCCGGCAGCAAAAACTACAGCCAGGATTAATGCTACTATTTGCTTCATTGAAGTTATTATAGTTTTGTTGATGATCATTTAGCGTTCGCAAATATAGAGTTATTTTTCAACTAATTGCCCGATCACCTGTTGCAGCCTGTCATCCCACACATTCCGTGCCGCTATAATACCCGTCTGGGTAAGAACAAAGCATGCAGGCATATTTACTATTCCTAGTTCTTCCTTTAGTTCAGGTGAAAGTCCGCCTTCCAGATTTGCGTAATAGAACTGAGGGATATCTCTTACTACTTCGGTAGAGTCGAAATTCAGGTACACTGCCTTCAATCCTCTCCACCTGTATTGTCTGAGCAGTTCGGCACACCTTGCCTGCACAGCTGCCTGTTCACTATCACCGGCATCGAAAAGGCCTATAAATACCGGGGACTCCTTCAGGTCTGAAGTTGTCAGTGTATCATTTCTATTTATAGCAAGAACTAGGTTTGGAAAACTATCTCCGGCTTTAAGCTTTTCGAACTTATTCTGCAGCGCATATAGCTTTGCTACTTCCTGCCTGTAGGTTCTTACCTCACGCAGTTCAGAGTAATTTACCAAAGCAGAGTCAACCTCAAAGTAAAGGTCTTTATAAGTCCACATGTCGAATAGAGGCCTGTTGCCTGATGTTTGCATCAGGCCAACCATCCTTACGAGGGGATGCTGACTAAGAGTAAGTACCTTCTGACGATATGAATCTGTTAGAGAATCCTGTTTATGCTTGAGGGATTTGATTTCATCCACACCTGGTTTCCACGTTGAGTCAGATGTTAAAGCAGAAATAATAGCCAGGTCATTGTGCCACTGTTTTGACACTTCCTTTAGTTCAAGAAAATCCTCATGAAGTTCAAAGCCTTCAACCCTGCTACCTTTGGGAAAGCTGAAATATTGTGCATCAATTACAATTGGTTTGCCATGTTGAAGGACAAGCAAAATCTGGTTTTCCGGATTCTTCTGAAGTATATAGAAACCAGCTTCAACAGTATCGGGAGTCCAGACAAATCTACCGTGATTATCTATCAGCAGTGTATCGATAAAGGGGTTGCCGGTGGCCGGGGCTATTGTCAAACGGTTTCCTTCGCCTCCCCATATTATTCCTGATAATGCAGGGGCATTACTCCTGTCGGAGCATGCTGTCAGGAATAATATCGACGAAATAAACAAAACGTTCCATAATTTGGCCATGGCTATACGTTTTAGAGGCTCAAATATAATGGTTTTAACAATAGTCGCATAGGGTAAACGCAACCCGGTGTTAAAATTTGCGTCTTTTAGTACAGAGGATTTGGAATCAGTAATTTTGGCGAAGAGAAAAGCCGGTCACCAAACGTGGTAACCGGCTTTTATTATTGTAAGCACCACCTAAAAATTCTTCTTGATATAGTCAGCCAGCCAGCTTCCTACTTCAGATGTTTTCTTGGGGTTGGTCTTGTCGATGTCCTCAGTTACATAGTTTTGTTCCAAGGAGGCTGCTACTGCCTTTCTAATCATTTCAGCCTCTTCCTTGAGATTGAATGCATATTCGAACATAAGGGCAGCTGAGAGAACCATTGCAATAGGGTTAGCAATATCCTTTCCGGCAGCCTGTGGATAAGAACCGTGAATTGGTTCAAATACACTTGTATGCAGACCTATAGAAGCTGATGGGAGTAAACCCAGTGATCCTGTAATCACTGAAGCTTCGTCGGTGAGGATATCACCAAACATATTCTCGGTAACCATCACGTCAAAATTTTTAGGCCACTGAATTAGCTGCATTGCAGCATTGTCAACAAACATATACTGGGTATCAACCTCAGGATATTGCTTTGCTATTTCCTGGGCGGTTTGACGCCACAGACGAGAGGTTTCAAGGACATTGGCCTTGTCCACAACAGTCAGTTTCTTATTGCGTTTCATCGCATACTCGAAACCAAGTTTGAGGATTCTTTCGATCTCTTCCCTTGTGTACACGCACGTATCGTATGCAGTGTTGCCGTTGTCGCTTCTCCCTTTATCGCCGAAGTAGATACCCCCTGTGAGTTCACGGATACAAATAAAATCTGCTCCTTCAACAAGGTCCTTTCTTAGTGGAGATTTGTGCAACAGCGAAGGGAAGGTTTCGACAGGGCGGATATTTGCATACAGGCCAAGTTGCTTACGCATTCGTAGCAGACCTTGTTCAGGTCTAACCTTTGCAGTAGGGTCATTATCAAATCTTGGATGGCCAATAGCACCGAAAAGTACTGCATCAGCCTCCATGCAAATCTTGTGGGTTGAATCGGGGTAGGGGTCACCTACAGCGTCGATTGCTGCAGCACCTGTAACAGCCTCGGTATATTTGACTTCGTGTCCTTTCTTTTCACATACTACATTAACAACTTTTATTGCCTGTTGCATTATTTCTGGGCCTATGCCGTCACCGGCAAGCACCGCAATGTTCAGTTTCATCTGCTCCTTAGGTTTTTATCGTTTAAGAATTTGGGTTTTTAAATCTCAGGTCATCACTCTCAATCATATTAAGCATTTTGAGAGTGGCTTTAATTGCAGCCTCGGTCTGGTCGGGGTCGAGACCTCTTGTTTTAAACTCAATACCCCTGTATTGCCATGTGATTACGGTTTCAACAAGAGCATCTGTTTTCCCGCCGGGAGGGATGGATACCCAATAGTCGGTAAGCATTGGGTGCTCTTTGCCAAGACGATCGTAAATTTTCCAGAGGGCTTTCATAAAGGCATCATACTGTCCGTCTCCCACTGAGGTCTCAGAATATGTATCTGATCCTATCTGTATCCTGATGCTGGCTACAGGCTTCATCTGTCTTACCAGAGTGAGGCTGTAGTTGAGCAGCTTAATCTGTTCCTCAGTATTATGATTCTTGAGTACGTCTGAGATAATATAGGGCAGGTCTTCCGTTGTAACTGTCTCCTTCTTATCTCCAAGTTCGATAACCCTCTGAGTTACCTTCTTCATATCCTCCTGGGTCAGTTCAATGCCCAACTCCTGAAGATTCCTGAGTATGTTGGCCCTACCTGAGGTCTTACCAAGGGCATAGCGACGAACTCTTCCAAAACGTTCAGGTAGCAGAGGGTTATGGTATAGGTTGTCTTTGTTGTCACCATCAGCATGGACTCCGCTGCACTGTGTAAAGACATACTCACCGATAAGTGGCTTATTGGCTGGTACACGAATACCGCTGAAAGATTCAACCATCTTTGACACGTGGGTCAGTTTGGACTCTACAAGAGTATTTGAGAGTTTCAGATGGTCGTTGATTACCCCGAGCACGCTGGCGAGGGGGGCATTACCTGCCCTTTCTCCAAGTCCGTTGACGGTAGTGTGAACTCCTTTGATCCCTGCCTTTAGTGACATAAATACATTAGCCACTGAAAGGTCATAGTCATTGTGGGCATGGAAGTCAAAATGGACGTCCGGATAGCGGTCGGTCATGGTCTTACATGCTTCATAACACTGATCCGGATTGAGTACACCCAAGGTATCGGGAAGCATTATCCTCCTGATCTTAGCCTTACTCAGGTGATCCACCATAAAGAACACATAGTCGGGTGACGACAGCATGCCATTGGACCAGTCTTCAAGGTATACATTTACCTCTATACCCCTTTTGTTGGCCTCATTGATTACAAGCTCTATATCCTTCCAGTGTTCCTCTGGGGTCTTTCTTAGCTGGCTGGTGACATGACGCAGTGAACCTTTGGTAAGCAGGTTCAGCACCTTACCTCCGGCACTTTCTATCCAGTCGAGCGAGGTGCTGCCATCAACAAAACCGAGTATCTCGACTTTACCTAGGCAGCCGTTCTTTGCCGCCCAGTTGGTTATCCTTTTTACTGAGCGGAATTCACCTTCTGACACCCGTGCCGATGCTACTTCTATCCGGTTTACCTTCAGCTCTTCTAGCAGAAGACGGGCAATAGCCAGTTTTTCCGCCTCGCTGAATGATACGCCGGTGGTTTGTTCCCCATCTCTCAGGGTAGTGTCCATTATTTCTACGAAACCCATCAAAAACTATTTTGAGTGTTCTGCTTCAAACTCTTCGATTTTGTCCTTGATACTCAGTAGATAATCTATATCGTCATATCCGTTGATAAGGCACTTTTTCTTATATGGATTGATATCAAACTTCTCTGAAATGCCTAAGGAAGGGACAGATACAGTTTGATTTTCAAGGTCAACTTTGACAACAACCTTTGGATTGGCATCGATTGCCTCGAAGAGTTTTGCAAGAAACTCTTCGCTGATCTGAACTGGCAGTACACCATTGTTGAGTGCATTATTCTTGAAGATATCGGCAAAGAAACTTGATATCACGGCTTTGAAACCATAGCCTGCAACAGCCCAGGCTGCGTGTTCTCGGCTTGATCCGCTACCGAAGTTTTTACCAGCTACCAGTACCTCTCCCGAATATTTTGGGTTGTTGAGTACAAAGTCAGGCTTAGGATTGCCATCCTTGTCATAGCGCCAGTCGCGGAACAGGTTGTCACCAAATCCCTCGCGGGTGGTAGCTTTAAGAAAACGAGCAGGGATTATCTGGTCGGTATCTATGTTTTCTATCGGCAGTGGAACAGCCGTAGTTTCCAGTGTTACGAATTTCTCTCTTGGCATCAGTATGAAATGTTTAAGGTTGAAAGAAAAATTAAAGCATAGTGCGCGGGTCAGTTACCACCCCTGTAATTAAGGTTGCTGCAGCAGTCAGCGGACTAGCAAGCATGGTTCTGGCACCGGGCCCCTGTCTTCCTTCAAAATTTCTGTTGGATGTCGATACAGCATATTTACCCTCAGGTATTTTGTCGTCATTCATGGCAAGGCAAGCGGAACATCCGGGTTGACGCATTTTAACACCTGCAGCTTCGAGGATATCACGGATGCCTTCCTGGATTGCCTGTTGTTCAACCTGCTTACTACCGGGTACTACCCATGCAGTAACATGCTCAGCTTTTTTCTTGCCCTTGATGAAGTTGGCAAAAGCCCTGAGGTCTTCGATACGACCGTTGGTACAGCTTCCCACGAAGACGTAGTCAACTTTCTTGCCCAGCATAGGCTCTCCCGGATTGAAGTTCATATACTCCAGAGACTTGACGAAGCTTGTTTGTGAAGCTTTATCAAGGTCATCTACCTTTGGTATATGCTTGGTAATTCCGATACCCATACCAGGATTTGTTCCATATGTAATCATCGGTTCGATATCAGCTGCATCAAAGGTCAGTTCCTTATCAAACTTAGCATCAGGATCGCTGGGCAGTTTACGCCATTCTTCGACACATCGGTCCCAGTCTTTACCCTTGGGAGCAAACTCACGACCTTTAACATATTCGATAGTGGTTTCGTCGGGGGCTATCATACCTCCGCGGGCACCCATCTCAATACTCATATTACATATAGTCATACGGCCTTCCATAGAGAGGCTGCGTATTGCAGAACCGGCAAACTCAACAAAGTATCCTGTTCCACCACCTGTGGTAAGCTTTGAGATAATGTACAGTACGATGTCTTTGGCTACAACTCCTGGTCTGAGTTGTCCTTCAATATTTATCCTCATTGTCTTTGGACGGGACTGCATCAGACACTGGGTTGCCAGTACCATTTCCACTTCGCTGGTACCTATACCGAAGGCAATGCTACCAAAGGCCCCATGAGTGGAGGTGTGACTGTCACCACATACTATTGTCATTCCCGGTTGGGTGAGACCAAGTTCGGGACCAATTACGTGAACAATACCGTTGTATGGGTGGTTCAACCCGTACAGAGGTACGTTGTATTCAGCGCAGTTTTCCTTTAGTTTGTTAACCTGGAAACGGCTGAGTTCATCCTGAATAGGCAGGTGTTGATCAAGAGTCGGGATATTGTGGTCAGCTGTTGCAACCGTCCTGTCGGGACGGCGCACCTTTATCCCTCTTGCTTTTAAACCTGCGAACGCCTGAGGACTAGTTACCTCATGTATCATGTGGCGATCGATGTAAAGTACGCTGGGACCTCCTTCAATGTTATCCACTACGTGTTTTTCCCAGATTTTGTCGAAAAGTGTTTTTCCAGCCAAGGTGCTTAAGTTTTAGTGGTTACTATTTTACTTTATTTTTTACTAACGAATTTTCCCCAGTGCATCGAGGAATGCTTCAACAGAAGCAGTTACAATGTCGGTGTTGGCTGCAAATCCGTAATAGGTGTCACCCTTGTGTTCGATACGGACATGAACCTTACCAAGGTCGTCGCTACCGCGGGTAATGGCCTGAATTAGGAATTCTTCAAGGCGTACCCTACGTTTTACAAGTGATTTGACTGCTGTAAAGGCTGCGTCAATAGGACCGTTGCCTGAAGCAGTTTCGGTGAATACATCACCATTGAAAGAGACCTGAACTGTTGCAGTCGGTATAGTTGATTTACCGCAAACAACCTGCAGAGAAACAAGTTCGATCGGTTTTGGCTCGTTATTTTTGTTACGTCCGACCAATACTTCAAGGTCTTCATCTGAAATATCTTTTTTCCTGTCAGCAAGTTCCAGGAACTTATTATAGACTGCGTCAAGATCACGAGGTTCAAGCTCATAGCCAAGAACACTGAGCCTGTGTTTGAGTGCTGCTCGTCCACTACGGGCAGTAAGCACTATAGAGGATTCCTTGACTCCGACTTCTACAGGGTCGATAATCTCGTAGTTCTCACGGTTCTTTAATACTCCGTCCTGATGGATACCCGAGGAGTGAGCAAAGGCATTGCGTCCTACTATGGCTTTGTTGGGCTGGACCGGCATCCGCATCAGTGTAGATACAAGATTGCTGGTCTTCATGATCTGGGTGGTATCGATACCTGTTTCATAGCCCAGGTATTTATGGCATTTGAGGGTCATTACAACTTCCTCGAGAGAGGTGTTACCGGCCCTTTCACCGATACCGTTCATGGTGACCTCTACCTGACGGGCGCCGTTCAGGATACCTGCCATGGTGTTGGCTGTAGCCATACCAAGGTCATTGTGGCAGTGGGTAGAAATAATGGCCTTGTCGATGTTGGGTACATTGTTGACCAGGTAGGCAATCTTTGTTCCGTAATCCTGAGCCAGACAGTAACCAGTGGTATCAGGAATATTGACAACAGTTGCACCTGCATTGATAACTGCTTCGATTACACGGGCCAGGTATTCATTGTCAGAACGACCTGCGTCTTCTGCATAAAACTCAACATCATCAACAAACTTCCGGGCATATTTGACTGCTTCAACAGCCCTTTCGATTATCTCTTCAGGGTTTGAATTCAGCTTGTTATAGATGTGATAGCTTGAAGTTCCTATTCCTGTATGAATTCGTCCTCTTTTTGCATGCTTCAGTGCGTCGGCAGCTACCTCAATGTCTTTTTTTACTGCACGGGTCAGGGCGCAGATAGTAGGATTGGAGACAGCCTTGGAGATCTCCACCACCGAATTGAAGTCACCGGGACTGGAGACCGGGAAACCGGCTTCTATGACATCCACGCCTAGTTTTTCAAGTTGTCTGGCTACTTCTATTTTCTCAATTGTATTCAACTGGCAGCCGGGCACTTGTTCGCCGTCTCTGAGTGTAGTATCGAAAATATATATTCTGGTACTCATTTCTCTGAATTTTGGTCCGGTGATATCCGGGGTTTGTTTTGATAATCAGGGCAGCTCTCCCGAGAGGGAGAGCTGATCTGATATAGGTAAGATTAGCTTAATTGTTTTCGGGGCGCAGTTTTCTAACTACAGCACCGGCCTGCCACATTTCCGATTCGCGCAGTTCTTTAAGTTCTTGTTCAAGTTTTGCACGGTAGTCGGGTTGGCTGTTGGAATCAATTGAACGTTGTGCTTCGTTTCCTTTTTCAACTTCTTCATAAAGTTCATTGAATACGGGAAGGGTAGCATCGCGGAATTTCTTCCACCAGTCAAGAGCACCGCGTTGAGCAGTAGTAGAGCAGTTTGCATACATCCAGTCCATACCGTTTTCAGCTACTAAAGGCATAAGACTTTGAGTCAGCTCTTCTACTGTTTCGTTGAAGGCTTCAGATGGAGTATGTCCTTTTTTGCGAAGTACTTCATATTGAGCAGCAAAGATCCCCTGTATTGCACCCATCAGGGTTCCGCGTTCACCAGTTAGGTCGCTGTACACTTCGCGTTGGAAGGTAGTTTCAAAAAGGTAACCGCTACCTACACCAATACCGAGGGCAACAACTCTTTCCTTAGCTTTTCCTGTGGCGTCCTGGAAGATAGCATAGCTTGAGTTGAGGCCTCTACCCTGGAGGAACATACGTCGTAGGCTTGTTCCTGAACCTTTGGGAGCAATAAGGATTACATCCACATCAGCCGGAGGAATTATTCCTGTACGTTCTTTATATGTAATACCGAATCCGTGTGAAAAGTAAAGTGCTTTACCTGGGGTTAGGTACTTCTTAACTGTTGGCCAAACACTGATCTGACCTGCATCAGAAAGAAGGTATTGAATGATGGTTCCTTTTTCCAGAGCTTCTTCAATAGGGAAAAGGGTTTTGCCAGGTACCCAGCCGTCTGCAACGGCCTTGTCCCAGGTCTTGGAATCTTTACGTTGACCAACGATAACATTGAATCCATTGTCTTTCAGGTTTAGTGCCTGGCCGGGCCCCTGAACTCCATAACCGATTACGGCGATTACTTCGTCTTTAAGCACCTGACGTGCTTTTTCCAATGGGAATTCTTCTCTTGTAACAACATTCTCTTCGGTTCCTCCGAAATTGATTTTAGCCATAGTAATTGAGTATTAGATAATGATATGGTTGTACTTAGTTAGCTGATAATCCTTTTTGTTTTTGTTCTATAGTCTTCAGGTAGTTGTCAAGGAACTCATTCTTTGATTTGGTAACAGCAATACGTCCTGAGCGGGTAAATTGCAGAACTCCATATTTGTCCATTTTATCAAATAGTTCCTGAGTCTCATTCTGGTGACCGGTCTTTTCAATTACCGTATATTCCTCGGTTACTTCCAGAATACGGGCACCATATTTTCTCACCAGACTTTCAATCTCATTGCCGCTAAGCAAGGCTTTGGTGGGCACCTTATAGAGGGCTACTTCCTGGTGAATTATTTCATCTTCGGTCAACACAAAGGCTTTAATGACATCTATCCTTTTCTCGATCTGGTTTCTGACAATTTCTATCTCGTCATGCGTTGCAAAAACTACGATAGTAAACTTGTGCACACCCGGTACTGCTGACATAGATGTTGTCAAACTTTCGATGTTGAGATTACGTCGGGTAAACACATTCGTGATCTGAGTAAGGACCCCAACCTGGTTTTCCGAAAATACTGTTATTGTGAATTCCTGTTTCATGCGCATAGTTGTGAGCGTTAATACTTTAATAGACTACTACTCCAATCGGATGTCCGATACAGAAGCTCCGGAAGGTACCATTGGGAATACATTACCTTCTTGCTCAACCACAACTTCTAACAGAAATGCTCCGTCATGGTTCACCATTTGTTTGATAGCATCATCCAGGTCTTCCCGTTTTGTGACCTTGACTGTTTCGATGCTGTATGCCTTTGCCAAGGTCTGGAAGTCCGGATTTATAAGTTCGGTAAACGAATAACGACTGTCGAAGAACAATTCCTGCCACTGACGTACCATGCCAAGGAAATTATTGTTGAGGAGAACTATCTTGACAGGTATCTTGGTCTGATGAATAGTTCCCAGTTCCTGGACGGTCATCTGGAATCCACCGTCACCAACGAAAAGTACCACTTCCCTGTCGGGCGCACCCAGTTTGGCTCCCATTGCTGCCGGCAGACCGAAGCCCATGGTTCCAAGTCCACCTGATGTTACAACGCTCCTAGTCTGTTTGAACTTGAAATATCGGCTTGCCATCATCTGGTGCTGGCCAACGTCGGTAACGATAACTGCATCATGGTTACATGCCTCTGAAACCTTGTTAACTACTTCACCCATAGTCAGACCCTCTTTGGCGGGATTTAGCTGACTCTTAATGATTCTGTCGTATTCAATCCTGTAGCAGGCCCTGAATTCTTCAACCCATTCCGGGAAGGAGTTGGGACTAACAGAAGCAGTCAATAGCGGCAGGGTATCCTTGACGTTTCCAATTACCGGAGCGTCGGCATGAACGTTCTTATTTATCTCTGCCTCATCTATTTCAAGGTGGATTACCTTGGCATTTTTGGCATAGGATTTCAAATCACCGGTAACTCTGTCGTCAAACCTCATACCTATTGCTATGATAAGGTCAGCCTCATTAGTCTTGATATTTGGACCGTAATTACCATGCATACCTAGCATACCCACATTAAGCGGGTGATCGGAAGGCAGGGCTGAAAGACCCAAAAGGGTCCATGCTGCGGGAATACCTGTTTTTTCGAGAAATTCCCTTAGTTCCTGTTCTGCATTACCCAGGATAATACCCTGACCGATAAGGGCCAATGGTTTTTTGGACAGATTGATAAGCCTTGCAGCTTCCTTGATCTGATCCAGATTGACATCTGGCACCGGAGTGTATGAGCGTATATAATGTATTGGATTATATACATAGTCAAGGCTGGCAAATTGAGCATCCTTGGTTATGTCAATCAGCACTGGTCCCGGACGGCCACTACGTGCAATATAGAATGCTCTGGCAATGGCATAGGGTATATCTTCAGCCTTTTTCACCTGATAATTCCATTTTGTGATTGGAAGAGTGACACCAACCACGTCAGTTTCCTGAAAGGCATCTGTACCAAGCAGGCCGGAGGCTACCTGACCGCTGATTACAACAAGCGGAGTTGAGTCTATCATAGCATCAGCAATACCGGTAACTGCATTTGTTGCGCCTGGTCCGGATGTCACAATTGCCACACCCACCTTACCTGTTACACGAGCATAGCCCTGAGCTGCATGAATCGCACCTTGTTCATGTCTTACCAATATGTGGTGCAACTCCTTTTGAACCTTGTACAGAGCATCATAAACCGGCATGATTGCTCCTCCTGGATAGCCGAAGATGAGGTCAACGCCCTCATTCAGTAGCGATCTTACAACGGCTTCCGATCCCGTAATTCTAACTGGTGTCTGGATGTCTTTCTTGATCGCTGTTTTGGATAGTGTGTCCATAGCATATTGCTTAAAGGTGGTTGTACTTGCTAATTATTATACTTCATCAGGGAGGATTCTTACTGCGCCGCGATCGGCTGAAGTCACCATACCTGCATATGCCCTAAGTGCTTTGGAAATAACACGATTTCTCTGTTTTGGTTTGAAAGCGTCCTTACCTTTTGCACTTTCTCTTGCCAAACGGTTCTGTAATTCCTCGTCACTTATCAGGATGTTCATGCTCCTATTGGGGATGTCAATATCAATGATATCGCCATCCTCAACTAATGCAATGGGACCTCCTGAAGCTGCTTCAGGAGATACGTGCCCTATTGAGAGTCCGGAAGTTCCCCCAGAAAACCTTCCGTCAGTAATCAGGGCGCATTTTTTGCCAAGGTTACGTGATTTCAGGTAAGAGGTAGGATAGAGCATCTCCTGCATTCCCGGTCCTCCTTTGGGTCCTTCATATCTGATTATTACTACATCTCCTTCAGCTATTCTGCCTGAAAGGATTGCATCACAGGCTTCATCCTGTGATTCGCAAACTCTTGCAGGTCCCCTGAAGTGGAATATTGATGGATCAACACCTGCAGTTTTTACAATTGATCCGGCAGGTGCTAGGTTGCCATATAAGACGGCAAGTCCGCCATCTTTGAAATATGCATGCTCTATATCCCTGATACAGCCTTTTTGCCTGTCTAGGTCAAGGTTGCTATATTTTGCTTTCTGAGATCCGAGTTGCAGGTTGAAGAATCCGCCCGGAGCACTGCTGTATACCTCAAGAGCTTTTTCAGAGATATTTCTCTTTGTAATATCGTATTCAGCTATAGCATCTGCAAGTGTAGGATAGTCGAGACGTCTCACTGAAGTATCTATCAGACCTCCACGGGCAAGTTCCGCAAGAATATTTAGGATACCTCCTGCGCGGTTCACATCTTCGATGTGATATTGCTCATGATTAGGAGCTACTTTACAAAGTACCGGTATTTTGCGGGACAACTGATCTATATCTTTCAATGTGAAGTCAACACCGGCCTCGTGGGCTATAGCCAACAGGTGAAGTACGGTGTTGGTTGAGCCTCCCATAGCAATATCCAGGGTCATCGCATTCATAAATGCGCTGCGGGTAGCAATATTGCGAGGAAGGACAGAGGTATCTCCGTCACCATAATACCTATATGCAAGTTTTACTATTTGATTTGCAGCCTGTTTGAAGAGTCCTTTGCGGTTTACGTGAGTCGCAACGATGGTTCCATTGCCTGGCAGTGCCAAACCGATGGCTTCATTAAGACAGTTCATCGAGTTGGCGGTAAACATACCCGAACATGAACCGCAGGTAGGACATGCATTCTGTTCAATTGCAAGGACTTCATCATCTGATATACCATCATCTGCAGCAGCTACCATTGAGTCGACAAGGTCGAGTGAGCGTCCATTGCTTTTGCCGGCTTCCATAGGACCGCCGGATACAAAAATGGTAGGAATATTAATCCGCATTGCAGCCATCAGCATACCTGGAGTGATCTTATCGCAGTTGCTAATGCATATCATTGCATCGGCCTGGTGGGCATTAACCATGTATTCAACGCTGTCCGCTATTATATCACGGGATGGCAGTGAATACAACATACCATCGTGGCCCATTGCAATACCGTCATCCACTGCAATTGTATTAAACTCTGCTGCGAAGCAACCCTGTTTCTCAATTAATTGCTTAATTTCCTGGCCAATGTTGTGTAGGTGTGCGTGCCCGGGAACAAATTGTGTGAAAGAGTTGACTATTGCAATCAGGGGCTTACCCATCTGTTCGTCTTTCATGCCATTGGCACGCCACAGGCTCCTGGCACCGGCCATTCTGCGTCCCTGTGTTGTGGTATTACTTCTTAATGCTATCTTCATTACAAAAGTGCCTTTTATTATATATAATGTCTTTATAACAGAAACCCCTCTCACCAACAAGTGAGAGGGGTCTTTTAAGTTCTTTATTTATTATAACTTTTTACATACCAATCTCACTTCTCTAGTGACTAAGGTTCACGAGAATAATGACCACGAGAATGAGAATTAGAGATGCAAAATTAGTCATGTCAGTTTCCTTGGTTATTTTCGTTTGGTAACAGTGCAAATTTATGAATTTTGTCATTATTGCAAACAATTATCACAAAAAACTTCGCTTAAAACTAACATTTTTTTAAAAATGAGGCTTTCAAGCAACGAATTACTAAACAAAAAGCATAAATATTCAAATATTCCGCTGAGTATTCATATTTTTTCATCCTTATCTGACAAATATTCTATTATATCAATATGGATTTTCATCCGTCTTCCGGCATCTTTGCCTTAACTTAGAATATTTTAACAATTTATTTGCTTCCGGGCTACTTGGTGATAATCAATATACTTTATTTTTACCCGGACTAATTAATAAGGTGAACTATTATGGGGCAATAGATAACCTTAAAACAAAGTTGTATGCAGGAAATTATTGAAAGAGTATGGGAAGACAGAAGTCTTCTGTCACGTTCTGAAAGTCGTGAAGCTATCAGGGAGGTAATAGAATTACTTGATAAGGGTAAACTCAGGGTTGCTGAGCCCCTTGCTGAAGGCTGGAAGGTCAATGAATGGATCAAGAAGGCCGTGATTCTGTACTTTCCTATGCAGGAAATGCAAACAATAGAGATTGGCCCTTTTGAGTTTCATGACAAGATGGCTTTAAAGCGTAATTATAAGGAGTTGGGTGTTAGGGTTGTTCCTCATGCTGTAGCCCGTTATGGAGCCTATGTGGCAAGGGGTGTAGTCTTAATGCCTTCCTATCTGAATATCGGAGCCTATGTGGATGAGGGTACCATGGTAGATACATGGGCCACAGTGGGCAGTTGCGCCCAGGTTGGCAAGCATGTTCATCTTAGCGGGGGAGTAGGACTTGGTGGTGTGCTTGAACCAGTTCAGGCTTCGCCTGTTATTGTAGAGGATGGTGCTTTTATAGGTTCCCGTTGCATTATAGTAGAAGGTTGCCGCATTGGCAAGGAAGCAGTTCTGGGCGCCAATGTAGTACTTACAGGATCCACAAAGATTATTGATGTAAGCGGTAGTGAACCGATAGAATACAAGGGTTTTGTGCCACCTCGCTCAGTGGTAATACCAGGAACCTATACTAAGAAGTTCCCCGCAGGTGAATATCAGGTTCCTGCTGCGTTAATAATAGGACAAAGAAAAGAATCAACTGACCTGAAGACTTCACTCAATCATGCTTTGAGGGATTTTGGGGTGGCAGTGTGAGATAAGAGGAGCATGTTTAATTTTTAATTTTCGTAATGGTACTTGAAGATTTTTACCACGTCACAGGGATACAGATCAGATTTAACGATGCTGACGGCTTTGGACATGTAAACAACACAATTATTCAGGAATATTTTGATATCGGTCGAGTGCACTATTTGAAGGATGCACTTGGCGGGGACAAGTTGTGGAAAGATGGTCGTCACCTTCTGATCGTATCCAACAAGACAGATTTTTACAAGCAAACTATGCCTGATGACTCAATTCATGTCTATACCATGGTTTCCAAGATAGGCACCAAGAGCATCAGTATGGTACAATGGCTTGTAAGAGATGGAGAGACCCAGCCTACGGCTACTTGTGAATCGGTAATGGCCGGTTTTAACAAGGAAACACAGACAGGGATGGTGATACCTGAGGACTGGCGTGAAGCCTTCAACAGGATGGAGAAGGGGCGCCTCAGTCAGTATTTAATTCGATAAGTCCCTCGGGAGCATCGATCTTCATGATTTGTTTTTCAAGGTCGATGTTGGAGATCAGATCTTTGTGAACAGGAAGCATGACTTCCGAACCATTATGATCAATGTAGGCAATGGGGTTATTGCTGATTTCCTCAATGCCAGTAACGATTCCGATAAAACCCGCAGTGCGGTCATATACCGATAGGCCGATTAGGTCAGCTAGCGAAAAATCCCCTTCATCGGGAGCCTCGCCAAGTTGTTCGGGATCAATAAAAACATCGGAGCCCTGCAAACGACGGGCTTTTTCTTCCGAATCTATTGTATCGAGCAGGAGCAGTAGCTCCTGCTCGTTTTTATATCTGAGAGAATAGACTTCTAAAGGGATCAGACCTCCCATAAGATCAATGAAAATATAGTCAGGATCCGGCTCATAGCCTGTCAATGCAGGTTGAAGCCTGAGCAATACCTCTCCACCAACGCCATGTGGCCTGGCTAAGGTACCGATATTAACAAGGTCTGATTTGTCGATCATAAAATCAAAAGTAATAAAAAAAGCCTATCTGAAATACAGATAGGCTCTTTATGGAAGAAATTGAGACTGAATTATTCAGCCTGAGGTTCTTCTGATGCGGGGCTTTCAGCAGGAGCTTCAGTAGCTTCTTCAGAAGCAGCCTCTTCGGCAACTTCAGCAGCTTGTTCTGCATTTTTCTTAGCGATCTTTTCAGCTCTTGCTGCGTTGACCTTAGCTTCCTGTGCTAGCTTTTCTTTTTCAGCTTGCGACTTTTTGCTGTCTAGCTGTTCTTTCTTTGCCTGAGCCTTTGCAGCCTTTTCGTCCAACCAAAGTTGGAGGCGACGTTCTGCTTCAGCTTCGTCAAATGCACCTTTCTTTACTCCTTCAAGCAGGTGTTTTTTCATCAATACACCTTTTGCGCTGAGAAGTGAGCGGGCAGTATCTGTAGGTTGAGCACCATTGTTTATCCACTTCAAGGCCTTATCGATATCGACTTCGATAGTAGCAGGATTAGTGTTAGGATTGTAAGAACCTATCCTTTCAATATACCTGCCATCCCGTGGCGCCCTGCTATCTGCTACCACTATGTGGTAGAAAGCATAACCTTTACGTCCGCGTCTTGTTAATCTAATTTTTACAGACATGTTTTAATAATTACAATTATACAACCTACGTTTTAAGCGTGCGCAAATATAGGCTCTTTAATTTTAATATGAAATGATTTACCCAAAAAAGTAAAGGCCCTCATCTACAATCTTATGCCCTGCTTATCCGAAAAACATATAGCCTATCAGTATTGCAGCTATTATCCCTGCCAGGTCGGCCAGAAGGCCACATGGCAGTGCGTATCTTGTATTCTTTATTCCAACAGAGCCGAAATACAATGCCAGAACATAAAAGGTTGTCTCAGTCGAGCCCTGCATTATGCAGGCAAGGCGTCCTGCAAATGAATCAGCCCCGAAGGCGTTCATCGTATCTATCATCATTCCCCTGGCACCACTACCGCTCAATGGTTTCATCAGTGCGGTGGGCAGTGCATCCACAAAGCGGGTGTCAATACCAAGCTGAGCTATCACCCAGGCAATACCGTCAATAAGAAAGTCCATAGCCCCGGAAGCCCTGAACACCCCTATTCCTACAAGTATTGCAATCAGATAGGGGATAATCTTTATTGCAACTCCAAAGCCTTCCTTGCCTCCTTCGATAAAGGCTTCATAGACATTGATCTTCTTGATTAAGGCCCTGACAATAAAGACAATAATAAAGGCAAAAAGCATCAGGTTTGCCGTCAGTAATGATACGGTCCTGAGCTGATCCCCGTCAAGTCTTGAGAGTCCCCACAACAAGGCGCCCACCAGGGCACTTGCTCCACCCAGATAGGCCAATACTACCGGATCATGCAGTTTGATACGCTGCACAATAGCCACTGAAATAAGGCCTGCCATAGTAGAAAAGAAGGTTGCAAGCATTATAGGCAAGAAAATATCGGCAGGGTTGGCAGCCCCCAGCTGTGCTCTGTACACCATTATGGATATTGGTATAATGGTAAGCCCTGAGGTGTTGAGCACAAGAAACATAATCTGGGCATCTGAAGCCCTGTCTTTTTGAGGATTTACACTCTGCATCTCATCCATGGCCTTGAGTCCCATTGGAGTAGCGGCATTATCAAGGCCCAGCATATTAGCTGCAAAGTTCATCATCATCGAACCGTAGGCAGGGTGGTTCTTGGGGAGGGAGGGAAACAAACGGCTGAACAGAGGACCGATAGCTTTTGACATCAGGGATACCATGCCTCCCTTTTCGGCAATCTTCATAAAGCCCAACCAGAGAGTAAGTACTCCGGTCAGTCCCAGGGATGTCTCAAATCCTATACGGGCATAGTCAAACGTCGAGTTAACCAGTTCGGGAAAAACTTCATAGTCCTGAAAGACAATAAGCCTTACAAGTGCTACAATAAAGGCAACCACAAAAAACGCTATCCAAATATAGTTAAGTACCATCGCAGGGTATTATAAGTATTTCTGTCTATATTGTGAATTGGGTATCCCGAATTCCTTACAGGTTATTTCTTCAATCTCAATCTGCCAGACTTTGACATTGCGAACTGCCGGATCAGAGTATGTGAAGGACATATTGGTATAGTTCTCCATTATAATATCCAGAGCCTCGCGTTTACTGTCCATATCTTCGATAAAGCTTACCTTTCCTTTTACAACCACACTTGTCGAGTGCATGCTATAGCTGCAGGCAACTTCCTTGTGCTGATATACCAGCTTACCTCCTTTACAGAAACAGATACTGACTCTGGGGTCGGCTTCAAGTGCCTCGACAGCCGTTCCTTCCGGCGCGCTGTGCAGGAAGAGCTTTCCATCCCTATATCCGAAATTCATCGGTATAACATAGGGCCCTTGATGGGTGACAAGACCTACGAAGCAAATCTCACAATTCTTTATTACTGAATCTATTATGTTCTGATCTTTATGTTCCCTTGTCTTCATCTATACTTAATGATAAAATTCGTCTATACTAGTTAGCTCTTGTATTTTGGACTTAGTTCTCGGCCTGCAAACAAGATTACTTAATTATACCCTTTGCTGTTTTTCAGTCCCTTTGTTGAGACAAAGCTTATTTAATAATGGTCCGTTCCCCATGTTGATGTGAAATAAGTTTTAGGGCATTCTGCAGCAGATTTATCTCCTTCATCAGATCCAAAAGCCTTTCGTTATTCCCTTCTTCCTGAACGGTCTTCATCTCCATTGTAAGGTGCTCAATTCTGGTCTTTAGGAACTTCCATTTGAGTTCGGTTACGATCCTGGGGACCAGCTGATCCAGGATGTCTTCGTCAGTCTTGACATCCCCATACCTTGTATGTATCCTGCTCAGCCGGTATTCTCTTGCAATCAGGTCAGTAGCAAGGGTACTGACTGAAGGGTTGGGGTGTCCCACAAAGTAACGGTGAGGCACAAACTCAGGTGAAAGCATATTCGCCTCGTATTCATCAAGTATCAGATTATGAATGGGGTTGAGGCTGCTAAGCTCATCCTGCCTGATCTCATGGATAATAAACTCACCCACTGTCATATCTCTGACCTCCTCACCACTGGTTACGGGACCAAGAGTTTCGCTTCCATATTTTATAAGGTAACGAAGGACTTCCCTTTCCTCGTTTTCGAGAGGATTATCGGTAAGTGGTGGCAGATCACGTGCCTGTGTCTCAGGCTGAGGAGCAGACGGTGTCGGCCGTCTGCTTACGTTCCTGCTTTGTTCTTTTAGTTTCAGTTTCCTAATGCCGTCATACAGGAAGGCTTCTTCCACTCCCAGCAACTGGCTGCATTCCTTTACATAGACCGATTGTACTATTGGATCCGGAATCACAGATATAGTGCGTATAATATCCTGGATTACCTGGGCCTTTTTTATCGGGTCATTGGCGCTATCCTGCATGAGGACAGAGGTTTTAAACCTGATAAAGTCGGTCTCGTGGCTTCTTATATATTCCACAAGCTCTTCCCCACTCATTGACTTTGCAAAGCTGTCGGGGTCGTGGCCGTCAGGAAGCAACAGCACTTTAATATTCATGCCTTCGGCAAGTACCATGTCGATACCCCTCAATGAGGCTTTGATACCGGCAGGGTCACCGTCGAAGATAAAGGTCACATTGTGCGAAAAGCGCGACATCAGCTGGATCTGTTCCAGAGTCAGGGCGGTTCCCGAACTGGCTACCACATTGCATATTCCGGCCTGATGAAAGGAAAGTACGTCAGTATAACCCTCCACCAGATAGGTGCAGTCCTGCCTTACAATCTCCTGACGAGCCTGGTAGATACCATAAAGAATGCGGCTTTTGTGATAGATCTCAGACTCAGGCGAGTTGAGGTACTTGGCTGTGTTGGGGTCGTTTTTGATAATACGGCCTCCGAAACCAATAACCTTACCCGAAAGACTAAGGATGGGAAAGATTACTCTACCTCTGAAGCGATCGGCTTTATAGTCATCACGAACTATTGTAAGTCCCGTTTTCTCAAGGTACTGGAGCTTATAGCCATGCACCAGAGCCTGCTTTGTAAGTGCATCTCGTTGTTCGGGAGAGTAACCCAGTTGAAACTTCCTGATTATGTCATCCCGAATGCCGCGCTGCCTGAGGTAACCAAGTCCAACCGACTGTCCCTCGTCGGTTTCATATAGAGACTTAGTAAAGAACTTAGCTGCATACTCGGTCACAAGCATCATGCTTTCCCTTTCGGTCTGCTGCTCAAGTTCTTCGGGTGTGGGTACCTTCTCCTCTATAGTTATATGAAACCTGCGTCCGAGCATTATGACAGCCTCCACGAAGCTGATCTGCTCGTGCTCCATCAGGAAGTTGACAGCATTACCGCCCTTACCACAGCCAAAGCATTTGAATATCCCTTTGGAGGGGGAAACTATAAAGGAAGGAGTCTTTTCATTGTGGAAGGGGCACTTGCCAATATAGTTGACACCGCGCCTTTTCAGATTTACATAATCGGATACGATTTCTGTAATCTGGCTCTGGGCTTGCTCTACGATGCGTTCTACTATGGCCTGGTCAATCATATATTCCCTTTATTGTTTCAAAGATAGCCAAAAATGAAATGCCGTGTTATTCGTTATCATTACTGATGGAGTCAGACAAATCATCTCTACCCCTGATACCAAAGCTCTTGTCCACCTTGAGGCGATTGATAATAAAAAAGCCCGGCACTGTGCTGATAAGTACCCAGATAAAGAAGTTTTTATAGCCCAGCCATTCCTGAATATAACCAGAGATCATACCCGGCAGCATCATGCCAAGGGCCATAAACCCTGTACATATTGCATAATGGGCGGTTTTGTGCTCTCCATCAGAAAAGTAAATAAGGTAGAGCATAAAAGCAGTAAATCCAAAGCCGTAGCCAAACTGTTCTATAGCTACCAAAAATGAAATCAGGTAGAGGCTTTCCGGCTGCATAATGGCCATGTACAGATACACAGTATTGGGTAGGTTGAGAGCAAGTGCCATTGTAAAAAACCAGTACCTAAGTCCTTTACGGGAGGCTGCGATGCCTCCCGTAATGCCTCCCAGCATCAGGGCTATAATCCCAATTGTACCATATACGATTCCTATTTGTTCAGTTGAAAGTCCCAGACCTCCGACTTCGCGGAGGTCGAGCAGGAAGGGGCTTGCCATTCTCACAAGTTGAGACTCTCCCAGTCTGAAAAGCAACATAAAGGCTAAGGCCCAGCCGACCTGCTGTTTCTTGAAAAAACTTGCAAAGGTGCGGAAGAACTCTGAGGTAATGCCAGATCCCTCACTGTTTCCGGCAGGCTTGTCTGATGCCGGTTTAGGAAGGATGAAGGCATGGTAGAGAAACAACATCAGGAAGATAATAGCAACAATTAAAAAGGTCTTGCTCCACGCAATATTGAGGTTGGCAGAGTGCTTTTCGAGGTAGCCTGCTATTATTATCAAGGCACCCTGGCCTGAGATTAGTGCAATGCGGTAAAAGGTGCTGCGTATCCCAATAAAATAAGATTGCCTGGCTTCATCCAGACCAAGCATATAGAAACCATCTACGGCAATGTCGTGGGTTGCCGAACTAAAAGCTATCAACCAGAAAAAGATCAGAGAATATCTGAAAAACTCAGGTCCCGGCAGGCTAAGAGCCACTCCTGCAAGAGAGGCTCCAAGGATTAGCTGCATTGCAATAATCCACAGGCGTTTGGTTCGGAATATATCAACTATCGGACTCCACAGTGGTTTAATTACCCAGGGCAGGTTGAGCCATCCTGTGTACAAGGCTATGTCAGCGTTTGAGATGCCCAGTCGCTTGTACATAATGATGGCAACAGTGTTGACCATAACATAGGGAATGCCCTGTGCGAAATAAAGAGACGGAATCCATGCCCAAGCCGATCTTGCTTTTCTTTCCTTCATATCAGGTAGTATTACTGCCTGTTGGGTTATTTTTGCCATTCCCAGGCAGCCTGAGTTTCTATTATTTTTTGCGTAGTATCAGCCTCGCTTGTATGCCTTGCAAGGGAGTCTGAATATAGTTTATTTATATGCCCCATTTACACTTACAGGGATTGCAGACCAGATGATACTCGTAAATCTGTGCAGGGTAATCGATATTCAATGATCCTGGCGATTACTACCATAGCTTTTGCAATTCGGCTCCCCGGAAATAATGGCTGAGTATCTTCCTGTATTCAATTCCTTTGGCACCCATTACTGCTGCTCCGATCTGGCATAGTCCCACTCCATGCCCCCAGCCGGCCCCTATAAGGGTAAAGTAGCTGACAATACCATTACGTTGCAGGCTTTTTTCTACAATAAATGCCGAACTATAAAGATGGCTTTTAGAAAGTGCTCTTCTGATTTCAAGTTCCTTGCCTATTGTGAATGTCCCCTTGCTACCAACAATCTTAAGCTGTATTATTCTGCCTGAGACTCCTCTTTCTACAGGTATCAGGTCGTGAATTTCCCCAAGTTCGAGTCCTGCTTTTTCTTTTAGCAGATGCTGGAGCTCTTCCTGACTGAGCACTATCTTCCAGCGGTAGAAATCGGGGGTCTCTCTGTCATAGCTGTTAAGCACCTGATTTATTACCTCGTGGTCTTTACAATTGCAGTAGGAATCAAAGTTCCCCCTGATCCAGCTCTCAGCCCCCGCTTCTGTCCTAAGATCGGGTATGGGAGTAAGGCTTCCCGCGTCAGCATCCGCAAAGCTTTGGAGGTAGGGATGAACCTTGGGTTCCCAGACGTTCTCAAATAATTCGGTGACACCCCCACAGCATTTTGAGAAGCGGGTATCGCATATCTCCCCATCATACATAAGCACTTCCCCACGTGTAGCCTCAACGGCATCACTTACGGCTGGAGAAGTGGCCCTTGTGATTCCCTGATAACGCTGGCAGTGATCGTCTGCACATACGTCATAGTCAGTATGCTCTTCCCTGTCATACCACCTGATACAGGAGTCCTCAGTTTTGTGACAGGAGTTGTATACCTCTTCCTCAGCAAGCTTCTCAGTTTTGCGTATCTGAGCCAGTAGCCAACTGCGTGATATAACAGCATGGGCTTTAAGGAGGTTAATAGATGAGGAGGCACTCATCTCTGAAGAGATTACACTTTTGAGATAGTCCTCTATATCTATCTGATTGACAGCAGCAAGGCCTTCCTGGCCGACGATAAGTTGAAGTTTTCCTTTAAACTCCTGGTCTTCACTGCGCTGCCAATGGAAATCCTTCCCTATGCACACATCCCTGAGTATAAAGCTGGCATTTGAGGCATCAACTGGTTCAAGAGTTAAAGGAAGTGGCAATTTGGATAAACCCATGTCATTCTTTAGCATTACATGGGAGTTTTTCTCCTGTAGTGCCACGATTTCACCACTGAACAAATTGTTGCTCATGGCATCCCTGAAGTTGCCCTTTAGTATAAAGGATATTTCTTCACCGCTGATGATGCCAACCCTTATTTCCATTCTGACTGTGTTATTGATGTTTTGATTGATTCCCAGAGAGGATTACTTACTGATACCTGCCTGAATATATCTGTTATTAGTTTGCTATCCAGCTTTTCGAAGTCTTCCGCTCTTGGACAACTGACTACTCCACCCATCTCTACTGCCGCAGGACTAAGCAAAATCTGATTCGTCCCCTCAAGGAAGAATTGCGATGGCCTGTGACTGCCGCGGGGAAAAATAAAGGTTCTCCATTCTTTTGGTGCGCGACAGCAGATAATATTGAGCATTGGTTCTGTCTCTCCCGGCATCAGTTTTTCTAGTACTCCAAGTATCTGTTTGAAGATTCTGCTTAATTCCTGTGCATTGTTACCTCGCAAAACCAGGACCTTTCTCAGATAGTTGTCCAGGGCTATGAGCCTTGAGTTATTTGTTTGAATTAGTACATCTCCATCCTGCAATTCAAATTCCCTCTCAACAGGCATATAGTACTTATCACCGGCCTGAAAGTGAAAGTGCATGGGAGCCGAAGCCCCACAGGCTGGACCATTATAAAATACTGAGAAACTCCAAAGGTCATTTGCAAGGGAAAGCATGGTTTCGAAATGTCCCCGTATGGATTGCGGAGTGTGGGTCTTTGAAACTATTGTAAGATGCTTTCTGAAAATAGGATAGGGATTAACAAGTATCTCAATATTTCCAGGGTAGGGTACTGACAGTTGCTGCACGGGCCTGTTGGCCTGACACAAGAAACATAGGCTTTCGTCAGGTATGTTATGTATATCAGTCTTTGCGGTTGTAGAGCGGATACGTTCGGGATTATGCTGGAGTATAACCTGGATATGCTCACCCAGGGAAACAATGCGCTCGTGCGCATTTTCCAATGCCCCGAAGTTTTTGTGTGCAAGATCCCATCCTTCAAGTTGCTCCTTTATCAGTAGTTCAACCTTTCGATTTATATCATTATTCTCCTTTATCATTTGAGTAACTATTGTCCCTGTTTTTCCTTATTCTGGCATTTAGTTCTATGGTTCTCAGACAGTCTTTGTAATGGTTGTAAGAATTCATCCGGGCAGTGTCAAGGGCGGCATCGCTATTGTCTTCCCAGCGCCTGCAAAGGTAGAGGGGTTCGTATATCCTGCCTATTCTGTAACTGCGTGATATGGTCAGTCCCACTGCATAGTCCTCACCGTAACTTGTATTTGGAAATCTGATCTGTCTGATAACAGGCGTAAAGAAGGCCCTGGGAGCACCAAGTCCATTGATGCGCAGGGCGTTGTTGGGTCCGTTGGTGGGAGTCCACTCCTTGTGATCTATTATTCCCGGAGGTATTTCCTCCAGCTTAAAGTTTACCATACTGTAGGAACCGACAACCATAGCACATCGCTCCCTGTAGAAGCAGTCCACTATAGTCTTGATCACCTGCTTGTCGAAATATAGGTCGTCACTGTCGAGCTGGATGGCAAACCTACCGCACATGGGGTGGAAGATTGCTTCGTTCCAGCATCCTCCTATGCCAAGGTCATAGCGCTCAGGTATCACGTGTACTAATCGCTTATCATGTTTGGCGTAGCTGGCAATAATTTCGGAAGTGCCATCAGTAGAGTGATTATCAACTACTATCAGGTTAAAGCCAAAGGGGACCTCCTGATCAAGTACGGAACGAATGGCATCCTCTATAGTCTTGCAGCGGTTGCGAACCGGGATAATCACCGTTGCTTCAACAGGAAAAGTCCCCTCCTCAAGTCTGACCTCTTGGAAGTCGGGGGCCAGCCATGCGCCGACTGCCTTCAGGTGGCGGGTGCAGACTTCTTCCATCTCTATCTGAACCTCACGCATGCGAGGATTGACATAGTCAAAGATCTTTTCTCCACTGCTGCGACGGTCGCTTTCCCTGATAGTGTAGAGTGGTTCTGGAATATGGAATATCTCGGATCTTCTTGATATTGCAAGTCTAAGTTCATATACAGCCCCAAAGCGTAGTTCACTGCTTACTTCCTTAGCAGATTGCTTAAAAATATCTGTGCGGAAAAAGAGCAGGGGACCGAAGTTAAAATCATCCCTTAAACTCCCTTCCTGATAGTCGATAAGGGGAACGTTAATAACAGCTCCGTCCCTTTCATCCCTGTAATCAGAATAGAGCATTGCAGCTCCGGTAGCACGGCAGATCTGGATAAATCGTTCGATAGCATAAGGCCCGGTTTCAGGCAGTCCTGCTCCTGTATAGAGCAGAGTGAATTCACTATCTGACAGTGCTGCTATCTTCTTTATTGTATCACCGGTAAATATTGGTGCAGCATCAAGGTGTTGGACCTTGTCGTGGATATGGCCATAAGTAGCCTGACTACCGACCAGGAAGACTTTTTTAATTGCGGGGTTGAGGCAAAAACTGGAGAGTACCTGTTCTTCCCCATGTACTGCCTGCATAAAGCAGGTAACCGAGTCATTCATATTTTGCATATCTTTATCTAGTCAAAGTTACTTTCTTTAGGTCTTATTAGGAAATAAACCCGCATCATGATTCTGATTGCCGACAGCGGATCTACCCACACCACCTGGGCCCTGGTTGACAGGGACAGTTCGGATGTGCTTTATTGTGAAACACCGGGGATTAACCCGTACTATCAGGATGAAGACGAGATAGTTGCTGTGCTGTCGGATGAGTTTTCGATGGATATAAATCAGGTCAGAAAGATCTATTTTTACGGAGCTGGCTGCGCTAATCCTGAGAAATGTGCGCTTGTTGGAAGAGCATTGATGAGGTTCTTCGGCATTTGCGAAATAGATGTACAGAGTGACCTTATGGCAGCAGCCAGGGCATTGTTAGGGAGAGGCAGTGGTATTGCTGCAATACTGGGTACAGGCTCCAATTCATGCTATTATGATGGACAAAAGATAGTAAGCAATGTCCCACCACTGGGTTTTATTTTGGGTGATGAGGGCAGTGGTGCAGTATTGGGACGGACACTGGTAGGTGATATACTCAAAAAACAAGTTCCGGAGCATATCTGTAGCAGGTTCTTTGAGAGGTACCAACTTAGTGCAGCAGATATTCTTGAAAGAGTTTACCGGCATCCCTTCCCCAACAGGTTTCTTGCAGGTTTTACCCACTTTATTGCCGATAATATTGAGGAAGAGGCTATGTCAGACCTGGTAAGAAAAGCTTTTGCAGCCTTCTTTGTACGCAATATAGCCTTGTATCCAGAGGCCACAGGTTTGCCGGTAAACTTTGTAGGTAGCGTGGCTTATGAATTTCGTGAACTTCTTAAAGAGGCCGCAGCAATAACCGGATTTGGGGTGGGACAGATTATGCGATCACCGGTTGCCGGACTTATAAGGTACCACCTCTAAGAATTGGCTGAATCGGGCTATATAGAATGGCTCTACTGGCATTTAATTGTGCCTTTAAGGAAAGATGTTCCTTTTTTATGTGTACCAATTGATATTTCCATTACAGCTTACGTATTGTAAATAAAAAAGGCTACCACAAGAGTGACAGCCTTTTTGTGTTTTATGTCGTCCTAAGTTAATCAAGACGTTTTCTGATAGCTTCGGTTTCCTTTTCAGAACCGGGTTTGCCAAGCAGGGCAAACATGTTCTTCTTATAAGCCTCAACACCGGGTTGGTCGAAAGGGTTGACCCCCAATACATATCCGCTGATACCGCATGCCTTTTCAAAGAAATACAGCAGCTGACCAAGGTAGAACTCGTTCAATTCGGGTAATACGACACGGATATTGGGTACACCACCGTCGATATGGGCCAGACGGGTACCAATCTCCGCCATTTTGTTGACTTCGTCAACACGTTTACCTGCAAGGTAGTTGAGGTTGTCTAGGTTGTCCCTGTCACTAGGAATCTCAACCTTGTATTTAGGTTTTTCGATAGAGATTACAGTTTCGAAGATATCGCGGCGTCCTTCTTGTATCCACTGACCCATTGAGTGGAGGTCGGTAGTGAAGTCAACAGATGCCGGGAAAATACCCTTGTTTTCCTTGCCTTCACTTTCGCCATATAGCTGCTTCCACCATTCTGCCACGTAGTGCAGTTTTGAGTGGTAGTTGACAAGTATCTCAGTTGTCTTGCCATCCCTGTACAGGAGGTTTCTTACAGCAGCGTAAACAGCAGAGGGGTTTTCATCAAATGCCTTATCAGCTGTTGTTTCCTTCTGCATAAAAGCAGCACCTTCAAGCAGCTTTTCGATATCTATTCCTGCTATTGCTATTGGAAGAAGGCCTACAGGTGTAAGAACAGAGAAGCGACCTCCAACATTATCAGGAATTACATAGGTTTCATAACCTTCCTTGTCAGCCAGGGTACGCAATGCACCTTTGGACTCATCAGTGATAGCTATAATGCGATCCTTGATCTGACCGACACCATATTTCTTTTCAAGTAGTTCCTTAAGCAGACGGAATGCCAGTGCAGGTTCGGTAGTAGTACCAGACTTAGAGATAACAACAACAGAAAAATCCTTGTCTTTGAGCAGATCCAGAAGTTCGTAGCTGTAGTCTTCGCAAATATTGTGGCCAGCATAAACAATAAGAGGTCTTTTGCTGTCTTTGTTCAGGGCAGAGAAATATCCAGAAAGAGCATCTATTACAGCTTTTGCACCAAGGTAGCTTCCTCCGATACCCACAACAACTACTATTTCTGACTGAGCGCTCAGGCGCTCAGCACTTTTCCTGATCTTTGTAATTTCATCCTTACCAACAGAAGTAGGCAGATCAAGCCAGCCCAGGAAGTCATTTCCCTTTCCTGTACCTTTCTCAAGGGTGAGCAATCCGTCGACTACTTCTTTCTTTATTGCCTGCAATGCTTCATCTGTGATAAAGCCTGCTGTCTTAGTGATGTCTATTTTGATCTTTTGCATACAATATTGAGCAACTTAAGTTTATCGTAATAATTCGGTAAGAAGTCTGATCTCTATTGCAGGAGAGATCTTTTCATATATAATGTTATATACGGCACTAGTTATTGGCATAAAGACACTGTACTTGTCGTTGATCTCCTTTATGCTTTTGGCTGCATAGTACCCCTCTGCAATCATAAGCATTTCAAGCTGGGCACTTTTGACTGAGTAGCCCTTGCCTATCATAGTGCCAAAGGTGCGGTTACGGCTGAACTGCGAATAGCAGGTAACAAGAAGGTCGCCAAGGTAGGCTGAACTCTTGATATCGCGAGGGATAGGGTGAACGGTATCCACGAAACGCTTCATCTCCTGAATGGCATTTGATATCAGCACAGCCTGAAAGTTATCCCCGTAGCCAAGACCATGGCAAATGCCGGATGCAATAGCCATAATATTCTTAAGCACTGCAGCATACTCTGTACCGTAGATATCGTCAGTTACCACGGTATTTATAAAGTTGCACTGCAGACGGTTGGCAAATTCACGTCCGGTCTTGATATTCTGGCAGGCAATTGTAAGGTATGATAACCTTTCCAATGCAACCTCTTCGGCGTGGCATGGTCCTGATATAACAAGTATCTGATCGAGAGGTACATCATAATATGTGTGGAAATAGCTGCCTATTACCATGTTCTCGTCAGTAACCAAACCTTTGATTGCCGAGACTATGAATTTGTCTTTAAGCGGCACTTTGAGATCCTGCAGAGTTTCTTTCAGGAATGCTGAAGGGTTTGCAAAGATCAGGATATCGGACTTCTCAACTATCTCGTTGATATCAGTTGTGAAATGAATTCTGTCAGTGTCGAAACTGACAGAAGTAAGATAGTTGGGATTGTGCTTTATTTTCCTGAAAGCGTCAATATAATCCTGCTTACGGAAAAGCCAGTTGATGGAGTCTGAGTTTATCAGCACCATCTTTGCTATGGCCGTTGCCCAGCTGCCACTTCCAACAACTCCTATTTTTGACGTAGTTACGTCCATGTCTTTAGTTTTTCGGATAAGATGCAGGGGTTACTTCTGTAACCATTCTGCAACCTCTTCTTTTGAGGGGTTGGTTAGGCCTAATTTATTCTTTTTGTTCAAGCCACACAAATCCTGATGTAACTTATTGGGGTTTTCCACTTCCAGTAAGTCCTTGACTCTCTGGAAACCGGCTTTGCGCACAACAGCGACCCATTCTTCGGGAATACCCAGTTCGATAAACTTCTCATCCGGATCCTTTTCAGCTTTCTTCTCAGGTTTCATCTGTGGGAAGAAGAGTACTTCCTGTATAGATTGCTGGTTGGTCATAAACATGGTAAGCCTGTCAATTCCGATTCCCATACCTGATGTCGGAGGCATACCATATTCCAGAGCTCGCACGAAGTCCTTGTCAATAAACATAGCCTCGTCATCGCCCTTTTCTGAGAGTCTGAGCTGTTCCTGGAAGCGTTCAAGCTGATCGATCGGGTCGTTGAGCTCACTATAAGCGTTAGCAAGTTCCTTGCCATTGACCATCAATTCGAAACGCTCGGTCAGTTCAGGATTACTGCGATGCCTTTTACAAAGCGGAGACATCTCTATAGGATAGTCGATAATAAAAGTCGGTTGTATGTAATTGTGCTCGCACTTCTCACCGAAGATCTCATCAATTAGCTTACCCTTACCCATTGACGGATCGGTTTCGATGCCTAGTTTTTTGCAAACCTCGCGCAGTTGAGCCTCATCCATTCCGGTAATATCAATACCTGTATGTTCCTTAATAGCATCAATCATTGTGATGCGCTTGAAGGGCCTCTTGTAATCGATGATGTTGTCACCAAGCTGAACCTTGGTAGTACCATGAAGTTCAAGAGCAACGCGCTCTATCATTTCTTCGGTGAAGTCCATCATCCAGTTGTAGTCTTTGTAGGCAACATAGATTTCCATAACGGTAAATTCAGGATTGTGAGTCCTGTCCATGCCTTCGTTGCGGAAGTCCTTGGCAAACTCATACACCCCTTCAAAACCGCCTACGATAAGCCTCTTAAGATAGAGCTCATTTGCAATACGTAGATATAGCGGTATATTAAGAGCATTGTGATGCGTGATAAATGGACGAGCAGTAGCTCCACCGGGAATGGCTTGCAGGATGGGTGTTTCAACCTCGAGGTAACCTTTCTCGTTGAAGAAATTGCGCATTGTGTTTATAATCTTGGTGCGCTTGATAAAGGTGTCCATAACGTTATCGTTGACAATAAGGTCAACGTAACGCTGACGGTAACGCTGTTCAGGGTCACTGAAGGCATCGAATACCTGGCCATCCTTTTCCTTTACTACTGGCAAAGGCCTCAAGGCCTTTGCCAGAATGGTAAGCTCCTTGACATGAACTGTGAGTTCACCGGTCTGAGTAATAAAGGCAAAACCTTTTACACCAACAATATCACCTATATCGAGAAGTTTCTTAAAGACGGTATTGTACAGAGTCTTGTCTTCGCCCGGACAGATATCATCCCGTTTAATGTAAATCTGAATTCTGCCTGTTGAATCTTTTAGTTCTGCAAATGAGGCACTTCCCATAATTCGGCGTCCCATGATGCGTCCGGCAATGCATACATCCTGGTATGCATCAGGGTTGGCTTCGTAATTTTTGAGGATGTCTCCGGCATAGTGTGTTACCGGATATTCATCGGCCGGATAGGGATTTATATTAAGCTCCTGCAGTTTCTTTAAGCTTTCGCGTCTGATAAGTTCCTGTTCACTCAGTTCGAGTTGATCCATGTCTTGTCCGTTTAGAAGTACAGTAAAACGCTGCAAAGATAAGTTCAAAATATTCAATTTAAAAAGGGTAACTTTACTTTATGGAATCCCAAGGCTATAAACATTTAAGAGCATCGCCTGTTATTCATACACATTTAAATTTAATTTTGCCTTGATACCCGGCCACAACAATAGATAGTTCTGATGGAAAATACGAAGAAAGGTATAAGCAAGCCGGATTGGCTAAAGATTAAACTTCCCAACACCAACGAATACAGCTGGATGAATAAAACCATCCGTGATCATGAGCTGCATACAATCTGTACTAGCGGAAAATGCCCAAATGCAGCCGAGTGCTGGGGTGCAGGAACAGCCACTTTTATGATACTTGGCGATATATGCACAAGGGCTTGTAAGTTTTGTAATGTAAAGACAGGAAGGCCTGAGGCTGTGGACTACAAAGAGCCGTTGCGAATAGCTCGCTCCATAAAGATTATGAAGCTTAGGCATGCAGTTATAACCTCTGTTGACCGTGATGATTTGCCCGATGGAGGTGCCGGAATCTGGGTCGAGACTATCAAGATGGTTAAGAAGATCAACCCTGAGACGACTATGGAAGTGCTGATTGGCGATTTTCAGGGGATGACGAATCTGGTGCAGATGGTTATAGACGCTCAACCTGAAGTAATCAGTCACAACGTGGAGACGGTCAGGAGACTGACTCCTCAGATCCGCTCAAGGGCTAAGTACGATGTAAGTCTGGATGTGCTTAAATATATTGCGGATGCCGGTTGTATAGCAAAGAGTGGCTTAATGCTGGGTCTTGGGGAAACTCAGGAAGAAGTGCTTGAAACTATGAAAGACCTCAGGAATGTTGGTGTCAGGGTACTTACAATAGGTCAGTATTTGCAACCATCGCCCAAACACCTTCCGGTACAGGAGTATATCAAGCCTGCGCAGTTTAGGTTTTACAAAGAGGAAGGCCTAAAGATGGGCTTTAAGTATGTAGAGAGCGGCCCGCTGGTTCGTTCCTCCTACCATGCCGAGCGCCATATTAATGCTTTGAAGGATTGATCAATTATGAATGTAGAATACAGAGATTTAGGCCTGATTGATTATAAGGAAGCCTGGGATATCCAGGAAGAGTTATTCGATAAACTTACATCAGCAAAAAGCGGAAAAGCAGAGCAGCAGGGAGTATCAAACTATCTGCTGTTTTGTGAGCATCCTCACGTTTATACGCTAGGGAAAAGCGGACATGAGTCAAACCTCCTGATTCCTGATGTCTTGTTACAGAGGATTAACGCAAAGTTTTACCGTATCAACCGTGGAGGGGATATCACTTATCACGGTCCCGGACAGATAGTGGGCTACCCGATTTTTGACCTGGAAGCCATAGGTATAGGTATCAAGGAGTATATCCACAGACTTGAGGAGGCAATAATACAGACTCTTGCTGATTTTGGCATTGAAGCCACCCGTCTTGATGGTGCGACTGGGGTCTGGCTGGATGTAGACAAGGGTCTTGCTGCACGCAAGATTTGCGCAATAGGAGTTAGGGCCAGCCGTTATGTGACTATGCATGGCTTTGCTCTAAACGTAAATACCGACCTTAGTTATTTCACTCATATCAATCCCTGTGGTTTTGTCGACAAGGGTGTGACATCTTTCCAGAAGGAACTTCAGGCACCCCAGGATATTGAAGCCGTTAAGAAAGTACTGCTTGGCAAACTGACAGCTTTGTTTGGTCTTAGTCTGGTTTAGTTTATTATCCGACATCTTCTCAGTATCCAAAGCAAATTGGCTATATTTGGATTGTAATTTATTTTAGGAGGCTTTGGTAGTTAATGGAAAGACGTTGGAAGATCAAAGAACCAGGTGATAGTGCTGTTGTTGAGGCTTTGGCTGGAGAACTTAATGTAGATAAGACTGTAGCTAATCTTTTGGTACAGAGAGGAGTTGACAGTTTCTCATCAGCAAAGTCTTTTTTCAGGCCTTCACTTGATGACCTTCACGACCCTTTTCTTATGAAGGATATGGATATTGCCGTTGATCGCCTGTGCAAGGCGATTCGCAGTGGGGAAAGAATTATGATCTATGGTGATTATGATGTTGACGGGACTACTGCTGTAGCGCTTGTGTTTTCCTTTCTAAGGCGTTATTACCAAAATCTTTTGTTTTATATCCCTGACCGATATACTGAAGGATATGGAATATCTACCAAGGGTATAGAAGCTGCAGCCGACAGCGGCTGCAGTCTGATAATATCGCTGGACTGCGGCATCAAGGCAGTCAATAAAATAAGGTATGCAAAGAATTTCGGCATTGACTTTATAGTCTGTGACCACCATACTCCTGGGGAAGCTCTTCCCGAGGCTTTAGCCTGTATAGACCCCAAACGTCAGGATGATACCTATCCCTACAAGGACCTCTCAGGTTGTGGTGTGGGTTTTAAGCTTTTGCAGGCTTTCTGCCTGCATAATGGCTACCCTGTTGAGCCTTTATATAAGTATCTTGACCTTGTGGCAGTAAGCATTGCTGCCGATATAGTGCCTATCACGGGGGAGAACCGGATATTGGCCTATTATGGACTCAAGCAGCTGAACAACGATCCGGGTACCGGATTGAAAAGCATCATTCATGTGTCCAATATGGAGGGCAAGGAGCTGGAGATGAGTGACGTAGTGTTTAAGATTGGTCCCAGAATAAATGCTGCAGGACGTATTGAATCAGGACGCGATGCAGTGGAACTTCTGATCAGTGGAGAGGAAGAGCTTGCAAAAAGTCTTAGCGCAAATATCAATGGACATAATGAGGTTCGTAAGGATCTTGACAAAAAGATTACAGATGAGGCTTTGCAACTACTCATCAATGATCCTTCACAAAAGGAGCGCAAAAGTACTGTCTTGTTCAGACCTCACTGGCATAAAGGGGTAATAGGGATTGTTGCATCCCGTCTGATGGATAAATTCTACAGGCCTACGGTAATAATAACCGAGAGTCAGGGACTGGCTACCGGCTCGGCCCGTTCAGTTGAAGGATTCGACCTTTATAGTGCAGTGGAGTCATGCAGTGACCTGTTGATTAGCTTTGGGGGTCACACATCTGCTGCCGGGCTAACTATGGATATTGGGAATGTTGAGCTTTTTGCCCAGCGATTCGAAGAGTGGGTAGAGGCACACATCACTCCCGAACAGATGATTCCTCAGGTTGAAATAGATGCCGAGATAAGGCTCAAGGACATTAATGCCAGACTTATGAGGCTGCTAGCCCAGTTTGCCCCATTTGGGCCCGCCAATCAGAAGCCTTTGTTTGTTACCCGCAGAGTGATTGATTACGGAACCACCAAACTAGTGGGAAAGGGGCGTGACCACATCAAGTTTGAGCTTATTGAGGAATGCTCAGGGGCAATAGTCAGGGGGATAGGATTCTCAATGAAGGATCATCTTACGAAGATCCAGTCAAGAGAGCCCTTTGATATTGTTTACTCCATCGAAGAGAATGTATACAATGGAGTAAGTTCGGTACAACTAATGATTAAGGATTTGCTTTTCCCTTATTAGCCTTCTTGCTGAATACCCCTACAGCCATTATAGCTCCAATAAGTACAACAAGCGCTCCTATATAGGCCATTGGTGCCAGAGCATCTGTACTGAACCAGCTGACATTGATCCACAGCAATATCTCCATCAAAAGCACTGTGATGATGGGGTTGAGCGTTATGATGACGCTTATTTTATTGGCGTCTATGTATTTAAGTGCTAATGAAAGACTTCCGTAGGCCAGCAGGGTATTGAATGCCAGGAAAAGGAAGAGAAACCATACTCCAATGCTGTGGGCCTGGAATAGTGTTGAGAAATCAGCAAATGGCAGGAACATCAACATTGGTATGGCATAAAGCATTAGATTTATCTCAGAAGTACTGTATTTATTTACCACCATTTTATTGATTATAGCATAGCCGGTCCAGGTTACTGATCCCATCAAAAGCCATAAAAATCCTGTCTGGAGTTCTTCCTTGCCGGGAATAAAGTCCAGCTGATAGTAGTAAAACACGACAAAACCCACAGCAGTAAGAATAAAACCGGCGATACGGATGGTATCTGCTTTTTCCTTAAACATAAAGAATCCGGCAAAGGCCAACAGTACCGGACCAAGCTGAATAATTATCTGTGCTACAAGCGGGCCTCCATAGTTTACACCCTGTTGATATCCTATAAAGTTAAATCCCAGTAATATAGCAGCAGCTACGAGGGAAAGCGGTGGTTTGACAAGTATCTTGAGTGAGGATGGAGTCTTAACAGCCATAAATAGGGCAATTGAGCCAAAGGCGACCAAAAAGCGCCACCATACGATGGTGTAAGAGTCAATATAGTTAAGAGCTACTTTAAGGGCTATAGCTAGTGTGGCCCAAAGAATTGCGGTATTCAACGAAAGTATAATACCTTTGGTGTTGTTGGTCATATGTGTTGTTAATAATCGCGCTGCAAAATTAGTAATAGGCTTCACATTTTGATAAAATTATACTTTATATTTGTGGAAACATAAATTGGAAAACTATGAGACAACTCTTAAATCCCAAGATTGCACTTACTTTGATCACCTCAGTAGTTCTGCTCCTGACCTCCTGCAATATGAAGCGCAAATCGTCTGGCGACGGTCCGCAGGATGGAGCTGTTCTTGAGAAAACCACAGTTGAAGAAAAAGTACGTGAATTCGTATATCCGCTTCCTACAGCATTTGAAGTCACTGAAATGCTTAACAGGATTGGTGCAGCATATATTCTGACTCTTTCAAATCCGGTTAGCAATGTGGAGCGTTACCTTACAGAAAAATCAAAGGCTCTGAATCTGGGTATCTATAGCGCTGACCTTAGCTATGCCAGCGCTTATAACCAAAAGCAGAGTGTTATAGATTATATGGATGTATCCAAGAAGCTTATCGATGCTCTGAATATTTCCGGCGCTATCAGCCAGGATGTGATTGAACAGGTTGAAGCTAATCAGGATAATAAGGATGAACTTGTAAACATCATTACAAACACCTTCTACGATACATATGAATATCTAAATCAGGCCAACAGGGGATCAGTATCTCTGCTCGTTCTTGCCGGAACCTGGGTTGAGGGTCTTTACATTGTTACTCACATTACCGAGAATGTGTACTACAACAAGGAAATGGTAACGATAATAATGAAGCAAAAGGCTTCTCTTGACACTCTGATGGAACTTATGCAAGTTGCAAAGGATGATCCGGCTGTAGCTGAAACTATATCTGAACTGCTGCCACTTTACAATACTTATCTTGCTGTTGAAAATGATGCAATCACAGAAGCTCAGGTATTGTTTATTACCAAAGAGATTTACAGGGTTAGAAACAAAATGGTGGAGTAGTATTTGTCTCTAAGCAAAATAAAGAGGGGTGTCCTACAAGACACCCCTCTTTATTTTACTATGGCTTGAAGTTGAAATTAAGCTTCTTGGCAATCTCTGTTGCAAGTTCTTTATCAACCTTGTAGAAGTGTCCAAGCTGACGTTGTATTATTTCGTCTCGCTTAGGGCCTTCAATTCCGGCCATTGAACCGGCAAAATTGCTGATTGTTGCCTTGCGTTCTCTGTCTGTCATGACCTTTCTAAACAGCTGTCCAGGCTGGGTATAATGGTCGTCATCATTCTCGTTGCGGTCGTAAAAGTCAGCCCAGTCTGAGTGAAGATCCATACCCGGACTCTTGTACTTTGGATCAGCTTCTATACCATCATAACTATTAGGATAGTAGTTGGGTGCATCACCTCCGTTACCATTTACAGACATATAGCCGTCGCGTTCATGATTGTGGACCGGAACAATAGGTCTGTTGACGGGGATTTGCTCATAATTTGCTCCCAGGCGGTAGCGGTGAGCATCAGGATAAGCAAAGAGTCGACCCTGCAACATCTTGTCAGGTGACAGGCCTATACCTCTAACCACATTTGAAGGTGCAAAGGCAGCCTGCTCTACATCAGCAAAGTAGTTAACGGGTATCTCATTGAGCTCCATCACACCGACCTCAATAAGCGGGTATTCTGAGTGAGACCAAACCTTTGTGACATCAAATGGATTCCACCTGAACTTCTTTGCCTGTTCGTCTGTCATCACCTGGATATTGAGAGTCCACTTTGGATAATCGCCCTTCCTGATGGCATTTACAAGGTCTCTCTGAGCATAGTCAGGATCCTTGCCTCTCAGATCCTCTGCCTGAGCTGCCGAAAGAGTCTTGTTTCCCTGCTGGGTTTTGAAGTGGAACTTAACCCATACTCTTTCACCCTTTTCGTTGTACATAGAGAAGGTATGGCTTCCATACCCGTTCATATGACGGTAACCATCTGGTGTGCCTCTGTCACTGAAGAGTATCATTATTTGGTGGAGACTTTCAGGATTGAGACTCCAGAAATCCCACATCATGGTCGGACTCTTGAGGTTGGTGTGCGGATCACGTTTCTGAGTGTGGATAAAGTCGGGGAATTTCTTAGCATCCTTGATAAAGAATACCGGAGTATTGTTTCCAACAAGGTCCCAGTTGCCTTCATCAGTATAGAACTTAACGGCAAAGCCTCTTGGGTCACGTTCGGTGTCTGCACTTCCCTTTTCTCCACCAACAGTTGAGAACCTTATAAACACACGACATTCATTGCCTACCCTGCTAAACAGAGAAGCGCATGTGTATTTGGTGATATCATTGGTTACTGTGAATTTCCCAAATGCACCTGTACCCTTGGCGTGTACCACTCTTTCGGGGATTCTCTCCCTGTTAAAGTGAGCAAGTTTCTCAAACAGAAAGCTGTCCTGGATTAACACAGGTCCCCGTGGACCTGCAGACATACTGTCTTCATTTTCGTGATACGGCCTTCCTGATGCGGTTGTCAGCCTTTTTTTATCGTCTTTCATACCTGTATAATTTTAGGTTAACTATATTTCTATGTGACCTGAATTCGTAGCGGAGGGAAGTCCTGCAGGACATGACAACCGGCTATTTCTTGGCATTCGGGACCCAAAACCACACAACTATTGTACCAATACAGGCAGCAGCTAGTACAACAATACGTAGGTTGATATTACTGATAAGGACCCAGGCAGATATCGACACCATAATCCACATTAGCACAATGGAATAGATTTTTTCGTGTCTGTATAAGCCCTTATTAGTCTCATATCTTCTAATCCTTCCTCCCAGGTATTTGTTATTAAGCAGCCATTGGTGCAACCTGGGTGAACCCTTCATATATAGGTAGGCTGAAAGGAGGAGGAAGGGGGTGGTGGGCAAACCCGGTACTACTATTCCCACTAAACCCAGAGCCAGTGCTATTGAGCCCAGCACAATATAAATAGACTTTAGCATCAGATATGACTTTTCACAATCTTCGGGATCATTCACAAATTTTACAATGTCTTAATTTAGACCATTTATGCACAATGTGCAAGTTTTGCGTAACTTCGCGCACATTTTTGAGCGTATGTTATCATTAAAGATCTTCTTTACCGAAAAGAAATATTTCGCCCCGGCATTTATGTACACCTGCTTTGCATTGGTGTTTAGTACATGGATTGTATATATTCCCTTTATAGCTCATAAGTTGCAGATTGGTGAGGCAAGGATAGGGACGGCACTGTTTTTTGGATCCCTTGGCTCCTTCCTTACAATTCCTCTGTCCAACCGACTGACTATCATTTTAGGTGTCGGACGACAGGCTTTCTGGGGCTTTATACTCTATGCTACTTCACTCTTTGGAATCTTCTCAGCTCCAGGTTATTACTGGCTGCTTGCCGCACTTTTTTATTACGGAATGTGCAGTTCAATCTTTGCTATAGGTCTTAATTCACTTGTTGCTGAGGTTGAGAAGAGAGCAGGTAAGTATATAATGACCGGAACCCATGGTTTCTGGAGTATAGGTGGGATGATTGGAGCCTCGCTCGGAGGTTATCTTGCGGGACGCTTCAATATGCCCTTTGTGCACCTTGGCGTGGTGCTGGTGATTCTGATATCAGCAAACCTATACCTTCGTAAGGAATACATTAATATAAAAGGAGAAGCGAAAACCAGGAAAGAGAAGGGTTCTATTCCCTGGAAGCCCATCCTGCTGATTGCTATGATAGCGATGGTTATGATGGCGTCTGAAGGCGCCATCGCTGACTGGAGCTCCCTTTATATGAAGGAGGTTGTAATTGTAAGAGCCGAACTGTGGGGACTAGCCTATGCTTTGTTTGCCGTTGGTATGGCAATAGGCCGTTTCATGGGTGATGCGATGAGTCTGAGATTTGGTTCATGGCGACTGCTTAGTATGGCTGTTCTTACCAGCATTGTGGGTTTTGCACTGGTGCTTAGCACAGTCGGTGTAATAGTATTCTGCGGATTTTTGATAATTGGCCTGGGCTTCTCAGTCGTAGTTCCCGAGATCTATCGTCTGGCCTCCATTGTTGATGGCATTAGGCCTGCAGATGGTATTTCGATGATTGCAGCCTCATCAAATATAGGCTTCCTTACCGGTCCTGTAATCCTTGGTTTTGTTGCCGAACTGTACAGTCTATACGCTAGTTTTTTAGTACTGACCGGCTTTGTGGTTATCGCCTTTGTTTTAGTCTCTTTAAAGAAAAGGCGTTAAGGATTCTGTTTGAAATACAGCTGAGTATGAAGTGTCTCAACTGAAAGTAAGCCTTACCTGTGAAGTCCTCACAAGGATCTCGTAGTGGTAAAGCAATCCGCTTTTCTCGTCAGTAAGGACTTCGCTTTTTTCAGTGCAATGCCATTCCTGGGCTGACCATTCGGGAAACCAGGTATCAGCACCCTCAAAGTTATGGTGAATGACGGTAAGGTGCAATGTGTCTGAATATGGCAGAAATGCCTTGTAGATCTCACCACCGCCTATTACAAAGAGCTTCCTGTATTCCCTGGCTGCCTCCACAGCTTCCTCTGTGGAGGAAACCACAATGCAACCGGGCAGCTGCAGGTCTTTATTTCTGCTCACAACAATATTAAGTCTGTTAGGAAGTGCACCTTTGGGCAGGGCCTCGAAGGTCTTTCGTCCCATAACTATTGCATTACCTGTTGTAAGCTGCTTGAATCGCTTCAGGTCACCACTTATGTATGCAAGCTGGTCTCCATCTTTCCCAATGGCTCGTTGCTGGTCTATCGCTACAATGATGGCTATCTCCATTCCGGCTATATTTTATACAGCGATATCGCCTTTAATATGTGGGTGAGGATCATATCCTGTAAGTTCAAAGTCCTCGAAACTGAACTCATCAATGTTCCTTATGCTGGGGTTGATCTTCATTACAGGCAGAGGACGAGGTTCCCTGCTTATCTGCAGCTTTACCTGCTCGATATGGTTGCAATAGATATGTGAATCCCCCAAAGTATGGACAAAATCTCCGGGTTTGAGACCGCAAACCTGTGCTACCATCATAGTCAAGAGGGCATAGGAGGCTATATTGAAGGGAACTCCCAGGAAGATATCTGCACTGCGTTGATAGAGCTGACAGCTTAGTCTGCCGTTGGCAACATAAAACTGAAACAAGATATGGCAGGGAGGCAACTGCATTTCATCGATTTGCCCCACATTCCATGCCGATACTATATGCCTCCGTGAATCAGGATTATTCTTTATTGATTCGATAACCTGTAGTACCTGGTCAATATGACCTCCGCTATAATCCGGCCATGACCTCCATTGATAACCGTAAATGGGTCCCAGTTCACCGTCTTCCTTAGCCCATTCATTCCAGATGCGCACCCCGTTATCCTGAAGGTATTTGACATTTGTACTACCCTTTAAAAACCACAGTAACTCGTATATGATAGATTTAAGGTGTAGTTTTTTTGTTGTGACAAGAGGAAAACCGTCCTCAAGATTGAAGCGCATCTGGTGTCCGAAAACCGAAATGGTCCCGGTGCCTGTTCTGTCTTCCTTAAGTACGCCTTCTGCTAGCACCCTTCGTATGAGGTCGAGATATTGTTGCATCTTACAATGTTTTAGTCGATCACCTTTTGGGATTAAGGTCAATAACAGCCATTATCGGGTAATGATCTGAATACTTGACCGGGAATTTCCTGAAATTATAGGAACTGAATGCAGGATCATGGAAAATATAATCAATGCGGAAAGAGGGGAGGCGTCGTCCATTGTATGTACCTCCGAAACCTGATCCGGATTCTGTAAAGGCATCTTTTAGTTTACCACGCATTTTGCGGTAAACATAAGACACAGGGATATCATTAAAATCACCGCAGACTATCACCGGATATGGTGACTCTGCAATCTGTCCTGAGATTGTCTCTGCCTGGGTGGCCCGTGACCTAAGTGCCCTTGTGAGTTTTCTTGAAATATTTATAAGTCCCCGTTTCTGACTTTCGCTCATGCGAAAATCAAGACTGTCAAGCACTTCCAGTTCGCTATCCTGGAATCCTATAGACTCAAGGTGCGAGTTAAATACCCTTACAACGGTACCGTTTATGTCGATATCGGCATAGATTGTCATATTACGGCTCTGATCGAAGCGTATTGCACCACCTTCGATAATAGGGTATTTTGAATAGATAGCTAATCCATAACCGGTGTTTCCCTTGTGCTTTTCAGTATATTCGAAATATCTGTGAGGATAGGCTCTGAACTTCATAGCTATTGCTGCAGGGCTGTATTCCTCCGGCTTCAGCTTTGTATAGTACTCCTGAAAGCTTATAATGTCGGGCGATTGTTGCAAGATAAAATCAAAGGTTACTTCCGGGGTATTGTTCACTCCTGAATGCTTGTAGTAATCGAACATTCTGGTATTGTATGACATCACCGTTACCGGTTTTTCCAATACCAGAGATGCTTCGACATTCTTACCCCAGATTCTGAAGCAATGGTTCCAGTGAGGTAGACTAATTAGAAGTGCGATAATTGGTATTAAGACAAACCATGATTTACGTAGCAGCAGAATAATGGCAAGGGCAAGGTTGAAGATCCATAGAGCAACAAAGGCAAAGCCAGCAAAGGCCAGGAAGTGGAGACTTCCCGGTGGGATATAGGCTGTTGCTGTTGAAAACAGCAAGGCCAGTGCAGACAATGTCACGATAGTGAGCGATATTGAATAAAGAATCTTTTTCAAGCCTATATTAAACTTCTGATTTGCTTCCTAAATATAGCTAAATGTCCCCTTCTTTGCTAGCATCAAAGAGAGTTCTCTTCTCCTCAGCAGTAAGGCTCTCATATCCATTACTTTTGATTTTCTCAAGGATACGATCAAGTTCTTTCTGCCTGCGGACCTTCAGGGCATTGTATTCGTAGTCGGTCAATGGTCTCTTGTGAGCAACCGATAGCTTTGGCTTTCTTGATAGTTTGTTCTTGACATCCTGCAAGGGTGATGACATAAAGGTCCTGCTGTCTGGCAATCCTTTCACAGACCATCTCCATCCAAGGAGCAGGCCGACAAGGGAACCGCCTATATGTGCCAGATGGCCGCCCGTATTGTTAAGATTAGAAATACTGATCAGGTCTATAATAAGCGCAGCAAGTGCTATATACTTCAACCTTACCTCACCGAAGAAGAGCAGATAGACCTTGTGGTTGGGCTCATACCGCGCTACTGTAAACAGCACTGCCATTACGGATGCAGAGGCCCCCATTAGAATGGCATTGTCATTGCCGTAAAAAACCGGCAGGAAGTTGTATGCCAGGAAGAAAGCAAGTGCTCCTGCCAGACCTCCTATAAGGTAGGTGCGAAGGAGATAACTCTCGCCAATAAGGTGCATAAACAACCTGCCAAACCAGTATAGATAAAGTACATTAAACAGGAGGTGCAGGAAATCAAAATGCAGAAACATATAAGTGACTGGAGTCCAGAAATGCCTCAGCAGTTCCAGATAATCAGCCGGTACGCTAAAGGCTGTCAACCAGGGTAATATCACAGATGGCTGGTTACCTGACAGCACCATAAACAGCTGAATAAACCTGAAGATCAGGAATACCCCAATATTGACATAAATCAACCGGGTAAGGACACTACCATATTTGAAAGAGTCCCGTATTTCAGAACTTATTGACATAGCTGCAAATTAATAAACTCCCTTTTTACGCCAGTAGCGGATAAGGAAAAAACCAAAGAGCATACCTCCAAGGTGGGCAAAGTGTGCTACATTATCACCTGAGAAATTAGCCACACCAAGGAACAGCTCTATCACCCCATATATTATTACAAAGTACTTTGCTTTGATAGGCATTGGTGGAATCATCAGGAATAATACAGTATTGGGGAAAAGCATTCCGAATGCCAGCAGGATGCCGAATACGGCTCCTGACGCTCCCACGGTAGCGTATAAATTCAGGTATCTTGCATAGTCCAAGCCATAATTATACACATACTCCTTTGACAAGCCTATTGCCAGTTCCGGGTTGGTATTGATAAGGCCATTGTATGCGTTTTCAAAAGCGATATAGGCGTTTTGGTTGATCATCGGTGTCTGGCCAAAGAATGCCAGCAGGTTTTCGTGTGAAGGGTTGTTCAGATAGTAGGTAACAGCGTTAAGTACAGGCTGTACCTCTACCATCTGCACTAGCATCTGTATTAATCCTGCCCCTACTCCTGTTACCATGTAATACAACAGGAATCTTTTTGGTCCCCATACCATCTCCAACATTCTGCCAAACATAAATAGGGCAAACATATTGAAAAACAGGTGTGAAGGCTGGGGATAGGCATGCAGAAACATATAGGTAATCAGCTGATATGGTCTGAAGTATTCCGCAGCAGGCACATGCAGTCCCAGATAATCTTCTATTCTTATGCCAAGGCGGGAATACAAGACTATAGATGCAAAGAAAAACAGTACGTTAATTATCAGTAGATTTTTTACTACCGGGGGCATGCCAAACGGCGATGGTCTGAAACTCATATTCCTTCTTATTAGTAGCTATTCAGCAAATTTAACCTTATCTAAACCACTTTTCAATCTCTTCATTCTCTACAATAGTAAATACCCGCTTACCTGATGATGTATAGGCCGGAGTATTGCACTGGAATAGCTGTGCTACAAGCATCGTCATCTCCTCAGCCGATAGCCGCTCGCCTGCCATCATGCAGGCGTTGCGGGCCATAATTGCAGCGAGCTGTTCCCTCATCTCCAAAGATGCATCCTTTTCTCCACTTTTATATGCTTCAAGGAGCTGGTCAAGGAAAGAAACTGTGCGGGAATTATCAAACCCGTCAGGGATTCCGCTAACCGCAAAGATTCCAGGTTCAGTTTCCTTTATGTCGAACCCGAATGTACCCAAATCTTCCATTATATCTCTCATCAGCACTGCGTCATCAGTGTCAGGATGAAGGATTTCAGGGAATAACAATTGTTGGGTAGCCGACTTTCCTGACCTGATAGTGTTGATGAAGCGTTCGAATAGTACACGTTCATGTGCCCTGCGCTGATCGATAACCATCAATCCTGACCTTACCGGGGTCAGGATGTATTTGTTCTTTATCTGGAAGAAGGTAGCATCCTCTACAGGTCTGTCATGCTCAAAGTTGACAATCGATGTTTGTATATCTGCCTCATTTCCTTTTGATGGCAGTACTAAAATCTCTTCCTCTTCATCATCATCAGGTAAAGTAATTTCTCCACCTTTTTCAAAACCTTTGTATAACTCCTGCCATTCGGGTATTAGAGTCGACTGAGGCCTGTTATAGTTTGACTCCTTCCTGAATGGATTATAATCAGGGTTAAAGCTGATCTGAGGAGGTTTAACCTCTGTGGGGTTGAACGTGACAGGGATGTCTATCTGCCCTTCGGTATCAAAGTCAATCGAGGGCACAATGCTATGCTTGCCAAGGCTCTCGCGTATGGCGGAATTTAGAATCTTCCAGATCAGTTGTTCGTCCTCAAATTTGATCTCAGTCTTGGTAGGGTGGATGTTGACGTCGATCATTTCCGGGGCTATATCCAGATATAGGTAATAGGAAGGATAAGCATCCGAAGGGATAAGGTTGGAATAGGCGTCCATTACTGCCTTGTGCAGGTAGGAATGGCGCATGTAGCGCTTGTTAACGAAGAAGTACTGATTGCCGACAGTCTTCCTGGCACCCTGTGGGGTGCCAATAAACCCGTGGATATAGACCACTGAGGTCTCTATATTTACTGGGATATGCTGTTTGTTGCTTTGTTTCCCTGCAATTGCTTCTATCCTCTGGCGGTGGTTCTCAGATTTCAGGTTGAGCAGGGGTTGGTCATTGTGCACCAGTATAAAAGCAATCTCCGGGTTGGCCAGCGCAACACGGTGCATTTCGCTGATTATATAACGCAGTTCGGTAGCATTTGACTTTAGAAAACGCCTTCGTGCGGGTACGTTGTAAAACAGATCCCTGATAATGAAGTTGCTGCCCTTGTCGCAGGCAATCGGTTTTTGGCTTTCAACCTTTGAGCCGGAAATAACAATCTGTGTTCCCAGGTCTGAATCAGTAGATCTGGTTCTTAGCTCTACATGAGCGATAGCAGCAATAGAAGCAAGGGCCTCCCCGCGGAAGCCCATAGTTCTTATAGCAAAAAGATCATCTGCTGATTTGATCTTGGAGGTGGCGTGCCGGTCAAAGGCAATACGGGCATCAGTCTCGCTCATGCCAATCCCGTTGTCAATCACCTGAATAAGGGTTCTGCCGGCGTCTTTGACAAGAACTCTTATGTCAGTCGCCCGCGCATCCAGTGCATTCTCGACTAGTTCCTTGACAACAGAAGCTGGCCGTTGAACTACTTCACCGGCAGCGATCTGGTTGGCTACCGAATCGGGCAAGAGTTGAATCAAATCTGGCATGTATTCCTGGCTCTCTTTATGGCTCTATTAACTGTTAGACTTAGGTGGATTAGAATTTAATCATGAAAAATGTAATAGCTGCAAGCAATATGATCCATACCAACAGTCGGCGGTTAGATTTGCGTACAGCTTTTTGTCTGTATTCGAAGAGACCCGGGTTACCCCTTCGCATGGCTCCCTTTACCCTGGATTCAATTCCGGTAGTTGTGTAGTCTCCGTCAAGAAGTCCAAGTTCTGCTTTAATACGCCTTTCACGTTCTTCTCTTTCTTCCTTTGCAGGATCATAGTAAAGAGGTTTATGGTTGAAAGAGCGTGCTTGTGGTGTACTGAAATTAAAGAGCCCCATAGCTATTGTTTTAGATTTCTACAAAAATACAAAAACCTTGTATTCTTTCCTGAAACTTAATACCTTTAATATCCTTAAGGAATAATCTAACCCTAATCAGCATGTTAGTTAAGACTTTCGGAGCTGCCGTTGCGGGTATTGATGCCATCCCTATAACAATCGAGGTGGATATTTCGCGCGGTATTCGTTTTTTTCTGGTAGGCCTTCCTGACAATGCGGTAAAAGAAAGTCAGCAACGGATAGAATCCGTTTTCAGGGTGTTTGGCTACACCTGGCCGGGCAGGAGAATAGTTATAAATATGGCTCCTGCCGATACCCGAAAGGAAGGCTCAGCCTATGACCTGCCACTGGCAATTGGAATACTTGCCGGTGATGAACAAATATCCGCGGACCGTATTGGTGACTATCTGATGATGGGCGAACTGTCACTCGATGGCAGTCTCAAGCCCATAAGGGGCGCTTTACCCATAGCATTATGTGCTAAGGGAAACGGCTTTAAGGGCATCATCCTTCCCCGTGCCAATGCTCGGGAAGCTTCGGTTGTTGAAGGACTGGATGTATATGGAGCTGAGGATGTAGGTCAGGTGATAGGATTCCTCAACGGTACTTTGCAACTTGAGCCGATACTGTTTGATCTCGATAGTGAGTTTTCGGATCAGGCCTCTTATCACGAAATGGACCTTGCAGATGTCAAGGGACAGGAAAGTGTGAAGCGGGCACTTGAAGTGGCTGCAGCTGGCGGGCATAATATGATTATGATTGGGGCTCCTGGAAGTGGCAAGTCCATGCTTGCCAAGCGTCTTGCCACAATACTTCCGCCCATGCAACTTAGCGAGGCTCTTGAAACTACAAAGATACACTCGGTCGCCGGTAAGATGAATGGAGAGAGAGCTCTGCTTACTCAGCGTCCGTTCAGATCTCCACACCACACGATATCCAGCATTGCACTAGTTGGCGGGGGTAGTTTCCCCCAGCCCGGGGAGATATCACTTGCTCATAACGGTGTGCTGTTTTTGGATGAACTGCCTGAGTTTAACCGTACTGTGCTGGAGGTGTTGAGGCAACCTCTTGAGGACAGAGAAATTACAATATCCAGAGCAAGGGTATCTCTTAAGTATCCTGCATCCTTTATGCTTGTTGCAAGTATGAATCCCTGCCCCTGTGGCTACTACAACCACCCGGAAAAGGAGTGTACATGCGCACCCGGCATGGTCCAGAAATACCTGAGCCGGATCTCCGGTCCCCTGCTCGACAGAATTGATATCCATATTGAAGTCGTGCCTGTTCCCTTTGAGAAGCTGGCATCCAGTCCTCAGGCAGAAAAAAGCGAGGACGTGCGTGCCCGGGTAATCAAGGCCCGTGAACTTCAGTCCAAGCGTTTTAAAGAGCACCTATCTGTGCATTGCAATGCACAGATGAGCAGCAAGCTGTTGAGGAGATATGCCGTCCCCGATTCAGCAGGTGCCGCTATTCTTAGAAATGCTATGGAAAAGCTTGGACTGTCTGCAAGAGCCTATGACAGAATATTGAAATTATCAAGAACAATTGCCGACCTTGAAGGGTCTGAAAATATCCATGCTCATCATGTTGCAGAGGCTGTGCAATACAGAAGCCTTGACAGATCTGGCTGGGCGGGGTGAACCTCTTTCCCTGTCTTTTGTTTAATGCCTGATTGCAAGGCACAAGAATTGGCAAAGTGAAGTAAATAGCTTTTCTTTGTGCGTCAAACAAATATTTCAGATGAGTAAACAGAAAAAAATTAAGCCGATGTCTTCCAATGTATTAATGGATCCAATAGGCCGACTGATGGGGCTACGTTATAAGTCTCACCCCTGGCACGGTATTGATATAGGTAATAATGCTCCGGATATAGTAATGTGTTTTATTGAAGTAGTGCCCACCGATACTATCAAGTATGAGATAGACAAGGAAAGTGGTTATCTGAGGATAGACAGGCCTCAGAAATACTCCAATGTGGTGCCTTCTCTTTATGGTTTTATTCCTCAAACATATTGCGGACCTGGAGTAGGTAAGATATGTGAAGACAAGACAGGCAGAAAGGATATCAAGGGAGATGGTGACCCGCTCGATATTTGCGTGCTTACAGAGAAAGACGTAATGCACGGTGATATCATCGCTGAGGCCATCCCTATCGGAGGTTTCAGAATGATTGACGGCGATGCTGCTGACGATAAGATTATTTCAGTCTTGAAGGGTGACGTGATGTATGGTGGTGTTACTGATGTATCTGAACTGCCAGAGCTGGTACTTGAGAGACTTAAGCACTACTTCCTGACTTACAAGGATATGCCGGGAATGAACAGGGCATCAGAGATTACACATGTATATAATGCTGAAGAAGCACGTGAGGTAATTACAGCCTCTATGGTGGACTATGAAGCCCGTTTCGAGAAACTGCGTAACGCACTTCAATCGTATTAGTCAGGGATTTCCCTGGATCAACTAAAAACACTCAGATCTGTCAAGTACCCAGACGTTGCAGTCGTTTGTTGAGCTGACGCAATCTGAATGTATTGAAGTAGTCAATAATTCTTCTTAGGATATCAAGGTAGAGTGTCACATATAACA
>Ga0209723_1000903_pt1 | contig 50736 bp, 53 predicted proteins | sample BiotimSIPDNA_2_FD_185750 | JGI IMG/M metagenome (GOLD analysis project Ga0209723, IMG submission 185750) | Anaerobic biogas reactor microbial communites from Washington, USA - Biogas_R2 time_0 SIP DNA (SPAdes) (version 2) | ecosystem: Engineered > Bioreactor > Anaerobic > Unclassified | place... | reverse complement strand
CTCCCATATTCACCATCTTGCCACCGATATAACTTTGAGTGACGAGCCCGCAGACAAAGACAATAATCAGCGTGATCATGATCCCCAGTCCCGGTATACGCATTCCCAGAAGCGCTTCCGGCTGATAGGACCGGGGTATGAAGGTCAGGAGGCTGTCCATTGCCTTGACGATCAGGGAAAGGATATAAATCGTCAATCCCAATGGGACGGTCACCGCCAGTCCGGTTAAAAAGATGCCTCTCAGTTTTTTCCCCAATAGGATGTTTCTTTCTGAATGCTTCGACATTCCGGCAACAGGTTTCGCTGAGTGTTGATTAGTGATTGCAGGTAAAAAACAGAATCCTGTTTGTTTTTAACAAGTTATAACGACGTAAAAAGGGGCATCGCACTGCCGCACATTGCCCCTTTCAATCATTCGAATCGATGTTCCGTACTTTGTCGCCCTTAGAAATCAAGACTTCACAGGCCAACAGCAAAAAAATCTACATTATCGAACAAGAGGGTTCAATTCCATTCGTTCAAGTTCAAAGCCTGTTAACGTCAGTGTTTGATTTGATTTTCCGGATCAACAAACACACAGGTCGGCTTCCAGCCTTTTGCCTCCTCACCGTCCACGATGACGTAACTGGCGATGATAACCAGATCCCCCTTGGCGACCTTTCTCGCCGCAGCACCGTTAAGGCAGATAACCCCAGAGCCCCGCTTGCCCGTGATTACGTAAGTTGTAAATCGCTCGCCATTGTTGACATCATAGATAGCAACCTTTTCATAGGGCAGAAGATCCGCAGCCTCCATCAACGCTTCATCAATGGAAATACTGCCCTCATAATGAAGATCTGCGTCCGTTACGGTCGCTCTGTGAATTTTGGATTTAAGCATCAACCTTTGCATGGATTCACCTTCCCCTCGGCACAGAAGCGCGTTCCTGTCCGATGTCGTGATTTCTTTTTTATCTGATGTTCAGCTCTTCACCGAACACGTGATTGTCTATAAGTCTCGTGGAACCGACAAATACGGCAAGCGCCAGAACGGACTCCTGATCCAGGCTCTGAACATCCTGCATGGTCGTCGTACTGCAGATTTTCAGATAATCGATTCGCGTGGAGGGAACGCTTTCGATATAGGCTTTGATCGATTGCAGTATCCGCCCGGCATCCCGTTCCCCCTGATCATATCGCTCCCGTGCCATCAGCAGTGATCGGCTCAGACAGAGGGCCGATTCCCTTTCCTCCGGGCTGAGATAAACATTACGGGAACTCATGGCAAGCCCGTCTTTTTCTCTTGTTGTCGGCATGCCGACGATTTCAAGATCCATATTCAAATCAGCAACCATCCGTTTTATCGTCACCAGTTGCTGAAAATCTTTTTTACCGAAGATCGCCGCATGAGGTTTAACCATGTTGAACAGTTTGGCGCATACAGTGGCAACGCCCCGAAAATGTCCCGGTCTGGACAGACCGCAGAGATTTTTTGTCACTTCTTCCACAGTGACATAAGTCTGGTAGTTTACCGGGTACATTTCGGCATTGGAGGGAAAGAAAATGACATCCACGCCGACTTCTTCCGCCAATTGGCTGTCCCGGTCGAAGTTTCGTGGATACTTTTCCAGATCTTCACTGGCGCCGAACTGGGTCGGGTTTACGTAAATGCTGACGACCAGACAGTCTGATCTTTTTCTGCCTTCACGCATCAGGTCGAGATGACCTTCGTGAAAATAGCCCATCGTCGGAACAAAGGCGATCCTCCTGCCTGCCTTCCTCAGAGCTTCGGAATAGTCCTGCATCTCGTGAACCGCGTGAATGATCTTCATCGGTCGTATAGTCCCCACAAAAAAAGCCTCCCCATTCTGGACGGGGAGGCTATAATCCCTTGAAATTTCGTTCTTCCTGTGCCTTCCGTCTCAGTCCTTCAGCGGATCCAAGCGGTGAAAATTTCTCTACCAGACAGACCTTTCACTGTCAAGAATATTCTTTCTTTTTTCACGAATATGAAAGGGAATTGCACAGTGCCGCAAATTGTTGAATTGACAGCTCTTCCGCCCTGATTTTCTCACCGGCTCCCATATCCCTTAATAAATTTTCTATTCTCCCGGCATCACAATCTTTCCAGTGTGCGTTTTTCATATTATTTAAAAGCGTTTTTCGACGTTGAGCAAAGGCAGCTTTCACAAGACGGAAAAACAACGCGTCATTTTCGACCCAATACAGTGGTTCTTCCGGGATCAGCATTTTAACGACCGTGGAAGTTACCTCCGGCTTCGGATAGAAACAACCCGGCGCAACGGTCAGTTCACGGGAAATTCTAGCGTAGAGACCAAAGAGCACGGTGGGAATCCCGTAAGCTTTCGTCCCAGGAACGGCACACAAGCGGTCGGCCACTTCCTTCTGCATCATCAGCACGGCCGTCGAGATCTGCTTTCGATGGTCAAGAATATGAAACAGAATCGGAGAGGAAATACTGTAAGGGATATTTCCTATGATCTTGATCTTTTTAACAGAATTTTCACCCAATGCGGTCAGAAAATCATACTTCAGAATATCTCCATGAATCACCGTGACATTGTGATATTCCTTAAGCCGCTCTTTCAAAACGGAAACCAGTTTTCCATCGATTTCCACGGCATGAACCCAGGCGGCGCGTTCCGCCATCAGGGAGGTCATCAGGCCCAATCCCGAACCGATCTCCACGATGGTTTCATCCTCCTTGATTTCCGCAAGCTCCACAATCTTCTTCATGACGGAGAAATCTGCAAGAAAACATTGGCCGAGTCTCTTTACCGGCTTGATATCATGATTACGGAGAATCTGTCGAACGAATGTCATAGGCTTCTTTTTTTCTCATAAAAGATAAAAGTCGATAAGAAAGGAAGTAAGCGGGATATGTAAAAACAAGGCCCAGGAGAAACCCTCCGAGAAGAAGAGGCACGGCAACCTCCCATCCGAGTTGGAGGATGGATGCAACGGTATATTCCTTAATCCTGATTTCAGCTCCGCTTGGCCCCAGGATCAATCTGCCGATCTGATATTCACTTAGATAAAGAAGGGGAATGGTCACCGGGTTGGAAATCAGCGATGATCCGAGAAACGCTGAAGTCATGTTCTTTTTGAGTAGAAAGCCAAAAAAAACAATCAGGACAGTGTGAAAAGGAATTGTCGGCGTGACTCCGATGAAGACCCCCATCGCCATGCCCCACGCCAGCGATTCCGGGTCACCCTTGAGACTGATGAACTGCTGATAGAATTTTTTGATCCGGTTTTCAAAAATCATTTTCTACCGGAACGATCCCGCCATATCGAGAGGCCATCGCGATACGGCATTTATACTGAGTTCTTCGCTTTTCCCTTTGTTCAGAAGGTTTTCGCCCACCACGGCGATCATCGCGGCATTGTCAGTGCACAGCACGGGAGGAGGAATAAACAGATCGATGTTTTCTTCCCGGCTTCTCTCCATAAAATGTTCCCTGAGACGACTGTTCGAGGCCACTCCGCCACAGACGACAACCTGGGGAACGGAATTCATTTTGGCGGCTTTCAGGGTTTTCTCCACCAGGACATCGACAATGGCTTCCTGATAGGCGGCAACCAGATGAGCAAGATCTTCCCTGGCAGAAGGGCTCCCATGTTTTTTTACATGAACAAGAAGAGACGTCTTAAGTCCGCTGAAACTGAAATCAAGGCTTTCCTTCATCGCCCTTGGGAAATTCAGCAGATTCCGGTCGCCCTCCTTCGCCAGACGATCGATCACCACTCCTCCGGGATAGCCGATATTCAGCAGTTTCGCTGCCTTGTCAAAGGCTTCTCCTGCCGCATCATCTCTTGTCTGACCCAGAAGAGTAAATAACCCGAACCCCCGGACGAAGTATATGTTGGTATGCCCCCCGGACACTACAAGCGCAATGAAGGGAAACTCGGGCACCTTCTCACTGAGGAAGATGGCCGCTATGTGCCCTTCCAGGTGATGAATTCCCACGAGGGGAAGCTTCCGGGAAAAAGCCAGGGCTTTCGCAACGGAAAGTCCAACCAGCAGAGAACCGACAAGCCCCGGTCCTCTGGTTACTGCGATCCCTTCGATATCCGATAACTCCATCCCGGCATCATGAAGCGCCTGCAGAATAACCGGAATGACCGCTTCAATATGCTTGCGCGACGCGATTTCGGGCACCACGCCGCCATATTTGCTGTGTTCGCCAATCTGCGAGGCGATCACATTGGACAACAGAACACGGCCGTCCCGAACGACCGCCGCCGCCGTTTCGTCACATGACGACTCAATCCCTAAAACAATCATTTTCCGAATATTTCCTTTTACAAAAGCTGGAGAGGGTTATATAGAAAATACACAGGTTTGTAAACAAACTTTTCGCTGACTCTATTTGCCGAAAGAGAAACTTTCCTATGGAAATTAAAACGGATTTCCTGGTTCTGGGCAGCGGCATCGCTGGTCTCAGTTTCGCCATCAGGGCGGCTGAGCTGGGAACGGTTGCCATTGTTACAAAAAAAGAAAAATCAGAGTCAAATACCAATTACGCCCAGGGAGGAATTGCCGCGGTTTACGATTCGCAGGATCGATTTGAATATCATATCCGCGATACGTTAATTTGTGGAGCGGGTCTCTGCAAGAAGGATGTGGTCGAATTTGTCGTTCGGGAAGGGCCACAGCGTGTCCAGGAGCTCGTAGACTGGGGAGTCGACTTCACTCGAGCTGCGCCTGGCTCTTCCACCCTTTATGATCTGGGTCGTGAGGGAGGCCATTCCATGCGTCGCGTTCTGCATGCCAAGGATCTCACGGGAAGCGAAATCGAGCGCGCATTGAATGAAAAAGCCAGCTCCAATTCGAATATCCAAGTTTATGAGAATCATCTGGCCGTCGATCTTATAACAATGTCTTCCCTTATGGAAATGGGAAAGGAAGAGAGTTCTCCTGATCGCTGCCTCGGTGCGTATGTGCTCGATATCAATAACAGTCAGGTTCACACCTTTGTCGCTGAGTATGTTGTTCTGGCCACGGGTGGAGCGGGCAAGGTTTACCTGATTACAACCAACCCGGATATTGCGACTGCGGACGGCATCGCCATGGCCTACAGGGCCGGAGCGAGGATTGCAAACATGGAATTCATCCAGTTTCACCCCACCTGCCTTTATCACCCCGATGCCAAGTCGTTTCTGATCAGCGAAGCGGTTAGAGGCGAAGGGGGTATCCTGAAGCTGAAAAGCGGTGATACCTTCATGGAAAAGTATCATTCCATGCAAAGCCTGGCACCCCGGGACGTGGTTGCCAAAGCCATTGACAACGAATTGAAAAAATCCGGCGATGACTTTGTTCTGCTCGATATTTCCCATAAGGACACAGAATTTATCCTCAACCGCTTCCCGAACATTTATCACAAATGCCTGGAATTCGGTATTGACATGACTCGGGAAGCCATTCCCGTCGTCCCCGCGGCACATTATCTCTGCGGAGGCGTAGAGGTGAACCATCATGGAGAGACAAGCATCGACCGGCTTTTCGCTCTTGGCGAGGTTTCCTGCACGGGACTTCACGGAGCCAACCGGCTGGCCAGCAATTCTCTTCTTGAAGCGGTGGTTTACGCCCATCGGGCCTTCATGAGGGCCTCCGAATTACCGCGCCGGTACAGGGAAGCGCCTGTTTCCATTCCGTCCTGGGGTCAGCGGCGGGCCATTGAAAGCGACGAATCCGTCGTTGTTTCCCATAACTGGGATGAGGTTCGTCGGTGCATGTGGAATTATGTCGGGATTGTTCGCTCCAACAAACGCCTGGACAGGGCCGCACGCCGCATCGACCTGATCAATCGGGAAATTGACGAATACTATCAGAAATTTCTAATCACTAAGGATCTTATTGAACTGCGCAACATCGCGACGGCGGCCATGCTGATCGTTCAGTGCGCCAAAATGAGAAAAGAAAGCAGAGGGCTGCATTACAACATCGACTACCCCGAAAGGGACGACAAAAACTGGCAGACGGACACCTGCATCTCCAAGCGAATGATCTGCCGGCAGGGGGAATGAAGCAAGGGGAACGCCCCTTCCTTTTGCTTAATTCCAGGCCAGTTCCACTTTTCCCAGTACGCCTGTGATCATCAGCTTCAAAGGTTTCTCCGGCGAAGCGCCTCCAGCCTCGCCGACGTGCTGCGAGACAGGAAATCTGATTGTGTAAGCCACGCCGTAGTAAGGATTTACGTAAGGGAAGAAGGACTCGATAACCGGCGTGTTCTTCCGGATTCTCCTCACATCGACCGGTTCAATTCTGTTTCCCCGCTCATCCAGAAGATATACTTTCCAGATGGAATCCCGCTTGTCAAAGTCATTGGAATCCTTTTCAGGCGTGCAGGCATAAAGAATAAACTCCCGATTTCCCGGATCCGGTTCAGTCAGCGAGGGATATCTCTGCCCTTCGCCGGAGGAAAGATAAATGCGTTCATATTCCTTTATGTAAGCCCTGGCGAATTCCTGACTTCGATACGTCGCCGTTACATGAATCCGCGTTTCGAACTGGGAGTAGACTGTCTCGCTCCGTGTCCACAAATTCAACACCCTGGCATACTCCTTCGAAAGGCCCTGTTCTCTGGCGATGTCGACGTATCCTTTTATGGAACCGCAACCCACAACAGCGGCAACCAGCAGGACCAGAAAGACAATCCGGCACTGGGACATCCTATTGTTCTCCAAAAACCCTCTTGAAGATGACATCCACATTTTTCAGGAAATTTTCAATCCGGAAGACATCGCACAGTTCCTCTTCAGTAAGGCAGCCCCTCACCTCGTTGTCCTGCATCAGCAATCCCTGAAAGGAAGTCCCCTCCTGCCAGGCCGTCATGGCATTCTTCTGGACGACGGCATAACCCTGTTCGCGGGTCATTCCCTTGTCAATCAGACGCAGCAGGACCATTTGAGAGAAGATGACGCCGTGGGTCATGTTCAGGTTGGAAAGCATCCGTTCCGGGTAGACGACAAGTTTTTCCATCAGGCCGGTAAAGCGGCCCAGCATGAAATCCATAAGGATCGTGGCATCGGGTCCGATCACTCTTTCCACGGAGGAATGGCTGATATCCCGCTCATGCCACAGCGGGACATCCTCAAGAGCCGCCAGGGCGTAGGACCGCATCAGGCGGGCCAGCCCGGAAAGATTTTCGGAAAGAACCGGGTTCCGTTTATGAGGCATCGCTGACGATCCTTTCTGCCCCGGAGAAAAATACTCTTCTGCCTCCCTCACCTCGGTTCTCTGGAGCAGGCGGATCTCCTGGGAGAATTTGTCGATCGAAGAAGCCAGTATCGCCAGCACGGAAAAGAATTCCGCATGGCGGTCCCGCTGGACGATCTGAGATGAGATGGGGGCGGGCGTCAATCCGAGATGGCGGCAGACATAAGCCTCTACCGCCGGATCAATAAAAGAGAACGTTCCTACTGCGCCGGATATCTTCCCGACACTGACGGCGTCTCTGGCTCTGACGAGACGCTCATGACCGCGGATCATCTCCTGATACCAGAGAGCCATTTTCAGGCCGAAGGTGACAGGTTCCGCATGGATGCCGTGGGAACGGCCCATCATGACGGTGTCCTTGAACTGAAAAGCCTTCTCCTTCAGGACAATCAGGAGCCGATCCAGGTCTTCGATGAGGATGTCCGCGGCCTGCTTGAGCAATACCGCAAAGGAAGTATCCAGAACATCGGACGAGGTCATTCCCATGTGGATGTACCGTCCGTCCTCCCCGACCTTTTCAGTAACGGACGTTAAAAAGGCGATGACATCATGTTTGGTCGTCCTTTCAATCTCATCGATCCTTTCAACATCAAACCCGGCTCTATTCTTGATTTGTTCAAGTGAAGCCGGAGGGATCAAGCCCAGTTGAGACATTGCCTCGCAGGCAAGGATTTCAATATCCAGCCATGTCCGGTACCTGTTTTCCGGAGTCCAGATGGCAGTCATTCGATCTCTTGAATATCTTGGAATCAAACTCGTTCTCCTTCTCTACATTCAATTTTTCCATGAAAACCGGATTTCCCTCATAAACCAAAAACCCGTAAAAAGGAATTAAAAACTACCCATCCTTCAAGAAATATATTATAGAGGCGATCTTCAGATTCAAAGGACAAAAGGGGCTGCTTAAGGGTAATTTTTTGTTTATATTCAGCAATACATCAGCAGCGTCATACATGGCACGCGTTGTGACACTTTTCAATGAGGCCGGACTGTCCCCTGCCGGATCTTCATCCTCGTCCCCAAAACATGTACGAAGAGGAACAGACGGCTTACGATTATCCGGGATTAGTCTTGTTTAAAATGAACAGCGCGATTCAGAGTTTTCACAGGCAAGACATAACCAACACAGTGTCTTAATTTATTATTTGATGCAAAAAAGAGTGAATTCGTTTATCCGGCATCTCCTGGGATGGATTTTTATCGCACTGGGGGTCATCGGCTGCTTCCTTCCGATTCTCCAGGGCGTCCTTTTTCTTTTCGTCGGAACGATCATCCTGGCTCCTGAGGTTCCTTTTTTCGGCAGACAGTTGCACAGGTTCCGCCATCGCTACCCCCATATCTTTCAAAAAGCCCGGGTGATGATCCGCCGTTCCAGGAAATGGATGTGCAAACGCTTCGGATAACCTATGAATCCTGTTGCATTCATTGGGTTAAGATGTTAGGAGCATACAGAATTAAAATCCGATGACCAACATGTGGAGGATAGTTCCATGAAAAAATTTTTACAACTTCTGCTTCTGATTTTTCTGGCCGGCCTGGCCTGTACGCTGAACGCGAAGGAAAAATCAACGGTGGCCGTACTGCCTTTTACCGTGCACAGTGCGGATAACATCGACTATGTAAAACAGGGAATTTCAGACATGCTGACGTCCCGCATTGCGGTAGAGGGTAAAATCTCCGTCGCCAGCAAGGACCTGGTTCAGGAAGCCATCAAGGGCAGAACCACCCGGGATCTGACTCCTGAAGAGATGAACGCCCTGGGGAAGAAATTGAACGTCGATTACATCGTCTCGGGCAGCATCACGAAGATCGGCAACAGCTTGAGTATCGACGGAAAATTGATGGATCTGGCGGCCGCCAGATCGACTGTCGGGATTTTCGCACAGACGCAGGGCCTCGATGAGGTCATTCCCAAAATCAACGACTTCTCCCAAAGGATTGTCCAGCATATCACAGGATCGACGCCCTCGGATTTTTCGTCGCCTGCAATGGAACTCCCCGCCCCGTCTTCGGCTGCCGCAGTTGCTGACAAGCCGCCGCAGCGCAGTCGCGAGTCGGAGATCATCAGTGGCATGAGAACCAGCAGAAAAGGAACCTTCACATCCATCATCAACCCGGATTTCATCGACGCCGCACGGCCTCTGGATCGGAAGGGATTCTGGATGAGTCAGAAATTCCCGACTGAATTTCGAGGGATGGCCATTGGTGATGTCAATGGAGACAAATTGCAGGAAGTTGTGGTCATTGATCGGAGCAACCTTTACGTCTATCAGCGTAAAGGGGATGACTTCAAGCTGCTCCAGAAAATTCCCGGGAAAACTCATGACAATTACCTCGCAGTGGATGTGGCGGATATCAACCAGAACGGAATCATGGAAATTTTTGTGACCAATATGAATCGAAACACCCTCGCCAGCTTCGTCACCGAATGGCAGGATGGTAAATATATCCAGACAGCGAAAGATCTGCGTTTGTTTCTGCGGGTCATCGAACCTTCCATCGCCGCCCCGCAACTGCTTGGACAAGGCTTCGGACTGGACAACCCCTTCAATACACCCATTCATGAAGTGATCTGGGACGGGAAGCACTACCGTGCCGCAACCCGGATGAAGATCCCTGAAGGTCTGTCGGTTTACGGATTGACTCTTGATGACCTCGGCATGGGTGGCAGTGAAAAAGTAATTTCCCTTGATGATTATGACTACATCCGCATCTATCAGCAAACAGAGAAGCCTTTGTCAAGATTGAACGTTTTCGGCGGAAGTGATGAACTGATATGGAAAAGCGATGAGGTTTTCGGCGGAAGCAATACGTACGTTGAACATGCAGGCAGCACGGTTCCCGGAGATGAAGTGAGACGAACCTACATCAATTTAAGAATTCTCACCTATGACATTAACAAGGATGGGAAAAAAGAGCTGATCCTCGTTAAGAACCTTTCCGCTGTCGGCCGGGTTTTGAAAAATGTCAAACTGTTTACCTCCAGCGAGGTCTATAACCTGGAATGGGATGGTCTGGGCCTTCTGGAAAACTGGAAGACACGGAAAATCAATGGTTATGTAGCCGACTATCAGTTCAAGGACATCGACAACGACGGGCAGAATGAAATCGTTCTCGCCCTCGTTCTGTCCACGGGAGCCACGCTTCAGAATCGCAGCGCTTTTGTCGCCTATAAACTTTCGCCCCAGCAATAAGGGGGTTGACAACCCGAATCAGGTAGTATATGAAGTTTTGCCATAACTGGCGACTATGAAAGTTAACCTGTAAATAAAGATCCTTGGAATTTCATGTTTACTTATTTTCATGGTGATATGTAATTCCCTCAATAGCCCATGGCGGTGTAGCTCAGGTGGTCAGAGCATGCGGCTCATATCCGCAGTGTCCGGGGTCCGAATCCCTGCACCGCCACCAGAAAATAAAAAACCCGGTCCTGAACCGGGTTTTTTATTTTCATCCTGAAAGGTATTGAAACAGCATCCGTATCATGGAATTGATCATGAATACCGCAGCAGAGAAATTCGATCAGGCCCTCCTGAAAGATCGGGGGTCATTTCAATCTCTCATTACAGATAAGCTCGGAGCGACTCCGCTTGATTTTGCCGACCGATTTCAAGCGATCAGGAATACATGGAAGGAGCATAAAAAGCATCTGGCTGCCGGTGTCTTTCTCCTGCTTCAATATGGACGGCATACCTCAGCAGGAAGTCGGGATGAACCAGTTTTCCTGTTGATTAAACGGTCCCTCGAGGTGGCCCAGTCCGGAGATATAAGTTGCCCGGGCGGCATGCTGAATCCTTTTCTCGATTCGTTGCTCAGTCGCATCATCATGAACCGATTCGCTCCTTTTCATGATGGAAACGCGTTAAATTACGCCAGAGGAAGGGATGTTCCGACATTTCGCACCATACGCCTTTTTCTCGCCAACGCGGCGAGGGAATCATGGGAAGAAATCGGCCTGAATCCTTTCAATGTTTCCTTCCTGGGAGCGCTTCCTACATATTCCCTGCATCTTTTCAAAAGAACCATTTTCCCCGTTGTCGGATTGATCAAAGATCCATGGCACTATAAACCAAATTCCGAAGTGGAAAAAATCGTCGAGATACCCGTCCATGCCTTCTTCGATTCGGAAAACTATTGTCGCTGCTGCATCAATTCTGACAATTCAAGGCTGAATCAAAAGAGATTGCAAACCTGTTTCCCCTGCATGACTATTAAACAAGAAGACAATACGGAAGAAATCCTCTGGGGAGCCACCTTCAACATCATTACCAATTTTCTGAGCATCGTCTTCGAAAACCCTCTTCCCATGGTGAGCGATAAAACAAGGATAGTCAGCAAGATATGTCCTGACAACTATTTCAGAGGAAATTCAAGATGAAATCGAAACATGACGCTTTGCTGCTCGGAAGGAAGACGGGCATTCTTGCCTTCTGTCGGCAAATGCGCGGATCTTCCCTCCCGGACTGTTTCCTGAAATGATCAGAAAATTCAAAGCCTTTGTATTCGATTTTGATGGAACCCTTGCCGAACTGAATCTCGATTTCACCTTCATGAAAGAAAGTCTGATCGTCCTTTCGCGACAATACGGAATTGATGGGGAGGATCTGAATGATCTGCTGATTCTGGAACTGATCGAAACGGTTCGCAATCGAATCTTCAGAGATGATCCTACAAAAGCATCGGACTTTTATAACACGGCACACTTTCGGATCAGGGCAATAGAGATGGAAGCCGCCCGCAGAGGCGCCTTGCTGAGCGGCACCCTCCTGCTTCTGACCACACTAAAAAAACGGGGAAACGCGATCGGTATAATAACAAGGAACTGCCGTGCGGCCCTGATGAATGTTTTTCCGCAAATCGAGGACTATTGCGACGTTCTTCTCAGCAGAGACCAGACAATCCATGTCAAACCCCACCCTGATCACCTCATCAGAACACTCAGCATTCTGGGTGCTTCTCCTGAACAGACGGTCATGGTCGGGGATCACCCTCTGGACATCCAACTCGGTCGAGAGGTGGGAACCTATACCATCGGCGTCCTGACCGGACATACCAGGGCCGAGGCACTGTTCGCCTCCGGCGCCGATCTGGTACTCAACCGTGCTGTTGAAATTCTCGACCTCCCGATGTGATCCCCCCCTTGAGAATTCCATATCTGCAACTTCTTTTCTTGACAGTCCGAATGAGTTCATATTTAATAATTATAAAGGGATAAGCGCTAACAGCCATAATTATTCAAATCCAGGATCATCCCTTGCACTCTTGATTCATGCAAGAGGGATTTGAGATGACTGCTAAAAACAAAAGCCGTTTCCTCGAAAATTGGAAGGCAAGCTTTCCGGAAAAATTCACTGATGAGACGGAAATATTCAGCCATATCCGCCGCGGTGATCGCATTTTTGTATCTTCCGGCTGTGGAGAACCACAGCATCTGGTCAACTCATTGGTCAAATACGTGGAATCCAACCCGAAGGCTTTCTTTGACACTGAAATCATTCATATCTATTCCTTTGGAATCTCTCCCTATACCGATCCGAAATTCAAGGAAAATTTTCGGCACAATTCTTTTTTTATCGGGGATAACACCCGGGCATCCGTGAATGAAGGATATTCCGATTACACGCCCATCTCCATGTCCAGCGTACCTGCTCTGCTGCGCAGCGGCTTTGTCAAAATCGATGTTGCGCTGATCCAGACCTCGCCCCCGGATGCACACGGTTGTCTGAGCCTTGGCGTGAGTATCGACATGGTCAAGGCGGCTACGGAAAATGCCTCCCTGATTATTGCCCAGGTCAACTCAAATATGCCGCGCACCCATGGAGACGGTTTCATCCATATCAAGGACGTCAACTATATCATCCCTCATGACGAGCCCCTGCTGGAAATCCAGGGCACTCTGTCAAGTGAGACAGCACGCAGGATAGGCCAATATGTTTCCCGTCTTGTTCAGGATGGCGATACGATCCAGGTAGGATTCGGCATTCTTCCCAATGAAACCATGACCCATCTCAGCAACAAGAAACATCTTGGTGTTCATACGGAACTCCTCAGTGACGGTCTTATTAACCTGATGAAAATCGGCGTGATCGACAATTCCCGGAAAAAGCTCAATAGGGGAAAGACGATTGCCTCCTTCTGCATGGGGAAAAAGGAAGCCTATAAATACATTCATGACAACCCTTTCATTACCTTTCGCACCATCGATTACACGAACGATCCTCTGGTCATCGCTCAGGAAGATAATATGGTGGCAATCAACAGCGCTCTGGAAATCGACCTGACGGGGCAGGCCACGTCGGAATCCATCGGCGGCACGTTTTACAGCGGCATTGGCGGCCATCAGGATTTTATGCGCGGCGCGGTCATGGCTCGAAATGGAAGGAGCATCCTGACTCTGCAGTCAACCGCCAGGGGAGGCGAGGTTTCCCGCATCGTTCCCAGTTTGTCCGAATCTGCGGGAGTTACGCTGAATCGGAGCGATGTGCGTTACGTCGTTACGGAATACGGCATCGCTTATCTTCACGGCAAGACGATTCGGGAAAGGGCGATGGAACTCATCGCAATCGCCCATCCCAAATTCCGTCCCTGGCTGCTGGAGGAAGCGAAAAAGCGGGGGCTCGTTTACCGTGATCAGGTTTTTCACGGCGAAAAAGGGGAATATCCGGAACATCTGGAAACACACAGGACGACATCGGCGGGATTGAATATATTTTTACGGCCCATTAAAATTACGGATGAAACTCTTTTCAGAGATTTTATTCATGGGTTGTCCGATACCAGTCTTTATCTTCGTTTCTTTTCAAGGCGTTTCGACATGCCTCACGAGCGGATACAGGAAATGATCGCCATTGATTATACAAAGCAAATGGTCATCTGCGCCACCGTTCCCATTATGAAGAAAGAAATGATCATCGGCATTGCCCGATACACAATCGATGAAAGCTCTCATTGGGCCGATGTCGCCTTTGCCGTCCGTGATCTCTTTCATAGAAAAGGCATCGGAACAGAACTGCTTTCCTATATGACCTATCTGGCCAAAAGGCAGGGGCTTTTGGGATTTACCGCCTCGGTACTGATGGAAAACGAGGCGATGCTGAACACTTTCGCCAGGGAAAAGGGAGAATTCGAGATCACAGGAAACTTGAAGTCCGGATTTTATGACCTGAAACTGGCCTTCAGGAAATGACCGGAAAGAACAAATGGATTGAGCGCGGACTCCAATATCTTTTTGAACCACATTTTATAATGGATGCTGGTGCTTTGAATAACCCCGGGAGATTGGTCGACGTGTTTTTTTCAGAATCCCGGGCGGGAGTTACAGAGTTCGGCTTTCCCGTCGATCCAGAGAAAAAGCCTCCCGAAAGACTTTCGTACCGCCCCGAAATCAAAGACTTCAATTATCCGCTGGATCGGCGATCTTCATGGGGACGATATGCCTGGACAATATTGACAAAGCAGCTCAATTTTTTACGGAAAAACTTGCGAAAACGATCAAGTTGAACTATGGCAGATATGATTCGAAAAAAAACCGATCAATTTTCTACGTCCTGCAGACGGGAAAGCAGGCCACGCCGGCGTTTCAGTGGCGTCCGGCGAGCCCTTTTCACCGAAGAGGGCTCAACATGGGAATTTCGGTCATCATCTTTTCTTTTAATCAAAGATAATCGATCATTCAGAAATCTATTGTTCAGAAAATGATCAAAGGAGCAGAAAAATGAACCCAGAAGTATTTCGGGAATACGATATTCGCGGTGTTGTAGACAAGGATTTGAATGCTGATTTCGTCTATCGCCTGGGACAGGCAACCGGCACGTACGCCTTGCGTCACGGTGCCTCTATATTGACCGCGGGCAGGGATTGCCGCCTCAGTTCAGAAGGTTATCATCTTGCCCTGATAGAGGGGCTTCTCGATTCGGGAATCGATGTCATTGATATCGGAATGTGCGCAACCCCCATGCTTTACTTCTCCATCCGCACGCTTGAGGCCGGCGGCGGAATTATGGTAACCGGAAGCCATAATCCGCCGGAATTCAACGGGTTTAAAGTATGCGTGGGTCAGGATACCATTTATGGAGATGAAATTCAGGTTTTAAGAACAATCATGGAATCAGGGATGTATGAAAAAGGACAGGGCCGCTTCCGGAAACAGTCCGTATCGATGGATTATGAGGATTTCCTGTGCAATCAATTTACACTTCGAAAAGGGATGAAAGTCGTCCTCGATGGGGGAAACGGTGTCGGCGGTTATTTCGCTCTGCCCATCTTAAAACGATTGGGTTGCCAGGTAAAAGACTTATACTGTGAGCCGGACGGCCATTTCCCCAACCACTTCCCGGACCCGACAATCCCCGAGAATCTATCCGCCTTATTGACCGAGGTGAAGGCGTTGAGTGCGGATGTGGGTCTTGCCTACGACGGCGATGCGGATCGGCTGGGCATTGTTGCGGACGATGGGCGAATCCTGTGGGGCGATGAACTTCTTCTGCTGTTCGCCCGCGCCATTCTGGAAAAAAATCCCGGAGCGGCCATTATCGGTGAAGTCAAGTGTTCACAGAAATTATACGATGACATTCAGGCCCGCGGCGGCAGAGCCATTATGTGGAAAGCCGGTCACTCCCTGATCAAAGGCAAGATGAAGGAAGAGAAAGCCCTCCTTGCAGGGGAAATGAGTGGACATCTGTTTTTCGCCGATCGATATTTCGGATATGATGACGCCATTTACGCCTCTCTGCGGCTCCTGGAAATTCTTTCCGAAACAGGAAAATCCGTCAGCGCACTGATGGCTGACGTGCCGACAACCTTTACTACGCCGGAAATCCGGATTGACTGTCCGGACGATGTCAAGTTCCGTATCGTCGAGGAGGTCAAAGAACATTTTCGAGCCATCGGCCCGATCATCGATATCGATGGAGTCCGTATCCCCTTCAATGACGGATGGGGATTGATCCGCTGTTCAAATACACAGCCGGTCCTGGTTCTCCGGTTTGAAGCCGCCACGAAGTCCCGATTGGATGACATCCGTTCCAGCATTGAAGAGATTGTTTTTCATAAATTGCGTTCCTGCTGAGATCCGGCGTTTTCCCGCCGGTCTCAAGCCGGCGGGAAATACTGCAACAAATTGTTTGCTAAATTCTCTCTTTCCTGTTATCAGCCGATACAAATTTTTCCGAAAACGGCTGACATCCCGTCCCATCGGCAGTCCTGGAGACATCAGATCTATAGTAAGTGAAATCGATTTTCCCGTTGACGTATCTCCCCAGAAAAATGCCTCATTCTTCTTTATCGAGCCGGCACACTTTATCTGCCCGGCCGGCTGCGGAAAAATTACAGCCCATGCAAAATATGAAAAGGATTTCAGGAATTAAAGCATCATGAAAATAAGAAACGTAGCTATCATCGCCCATGTCGACCACGGCAAGACAACGCTGGTTGACAAACTGCTGATCCAGAGCAAGATCTTCCGTGAAAACCAGGAAGTGCGGGACTGCTTTCTTGATTCCAACGATCTGGAACGCGAACGGGGAATCACCATTCTGTCCAAAAACATCTCCATCAACTATAAGGGTCACAAAATCAACATCATCGACACCCCCGGACATTCCGATTTCGGTGGGGAAGTGGAACGCGTCCTTAAGATGGCTGACGGCGCCATTCTTCTTGTGGACTCCTTTGAAGGGGCGATGCCGCAAACGCGCTTTGTCCTCCAGAAGGCCCTGTCCTTCAATCTGACCCCCATTCTGGTCATCAACAAGATGGACAAGCCGAACCGCAGGCCCGCCGAGGTGCTTGACGAAGTCTATGACCTTTTCATCGACCTGGGCGCAGATGACGAGCAGATGGAATTTCCCGTACTCTATGCATCAAGCCGTTTCGGCTGGTCTTCCCTCCTTCCGGACGTGGAAGGAAAGGATCTGACCTCACTGCTGGATGCCGTAATCGACTCCATTCCCGCTCCCAAAGAGGTGGAAGGGCCTCTACAAATGCAGGTCACCACGGTGGATTACTCAGATTATGTGGGACGTATCGCCATCGGGCGCGTCTTCCGGGGAATGATCAGAGCCGGCATGCCGATCGCCGTTCTGAAACGTGACGGGTTTACCCAGAAATCGGCGATCAAGGATGTTTTTCTTTTTGAGGGACTGCAGCGCAGCAAGGCGGAGGAAGTTCCCTGCGGGGATATCTGCGCCATTATTGGTCCGGAGGAAATCGATATCGGGGACACCATTGCCGACATCGAGAATCCGGAAGCCCTGCCTATCATCCCCGTGGATGAACCGACCATGAGCATGACGTTCATGCATAACGATTCGCCCTTTTTCGGCAAGGAAGGCCGTTATGTCACAGGCCGTCATCTGCGGGATCGCCTTTTCCGCGAGCTGAAAAGCGATGTGGCGCTCCAGGTTGAAGCAGCCTCAGGTACCGACGCGTTGAAGGTTTACGGGCGAGGCATTCTGCACCTGTCGATCCTGATTGAGACGATGCGTCGGGAAGGCTACGAATTTCAGGTTGGACAGCCTCATGTGATCTACAAGGAAATCAACAACCGGAAGGCGGAGCCCATCGAGCTGCTTATTGTCGATGCGCCCGCGGATCTCTCGGGCAGGGTCATCGAAGTGGTCGGCAGGAAGCGCGGCGAACTGAAAAAAATTGATTCAATCGGCGGCCGCTCGCGACTGGAGTTCCACATCCCGTCCCGCGGCATGATCGGTTTGCGCAACCGCCTCCTCAACGCCACGGCTGGAGAAGCCGTCATTAATCATCAGTTTTACCAATACGAACCCTTCAAAGGCTCCATCCCTCACCGGCAGAACGGAGTACTGATTTCCATGCAGGCGGGACCAGCCACGGCCTATGCCCTCGATGCACTTCAGGCCCGGGGACGTTTCTTCATCTCGCCGGGGGAAGTGGTCTATGAGGGACAGATCATCGGCGAGCACAACAAAGAGGAAGATATGGTCGTTAACGTTCAGAGGGCAAAGAAACTGACGAACATGCGCGCCTCCGGAAGTGACGAAGCCGTCAAGCTGTCGCCGCCCGTTGTCTTTTCTCTTGAGGAAGCATTGGAGTACATCACTGAAGGCGAAATCGTGGAGATCACTCCCAAATCCATCCGGTTGCGCAAAAAAATCCTCGGCGAATGGGAACGGCGCAAGGCCGAACGCCTGGAAAGCGTGAGTTAACGGTCCCGGTTTTCCACTTGAAAAACCCAGGGGAAGAAATTATAGAAATGCCTGTTTGATCACCTGAATCCTGTCTTTGAGGAAAATTATGATTTCAATGAAGCCTAAGCAAAACCTGACACTTTATATGATCGTACCCATCGCCATTGTCGTCGTTGCCCTGGTCGCCTGGCTTTTCCTGGGTCAGCGCCTTGAATTCGGCAAGCCTTCCTTTACTTCCAACGGCGAAATTCGGATTCTCGGATCGCAGACCTCCTTGAATCTGACCTTTGCCGACGCGAAAAGCGGTCTTGCGAAAACGGAGATTTCTCTTGTTCAGGACGGGAAAACCATTCCCCTGTCAACCATGGCTTATCCGCCGGGTAAATACAGAAACCACAGCGTCAGCATGGTGGTCGATGCCGCGAAGCTCGGGCTGCGCGAGGGCCCGGCCGTCCTCCATATCACCGCGAAGGATAACGCCTTGTTCAGCAATTCGATAGCCGTCAACCGGCCGGTCACGATCGACTTCGGACCGCCGCAGATTTTTTCCCCAAATATGCAGAATCACATCAATCCTGGCGGGACCTGTGTTGTCGTTTACCGCGTCTCAGAACCCGTCATCATGACCGGGATCACAGTAGATCAGCTTTTTTTCAAGGCCTATCCAATTACCCTCTCCGGGAAACCCGGCTTCGTCAGTTACTTTGCAATGCCGATGGATGCCGGGAGCAGACCGGTCAACATCCGGATCGTCGCCAGGGATCAGGGAGGCAACGAAGCGTCTATGCCCCTTCCCTATCTGCTTATGAAGGAAACCTTCCGCAGCGACACCATGGCAACAAGTGAATCGTTCCTGCAGCAGAAGATGCCGGAATTTCAGGCAGCCAATCCCCAGCTGCGAGGCAAGACCCTCCTGGAAACCTTCATGTATGTCAACACCCGAATGAGAGAGGAAAACAACAAAACAATCCAGAATGTCTGCCGGAATACAACACCCCGCCAACTCTGGAACGGCACCTTTCTCAGAATGAAAAACGCCTCGCCCATGGCGCTGTTCGGTGACAGGAGAACTTATCTTTACGATGGGAAACCGGTTGGAGAAAGCATTCACATGGGCGTTGACCTGGCATCGACTTCTCAGGCTCCCATCGAGGCCGCCAACAGCGGGATTGTCGCTTACACCGGTCCGTTGGGCATTTATGGAAATGCCGTCATCATTGACCATGGGCTTGGGCTTTTTACGCTGTATTCTCATCTTTCCTCCATCTCGGTAAAAAGCACTCAACCTGTCTCCAGGGGAGGTGTCATCGGAACGAGCGGCTTATCGGGCCTGGCTGGAGGCGATCATCTGCACTTTGGAATGATTGTGGGCGATCAGTTTGTCAATCCCCAAGAGTGGTGGGATCCCCACTGGATTCAGGACAATGTCCTGCGAAAAATGGCGGTGAGTTTTTAGTTTTTTAAAAACCGTCATTCTTTGAAAAGCAGGTTGTCGCGATGAGCCATCAGCTTTTACCAACGTCGCGGTGATTCACGTTTACCGGATAATCCCGGCCGGAAAAGTAGGACCACAATTCATTCGCCATGACAACGGAGCGATGCTTCCCCCCCGTGCATCCCACAGCAATGGTTATTCTTGGTTTTCCTTCCTTTTCATAAAGAGGAATCAAAAATTCCATCAGGTCGAACAGCTTCTGAAGAAAGATGGAACTCGCTTCAGCACTCAGAACATACCGCCGAACATCCTGATGGTGACCATTGAAGGATTTTAAGCTTTCCACCCAATAGGGATTGGGAAGAAAACGAACATCCAGAACCAAATCGGCATCGGCCGGGAGGCCGTAACGATAGCCGAAAGAGATCAGATGAATAAACAACCGTCTGGCCGTGGAGGAAGGCAGAAAATGACGCTGGACGATATCCTTTAACTGATGGACATTGCAGGAAGTCGTATCAATCACCTTATCGGCCATTTCCTCCAGGGCGCGAAGCTGCTCGCGCTCCAGACGAATCCCTTCCATGATCGAAACACTCGACAAAGGGTGAACCCTTCTCGTTTCGCTGAAGCGATGCAGCAGAGCGTCGTCGGTGGCATAGAGAAAAACGATCTCGATCTTATAACCCCGGGCTTTGATCTGTTCGAAGATGCCCTTATAAGTTTCGATAAATGATTTTTCCCTCAAGTCCATCACCATGGCCACTTGAGAGATATCCTTTGATTTGTCGGACTGGATTTCCAGAAACTGCGGCAGCAGGACAACGGGCATATTGTCCACGCAATAAAAACCGATATCCTCCAGTGCTCTTAACGCCGTGCTTTTCCCTGAACCGGAAAGACCGGTAATAATGACTACGCGAAGGTTATTCATCTTCATCTCCTTAACCGCTGCAAGGTTCGAATACAGGATTCCATTTCCGCCACCGGGCATGAAGCATCCCTTGAAGCCCTTATCGAGACACAGGGCAGATCAACTCCCATGATATTCTTCAGAACCTTGGAAGGCTTGCCCGACTCTCTATTCTTATCCGCGTTCACTTCTTCAACCAGTTCCATTATGCAGTCGATTCGGCTCTCGCTCATTATGGAGGACTGCGCTATGACGTCTTCCGCACGCACAATGCCCCATCCCTTGACTTCCAGCAAAGAGGTTTCGAAACCATGACTTCGCCCGTAAAGTAGTCCATCCTTCCTTTTCTCCACTGCAACCACATCATCCGCCACCCAGCGATGTCCCCGCCTGACGAGTTCAAGTGCGCACGATGTCTTCCCCGATCCGCTTTCCCCGGTTATCACGACACCCATTCCTTCGATATTGACCAGTCCTCCGGAGAGGGTTGTCCGTAGTTCAGTTTTCTCTCGAATCAACCCGATCAAACGGCTCTCAAGGAGATGTTCGTCATAAATCGACGCAAACAGGAATATTTGCGAATTACCCAGACTGTATATCAGAAATTCAGGAATGTGCTCTGTGTCGGTAAGGGCAAGGCAGGAGTTTACCGGAGGATGGATTCCTGAGAAGTAACGGCTTAACTGGAGAGAAACGGGCAGCTCTCCTTCAAAAAAAAGGGGGGATCGCAATGAAATGATGCAGATTGTATTCAGAAGGGTGAGGAAAGGCAGGTCTGCCGGATTATTCAACCCTGTTGAGCAGAACCTGCTTAATGGCTTACCCGTGCCGATGCCGCCAGCATATTGTCTGATTCCCAAACGGGCAACCCCGTTTTCCAGGAGTTCCTGAAAGGTGAGAGCCTTTTCCAGTGTCACCAAGACCATAAAAACCGCGCCTTTTCCAGTCCCGGGTCAAAACAATGCTATCAAGGCGACAAGGCAGGGGAGGCTCAGTCAATACTGTAGTGCACTGATAAACCGATAACGGAACTGCCGGAAAATGCGCGTTGATATGGAACCGGAATTATGTTTGATCATCCTTGTCGGCAATAATCTGATATAATTCATCCTTGGATTTGGTTTCCATAAGACTTTTTCGAAAATGATGATCCTTCAACATTCGTGATATTTTGGCCAGCGCCTTAAGATGCTGACCGGTGGAGTGTTCCGGAGCCATCAGAAGAAAAAACAAATTTACCGGTTTTCCATCCATCGCGTCAAAATCGATCCCCCGGCTGCTTCGTCCGAACGCGACGATCAGGTCGTCAAGACCATTCAATTTCCCGTGAGGAATAGCAATATGATCACCGATTCCGGTGCTTCCAAGTTTTTCACGTTCCAGAAGGACTTTAATCATGGCATCCAGGTTAAACTTTACATTTCCTTTCTGAAAACTCCGCGACAACTCTTCAAGCACTTCCTGCTTGCCTGTTGAGACCAGCTCTTCGATGATAAAGTCTTTTTTAAGCAAATCAGTGATTTTCATGCCGGATCCTCAAGCACAGGATATCAACCGTTGGTTTCGATCAGGAGATAACCGCCATCATCCCTTCTGTAAATGACATTGACGTTTTCGGATATCGCATTCCGATAGACCACAAAACGATTTTTGGTCGAATCCATTTCCAGGACGGCATCATCCAGAGACATGGGCTTTAAAATGATTTTTCTTGTCTCTACAATCTTCGCCCCTGCAACATCCTCCAGTTCGCCGGGAAAGGCTTCAGCCTCAATCGTCTCTTCCTCTTTCATTGTGTTGTTCTTGTAGCCCCGGATTTTCTCCTTATGTTTTTTAAGTTGTCTTTCTATCTTCTCAACGGCATTGTCGATGGCCAGGTGCATGTCCTTCGACTCTTCCTTGCCGATAAGATTCAAACCATTGGTCATTACACTTATTTCTGCAACATTTCTGAACTTTTCAACCGTCAGAACGACGTGAACATCCGCAGGGGCGTCAATATATTTATTTAACCTTTTCACCCTGTCCTCGACATATTGCGTTTGCCAGCCTTCTTCTTCCGTATTCCTGAAGGTCACAGAAATTTTCATCATTTTAGCTCCTCCTTGAATCCATTTAACGTGATACGGCCGTAACATGATGATACGGCCGAACGGCTTAACCCGAAACGGGAACATCAACGAACGTTATGTTTCCAGGTTAAAAATACCTTCTCCTTCTGGATGAAGGCAGAATATTCATCATTTCTCGATATTTGGCAACGGTTCTCCGGGCAATTTTAATACCCTTACTCTCCAGAATACTGACAATTTCCTGATCGCTGTAGGGATGTAGAGGATCTTCCGCGCCGATGACCCTGCGGATTTCCTCTTTGACACTTTTTGACGCGATAGCTTCGCCACTTTTCCGTTGAATACTGCTGCTGAAAAAATATTTCAATTCGAAGATCCCGCGGGGGGTGTACATGTATTTATTTGTTACCACTCTGCTGATCGTCGACTCGTGCATTTCCACGTCATAAGCGATATCTCGTAAAACCAGCGGCTTCAGATAATTAATCCCTCTGTCAAAAAACTCCCTCTGGTGCCTGACGATGCTTTCCGCCACTTTGTATATGGTTCTCTGCCTCTGCTGAATGCTTTTAATCAGCCAGGTTGCCGACTGCACTCTTTCTCGAATATATTTTCTGCCGCTTTCCGAATTGGAATCGCCTTTGACGTTGCCCATGATTTCTTTATAGAAATTGCTGATCCTCAGGCGGGGCAAACCGTCATCATTCAGAACAATTTTATAATCATCACCAGACTTGAAGACATAAACGTCAGGAATAATGGCCTGAATTTTCTCTTCATTATAAACACTTCCGGGTCTTGGATCCATGTTGCTGATGATCATAACCGCCTGAAAAACATCATCGACCGGGACCTTGTTTTTCCGGGAAATATGATTGTAATTCTTAATCTCCAGGTCTTTCATGTGATCCTGAATGATAGCCTCAACCAGTTGATTCTGTATCCCTAACATTTTGACCTGGATAAGCAGGCATTCCTGAAGATTCCTTGCCGCAATCCCGGGGGGATCAAATTCCTGAATCTTTTTCAGAACCGTTTCAACGTCTTTCTCCGAAACGTTTTCCAGCCCGGCAATTTCTTCAATAGAGGCGGCAAGATATCCATTCGCGTCCAGATTGCCGATTATCTGTTCACCGACCCTCATTTCCTGGTCCGTCAAGCGGGAAAGCTTCAATTGCCACATCAAATGATCGGTCAATGTCGACTTTTCCGTCAGTACATTATCCCAGTTCGGAGCCTCCCCGTCACTTCGATCATACGTTGTCCCGAACGTTCCATAATCTTCGAGGTAACTGTTCCAGTCGAATTCTTCTTTTCCGTCTCCCTCTCCCGTTATCTCTTCGGTTCGTTCAATCCCCCTGAGCTCTTCCCTTTCAGGAGTTTTGCCTTCCTCGCTGCCATGATTCCGTTCCGTTTCATCATACTCATCCGCAGGTGCATCTTCCAGCAAAGGATTCTCTTCCATTTCCTGGTTAATGACATCGATCATTTCCATTCTTGAGAGCTGGAGCAGCTTGATGGCCTGCTGCAGCTGTGGAGTCATGATCAGTTGCTGACTGAGTTTGAGGTTCTGTTTGAGTTCAAATGCCATATCTTTTAACTTCTGCCAATATGAAATGCACGCTGTCGCCGAAGATCAATTACAGAGTAAAATCCTCGCCGAAATAAATTTTCCTTGCCATTTCACTGGACGCAATATCTTCCGGTTTTCCCTCCACCAGGATTTTCCCGGCATTGACGATGTAGGCCCGATCACAAACGGAAAGCGTCTCCCGGACATTATGATCCGAAATCACCACACCGATTCCTTTCGACCTGAGCTTCAAGATAATCTTCTGAATATCGGCCACAGCCAGAGGATCGATACCGGCAAAGGGCTCGTCGAGAAGGATATATCGCGGGGAAGTGACCAGTGCCCTTGTAATTTCCACTCGTCTCCTTTCCCCTCCGGAAAGCGAGTAGGCTTTGTTCTTCGCAAGATGAGTTAAAACCAGCTCCCCCAGCAATTCCTGCAGTCGTTTCTCTTTTTCTTCAGCCGACAGCTTCAGAGTTTCCAGAATCGCCAGGATGTTATCTTCAACGGTCAGTTTTCTGAAAACGGATGGTTCCTGAGGAAGATAACTCAATCCTTTTCTGGCGCGAATATACATCGGTTCATGGGTAACATCCTCACCGTTGAGAAGAATATTTCCGCCATCAGGCCGGATGAGACCGACAATCATGTAAAAGGTGGTTGTTTTACCCGCTCCATTGGGTCCCAGCAACCCCACAACCTCGCCGGGTTGAATCCGCAGATCGATTTCATCGACGACTCTGCGGCCACTGTATATTTTAACCAGCCCGTTTGCCGATAACTCACTCATCCGTCAGGCCGTTACTTCTTTTTCTCATCTTTTTCAGACGGATAAATGGTCGCCGTCACTCTTTTGCGCTGGGTGCTTTCAACCATTCCTCTGTTTTCGTTGATAAAGACAACGATACGATCACCGCGGATGATGTTCCTGTTTTCACGCATGACAGCGTTTCCGCTCATGACGATCTTCTGACTGCCCTGATAATAAACCGCCTCGTCACCTGTTACAACTCTTTCACCCTGGGTTAGGATAACATTCCCTTTGGCCTCGATTCTCTCAAGATCACCGGTTTTCCCTACCTCTTTTGACGCAACTTTCTGCGTTCCGCTTTCCCCTTTTTTATAATAAAGCAGAATTTTTTCTGATTTGATGGTTTTATCGCCCTGCACAGCAACCGCATTTCCTGAAAAAACGACAAGGCGCTGATCGTTGTATGCATCCAGCCGGTCCGAATCAATCCGAATCGGCTCGCTGCCGGTCACTTGATTTTTTTTCTGCGACTGGGGTTCTCCCGCGACAGGCGCAGCCATAACCGCCCAGACCAGCAGGCTGACGATCAATAATACAAGGCATACAACTCTCGACTTTTTCAATCTTGGAACATCCTTCATCAATTAAGAACTGCCCTGACCCCGGACAAAAGGGTGAGCTGTTCGTCTTTCAGGGAAAGCGACATCCCTTTGGCATCCACCTGAATCCTGCTGTTTTTCATCGTGACCGGCGCCGGCGTGTAACATCGCTTTTCGATCCCGGAATAACTCAGATGATTCGTTTTAAACTCATCGCCGTTGCTGGAAGTCAGATTTATATTACCAGATATTTCCATGTCCTTTGAATCCTGATGCACAAATCCCTCATTCCCGGTCATGACATAGACGCGGCCATTGGGCATGATCAATTTAATACAGGGATTTTTAAAGACAGCCAGATTTTCCTTTTTGCGATACTGGGCACTGTCCGCCTTGATCTCCCACTTGACTCCTTCATCCGTCGCTTCCGTATAATGGACATTCATGACCTGCAGATCCACGGTACTGTCCATGATTTTCAAAAGAGTTTTCTGGGGGCGGTTACCCGAAACCTTATAGATCACTCCCGAAACAATGGAAAGAACAGCAAAACATAGCACTGCCAGAATGACAATCCTTTTATTTCCTATTGTTATAAGTCTTTTCAACCTTTTCCTGTTTTTGCTGTTGTATATCACCCGTTTCAGGACAAGTAAAGACCAAACATGAATCGAATTCTATTAATGAATTCAGCCTAATTCGTATTTCCGCGTAACCTCGTCCCATCTCCCCTGAACCTTGAGGATCAGTTCGCATAGCTCCCGAACGGCGCCTCGTCCGCCCGGTCTTTCCGTGACATGATCCACGATTTCCCTGACTTCTTCGACGGCATCCTTCACGGCAGCGGAAAAACCGACTCTCTTGAGAATGGGAATATCCACCATGTCATCCCCGACATAGGCGACCTCCTCCGGACGAATTTCCCTTTTCTCAATAAACTGCTGAAAGAATTCCAATTTGTTTAATATCCCCTGAAAAACTTCCCGGATTCCCAGATCCCTGGCGCGATGGGTTACCACGGCCGAAGAGCGGCCGGTCAACAGAACGACATCAAGACCGCAACGCATGATCAGTTTGAGGCCATGGCCATCCCTGACATCAAAAAATTTGCTTTCCAGTCCCGCATCATCGATGATGATGCGCCCGTCTGTCAGAACGCCATCCACGTCCAGCATCAGAAGACGGATCTTCCTGATCCTGCTTTTTACCGCTTCATCCTTGATCACATTCACCACCCTCATTTGAGCGAAGCTGCCGGCATAAGCCGATATCGTTAAAAAATGCCGTCCGCCCTGTTTTTTACCAGCCGGTCGATGGATTTCACCGTGCTCAGGAGCTCAGGAAGGGCATCGAGATAAAGAGAATTCGGACCGTCACACAGGGCCTTCTCCGGATCCGGGTGCACCTCAAGAAAAAGACCGTCAATACCAACCGCTGCGGCGGCTCGCATCAGACAGGGCACCATTTCTCTCTGCCCCCCCGAGGCAGTCCCCTGGCCGCCGGGAAGCTGAACGCTGTGCGTTGCGTCAAAAATCACGGGATAACCTTCCCTTCTCAGCAGGGGCAGGGAACGGAAATCCACGACCAGGTTGTTGTAACCGAAACTTGTCCCCCGTTCGGTAACCAGAATCCGCTCATTTCCTTCGGAGAGGACTTTTTCGATGATATTCCGGACATCCCACGGAGCCAGAAACTGGCCCTTTTTGATATTGACGGCTCTGGCAAGACGGGCGACTTCCCTTACAAGGTCGGTCTGACGACAAAGAAAAGCCGGAATCTGAACCACATCCAGGATTTCAGCCGCCTTCTCGATTTCCTCGCGACTATGGACATCGGAAAGGATGGGAATACCCAGATCGCCCTTGATGGCTTTCAGAATTTCAATCCCTCGCTCGAGGCCTGGACCGCGATAGGCTTTCCCCGATGTCCGGTTGGCTTTGTCATAGGAGGCCTTGAAAATAAAAGGGATATCCATTTCATCCGTGAGTTTTTTCAGATAAAGGGCAATGTCCCGTGTCCGTTCCTCATCCTCGATAACGCAGGGTCCGGCAATAAGCACGAGGGGGCTCCCTCCCCCGACAACCAGACCGCCGACATGAACAGGTTTCATAACATCTTTCCTCTTAAAAACATACAGCGGACCACCGCACACTTTTTTCAGATGCCCCGGCGTTAACCGAACAGGGCTTCATCGCTTCAGGATTCCTGATGTTTCTTCTCCAGAATTTTGATCTTTAACCTGGGAATCTTCCGGGCTGCCTGGCTCAAATCGGGATTCAAGTCATAGGCGCTGCTGTACGCCGAAATGGCCTCTTCATACATCCCTTTCCGTTCATAGGCCTCAGCAAGGCGATAACAGGTCTCATCATCTTCAGGATCATAACGCAGGGCAGTCCTGTAATTCTCTATTTCGTTATTGATGTCATTCTTGCGGCCATAAACGTAACCCAGACTTGCATACCAGGCGGCTTTTTTAGGATTGTTCCTGATAAGTTTCCGGTAGGCCTGAATGGCCTGGTCGTATCTTTTTTCGCTGAGGTAAAGCTCCGCCAGGGTTTGAGTCACCTGAAGGGAGGGTTTATCCTTTTCATATTTCTCATAGGCGCCGATGGCATCCTTTTCTCTGCCCAGCTTTTCATAGGCAAACCCGAGGTTGTAATAGATCTGAGGATCCTTCGCGCCGGCTTTCAGAGCTTTCTCATAGTTCTTCGCCGACTCGGCATAATTTTTCAGTTCGGTATAGGCATAACCCAGATTGGCATAAATCGAAGGCCGGGGTGGGGAGGAACGGGCCAGTTGCTCATATTTTTTTACCGCAGCACCGTAACGCCTTTCCTTGAAGTCCAGATCTGCCAGTCCTGCCAGGCCTGCCAGGCCTCCAGAATCGGGCGTACGAGGCTTGAGCACGGACTGATCGATTTTGGCAGCACCGTGCTGCTTAGCTTTTTCGTACGCTTCTCTCAATCGTAAACGCACAGGGGGATTGCCCTCATCGATTCCGAGGGAGGTCTCATAACTTTCTATGGCCCTATTCCAGTCGCCCAGTTCTCCATAGGCATATCCCAGATGAGCAAAGGCTGCCGCATTCTTCGGTTCCAAGGCAACGATTCGCCGGCAGTTATCAATCACTTCATTATATTTTCTACGGCCCATATAAGCCTTGACCAGTTCTGTCAAGATAAAAACATCATCCGGATTCGATGATAAGAGAATCTGATAATGCTCCACCGCCTTGTCCGCGAGGCCGGCCTGTTGGTAAAGACCGGCGAGGACTCGCCTGACATTGTCATCGGAAGGATTTAAAGCCAGGGCTTTCTGCAGCTGTTCGATTCTGGACGACAGATTTTCAGATGCACCGGATTGCTGCAGCCAGTCTTGAGGGGTAACTTTCGTTTTTATAGAGATTGTTCCGACAATCTGCGAACCATATTTGACGAGAACCCGTGGAGATAAAGGAGGCCTGCCGGAAGCATCGGAGGAGGAACCCGCTGCGACAACCATTTGAACCAGTTCAGTTCCCTTCAGCAGTTTTCGAAAATCATTTTCGTTTCCGATAAACTCTACATCAACGGAAATGTTGCGGTCTGAAAGGACATCCGTGCGGACCTGCTTGATGACGAATTCATCCCGGACGGCCAGTTCCAGGATATCACCCTGGTTCAACCGGTAATCTTTTCCGTTCTTTTCTATGTCCAGGTAATGCAGCGCCGGTTTATGGCCCAGCACATAAAAAGAAACAGCCCCTGTGACGCGTTGCCGGCCTCCGGAAAGATAAAGAATAGCGGCCAGCGCCGCCGCGATCGCCATGACCGTCCCCATCACCATGGCGGTCCATTTCAGCACCTTTTTCAAAGGAAGTTTTAAAGATGTCGGTTTCGACATTCCGGGAAAGGGTTCATAATCCATATTCCACTAACCCCGCGGATGATATTTCTTGTGAATGTCTTTGAGATGCTCCCGCGTCACATGGGTATAGATCTGAGTTGTGGAAATATCCGCGTGACCCAGCATCATCTGAACAGAACGAAGATCCGCCCCTCCTTCCAGGAGATGGGAAGCGAAGGAATGCCGGAAGGTATGGGGGTGCACCTTCTTTTGAAGACCTGCCTTGACGGCATACTTGCGCACCAGTTTCCAGAAGCCTTGACGGGTCATCCCCTGGCCCGATTTGTTCAGGAAAAGAACATTCGTCTGCGCCCCTCTGATACACTTCGGCCTGACCTCGTCAAAATAACGCCTGACGTGTTCATAGGCAACCTGCCCGATGGGGACGATCCGTTCTTTGTTTCCCTTTCCCTGGACAACGAGATAACCGACCTGCCAGTTGATGCTGCCGGTGGTCAGTGAGATCAGCTCCGAAACCCGGAGTCCCGTGGCATACATCAACTCAAGCATCGCCGTATCCCGAATGGCGCTGTCCGTCCTCACGCCGGGCTGAGAAAGCAGTTGGTCCATTTCTTCGTGACTCAAGGTGTCTGGAAGACGCATCCAGACCTTGGCCAATTCAATCTCCGCGACAGGATTCTGCTCAATTTTCTTCTCTCTTAACAGAAATTTGTAAAATCCGCGAAGCGCCGCAAGACTTCTGTTGATGGAATTGGCCGACAACCCCTTGCGCTTTAACTCTGCCATGTAATAGATGACATCATCGGGACTGATCTCGTGAATTTCTTTGATTCCTCTTTCCTGGATCAGGCCCGAATAGCGACTCAAGTCTCGACCGTATGCTTCGAGCGTATTATGAGACGCCCCTTTTTCGACAGTGAGATAATTCAGATACTCATCGATCAACTGAAAATTCATGACTGTATAAATTGACTTTCCTTGAGGAATAAAAATAGAAGCCAGTATTTAAGCTATTCCGATCAAAAGGTCAATGCGATAGTCATTTTCATGGAGATATGCTTTCTGTTTGACTCTTGAACAGTAAGGATTTAGTTTTTGCATTCGAGTTGCATTTAATGTAAATATGACTCTATGGGAGATTCAACACAACATTGCGATGCCCTGCAAACCCTGTCCAGGGCTGGTTTGCATAAAACAGCGCAGCGACTTTCCGTTCTGGATTTGCTGATTCATCATCATTCCCCTGTGAACGCGGGAGAGATCTGTGCTTTGCTTAACGATACCTGCAAAATCAACAGAGTAACGGTTTACCGGATATTAAAGACATTCAAAATGCACGGCATCGTCAGAGAAATTGAGACTCAGCACGGAGTCAATTATTATGAAATCAATTGTATGCACAATCCAGAGCACGCTCATTTCAACTGCCGACGATGCGGCATTCTGATCTGTCTGGCCCCTCAGACCCTTTCTTTGTTTCGGGAAGGCCTGCCCGGCTATGAACATTTAATCATCGATCAAATAACAGTCAATATCAGCGGACTCTGCGATGACTGTCGGCGTCATGTGAATGATCCCGTATCTTGAAAAAACGAAGCCAAACCATGCTGTCTCATCTGACAGGCAACGAGAATTCATCATTTATCGTTGATTCTGAGGGAACAGAGATATGAAACCATTAAAACAAAGCATCCCGATTGTGCTCATCGTCATGATGTGTGCTGTTCTGCAGGCTTGCGGAAAACAGGAGCAACCACCCTCACCCGATGGAAAAATGAAAATCGTCACCTCGCTCTTTCCTTTGTATGATTTCACCCGCCAGATCGGGCAACAGAAAGTCGAAGTGGCACTTCTGCTGCCTCCCGGTGTAGAAGCGCATTCCTTCGAACCCACTCCAGCCGACATGAAGCGCATTCAGCATGCCGATGTTTTTATCTTTACAGGGCGTTTCATGGAGCCTTGGGTAGATGACCTGCTCAAAGGCATTGACAACAGAAAGCTCATGGTCATCAACGCCGGCAAGGGTGTCCTGACTCTGAAAGCCGCTGATGAGCATCCGGAGGAAGGCCCCTCCCACTTTAAGCGAACGGAAGGGAACGATCCTCATACCTGGCTCGATTTCACCAATGCCATGAAAATGGTGGATTCCATCACAGAAGGATTGAGCTCAAAAGATCCAGATAATTCGATGTTTTACAGAAAAAACGCTGAAAAATACAAAAAGAAGCTGGCCGAACTGGATTCTACTTATAAAACGACTTTATCCCGATGCAAACATCAGACTCTGGTTCATGCCGGTCATTTCACTTTCAACTACCTCGCTGCGCGATATGGTTTGCAATACATGTCCGCCTACCGCGGATTCACGCCAGACGCGGAACCGACACCGAAGAGGCTGATGGAAATGACGGATTATCTCAAAAAAAACCACATATCGGCCATCTTTCACGAAGAGCTGATCGACCCCAAAGTCGCCAGGGCGATAGCCAATGAGACGGGGGCAAGCATGCTGATGCTCCACGGGGCTCACAACGTTTCCAGGGACGAACTCGCCCGGGGCGTTACCTTCCTTGATCTGATGGAGAAAAATCTCAATAATCTGAAAGTGGGACTGCTATGCCCATAGATGTGCTTTCTGTTGAACGCCTGAATTTTTATTATAATTCGACAGAAGTCCTGAGCGGCATCTCACTGGTTATTCATCAGGGAGATTACATCGGTCTGGTAGGCCCCAACGGTTCGGGAAAAACGACCCTGATCAAAGTGCTTCTGGGACTTCTGCCTTTCAATCACGGCCGGATAAGTCTCTTCGGTCAGGACATCGTCTCTTTCAAGGAATGGAACAGGATCGGATATTTACCGCAGAAGGCTGCTTCCATTAATCCGCGGTTTCCGGCCACTGTGATGGAAATCGCAGCCATGGGATTGCTGGCCAGCAAGACCTTCCCCCGGTACATTCGACACAGGGATCGGGAAATCATCGAAGATACTTTGAAATCACTGGGGATTTTAGATCTCAGGAACCGGCTGATCGGGGAACTTTCTGGCGGCCAGCAGCAACGGGTATTGCTGGCAAAGGCCATTGTTGGCAATCCTGATTTTCTGATTCTCGATGAACCGACCAGCGCCCTGGATCCCCATACGAGAGAGCGCTTCTTTGACCTGCTCCGGGAAATGAACGAACAGAGACGAATCACGATTATCCTCGTTACCCATGATATTGCCAACATCGGTCGATATTCCTCGAAGCTCCTGTACCTGGACAAAACTATTATTTTTTACGGAAGTTTTTTAGATTTCTGTGAGTCTTCGGATGTCACCCGCCTGTTTGGAAGTTTTGCCCAGCACATCATCTGCCATCGTCACGATCACAACAACCGGAAAACAGGCTGAATTTGACCGGGTTTTTTCAGGATGACTGCATGCTACATGCCCAGGGCAATAAGGACCCGAAAAGAGGGATTTTGTTGTCCCCAAAAAGTTTAATTCAAGAGATAAGGTTCAATTCATGGAAATGTTCGAGTTTCTGAAATACGGTTTTGTTCAGCGGGCGCTGATTGCCGGTCTTTTTATCGCCCTTCTCTGCTCCACCCAGGGAGTCTTTCTCGTCCTGCGCCGCCTATCTCTGATAGGCGACGGACTTGCTCATGCGACGTTCGGCACGGTGGCCCTTGCCCTTCTCTTCAAATCTTCCCCTCTGGTTGTGTCCCTTCCCCTGGTGATGATCTGCTCTATCGGCATCATGAAAATTACGCAGAAAATGCGACTTTACGGCGATGCAGCCATCGGAGTCATCTCCTCACTGGGGATTGCGGGTGGAGTCATGATTTCCAGCCTTGCCGGAGGATTCAACGTCGATCTCTTCAGTTTTCTTTTCGGCAGCATCCTGTCGATCAGCCGACTCGAGGTGTTCATCGCCATCATCCTGTCCGCAGCTGTCATTCTTTTTTTATCCTTTTTCTATAATGAATGGCTTTTGATCACTTTCGACGGAGAATCAGCTAAGGCAGCCGGGATCAATGTCAAGGCTCTTGATAACGTTTTTGCCATCTTGACCGCCATAACGGTTGTCCTTTCCATGAAAGTGGTCGGCATTATGCTGATCTCCTCGCTTCTAATTCTACCAGCAGTCACAGCGCTCCAGCTCGCCAGAAGTTTCAGGACCACAATGCTGATTGCCGCAGTCAGCGCGCTGACATCCGTGTTGACTGGCATAATCTTTTCTTTTTATCTCGATGTCCCTACGGGGGCTGCTATTGTGATCCTGAATCTCGTATTTTTTATATCAGCTTATTTTTACAAAAGAATTTCAATCATTAAGAATCAGTACTGAGATTTTCCGGATCTGTTGTAACCATTTGTCTGCATGCACAAAGATATGCAGAGACCGAATTTCCCTCTCACAGAAAAAAGCTTAAACAGAGTGCTTTTCCTTATTTCCTGTAAACAATCCTCCTTACAGATCCGACTGTCAATCCGCTCCAGTTGAACTTCAGCCCGGTTCTGCATCGCTTCGCTTACTACGAACCTTTTGATGGCGCTTTCATGGCATCCGCCTTGCAAAACAGATTGTGTCCAGAAGCGGCATAAAGACAACCGGGCAGGGAAATAGTTATGGAAAAAGGAAAAAGCGACATCGACAAAAGACAGTTTTCTCGCGTTGAGGCGTTCATTCCCCTCTCTTATCGGCTTGTGCCCGAGCAGGAACTAGCCTTTCTTAAATCAAGAATTCTTGACCAGACTTATCCCAAAAACCCGAAGGTTCTTCCCGAAACAGCCGATTCAGCGCTTTATGGCAGTCTGTGTATCTTGAACGCAAAACTGGATCAGATACTCCACCTTCTCACATTGCGAAACGAGGGATTTAATGCTCTGTCGTCACGACTCGTCAACATCAGCGGCGCCGGTCTCTGCTTTACAACGCCTGAAAAATTCGCTGAAGGCGACATTATCGAAATAAAAACATTTCTTTCGCCACATAAAAACCGGGCGCTCTGTCTTTATGGAATGATCATCGCCAGTGAAGAAAGGGCTGAGGGATACCGGTTGTCTCTTTCATTCGTTCAAATGGACGATTCGGTTAGAGAGGAAATTGTAAAATTCGTTTTTGAACGGGAAAGGGAACTCCTTCGGGAAAAACGGGGGAGCTGACGTATATTCAATGCTTGCCATCATAGGAATTGTTATTGTTTTTACCACGGTAATCGGCGGTTATCTTCTGGAGCACGGCAACCTTGCAGTTCTTTTTCAACCGGCGGAATTTTTAATTATCTTTGGCGCGGCAATCGGTGGTTTTCTGATCAGTTCCCCATCCAAAGTCGTTAAAGCGGTCATTAAGTCAATTTCCCGGATTTTTCGCGGTAAAACGTTTGACAAGAAAGATTATACCGAGGCTTTAATGCTGCTGAACGGGATCTTTTATAAAATCCGCCAGCAGGGTCTCGTATCGATTGAATCGGACGTGGACAGTCCTCAGGAGAGCCCTTTGTTTTCTCAATATCCGTCCATCCTCAACAACACACATGCGATTGACCTGATTACCGACACGCTGCGAACGGTCATGACGACCACCATCGCTCCCCATGAACTGGATGCCCTGATTGATCATGAACTGGATGTCTATTATGAAGAAATGATGCAGCCTGCAAAAAGTGTTAATTTTGTAGCGGATGCTCTTCCCGGGCTTGGCATCGTTGCCGCCGTTCTCGGTGTCGTCCTGACTATGGGCAAGATCAGCGAGCCGCCGGAGGTTTTAGGAAAATGCATCGGCGCGGCCCTGGTGGGAACCTTCATTGGTGTTCTTACCTGTTATGGATTTGTTGGTCCCATGGGAAAGAATATCGAACATCAGGCCGGCGAAAACATTCTCTATCTGACTGTTTTGAAAGTGGCTCTTCTGGCCTTTATCGGCGGTTCCGCACCCAAAGTGGCCGTGGAGTTCGGGCGACGCGTCATACCGGCAAACGATCGGCCATCTTTCATAGAAATAGAAGAGGCTCTGAGACAAAGCAAAGGATAAAAAATTGGACGATCAACAACCCGTTATCATCATAAGAAAAGTAAAAAAGCGTCATCACGATGGCCACCACGGCGGATCCTGGAAAGTCGCTTACGCGGATTTTGTCACTGCGATGATGGCTTTTTTTCTATTACTCTGGCTGATCACCATGGTGTCTCCCGAAAAGAGAAGTGCTGTAGCGGAATATTTCAAAACATTCTCTGTCTTGAAGGAATCCGGATCTTCGTTCATGTCCGGTTCATCCGGTATTCTGGATAAAGCGGGAAGAGTGGCCGATTCCGGGCAGGGGTACAGAAATCGGGAACCCGGCCTTTCCTCGAAGGATCTGGAGCATCGTATCAAAATCGCAATCGATGAGAAATTACAGACACTGAAGGACCAGGTGATGGTCAGTATCGTTGATAACGGGCTGAAAATTCAGATCGTTGACAAGGAAGGCAGTTTGATGTTTCCCTTGGGCAGCGCGGAACCCACATTCAAAGCGAAAGAAATTCTGAGAATCGTTTCTGAAAACCTGAAAGACAGTCCCAATAGAATTATCGTTGAAGGCCATACCGATGCGGCCCCATTCCGAAGCGCGCAAACAACAAACTGGGAACTTTCTACAGCCAGAGCATCCGCGGCTCGACGGGAACTTGAGAACAATTCAATCGATCCGGGACGGATTGCCAGAGTCATCGGTTACGCCGATCAGGAATTGTTTATTCCCCAGAACCCCATGGATGCCCGCAACAGGAGGATCAGCATTATTGTCATCCAGCCAAAGTAACAGAACAACGTTTCATGTATTGCTTATATTTCATGGTATTTCAGGTAGGACCGTTTCCAAGACAGACATCCACAACAAAGGGCCCTTCCTCGATCTCAAAAGGGATAATGATGCTCGGCCCGCCCAGAACATGGACAATGGAGTGGCTTTTACCGGCCACTACGGTTGGAATGGCCGCCGTGATACTGAATCCCTCCGACTCCAGCTTTTTTCTGGCAACACCCGAGATCATGTTGGTGATCTCCCCGACGGCATCCTTGACGTCGTTATCGATCCCCGTCAAGGATTCCCCAAGCATGTTGGAAACGATTCTGACAATGCAGGCTTCGCTGAAACTCAACCCCAGAGATCCCCTGAGGTCACCGGTCAACCCGATGATTCCTGAAATATCCCCCTTTGCCGCATTATCTTTTTTCAAATAGGGTTTACCCACCTTCGGCTCAACAAACGCCATTGTTCTCAACACATTCTCTGTAGCATCCAAAAAGGGATTGATGAATCGAACATCCATTAGGCATCCTTTTATTCTTAAGAGTAGGAACTCAGTAATTAAATACAAATAATTGACATCACGCTCTCCGGATCAACCCTCTAAAGACTTCCCAGGATTTTTTCTATTTTTGAATTCAGGACCTCTGCGGTAAACGGCTTGACAATATAGTTGCTTACGCCCGCTTTCACGGCGGCGATGACATTTTCCTGAAGCGCCTCGGCAGTGACCATCAAAAAAGGCGTTGCATTCAATTCTTCGTCTGCCCGAACAGCCTTCAACAGCTCCAGGCCACTCATATTGGGCATATTCCAGTCGGAAATGACAAAATCCACTTTCTGAGCCTTCAGGGTTCTCAGAGCAATCGCCCCGTCCTCGGCCTCCACAATATTTTCGTATCCCACCTGCTTCAAAAGATTACGTATAACCTTTCTCATTGTCGCAAAATCATCTACGATCAATATTCGTATACTTTTATCCATGCTATCCTCCGGTGATCATAAATTAAAAATATTTTATACTTTTATCCAATTTTCAGTTCAGGCATTCCGAAATCAGCGGCTTTCCCCTTCTCCAAAATTTTTAACCGCTCAACAGTGTTCACTAAGTTCAAACAACCCTTCCGGATCAATAATCAGACCGATCTGACCATCGCCCATGATGGCGCCGCCCGATATTCCATCTATATCCTTTAATCCTTCACCCAGGCTTTTAATCACAACTTCCGCTTTGCCGATGATCTGATCCACAAGCAGACATTTGGAACGGCTGGCCCCATCGACAACAATCACAATGGCATCCCAGGGATCCACCTTTTCCGGCTCAATATCGAAGAGATCATAAACTCGAACCAGGGGCATAAGCCGCCCCATCACATTTACCGTTTCTCCCTGTCCCACAATATGGTTATGCGATTCCCGAGTCGGCCTGAGAACCTGACGTATTGCCGTAGTAGGCAGAATAAACCGCTCCTTGCCTACTTTGACGATCATTCCGTCAATAATGGCCATTGTTAACGGAAAGCGAGTAATGAAGGTCGTGCCTTTTCCCGGGATGCTTTCAATTTCAATCTTGCCCCGCAGTTTTTCAATGGTCTGCCTCACCACATCCATGCCGACACCGCGCCCCGAAACATCAGTCACTTTTTCAGCGGTGGAAAAACCAGGCAGGAAAATCATACGATAAATTTCCTGGTCCGTCAGGCCTTCAACACTGTTGACGAGATGGTTTTGAATGGCCTTTTTCAAAATTTTCTCCCTGTTTAAGCCTCGGCCATCATCGGATATTTCAATCACGAAGTTTCCGCCACGATGATAGGCCTTCAACTGAATCAGCCCTTTTTCCGGCTTCCCGCATCTCACTCGCTCCTCAGGTGTTTCCAGCCCATGATCAACGGAATTACGAATCATATGAACCAGGGGATTATAAATTTCATCGACCATATTTCGATCCAGCTCCGTGTCTTCTCCCTCCATTTCAACGACAACAGCTTTCCCGACATTTTTGGAAACATCTCTGGCAAGTCGCGCCATTCGCTGAAAAGTCTGTTTAATCGGGATCATTCGAAGACTGGTAGATACCTTCTGTAAGTTTGACGTAATACGGAACAGTTGTGAAACATTCCTTGCCAGATCCTTGTTCCCGTTTTCCTGATTGCTGATATTCTGCTGCACCATGGATTGAGTAATCACAAGCTCTCCGACCATATCGATGAGATCATCGAGCTTTCGTGTATCCACTCTTATTGTGGACATATCCGTAATCTGCTCGGCCTGTTTTCTGAGAGCCTGAGAAACCTGCTTCGGTGTCACAGCTCTTTCTTTAATCAGTGTTTCTCCCAGCCTCTTTTCCGGATTATTTTCTTTCGCCTTTAAACCTTCTTCCAGCATCTGCTCAGAGAGCACTCCGTCATCTATCAGAATTTCCCCCAGTTTTTTTACGGAAGGTTCCTGCTCAATGCCCTTGTTGATATTATGTATTCGCATTTCAAGGGCAGACAGATCGACGTCGAGAGGATTTTCTTTTTTTCCTTCAAGCGCTTCTTTCAGCCGGGATATCATGCTTTTAAGAGCGTCGGCGCCATCCAGTACAACATCGATCAATGGCGGCGTGACGCTGTGTTCTCCGTTTCTGGCTTTATCGAGAAGACTCTCGATATTGTGGGAAAGTTCTCTGATCTTCTCCAGATTCAGAAAGCTGGCAACCCCCTTGATGGAATGAAAAGGACGAAAAATTGCGTTGATATAGTCCCTGTTTTCCGGATTGTTTTCCAGATTTAAGATATTGACTTCAATCTCTTCAACGTACTCCATCCCTTCCGTAATGAAATCCCGCAACAGGGATTCGTCCTGAATCAGAAACTCTTCGGAAGCACCCGCAGCCGTTATTTTCTCCTTCGAGGCTTGAACCTCGTCAACTATTTCCTTATCGGATGAGGATATGGAAGTCCCTGTAACAAAAGCAATTCGCTCCAGATAACCACGAATATCCCCTTGATACTTTCCCTGGTTTTTCTCTACGTTCACGATCTCCTGCAACAGTGCGATCCCCTGTTCGAAGGTCAGAATCGCCGCTTCTTTGTCTTCTATTGAATCCAGGATGATGCATTCAAGAATCGAATTCAATCCCCTTCCTACTTCCTGAATGGGCATGATATTTAAGTTCAATGCCTCTCTTGCGACATTTTCCAGATGGTTGAGAAATTTTCCTGTCGTCGGCACATCCATATCTCCGCTGTCAAGAAAGAGAAAATCTGACGCCATGCAATCAATTGACTTCAACAGGGTTTCATAATTCATCGCTACACCATCCTCACAATTTCATCAGCAATCGAATCAAGATGAACGATTTTATCAACCGCCCCTATTTTCACGGCTTCCTTGGGCATTCCATAAACAATACAGGATTTTTCATTCTGCGCGATCGTGCCGGCTCCCATCTGCTTCATTTCCAGAAGTCCCGCAGCACCATCGGCGCCCATCCCGGTCAAAATGACACCGATGGCATTAGCCCCTGCATATTTAGCCGTTGATTTAAAAAGAACGTCCACAGCCGGCCTTTGATGATGCACCATGGGACCCATTTTTATTTGAACATAATATCGTGCGCCACTCCGCCGTAGAATCATGTGATAGTTTCCCGGTGCGATAAGCGCTGTTCCGGGAGTTACCGAATCGTTATCCGCGGCTTCTTTAACGCCAATTTGACAAAGACTGTTCAAGCGTTCCGCGAAGGCCGTGGTGAAGTTCGCCGGCATATGCTGCACTACAAGAATTCCAGGTGAATCGGGAGGCATCCTGGAAAGCACGTTTTTCAGAGCTTCCGTCCCGCCTGTCGATGCGCCAATGGCAATAACTTTATTCGAAGTTTCAGCAAGAGATCTTATGGAAAGACGTGAGCCGGGCTGAAACATTTCCTGTGTGCTCTTCCTCACAACTCTTGCCCCTGATGCCGCTCGGATCTTTTCAACCAACTGTCCGCTCATATCACCTACAGAGTATGAACTTCCCGGCTTAGCGATAGCATCGACCGCTCCTATATCCATAGCCTCAAGGGTCAGTTTCCCCCCTTTGGGGGTCAGGGAACTGACGATAATTGCGGGAAGAGGGTAATGTCTCATCAGCTTTTTCAGGAAGGTCAAACCATCCATCCTTGGCATTTCTATGTCCAGCGTAATCACATCCGGTTTCAGATGGACAATTTTGTCGCGGGCCACAAAAGGATCCGGGGCCGACCCGACAACTTCTATATCTGGATATTTCGAGAGCTCTTCGGTAAAAATTTTTCTGACAATCGCCGAATCATCAACAACCAAGACCTTTATCTTGCTCATGCCTGTCTGCCTTGCCCATCATATGGATACCAGTCACTGTTTCGAAGCGTATTGACCTTGTAGATCAGGGCTTCATTCTGAAAGGTATTGTAGACAATCTTACGACCCAGCCGGCCGCCCACATCCTCTGATATCACTTTTATCCCATGCTTTTTCAAAACACTCCTTGCCGTCTTAACGTTTTCATGCGCGATTTGATCTGCCTCGCAGCAATCTGATTCCGCACCTCCAAAAATCTGCGATCGAAGATTTTTCTTTTTTGCCCCTTCTTCACGAAACATCCTGACCATATAAGTAATCGCTACGTTCCCATATATTGCTGTTGATTCTGCTGAACTTTCCCGGAATGGATACAGGAAACTCAACATCCCGCCCAATTTACTGTCGGCATCCCAAAGTGCCACAGCCACGGAAGAACCGACTACCGTTGAAATCAGGTAAGGCTCCGGACTCATAAAAATATAGCCGGGCAGAAGAAAATACTCGCAAGAGGGTTTTATTGCTTTACTGTTCATATTAAAACAATCGACTTCCGGTTTTACGGACTTTGCATCTGCAGCAGGACGCCCAAACTTTCTCCATCAACATCAAATAAAGACTGCCATGAATTGAGCTGCGCTTTCTGTTGAATGGGAAAGGGATCAGACGGATGATTCTTTTGAAACGTCGGAAAGGAAAGGTTGAAAATTATACGGCTGTCACAGGTTCGCAGGAGATTTCCGCAAACCATATTGATGGCCTCCCGGGAGCAATCCTCTTTAAGAGCATCAGTCACTTCTTCGTCGTCCAGACTGAGCATGTTTCTCGCCATCAATGAAGCCAATCCATCAGAAAAAAACATTTTCATGCACCCTTCAGCAGAGCCTGTAAATTTGATTTCTGTTTCCATGTCAAACGTGAGGTCATTTTTTTTCTCCACGGGTTCAAGAAAAATAAAAAACATTTTTTCGAAAACTTCAAAAATCGAGGTCGCTATCACCTTCTTCATCTGATCCATAGTCTCCATCGTCATTGACCCCTAACACTTCATGAAGAACTTTTTTCAAGTCCCCAGGTAAAAATGGCTTTTTTATAAAACCTTTCGCCCCGTATCGAAAAGCCTCTTCCATCCTCGGACTGCTTCCTTCCGTTGTAATCATGATAACGGGAATCTCTTTGAACAGATCATCCTGTTTAAGACGGCTTAGCAATTCGAGGCCATTCATTTCCGGCATATTGATATCCGACAGGATCACATCGACCCAGTTGGAATCCAGCAGAGTCATCGCTTCCTTCCCATTGCCCGCTTCAAGACATGCATCCATTTTAAAACCGGACATGGCAATAATCTTTCTGATAACCCCGCGCATTGCGTTGGAATCATCCACAATCATCACATTGAAGGACATAAGCACCTCTGGCGACTGCGTCGCACTGCAGATCTATTCTAAACCATGTCTAAAATGCTTCGGGCATTCCGAAGATCATCAATCAAGTTCATCATGTTTGTTTCCAGATCTTTTTCACGAAGATTAAATTTTTTGAGAACCTCACTGATCCCCAGATAAGCAAGCCCGTCGATTCCATTACCGATTCCCGTCATCATGCACAGCTGATCCGCCAGATAAACAATCCATTGCATGTCGACTGAATTTTTATCCAGGATGTCCGGGCGATGATGAAAGGCAATCGCATCACAGATTTCTTCCGGTAAGTTCCAGTACCCTGTGATCTTTCCACCCAATTCCGCGTGATTGATACCGATCACTTCTTCTTCGGCTTCATTAAAGGAACATTTCCGCCCGTCGACCACACGTTGAATCTTTTCAAGAGATTCATAGACATACGCCCCGATAATGATTTTTCCCACGTCATGAAGAAGCGCAGCCGAATAGAGAACTGAATCTTCCCGCCCATATATCCGCCGGGATAAAATCTGGGACATCAGGGCTACCGCGACGGAATGTTCCCACAAGTCAGCTGCGACAGATACGTATCCCCTGGCGGTTGTTTTGTAGAATTTTGATATTCCTGCTGTCTGCACAGCACGAATGACATTTTCCTTCCCGAGGCGGGCCACGGCCTCAAGAACGGTCCTTATTGGGCGACCGAAACTGAAATAGGCGGAATTGCTTACTTTAAGGATATTAGCTGTAATTGATTGATCGAAACTGATCACTCTGGCAACTTCAGCTATGGAATAGTCGTCGCGTGACAAGAGATCCATTACCTTGATGACGGTAACAGGAAACGCAGGAAGATTATCGACCGATCGCATTAACTGATTTATCATTACAATTCCCTTAATGGTCCACCCGAACTCTTGACAAAAACCTTGCCTGTTTTGATCTCCAGGCGTACGGTTCGATTGCAGTTGCTGCCCGTATCCTCCCCGTTGATCAGCACATTGTTCTTCCAGAACATCTTGCGAGCCATCATGATATTTTTCTGACCGATACGGAAAAAATTCGTATCATCCAGGATGCTTGCACCGCCAGCGACTTTGACGATCATCGATTTCTTCTGTGCCCCCAGGCTGTAACAGGCCTTGAACAAAAGAGGGATTCCCGTATCGGCAAACATGCCGGGGGTTGTTTTTGCCTTGTCAACATCCAGAGAAGAGTCAGGAAGCATATAGTGCAAAAGCCCTCCGACCTTTACTTTGGGATCGTAAATGGCTACGGCAATGCAGGAACCCAGCGCGTAGGTTACAAGAATGTCGCCGACATTATTGCTCACTCTAAAATCTGAAATGCTTACAATCACGTCACCCATAGCTTACTTCCGATAAACACTGGGCTCGACATACTTAAAAGCATTATCCAAACCGGCAAGACTTTCAGAGTGTCCTATAAAAAAATATCCGCCCTTGTTCAGACAGTTGTAGAATTTCCGGACAACATTCTCCTGCGTCTGCTTATCAAAATAAATCATGACATTTCTGCAGAAAATGATGTCGAATTTAAATTTTGAAAAAGGGGGCTCCATTAAATTAAATCTTGAAAATTCAACAAGATCCCGAATTTCTTTCTTGATTCGAACGTACCCCTCCCATTTCCCGTATCCCAGTTGAAAATATTTCCTTAAAATCACCGGGGGTATATTTCTTGTTTTCTCGATTGAAAAAACTCCATTAACAGCGGTTTTCAGTACCTTTGTTGATATATCCGTAGCCGTGATCTTGACTTCCGCCGGAAAACCATTCAATGATTCCTTAATGGTCATCCCCAGTGAATACGGCTCCTCTCCCGTTGAACATCCGGCACTCCATATTCTCAACCCCGGTTGCCTGTGCCTTTGCCCGACAGAATCATCCAACAGGGATTTAACGATAATCTGCACTCTCTGAAAATGGCTTTCTTCCCTGAAAAAATAGGTGAGATTCGTAGCGATGGAATCAATCATCATAATGAGTTCATCAGTCCCCTCCCGCGTCGTCACATGTTTGTAATACTCGGAAAATGACCGGAAGTTCCCTTCGCGCAATCTCCGTCCCAATCTGGTCCTGACCAGCTCTTTCTTGCCATCATGCAGATTGATGCCGCACTGCTGATAAATCAGATTACTGATCCTTTCGAAATCGTGATCGCTCAGTTCGGATGCATTCATCATGGTAAATCAGATAATAAATATTTTTTCACAGGCTTGACCACCCAGGCACACTTGCAACGGACATCCCGGTTTCAAGACAATACTTGAACGACAGGGAAATCCTCCCCTTCCTAAAGAAGAAAGGGAGGTCCTGAATTCATTTCAGTTCCTGAAAAAAATCACTGCTGTATAATTATTTATTTCAGGGTTTACAGATGACTGTGAGATCTAAAAATCCTTGAACTCGTCATCCTCAAGAGGAATAATCTGGTCAGGTCGTATTTCTTTACCTTTTTGTTTTGGCGAAGGGCTCCGAACTATTGATCGGCTCATCGGCAATGCTGAAATCTTTTTCAGAATGCCTTTCCGCGAATCATGAGCAGCCTGAGCTTGAAACCCGTTTACACTCGAAGCGAGCGAGGAATTGACAGCACCGACAATATCAGCCAGGTCATTAGAAATATTTTTCATCTGCTGGGCCTGAGCGTTCAATTCCTCAGACGCCGAAGCGGATTCTTCCGCATTGGCTGCCGTTTGCTGGGTCACTTTATCCATTTCCGCCACAGCCTTATTCACTTGATCGATGCCCTGGGCCTGTTCGTTGGAAGCTGCTGCAATTTCACTGACCAGACCACCTACTTTCTCTGAACTTTCCGCCACTTCCATGAAGGCTTCATTGGTTTTTACAACCAGATCGGAACCTTCTTTCACCTTTTTGACGGTACCTTCGATAAGGCTGGCCGTATTCCGGGCGGCATCCGCTGCTCGCATGGCCAAGTTTCTGACTTCTTCAGCCACAACGGCAAATCCGGCTCCCGCCTCGCCGGCTCTGGCCGCTTCCACAGCCGCATTCAAAGCCAGCAAATTCGTTTGAAAAGCAACTTCATCAATGGTTTTAATGATTTTCGAGGTCTCGTCACTGGCCTTGGAGATTTGCTGCATGGAATCCGTCAGATGAATCATGGATGAATTGGCTCGCTGGACAACCTGATTGGCTTGTCTCATCAGGCTGTCGGCCTGACTGGCGTTTCCTGCATTCTGTTTGGTCATCGAAGACATTTCTTCCAGAGAAGAAGAGGTCTCTTCAAGTGCAGAGGCCTGTTCGGAAGCCCCTTCAGCCAATGACTGACTGGCAGAGGAGACCTGCATGGACGCTGAAGCAATCTGGTCTGCTGAATCATTCAGAGTATTTACCGCGTTCTTGATGGGTCGGCTTATACTTCGGGCAAAATACAGCACCAGAACAACAGCGAGAGCAAGAAACGCAGCGGTAATCAACATCATGAAATTCCGGATGGAAACGGCCGGTGCCATAAGCTCTTCATAGTCCTGAACCACGCCGACGCTCCAGGCGGTGAGTTCCACGGGCGCATATCCTCCGATTTTTTCTACTCCCGCAAGGGCATATTTGCCGGTTCCCGACTTCCGGGCCAGCATTTGCTGGGCGAATTCAACCATGCCTTCCTCCTTGGCCAGATTCTTTTCCAAAATAAAATCCGCCTTGGGATGGGCAATTACGACTCCTTCCTTATTCAGCACATAAGCGTAGCCCGTTTCACCGATTTTCACCGCCCCGATCTTATCACTGATGAAGTCGATATTGGCAACGCATCCCACGACTCCCAGAAACTGACCAGAGGAAGAGTAGACCGGGGCGCCAAAGGGGGCGATGGGTTTTCCCGTAGCCTTGGATTTACTGACTTCCCCTACGTGACTCTTACCGGTGCTCTTCGGCACCTTGATGTAATCCCTCTCGGAGATATCCATCCCCCTGAGCTGCCCTCCATTGCTGTCCGCAATAATCTTGCCACTGGAATCGGTAACAACAATGTATTCATAATCAGTTCCCGATTTCTTCAAAATCATACCCAGAGTTGAACATGCCCTGGTGAGTTCAACGGCCGCGCCGTCCACCCCTTTTCCGGCCACCCCGGCTGCAGCCTCGATGACCGTGTTATTGGAAGCCAGATGGGTAGCCACCTTGATCTCTTCCTGAAGAACAAGCTGCACCATGTTGCCCACACTTTTTGCTACCTGTTCTGATTGCCCCATCGCTGTGCTTTCCAGTGCTTTTGACGACCTCAAGGTGGAAAAAATACCGGTCACGAGAAGCGGTATAAGGACCAGCAAAATTCCTCCGGCTACCAATTTGAATTCCAGCGTACGTTTTTTCATACTCTTCCCCTCCTGAATTTTATTTCCTCAAAATGCTTTCCCCAAAAACATACATGGGTGTGTTCTGCAACGCCGGGGGGAAATATGCCTGAGGCAAGATGCCCTGTCCGGTTACTGAAACTTGTTGAAACGCAATGCTCATGCCAGATGGAATCTGTTTATCGGATTTCTTCATATTGCTTTTTGAATGAAGGATTTCTTGCAGTAAATTTGATTTGCTGAAGGAGAAGAGTTCAAAATCAAAGAGAGCATCGGGATTGCCGCAAAGGAGAATAATTTTTAACTATTTAATTATACAACGAATAACATCTTTAAACCCAAAATCATGACAACCTGTCATGGTTTTGACAAACAGCCTAATAGGGGTTGTAATTTTAATGCATATGGCCTATAAGGTGAGCCCGGTCAGGTCAGTTTGTTTCCTCTGTACTTTAAACGAATTTTTCGGACGGATGCGGTTTAATTTCTATCGTCTGTTTAAAATAATCATGAATTCTTTTTCATCCAGAGCCTGTCATTGGAAAGTTGCTTGGAAAGCGGAACAGTCACCATGAAAAATCAGAAGATATTGATTGCGGAAGATGATGATCTCAATAGAAGTAATTTAACCGAACTGCTGAACGCTGAAGGTTACGAGATCAAGGCCGTCGACAATGGCAGAAAAGCGATGGATGCCTTTGTGGAAGACAAATACGAACTTGTCATTACCGATCTGAAGATGCCCAACGGCGATGGCTTGGAGCTTTTGAAATTTGTCAAAGACATGAACCCCGACAATATCGTGATTATGATGACCGGTTACGGGACGGTGGATTCGGCCGTGGAAGCGATGAAGCTTGGCGCTTTTGATTACATATCCAAACCCATGAGGAATGATCTGGTAACATTGACAGTCAACAGAGCCTTGTCCTACGCCAGTCTGCAGGAAGAAAATGTCACTCTGCGGGATCATCTTCGGGAACAATACGATTTCGGCAAGATGCTCGGCTACAGTGAATGCATGAAAACGATCTTTGATACAATCGAAAAGGTAGCCAAATCGGACAGCACGGTGATCATCTATGGTGAGAGCGGGACAGGCAAGGAACTCGTAGCACGAGCTATCCACTTCAACAGCAACAGAAATAATTTTCCTTTAATTCCAGTTAACTGCGGAGCCATCCCTGAGGACCTTCTGGAAAGCGAACTTTTCGGCCACGAAAAGGGCGCTTTTACCGGAGCGATTCGCAACAGATTGGGAAGATTTGAACTGGCCCAGGGCGGATCCATCTTTCTTGACGAAATCGGCGATATGAGCCCGGCTCTTCAAGTAAAAGTTTTGAGAGTCATTCAGGAAAAGCAGTTTGAACGGATCGGCGGAGTAAAAACCATCAATGCCGATGTCCGGATTATTGCCGCTACCCATCAAAATCTTGAACTGGCTGTTACAGAAAAAAGATTTCGGGAGGATCTCTTTTACAGAATCAATGTGATTCCTATTCATCTACCTGCTCTTCGGGAACGTGGTGCCGACATTGCCATCTTAGCCAATCACTTTCTGCAGAAATTCGCGCAGTCCAAGAAGAAAGAGGTCACGCGTTTCACTCCTGAGGCCATTGCCTGCATGTTGCACTATCCCTGGCCGGGTAATGTCAGGGAGCTTGAAAATCTGATTGAAATGCTTGTTGTCATGAAGGAAGACGGCGAAATAAAGCTTGAAGATCTTCCTTCAAAAATCCGTCAGTTTAAAAAAGAAACCCAATCCTTCAAAGAATATCAGATACCGGAGGAAGGTATTGATTTTAATGATGTAGTCTATCAATTTGAAAAGAATATTCTACTCAAGGCCCTGGCAAAAACCAACGGTGTCAAGAACAGGGCTGCAAAGCTTCTGAATCTCAATCGAACAACCCTTGTCGAAAAGTTGAAAAGGCTGAATATCTCTTCGGAATCCTGATCCGCTGGATTGATATTCTCATGCGATGATAAAAACCATTTTCAGCCAAAATGAATGTAATACAAGACTTCAAGACATCCTTCCCAAGAGGAAAAACGGCATGAAGAGGGAAATTCTGGTTGTCGATGATGAAGAAACCATACGATATCTGTTCCTGAATCTTTTCTCTGAATCACTTTATGACGTCCATACCGCCGGGAATGCTCCTGAAGCTTTGCAAATCCTGAAAAACAATGCCATTCAGGTGATCTTCCTGGACCTTAAGTTGTTCGGAATGAACGGCATTGCCTTATGTCGTCAGATCCGTCAGACAACTCCCCTGGCCATCATTCATGCCATTACCGGGTGGGCTGCCCTTTTTGATATTGAAGAATGTCGGGGCGCCGGGTTCGACGATTATTTTGTCAAACCGCTGGACATGGATCTTATTGCGTTAACGGTCCAGGAGTCCTTCAAGAAACTCGACCGATGGAAACGACACTAGGTTGAATAAGTCAGCGTTTACGACTCCTATCCTTCACTGAATCTCTTCCAGATTGTCTAAGATTTGCCTATTCTGCCATTGCTCATACCAGGAAAAGCATGTCGGCTATATTCATTACCCTGCTTTTGTCGTGCGGACCGTTTTTGCATCCGCCGCTTGATTTTTTATTGACTTATCAAACAGCTCGGAAATGCCATAAGGGGATACCAGTGGCACACTTCATGATTGCTATGTAATCCACAGCTTAACTTTTTAAAGTCTGCAGTCCGTCAACTCAGCCACATGAAAAATAACAGCAGGACAGCAGCACTGACATCATAAACAAGGAGGAAATCATCTGTGCCCGCAGCAATCGAAGAAACAATGACACAAGATGTCAACACGATGTCTGACCGTGATGGCAAGTATCTGACCTTTACTCTGGCCGGCGAGGAATACGGCATCAGTATTCTGAAAGTCAAAGAAATAATAGGCATGATGCCGATTACAACCGTTCCTCAAACGCCTCCCTATGTCAAAGGCGTTATCAATCTCCGAGGGAAAGTTATTCCAGTAGTCGATTTGCGCCGAAAGTTCGGCATGGATCCCATGGAGTATACTGAAAGAACCTGTATTATTGTTGTGGAAATTGCGGGCTCGGTCAAAACGATTCCCATGGGAATTGTCGTAGACTCCGTCTCAGAAGTGCTGAACATCAAATCCGCCGATATTGAAGAAACCCCGAGTTTCGGCAATCGTCTGGATACGGACTATATTCTCGGCATGGCCAAGGTGGGTGGCGGCGTTAAGATTTTGCTGGATATCGATCGTGTTATGAGTGCGGATGAAATGGCCTCACTGGTGCAGTAAAAAAGCTTATGACAACATGCTCTGCATGGTCAGGGAAATTTAGTGGACTGCAATCCGGACGATCAGCTCCGGTACCAAAAGATATCCTGGTTGCTTCATGCTCCCCATGCTGACCCTCTGCATGAACTCCCATTTAGATAAGTCGGCATAAACGATGCTCAGAATTCCGAAGTACAAATAAAGGACACTGATTTTACCTTGTTTTAAAGAGGGTATATGTTGCCAAGAGAAGGTCAAGGCACTGTTGTTTTGAGTGACATATTGAATGATTTTAAGACATGCAGAGATTGTGATGGGAAAGAAAAACCTCCCGGAATTTTTAAAACGAACAGTTAGAAGCATGCTCTTCAGTCACGACTATGCTTACATGATCCTGTCTAACCTCTTTACAGGATATATCTGCCTATGCTTCCCCAGGCTTCAGGACAGTTATACTTACATTCCTTATTAAGAAACAATGCTCGCTCTTCCGATAGGATGGCGGGATTATTATAACGGTCTGATGCTTCAGAAGAAAAAATAGCTGAAACTTCACGAGATTCATATTGCAATGTAAAAATGATACCCGCCGGCACAGGCGGCATGGCCGGATTCAGCATTAATAATATTCTCGAAGGAGGAAGAGAAGTTCATGAGTATGAATTTGACGATGAAGCACAAGCTGATTTTGACATTCGTTTCTTTGCTCATTGCATTCGGAATCGCCGTCTATTGTTTCGTAAATACTCAGGTGACCAGTCTTATGATGGACGAAAAGCTGGCCTCTGACCATGCCTTGGGTTATGAGCTTCTTGATCAGTTTTATCCGGGAGACTGGAACGTTGCAGAGGGAAAGCTATATAAAGGAAAGCAATTAATCAATGGCGATACCAGGCTTGTTGACATGATCAAGGAAAGAACCGGTTCAGCCGCAACCATCTTTCTGGGAGATATTCGCATCGCAACAAACGTTTTAAAACCCGACGGGAAAAGAGCGGTAGGCACAAAGGTCGCTTCTGAAGTGGAAGAAAAGGTGCTTAAAAAAGGCACTGATTTTATAG
>Ga0209723_1000901_pt1 | contig 50799 bp, 36 predicted proteins | sample BiotimSIPDNA_2_FD_185750 | JGI IMG/M metagenome (GOLD analysis project Ga0209723, IMG submission 185750) | Anaerobic biogas reactor microbial communites from Washington, USA - Biogas_R2 time_0 SIP DNA (SPAdes) (version 2) | ecosystem: Engineered > Bioreactor > Anaerobic > Unclassified | place... | reverse complement strand
CACGCAATCAGCGTTGGCCCAACGCCTACTTTGCGGAACATGGGTACAATAGCCTGAATGCATCCCATGTACGTTTCGTCCAATCCACAGGAACCTACTAACCGGAGAGCCGTATGCGGGAAAACCGCCCGTACGGTTCGGAGGGAGGGGCGGTCGAACTCAATCGGCCGTCCCTACCCCTATCTATCAACGACCGCCGCTTGTTTCCGCAGCGTGTTCCTCGCGTTTCGGCGGGCGGCTAGACGTCGCTGATCATCTTGTCGTAAAACTCGACATACCGATCGCACATCTCGCCGCGCCGGGCGGCAATCGCCGATCGCGGATGCTCGTTCAACTGGCCGGTGATCATGAATTCGGGGAACGCGCCCCATTCGACCGTCTGGCGGAGCGGCTGCAATTGGTCCTGGATCACCTTGTAGATGGGGCGAATCTTGAACTTGGGATTCCGCAGGAATCCGATCAGGAGTTCCATCGGGCAGTTACCGGCTCCTCGCCCCAAACCGGCCATGGAAGCGTCCACCCGGTTGGCGCCGTGGATGATCGCCTCGATGGTGTTGGCAAAAGCCAACTGTTGGTTGTTGTGGGCGTGCATGCCCACTTCTTTACCGGTTGCCTTGCCACACTCCAAGTACTTCTTCACCAACCGTTCGATCTGCTCGGCATAGAGTGAACCGAAACTGTCGACGACCACCAATTGGCAAGCAGGCGTTTCGGCGAGAACCTCGAGCGCCTGATCGATCTCCTCTTCTTTGGCTTTCGAGACGGCCATGAGATTCGCCGTCACTTCATAGCCTTTCTCCGCCGCGTCGTTGATCATATCGACGGCTTCCGAAACCTGGTGGACGTAGAAGGCCACGCGGATCATGTCGAGCACGCTTTCCGACTTGGGAAGAATATCCGTCCTCCAGTTCGATTTGCCCGCGTCGGCCATCGCCGAGAGTTTCAGTTCCGTGGGATTGTCGCCCACGACTCGGCGCAGGTCTTCCTCGTCGCAGTGTTTCCAGGGGCCGAACTGATCACGAGGAAACAACTCCTTGGAGGCCTTGTAGCCGATCTCCATGTAGTCGATTCCCGCCTCCACGCACGCTTCGTAAACCGCTTTCACAAACGCGTCGTCGAAGCGGTGGTCGTTGACCAGACCTCCGTCTCGGATCGTGCAATCCAGAACCTTCAACTCGGGACGATAGGTGATCCACGGGGCGTTCACAACTGACTCCTGGTTTGCATTGGGACAATGTCCCACCTCGGGGCGGGGTGTCTCAGATTCGAGATTCGACTTGACGCTTGCCACGGCTGCCCAAACACGGGAAGCAACCTATTCTCCCCTCGGCCGGGCTGCGTGTCAACGTATAGCCTTTGTGGGTTCCGGCGCAGTCTGGGTTGCGGAGAACCGTGGTTCGTCCGGCAGAAGCGTAGGCGATTCCGAAATCAAGCGGATCCTGCACCGGGGGAGGAGACTTGCTTGCTTCCCGCGTCGGGGCGCTGTATCGTACGGGCGTTTTCTATTGGTCCCGAGTCCGAATTGCAGGAGCCCTGCCATGGAACCTCGTCCCGAGCACGATAGCGATTTTCCCCGTCCCCACTGCTGCCCTTGCTGCGATCACGCAACCGAGCCGGCGGGCGGATTCACGCGACGAACCTTCCTGGGCGGAGCTGCGGCCGTGGGAAGCATCGCGCTCAGCGGGCTCACCTGGTCGCGGCTGGCGGCGGCGGAAGCCGAAGTGCTGCAGCCCGCCAAACGACGTTCGATTCAGGTTAAACCGATCCTGGTCTACTCAACCTACAAGCCGGTCGAGCAGCGCAGTTGGCGAAGCTGGGGCGGCATCCAGACTCAAGAGGACGCCGACGCGGAAGTCAAACGCATTCAAGGCGAACTCAAGCAGCTTGAAGCCAAGGCGGACTTCCCGGTGGAGTTCCTGCCGATCTCGGCCGTGAAGAATTCGGCAGAGATGAAAGGCCACGCCGACGTCGAGAAGGCCGACGTTTTGCTGGTGTATGCGGCAGCGGGCGACCTGAACGCATTTCCGCAACTCGGCAAAGACTGCATCTTCTTCCTTCGCCACAAATCGGGCCCCCTCTATCTGCATTACGAGATCATCAGCCCGCGTTTTCTGCGGCAGCATACCGATCGGCTCGTGGTGGAGGGGATCGACGACGAGGACGTGGTGGTCGACAGTCTCGACGAGATCGTTTGGCGTTTGCGGTCGCTTTGCGGCCTGCGGAATACGCTGGGCACGAAGATCTTGGCGATTGGGGGTCCCAACGCCTGGGCCCAACCGAAGGGTGTGGTGCCCGCACTCGTCCAGGAGAAGTGGAAACTCGATATTCAGACGGTGACCTACGAGGAATTGGGCAAGCTTATCGAGGCTGCGCGGGCCGACGAGAAGGCCGTCGCCCTAGCCGAACGTCGGGCCGCCGAGTATCTCAAGACGGAGGGAACCAAGCTTGAGACCGATCGCAAGTTCGTTGCCCCCTGTTTCCTGCTCGACGACGTCTTCCGGCGTCTCATGGCCGAGGCCGGTTGCCGCGCCATCACCATCAACGGCTGCATGGGCACCATCATGCCGATTGCCCAGACCACGGCCTGCCTCACGCTCAGCACGTTGAACGACGACGGGTATCTGGCGTTCTGTGAATCGGACTTTGTCGTCATTCCGTCGGGGCTGCTGCTGGCGGGAATCTCGGGCCTGCCGGTCTTCCTCAACGATCCAACCTATCCCCACGACGGCGTGATCACCTTGGCTCACTGCACGGCCCCGCGCAAACTCGACGGCAAGTCGGTGGAACCGGCCCAGATCATGACCCATTTCGAGTCCGACTACGGTGCCGCCCCCAAGGTGAATATGCGCAAGGGGCAGGTCGTCACCAACATTGCTCCGGATTTCAAGGCCGAGCGCTGGCTCGGGCTGTCTGCGGAAATTGTCGATCATCCGCTGCTCCCGATCTGCCGGTCTCAGATCGACGTTCGCTTCAAAGCGCCGGCGGACCTGGTCGCCGAACGCATGCCCGGCTTCCACTGGATGACAGGTTACGGCGATTATCTCCGCGAGGTCGGTTACGCCCTGAAACGCATTCCCATCGCGTGGGAAAACCTCGGCTGAGCGTCCGAGCCGTTTGCAGTTCGTATTCGGTGCCGCCGGAATCCGCACCTCATTCGGTCGGCAGATCGTTGGCCTCGCTGGCATGCCGAAATTCGCGAGGCGACATGCCTTCGTAGCGTTGGAATGCGAGCGTCAACTGCTTGGGCCGGGTGAATCCCGTCTGGGCTGCCACTTCGTGGAGTTTGAGATCGGGTTCCTCCTGGAGAAGCTCTTTGGCGGCCAGGACGCGTTTTCGCCCGATGTACTGGTGGGGACTCTCTCCCATGTACTCCCGAAAGGCGTATTCCAGCCATCGGCGCGACATGCCCGTGTGCGTCAGAATGTCTTCGATCTTCAGCGATTCCGAAAGATGATTCTGGATGAACGCGATTGCTTCGCGGAGCCTGGGATCGTCGACGGCGAGCGTATCGGAAGAGGCCCTGGCGACCAGGGCCTTTGGCGGAATCAGAATCTCCCGCGGTTGAGGCTGGTGTCCGCGGATCATGCCGTCGAGCACCTCGGCGGAACGATAGCCGACAAGCCGGGCGTTGCGATCGATACTCGTCAGCTTGGGTTCACAGTGTTCGCAGATCGTTCTCTCGTTGTCGACGGAGACCAAGGCCACGTCCTCGGGAACATTCAGGCCGTGCTGTTGGCATGCGTCGATCACCAGTCGCGCACGGTAGTCCGACACCACGAAGAGCCCGAGGGGTTTTTCCAGCTTTCCGATCCAGCGGATCAGATCCTGGTGTTGGTCGAACCAACGATTGCCGCGGGTCCGGAAGGTAGTCGCGGCTCGCAGGACGGCGCAATCCATGCCGGCCTCATCCAGACGCCGCCGGAAACCGACCTCGCGCAGATGGGAGTAGCCGGTCCGGCGGACTCCGTAGAAAGCCAAGTGCCGAAAACCCGCGTCCAGCAGATGCTCGGCGGCCAGACGCCCGATCTTGCGGTTATCGACCGTGACCCTGGGCACGGGCGATTTCCGCAACGCGCCGGAGACATTGACGATGGGTATGTCGAGGCTTGCGGCAAAACGCGCCTCCGCCGGCAAGTTCAACTTGGCGATGATTCCAGCCCCCTGCCAGCCCCTCAGATCCAGGATGGAGAGGGTCATCGATTCGGGGGCCGTGAGGAACGACCATTGCCGTCCGTGCTCTCGTGCGTAGGCGAGCACCCCCTCGATCAGCAGTTCGTGATGCGGCATTCCCAAGGGGAAGGCCAAGGCAATTCGTTCTGGTTGGGCCATTTTCCCGAATCTCGTTTGCCGATACCCGCAGGTCTCTTGCGTAATACGTCAGTTATTCTGCAAGAAACCGATCCGCCCTGCAAGAGGGGGCCGGGACAGCAAGGGGGAAGACAAATCTGGTAGTCAAATCCGCCCTGATCGAGAAAGAACGTGCCGTGGATCAGTCTGCGAATCGCAGCAAGGCATACCGTTTCTTGCCGCTGCGGAGGACCATCACAGACCGGCTGGCCAGATCGCCCGCGGTCAGTCGCGTTTCCACCGACTCGATCCGCCGATTGTTGACGTAGGCGCCGCCCTGCTCGATGGTCCGGCGTGCTTCGCCCTTCGACTTGGCCAGCCCCGCTTCGACGAGGGCATCCGCAATCCACAGCCCCTCGTCTTCGAGACGCTGCCGCGGCAATTCCTTGCTGGGTACGTCCGCGAAGATGGCCGACAACTGCCCGTCGTCGAGGTCGCTGATCTCGGCGCCGAAGAAGATCTCCGTGGCCTTTTCGGCGGCCCGCAAGCCGTCCGCACCGTGCACCAATCGCGTCAACTCGGCGGCCAGGGTCCGCTGGCCCGATCGCTTCTCCGGGGCCGCTCTATGCTCGGCCACCACGGTCCGAATCCGATCCTCCGCCAGGTCGGTGAAAAAACGCAGACACTTGTCGACGTCGGCATCCTCGAGATTGATCCAATACTGGTAGAAGTGGTAGGGACTCGTCTTGTTCGGGTCCAGCCACAAGGCCCCCGACTCGGTCTTGCCCATCTTGCTTCCGTCGCTCTTGGTCAACAACGGACACGTCATTCCGTACAGTTGCACGCCGCGCAGACGCCTCGCCAGGTCGATGCCGGCCGTGATGTTGCCCCACTGATCGCTTCCGCCGACCTGGATCTCGCAGTCGAATTCCGCATTCAAATGGACGAAGTCATAGGCCTGCAAGAGCATGTAGCTGAATTCCGTGTAACTCAATCCCGCATCGTCGCGGTCGAGGCGGTTCTTCACCGAGTCCTTCGTCAGCATCACGTTCACCGGGAAGTGCTTGCCGATGTCACGGAGAAACTCCAGGTAGCCGAAGCGTCCCATCCAATCGTAGTTGTTGACCAAAAGAGCGGACCGATCGCCACAGTCGAAATCCAGGAAGCGGCGCAGTTGCTTCTCCATGCCAGCCACATTCGCGTTGAGGGTCTCCACGGAAAGGAGCTTGCGTTCCTCGCTCTTGCCGCTCGGATCGCCGATCATCCCCGTCGCCCCGCCGACGACCGCTATGGGGCGGTGACCTGCCTGCTGGAATCTCCGCAGGATCATCAACGCCATCAAGTGGCCCACGTGCAGGCTGTCGGCCGTCGGATCGAAACCGGCATAAACGGTTCTCGGTTTCTCGTTCAGCCACTTCGGAAGGTGCTGGTCGTCGGTCGTCTGGTTGATGAGCCGTCGCCAGGTGAGTTCTGCGAAAACGTTCTGCATGGGGTTGGGCAGTCTGTGTGGAAGAAAGGGAGAATCAACCCGTCGCCTCGGTCTCAACGCCACATATCGCTATCGGCAAAGGGATTGAGCGGGCCGGAGAGCTTCGGCTTGGGCAAAGCCTTGAGTGCCGCCTCGGCCAGTCGAAGATCCTCTCGGGTGGTGACTTTCAGATTGATCTGCGATCCGGGCACGACGGTCACCGGCTTTCCCAGCCGTTCCACAAGCTGCGAGTCGTCGGTGGCCGGAGCGTCGCCGCGTTTCTCATAGGCCTCTAGGAGCAGTTCGCGTCGAAACACCTGGGGTGTCTGGGCTTCCCAGACGTCGGCGCGAGAGATCGTCTCCTGGACCCGCTTTCCGTCGCTGCGTTTGAGCGTGCCGGAGACCGGCACGGCCAGGATGGCCGCTCCCGATTTCTCTGCCGCGGCGAACACGCTGTCGATCCACTGATCGCAGATGCAGGGGCGGGCCGCGTCGTGCACGGCCACAAACTCGGCTTCGGATTTGACCTTGGCCAAGGCGTTGGCGACCGAGTCGCTGCGCTCGTTCCCGCCTTCCACCACGTCGATTCCCAGGATCGCCACGTTCGAGGCAAACTTGAAATTGAACAGTTCGCGATCTTCCCGCGAAATCACGAGAATCACCTGGATCACGTCGTTGCGGTTAAGGAACCGCTCGGCCGCATGAAGCCACACGGCCCGGTTTGCCAGCGGGGCAAAGGGTTTCTTGTAGTTCTTGTCGTGGAACCGGCTGCTTTTGCCGGCCGCGGGCATGATCACGGCGAACTTGGCCACGGTGCAATACTCCCGACATGGTTTCCCGGGTAACGCCAGACCATTCATTGTCCCCGTCTATGGCGGGGCGTCAAGGCGTTCTGAAGGCCAACGCCAAACGATGAGAGCCGCCGCGGCAACCGCCCCGGCGGCAAGCCCCAGCCACCAGGCGCAGAGACGGGTCGCCTGCCACATCATCTCGCGCTGGGGACGATTCCAGAGAACCCCCTTCGACGACAAGCAGATCGAGACCGATTGCCGAAGAGTCGGCAGGGGCAGCCCCTTGCCGCCCATCGCCGGCAAGCCAAAGCGATGTCGTGGCTCGGGCGTTTCCCCCCCCCAACGACGCTTGAAAGCCGATACAGGTGACGCTTGCCAGGCACAGCGGTTTTGGGTTATAATCTACCCCAAAGGTAGTAATTGCTACCGGGTTCTTCACAGATCGCTGAATCCACTCTTTGGGACAACCGGCAGATGGGCGAGAAGCCGGACGACCGGCGGCTATCCACGGGGCAGTCGGATATCGACGCGATTTGCGACGAGTTTGAAGCGGCGGTCAAGGCTGGAAAGCCGGTGGACTTGGCGGACTATCTCGATCGCGCCGAGCCGACCGATCAGCCTGCCCTGCGCCGAGCGCTCCAATCGATCCAGACGCTCCATCAACAGAAAGTCGCTGCCACCCCAGTCAAGGATCCCGGTCTTCGTCAGTTCATTCGTGCCCTCGTCGCCAGCCAACTGATGTCGAATATCGAGGTCGAGGAGTTCCTGGCCAGCCTTCCGGAGGCCGAGCGGCCGAAGACGGGCGAGGAATTGGCCAAGACACTCTACCGCCACCACCGGCTTACCCGGTTCCAGACTCAGGCGGTTTTTCAGGGGAAGGTCAAGGGGCTTGTTTTCGGCAACTACGTCATTCTCGACAAAATCGGCCAGGGCGGCATGGGCCACGTCTACAAGGCCCAGCACAGGCGGATGAAGCGAACGGTGGCGGTCAAGGTGCTGCCCTCCCACGTGTCCAGGCAGAAGGAGGCGGTCGATCGCTTTCATCGAGAGGTAGTCGCCGCCGCTCGGCTCAGTCACCCGAACATCGTCACCGCACACGACGCCGACGAGGCGGACGGCGTCCATTTTCTGGTCATGGAGCACGTTGAAGGCACCGACCTGACGAAGCTCATTCGCTCCAAGGGAACGCTCAGCGTGGCCAAGGCGATCGACTACGTTACCCAGGCCGCGGCCGGTCTCCAATACGCCCACGGACAGGGCGTCGTGCATCGCGACATCAAGCCGTCGAACCTGCTCCTCGACCAATCCGGAACCGTCAAGATCCTCGACATGGGGCTGGCCCGATTCGAACGGGAAGTGCAGGAGTCGTCGGGCGGCGAGTCGCTCACGCAGGACGGCCAGGTCATGGGGACCCTCGATTACATGGCCCCCGAGCAGGCCCTCGACACGCACCATGCCAGCGCCCGAGCCGACATCTATAGCCTCGGGTGCACGCTCTATTTCCTGCTCACCGGCCAGGTCGTCTTCCCGGGCAACTCCATGGCGACCAAGATTCTGGCTCATCGCGAACGGCCCGTTCCCTCCCTCCGCCAGCACCGCGAAGACGTTTCGGAACAACTCGATCGGGTTTTCCAACGGATGCTCGCCAAACGGCCGGAGGATCGCCAGGTCTCGATGGCCCAGGTGATCGAGGAACTCAGCGTCTGTCGCGGTTCGGGACAAGAACTCCACGAAACGGCATCGATTGCAGTAGGGCCCACCGGTGGCGGTCCCACCATCACGTCTGGACGTGACATTCCCCGAGAGGTTGCCGAAGTTCCGCTCACTCCTCCGCCGATCCCGCCGTCGTCGGATTCGGGCAAGTCGGCTCCCGGCGACTGGCTCAAACAGAAGCTCCCTGAGCTACCCACCGTATTTCGCTCGACCGCCACCCGATCCAGGAAACGCGATTTCATCTGGACGGGTTCCATCGCGGCCGGCACGCTGCTGGTTGTGCTTCTGGCTGCGCTGATGATGCGGTTGCCCAGTCGCGCGACGCTCACGGTCGACGTCAGTGAACCTGACGCCACCATTCAGGTTCTGGATGCAGAAGGGCAGGAAATCCTGACCCGACAATCCGCGACCGAGCCGGTCTCTTTTCCACTCCCTCCCGGTACGCATCAACTGCGCATCGAGAAGCCCGGATTCGAAGTGCTCTCGCGACGCTTCCAGCTCGAGGCGAGAGCCAAGGAGTCGGTTCGCATCCATCTGACTCCGCTTTCTCAGGAACCGCCGGAAGCTTCGGTCGGCGGGGCCGCCGAGGCAGTTGTCGACGTTCCCAAAACCGAGGAACCGACGACGGAGCCGGCAGACGTGCCCCCCGAAATCGCACCGACGCCACAAGTCTCAGCGCCGGAACCGGTCAACGTGACTGCCGATGCGGCCGTAATGCCGCGAGTCTCAGCGCCGGAACCGGCGCCGGCGGGGATCGGTGCCGACGACTCCCATTCGGAGGCCTGGACGACCCTGTTCGGCGGTCAGGACCTTGGGGCCTGGAAATGCGTCAGGATCGGGCAGGCCATTCCCTGGGATGTCGAAAACGGCCTGCTGGTCCGCAGAGGCGACGACTACGGCGGACACCTGGAGACGGTCGAGCGTTTCACCGACTTCGTCTTGCGGATGGAATACCTTCTCCCCGAGAACGCCGCGTACCCCCAAGGCTCCGGGGCGGGGGTCGTCGTGCGATGTCAGCCGGGTTCTAATGTGAACGCCGGGATCGGAGTGGAACTGTCGGATGCCCGCCCGGGGGCACTGCTTCTACAGGACACTCGCCTCACCCCGACCGGCGGCCAGCCGACGATCGGTATTGCGCCAACGCAAGTCATCTTGCCGTTGGCGGTTGCCTCGCGGCCTCGAGGTCAATGGAACGAACTCGAAATTGTCTGTGTCGGGGATCGGATTGCGGTGAAACTCAACGGCCAACTGGTCAACGAGGGAAAGGAGGCCGAGGTTCGTCCGGGTAGCCTTCGGCTTCTGTCGCAGAGATGCGATATCGAGTTTCGAGACGTCCGCATCAAACACGCCGATCTGCAAATCCTGACGAGCACGCAGCCCCAACCGGCCATCGCGCCGTATGACGAGCGCCAGGCGCAAGAGTATCAACGGATCTGGTCGAGCCATCTGAAGGCGCCGGTCAAGTGGTCGAATTCGATCGGGATGGAGTTCGTTCTCATCCCGCCGGGTGAGTTCCAGATGGGCTCTCCCGCAGAGGAAGCGGGGCGTTACGACTATGAGGGACCGCGACACCGTGTGCGACTCAGCGTTCCGTTCTACCTGGGTGCCTATGAGGTGACCCAGCAGCAGTACGAGCAGGTGATGGGAACAAACCCCAGCTTTTTCGGGCCTCAAGGAAAGGCGAAGGTCGATCTGGCAGGTTTGAATCTCGCCCGATTCCCTGCCGAGAACGTGAGTTGGGATGAGGCCGCCGAGTTCTGCCGCCGACTGAGCCAGAAGGAGAAGCTGCACTATCGGCTTCCGACCGAGGCCGAGTGGGAATACGCCTGCCGTGCCGGGACCACGACGCCCTTCTGCTTCGGCAATTCGCTCTTCGCCGCGACGGACGCCAATTTCGACGGCGAACAGACCTACGGAGAGAGCAGAATAGGGCCCAATCTCAAACGAACGGTGGAGGTTGGATCGTATCGCGCCAACGCCTGGGGACTCTACGACATGCACGGAAACGTCTGGGAATGGTGCCGAGACCAGTACTCACGCGACAGCTACGAGAGCGGGTTGGCTATTGATCCGACGGGGCCGGTAACCGGGTCGTACCGGGTCAATCGCGGCGGCAGTTGGTTCGGCGGGCCGGCCTCCTGCCGGTCGGCAAGCCGCAGTTGGGTGGCTCCGGGCTTCCGCGGCGGACTGTTGGGATTCCGTATCGTTCTGACGCCGACGGAGTGATGCGACGATGGAACAACGGAACAATGGAATGATGCGGCGGTGCAGTCGTAGTCACAGTGTTTGACGTTGGCGTCATTCCACTCTTCCACCATTCCCTCATTCCACCCTTCCAGCACCTCACCATTCCGGTCCAAGCCGGGAAGCTCCTGTTCCGGTGACGCTCACCCCCAGATTCCGCCCGCCACCATCCGCATGGCTGCGATCAGGGCGAGTGCCAGCACCAGCGGATCGAAGACCTTCTGCGGGATTAACAGGAAGAGCCGTTTGCCGATTACCGCGCCGAGAATCAGGCAAGGCATCAGAACCAGGCTGAACAGCAGCGTCTCGGGTGTGATCATTCCCAGGCTGCCGAACAGGGGCAGTTTCGACAGGTTGACGATCATGAAGAACCATGCCCAGGTGCCCATGAATTCGGCCTTGAGCATCCCCATGCTGATCAGGTAGATACCCATGACCGGCCCGGCTGCGTTGCCCACGACCGTCCCAAAGCCGGCGGCCAGCCCCATGAGCGCAACGAACCACCATTGATGGGGCATGTCCTTCCAGCCAAACCGCTGCCGCCCTCCTTCGATCACCATCAGCACGATCACCAGAATTCCCAGCACCAGCTTGAACTGTCGATTGTCAACATTCAACAGCACGTACACGCCCGGAATCATCCCCAAGACCACGTAGGGAAGCAGCCTGAGGAGCCGATCCCACTGGGTGTGCTGCCGATAGCAGGCGACGGCGAACGCGTCGCCCGCGAGCAGAATCGGCAGAATTGCTCCCACCGAGAGCTTCTCGTTCCCGGCGAATGCTTCGGTCATCATCAGGATCGCGGGGATCGAAACGCCCGGCACGCCGGTCTTTGAAAGCCCCACCAGAATCGCGGCCAGGGCGCCGAACACATACGAAAGCAGATCGTCAGGCATGAAAACGCAATGCTCAGAAGTTGGGTGGCTGGTGGTCGAGCGACAGCGAGCCCTCGGACCGATACGGCCGGGGGCTCGCTGTCGCTCGACCACCAGCCACTCTGAATCTGAGGCAGGCCACGAGGCTAACTCCGCGGTTCGATTCGCTCCTTGCCGACGACCGCCTGCAACACTTCGGGGACGACGACCGATCCGTCTGCCTGCTGGTAATTCTCCAGTACGGCAATCAGGGCGCGGCTGATGGCAACGGCCGTTCCGTTCAAAGTATGAACGAACCTGGTGCCCTTCTCGCCCTTGACTTTGAAGCGGGCGTTCAGGCGCCGGGCCTGGTAGTCGGTGCAGTTCGACGTGCTCGTGACCTCGCCAAACCCGCCGCGGCCGGGCAACCAGGCCTCCAGGTCGAATTTACGATAGGCCGGGCCCCCCAGGTCGCCCGTTGCCGTATCGACGACCCGATAGGGAATCTCCAAGCCGTCGAACAGCCGGCATTCCAGGTCTCGCAGATGCCCCAGCATGGCCTCGCTGTCGTCGGGCAAGGTGAATGCGAACATCTCCACCTTGGTGAACTGGTGCACGCGGAAGAGGCCCCGGCTCTCCTTTCCGTGGGCGCCCGCTTCGGTGCGGAAGCAGTGGCTGATCCCGCAAAGCTTGAGCGGCAAGGCATCGGCGTCAACCGTCTGACCTGCCAGCAGGCCGCCCAGCGTGATCTCGGCGGTGGCCACCAGGCTCAGGTTCTGGTTCTCGATACTGTAGATCTGCGTCTCGGGCCCGCGTGGAATATAGCCCGTTCCTTCCAGGACTTCGTTCGTGGCCAGATCCGGGGTCGTCATCGGGGTGAAACCTTCGGCCATCAGCACGCCGAGGGCGTAACGCTGCAGGGCCAGTTCCAGGAGCACCGCCTCGTTCTTGAGGAAGTAGAAGCCGTGCCCCGCCACGCGTGCCCCGCCCTCGAAGTCGATCAGGTCAAGTCTTTCGCCCAGGGCAACGTGATCGAGCGGTTCGAAGTCGAATTTCGGGAGCGGTGTCTTGCCGCGAGCGACCTCGAGATTCGACTTGTCGTCCTCCCCTACGGGGGCGTCGGGGTGCGACAGGTTCGGAATCGACCGGTGGATCCCGTCCAGTTCGGCCGCTAGCTCGTCCAGCTTGGTCCGCACCTCGTTTGTCCGTTCCCGGAGCATGCGGCCTTCTTCTTTCCGAGCCTCACGTTCGCCGGCATCTTTGGCCTTGCCGATCGACTTGGAGACCTCGTTCGCCTTGCGATTGAGTTCTTCGACTTCCACCTGCAGCAAGCGGCGCTCGTTCTCCAGGGCAACGAACCGATCGATGTCGGCCGCAACCCCGCGGTTGCGGCAGTTCTGTTTCACTAGCTCGGCGTTTTCGACAATGAATTTGCGATCCAACATGGCTTCAATGCTATCCTTCAAATCTGTGCAATCTCTTCCCACAGGCGTGCGCTCGCTCGGATCCCGCGGTAGAAATCCTCGACGAGAAACCGTTCGTTCGGGCTGTGGGCGTTGTCGTCGTCCTGGCCCCAGCCGAGCAGGAGGGTATCGGCTGCGAGTTGCTTGTGCAAGGTGGCCACGACGGGAATCGAACCTCCTTCGCGGGTCATGACGGGCGCTCGGCCGAAGGCGTGTTCGAGGGCCTTCGAGGCCGCCGCCACATAGGGACTGTCGAGCGGCACGAGCAGGCCCGGCGCCCCGTGCATGCCTCGCACCTCGACCTTCACTCCCGGCAGAGCCAGCTTCTCGACCATCGCACGAATGCCCTCATTGATCGTCTCCGGCGACTGATTCGGCACCAGGCGGAAACTGATCTTGGCCGACGCTCGGGCGGGGATGATCGTCTTGCCTCCCGTGCCCTGGTACCCGCTGGTCAGGCCGTTGATCTCGAAGGTCGGTCTGGCCCAGCGCCGCTCCAAGGCCGTGAAGCCGGCCTCGCCCCAAGTGTCCGGTACGCCGACCTGGCCCATGTACTGCGTTTCATCGAACGGCAGTTCGGCCATCTGCTTGCGCTCCAGGTCGGTCAGGGGGACTACGTCGTCGTAGAAGCCCGGCACCTGCACCTTCCCGTCGTCACCGATCAGGCCGCTGAGAATTCGTGCCAACGCCAGGGCCGGGTTGGTGATCGACCCACCGAAGGAGCCCGAATGGAGATCGCGGTTCGGACCTTGGACGACGATCTCGCAGCAAGTGATCCCGCGCAATCCGTAAGTGATCGCCGGTTGACCCGGTCCGAACTGGCCGCTGTCGCTTACCACGATGCAGTCGCACGCAAGTTTTTCCGTATTCTCCGCAACATACGCACTCAGGGCCTCGCTGCCGACCTCTTCCTCGCCCTCGATCAAGTACTTCAGATTTACGGGCAGGCGCCCCTCGGTCTGGAGCCATGCCTGGGCGCTCAACAGGTGGGTGAGCATCTGGCCCTTGTCGTCGGTTGCCCCCCGGGCGTAGATCCTCCCCTGGCGAACCTCCGGATCAAAGGGGGGCGATACCCATTGATCGAGTGGGTCGACCGGCTGCACGTCGTAGTGGCCGTAGACGAGTACCGTGGGGGCCCCGTCGACCTTGGGCGACTCGCCATAAACGATCGGATGTCCTTTTGTGGGAATGACTTCCGACTTCATCCCGATTGCTGCGAGCTTGTCGGCGACCCACCGGGCGGCGGTGGCCATGTCGTTTGCACAATCCGGATCGGCACTGATGCTCGGGATTCGCAGCAGCTCGAACAACTCCTTCAGGAAGGCCTCAGAATGCTCGTTCAGGTAGGTTTCAATCGCGGCCATTTTGTTGCTGCTTTTCCAACATTGGTGCTGCTTCGTTCCAGCGGGCGTGACTTCCCGATCCGTTGAATCGTCCAATATAATGGTCGTGGGTGCCACCAGCCAATGGGGTATGCTTTCCGCTGCGAACCTTGAGCCCACCCGATGTGACTACAGAAACAGGAACGGAAGCCGAGCCCGAGTTTCCTTGCTTATCACTCGCCCTCTTGTATCAGGTCCGCCATGGCAGACAGACAGGCCGTCGCTGAACCGGCCGAAGAAACGCAGACCGATGAGCGAGAAGAGACCAAGCGGCAGCCGCCCTACAACGTGGTTCTCTGGAACGACGACGACCACACCTACGAGTACGTCATCGCCATGATGATGCAACTGTTCGGCCATACGATGGAACGAGGTTACCAGATCGCCAAGACGGTCGACACCCAAGGAAAGGCGATCGTGCTGACCACGACTCTCGAACACGCCGAGTTGAAACGCGACCAAATCCACGCGTTTGGTCAGGACAAGCAGATCAAAGATTGTGCCGGGAGCATGTACGCGACGGTGGAACCGGCAGCTTAGAAAGAATCTCGGAATCCGAGTTTCGCTCTTTTGAATTTGTTTCGTGCTTCGTATTTCGAGATTCGTATTTCTCCACGATGCCTATCCTCCGCACGATCACGCTTGGCTGCAAAGTCAACCAGTACGAAACCGAGTTGGTCGCCGAGGGGCTTGCACGGGCGGGGTTTCGCGAGGCCGCGGATGCAGAACCCGCGGATCTCTGTCTCGTGAACACGTGCACGGTCACGGCGGAAGGTGCCTTGAAGAGCCGTAAGGCGATTCGACAGCTCGCCAGGCGAAACCCCGGTGCGCAGATCGTGGTGATGGGCTGCTATGCGACGATGGCGGCCGACCTCGTTGCCGGTCTGCCGGGCGTCAGCGAGGTGCTCACCGACAAGCGGCAGATTCCCGAATTCCTCGCCCGCTGGGGCGTTCTCGACGTGCCGTCGGGCATTTCCCGGTTTGGCCGCCGCGCTCGGGCATACGTCAAGGTGCAGGACGGCTGCCGGATGCGGTGCAGCTACTGCATCATTCCGGCCGCACGGGGTGATCTGGCGAGTCGCCCCGTTGCTGAACTGGTGGACGAAGTGCGGCGTCTCGTCGATTCGGGGCATCGGGAGCTTGTGCTGACCGGGATTCATCTCGGCCACTGGGGGCTTGAATGGACAGACCGCCGCCTCCGGCTGCCTGATCTGATCGAGGCCTTGCTGGCCGTCGGCGGTTTGTGGCGTCTGCGGCTTTCCAGCCTGGAAGCCGTCGAAGTCGACGCCCGTCTGCTGTCGCTGATGGCCGCCCATCCGTCACGTATTTGCCCACATTTGCACCTTTCCATGCAAAGCGGCTCAGACACGGTGCTGGAGCGGATGCAACGCCGCTGGGCCTCCACCCGGTTTGTGGAGAAGTGCCTGGAAGTCAAGGAGTCGCTCGATAGGCCGGCGCTTACGACGGACGTAATCGTCGGTTTTCCGGGCGAGACGGACGCGGAGTTTGAAGCAACCTGCCGGACCGTGGAAACGGTCGGGTTCTCGAAAGTGCACGTCTTTCGGTTCAGTCCCAGGGAAGGGACCCCTGCGGCCACCATGTCCGCTCAGGTCGACGGGCGGGTCAAACAGGAACGAGCGGCCCACCTCGACCTGCTATCTCGCCGGCTCCGCCGCGATTTCTTCCGCGCGCTCATCGGTCGGCGGTTGCAGGTGCTGGTGGAAGCGGCGGATGGGAGGCAGCCCGGGTTGCTCCACGGCACGTCGGCACGTTATGCGCCGGTTGAGTTGACGGGGACGGTTGATCGGGTGGGTGAACTGATTGACGGAGAAGCGACCGGTCTTGCTGACGATGGGTTGATCGTGCGGGCGGCCGGTCCGTAGGCTGTTCGCTGAGTACTGGGGCGCGAGGGCCGTCCCCTGCGTCATTCCCGCGAAGTATGCGGCACCTGGAATGATGAAAATCGGCTGCAATGATTGTATATGGCACGTTTCCGTGGCCTTGGTCGAAGGCCGATACCGCAGTGGAGCTTTGAGCCCGTCGCGAAGTCTGGCCTGGGTGCCGCCACGAACCTGAAATTGTCGCCCCCGACGGTCGGGGAGCACGCGAGGCAGACTGTTGCCTTTTTCGGCACCCCCAGGGTTGACGGAGCGTAAGGGAGGATATGTCATGGACATCATCGGCACCGACATGGACCAGTTTCTCAGCGATGCACATGCGGCCTCCTGGGCCGGAATCTGCCCGGGGAATGAGGAATCGGCGGGCAAACGCAAACGGAGCAAAACGACCAAGGGCAATCGTTGGCTGCGGCGTGCCTTGGTCCAAGCGGCCTGGGCGGCCACCCATGCCCACGACAGTTACTTGGCCGCTCAGTATCACCGTCTGGTTGGCCGCCGGGGCAAGAAGCGAGCCCTGGTCGCGGTGGCGCACACCTTGTTCGTGATCATCTACCATATCCTCAAATACCGCGTCGATTATCAAGACTTGGGCCCTGATTACTTCCTGCGCTTGGAACCTGAACGCCAGAGACGTTACCTGGTCAAGCGACTGGAACAAATGGGCTATAAGGTGCAACTCGAACCCCAACAAGCTGCCTGAAACTCAACCATAAACTCCCTCACGCCAGGCGTCCTCCGCTATCGCTATGCGCCCACCCTGGATGATTTTCGAGGCAGGCGGGAATCCAGTGACGTTTGCCGAGTGTCTGGATTTCCGCCTTCGCGGGAATGACGTGGCGATTTGCGCAAGCTCCCCACAACCTCGACCGCCTCACTCACCCTTGACCGCCACCGCCAGCATCTCGAAATCGTTGGGCGTGAGCTCGTGCTCGCGGCTGAATTCGCCCAGATGGCTGCCGAAGATGTCGACCTTGGCGAACCCGGCCGTCTCCAACAGCCAACGCAGTTCGCACGGCGTGTAGTAGCGTTCGTTGGTCTCGACCGTGTGCGACTGGCCCGCGTCGTCGACGAATGTCAGCTCGGCCCCCTCGCGAAACGTCATCAGATCGAACGTTATTTTGTCGAGCGCCGACTTCGATGCGGCGGCATCGAGGAAGTCCTTGACGGAGTGGAACAGCGGGAACAGGGCGTTGAGCGCGGTCAGCATCAACTTGCCGCCGGGCCGCAGCGCCGCGCCGGCGTGCCGGAGAATCGCGTGGTTCTTCTCGTCGGTCTCCATCAGTGAAAACCCGCCTTCGCAGAACATGACGGCGGCGTCAAACTCCCGCTCGAAATGCGGCTGGGTCGCGTCCCGGCGTTGAAAGTCGACGGCCACGCCGGCTTCGTCCGCCTTTTCTCGGGCGCGCCGAAGCTGGGCCTCGGAGAGATCGAAGCCCGTCACCTGGTAGCCGCGCCCGGCCAGTTCGATGGCATGGCGGCCCGTGCCGCAGCCGATATCGAGGATCCGCTTGGCGCGATCGCCTCCCAGCTCTCGTTCAACGAAGTCGACCTCGCCCACGGTTCCTTGCGTGAAGGGTTCCGTGTCGTAGGTCTTGCCATAGTTCGCGAAAAGCGTTTCATACCATTGCGTCATGTCGATTTCTCCACGGTGTACCGGCTTGAGACACCGGAAGGCGCCGATGGGTTCGCGCGGAATCATTGCGGAAAGGACTGCGCGCGACTTCAATCGTGCGGCAGCAAGTATTCCGTGGGAATACGGCGGAAGACCTCTTCGGTGCTGGTGACGCCCTGAGCGACTTTGAGCAGGGCGGAGCGGCGGAGGTCCAGCATGCCCTGGCTGACGGCCATGTCGTTGATTTCGCGAGCCCGTTTTCGCTCGACGATCATCTGGCGGATCTCGTTGGTGACGCGGAGCACTTCGGAGACGCCCGTCCGGCCGGTGTAGCCTTCGCCGTGGCAGGCCTCGCAGCCCGGGGCCGAATAGAGGCACTCGCCTTGGCCCGGTTCGAGGTACTGCTTGATGTCGTCGAAGGTTTGCGGCGCGGCGCTCAGGTCGAACGACATCTTGCACTTCTCACACAAGGTCCGCACGAGCCGTTGGGAAACCACACCGATCAGACAGGTGGAGAGGAAATAGGGCACGACGTCGAGGGCCAGCATGCTGTCGACGGCGCCGGCGGCGATGGGGGCGTGGAGCGTGGCGAACACGAGTTGGCCGCTGTTGGCGGCTCGCACGGCCGTTTCGGCGGTGATCGGGTCGCGGATCTCGCCGACCATGATGATGTCGGGAGATTGACGGAGCACGCTGACGAGCAGATCGGGGAAACCCAAACGGATCCTGGGATTCACCTGGGATTGGCGGATCCCGTCGATGACGTACTCGATCGGATCTTCGATCGTGTTGATCTTGTGGGTGCCGTCGTTGAGTTGCTGGAGGCAGCTATAGAGCGTGGTGGTCTTTCCGGCTCCCGCCGGTCCCGTCACCAGAATCAAGCCGCTCGGGCGTTGCAGAAGGCCCATGAGGATATTGAGGTTGGCGCGGTGGAAACCAAGGGACGATATCTCCATTAATCCCACGCTGCTGTCGAGCAGGCGGATCGCCATGTCCTCGCCGTGGAGCGTGGGAATCGTGCTGACGCGGACGTCGAGCTTGCGCCCGTCGTTCATGGGGCAGAGCCATCGTCCGTCGGCGGGTCGCCGGCGCTGGGCCACGTCCATCCCGGCGGTGGCCTTGATGTGATTGATGAAATTGCGCCCGGCAGAAGCGGCGATCGCCGCCACGCGTCGAAAAGTTCCCAGATGGCGAACCGAGATGCAGATGCTGTTCTCGTGGGCGGTCAGGAAGACGTCGCTGGCCGGCAAGGCAGCAGCGTATTCGAACAACTGCGTCGCGGCCGACTCGACGGTCGTCTCATTCAGGTTGATTCCATCCAGCGGGCAAGACGGCAATTCGGTGGTCATTCCGGCGCTCCTTGGACCAATTTCAGCGCTTCCGATTCGCTGTCGGCCACATTGAGAACCTGGTCGAGTCGCATGACCTTCAAGGTCTCCATGACCGTGAAGGGCACGGAATGAATGGCGAACTTCCCGCCAGCGTCGCAGAATCGTTTGTGCTGGACGACCAGCCAGCTCATTCCGGCCGAATCGACCAGCTCCACTCCGGTCATGTCGAACAAGACCGTTTGGCGGTAACCTCGGCCTTCGAGGAGTTCAGAAAGCGCCTCCTGCTGTTCCGCCAGCACGGCCAAGTTGATCCTTCCACTGGCATCGACGCGGAGGACCTGACCGTCATCGGAACGCAAGCTCAATTGCATGGAACGTCTCCCCCACAGGGCGGCGGGGCCGCCAACCAGGACGAACTGCCCGCCGGACCGCATGCTGGATTCTGGCCCGTTGGGTTCGTCAAAACATTATGGCAGAATCGAGGACAATTACCAGAGGTGGAAGGGACCCCGTATCGTGCTCACGGGGGACCATTACACGTTCGTCAGAGCGTTCGCGGCGATTTCCCATGCCTGCCCCTGGATGGGACAATCCCGGCATTTCGGATAGTCCAAATGGGCCGCAGCCGGGGATCATTTTTCCAGCCCGTATTCCTTGAGCTTCTTGTGGAGCGTGTTTCGGTTGATCCCCAACCGGGTAGCTGCCTTCACTTGGACGCTGTCGCAGGCGGCCATCACCTGGGCAATCAACTCGCGCTCGACCCGGCTGACGATCTTGGCATGGAGATTATCCTCCTGAGGGCCGGCGGTTTCCAGTCCGTACTCGACCAGTTCGGATGTCAGAGTCTCCAGGTCGGCGACCCTCTGGCGTCCGATGCGGGGTGGTCTGCGTCCCAGGACCGTTTCGGGCAGGAGATCGCAAGTCAGTTCATCCCCCGGCGCGAGCACGACGGCCCGCTCGATGTAGTTCTGCAACTCCCGGACGTTACCGGGCCAGGAATAGGCAATCAAGGCCTCCATGGCCTCGTGATCGACGTGGGGCACGTGGCGGTTGTTGGCTTCGTTGTAGACTTTGAGGAAATGCCCGACCAATTCGGGGATGTCCTCACGGCGTTCTCGCAAGGGGGGCAGAAAGATCGTGACCACGTTGAGGCGGTAATAGAGGTCTTCACGAAATCGATTGTTTGCGACCTCCTCCAGCAAATCCCGATTGCTGGCGGCGACCACGCGGGTGTCGACGCGAATGGTCTGGGTGTCGCCGACGCGTTCGAATTCGTGCTCTTGAAGAACGCGGAGGAGCTTGACCTGGAGCTTGGCCGTCGTCGAGTTGATTTCGTCGAGGAAGACGGTGCCGGTGTGGGCGGCCTCGAATCGCCCCGTGCGATTGTTGACGGCGCCGGTGAACGATCCGCGGACGTGCCCAAACAGTTCGCTTTCCAGGAGGTTCTCGGCCAGGGCCCCGCAATTGACGCGAACGAAGGGGCCGCTGCCGCGATGGCTGAGAACGTGAATCGCCTTGGAGATGAGTTCCTTTCCCGTGCCGGTTTCACCGAGCAGCAGAACGGAGGCGTTCGACTTGGCGACTTGGCGCGTGATCCGATACACCTCCTGCATGGCGGGCCCCGATCCGATCAGGCCCGGTATGGGAGGTCCCGTCTCTTCCTGGTCTCGGCGAAGGGGGACTTGAGTCATCGTCCGCCTGTCTCACTCCTTCTCGGGCCCACGACGAATCACGGCTCTTCGGGCGGGTTCGGCAAATCGACCGGCGATGTCTTGATCCGTTGGGCCACTCGGGCGGGAGCTTCCAGGCAATTGAGGATCGCCGAAAGAATCTGTTGAGTGGGCCGGTCCAGCTTCTCGCTTCGGTTGTAGAGATCGTATTGGTGGAGGATCTCGGTCGAGGTCAACAGGATGCCGTGGCCTTCGGCGTTGTCCCACAAGGCCTCCACGGCCGCCTTGCGCTGCGGGAGCGGCTGAGTCCAGCGGCTGGCCAGTTCCACCAGCGCCTTCTGGGCTTCCGGAGTCCCGGTACTGGCCAGGATGGTCATGGCCTGCGGCGCCAATTCAGGAATGAACAGGGCCTCATAGACCGCGTCGATCTTCCTGGGCAGCCGGAACACCTTGTGCCCCGCACTCCAGTCGGCCAGCCACTGCATCGCCTGGCCCGCCTGCTGAAATCGTTGGGCCGAATTGAGACGCTTCATCCCGGCCAGGGCGAGCACCTGCTCCACCTGCCACACGACCACCTCCTGGGAATGAGCCCGCGGAAAAGCCGTGACCAGCGGATCGCGGCGAGCAGCATGTTCAGCTCGGGCCAAGTGTCCGTCGCGCGCCCAGATGCCGACCGGCAGCAGGGCGGTGCGATTGTCGTGCCTGAGCTGCTGGATGAGGAAGTCCACGGTCGGTTGCTGCAGGGCTTCGTCGACAAGAACCAACTCGTAGTCGGCCGACCGCAACGCCAGTTCCATCAATTCGTGTCCGGATCGCGCCGTGTCGGCAATGTATCCCAGGTCTGCCAGATGGCCGGCGATTCGCTGGGATTCCGAAGTGCTCGGACCGGCCACCAGAGCGCGGCGTTGTCCTTGAGACGTGGCGAAATGGCAAACGGCATCCACGACCGAAGCCGAACCGGCAAACGGCGTGTTCGGGTCGAGTGCGACCACCGCTTCGATCGCCGCAAATCGCACGCGTGCGTCGTCGTGCGCCACCGCCTTGACCAGCGGGGTCGTCGATCCCTCGGCACAGAGTTGTTCCAGGACGCTGCCGCGCTCGCCGAGGATGCGCACGGCACTGACGGCTGCCCCGGCGTAGTTGTGCTCCATCGCATAGACCAGCACGTCCTCGACAACATCGAGCCCCGCTGCGGCCGCCTTGCCGGCAGGTGAATCGACGGCGACGGGGAGCGGGTTCTCGAGTCCCGCTACCTGGGCGGCTTGCTCCAGCAGGCAGGTCAGGTAGAGAACGCGAACCTGCTCGTCGTCCGGGCGGAGGTGATGGGCGTCTTCTGCCAGCCGCGATGCAAACACCATGGCTACGTCGCCGGCCGGGCGCTGCATCGCCACCGGCCGATGGGACTGCTCGTCCCAGATCCAGACGGTCACGTTTCCGTCGAGATCCTCCCGGAAACGCTTCCGCCCGGTTAAATAATCGTTGGCTTCCTGCAGCAGCATGTCCGTGGCTACAGTTACGTCGGGCACGGGACGGCCGAAGGTGATCAGGCCGCGTTTTGCGGTGGTCTGCAACTCCTCATCGGTGTCGGGGGCGACTGCCGGAGCGAGGAAGAAGGGGACCGCCTCCGGAGCCCGGATCCCGGCAAGGGTATAGATCGCCTGGATCTTCAGCTTCACATCGCCGCCATGGAGCGCAGCCAGCAGCGGGTCGACCACCGCCCGGCCGAATTGGCCAAGGGCGGCACGGATCCTCTCGTGCTGGCCGGCACGCGACGGATCGGCCAATGCGGCAATCAAGGCCTCGATCGAAACGCGTCCGCCCTGCAGAAGCCCTTCCATTGCAGCAACAGGCGCACCGGGCTCCGGTGCCGAAAGCTGACGGACCAGATCGTCGATCCGGGTGGAATCCTGACGCACCGCCTTGGCAGCCTGCAAGACCGCATCGGCAAGCTGCTTGCCTTCGGGGGCCAATTCGGGCCGGACGGAAAGGCTCACGAAGAGAGGGGAACCGAACTGTTGTTCCAACGCAAGCAGTTGATCTTGGTCCAGGTTGGCCGCCAGCACTCGTCCGAGAAGCTGTTTGGCCAAATCGGGGCGATCAAGGCCGGCCAGAATCTTGGCCGCGCGGACCTGTTCGGCCGGAGTGGACGGCTTGGTCGCTATGATGGCGGCCACCGCGGGACTCACGGGCTCAGGTTCCGGTGCCGCCGGAGCCTGCGCTGGAGCCGGCGCCTGAGCCTGAACTGGAGCCGGAGCGGGAGCCGGCGCCTGAGCCTGAGCCATGAAACACTGCACAACTCCCAGCAACAGCCACACACCGATCAGCGAGCCTGGAATCCGATAAGAAGTAGCCATGGTGTGTCTCATTATTCGTTGCGAGCACTTCTGTGCGAGTTCCTTCCCGGTGACCGCTGATCGACGTCTCGGGTCGTCACTCGGGCGATTGCTCTTGTTCGCCATCATGGCCTACTGCCGGTTGACCGAAAGTCGTTCCTTCCAATCCTCGATCTGTCGCCGAACCTGGTCGGGAGCCGTGGACCCGTAGCTTTTCATGGCCGCCACGGCCCGTTCAGCCCCCAATACGTCGTAAACCGTCTCATCAAGACTCGCGTCGGCTTGACGATAGTCGTCCAACGGCAAATCGGCAAGCCGAACTCCCTGCTTCATGGCCTTATTGACCAGTTGCCCCACGAGGCTGTGAGCTGTTCGCTGGGGAATTCCGCGGCCGATCAAGTACTCCATGAAGGTCGTTGCGTCCAAGTAGCCGCGATCAAGCCGGTCGGCAATTGCCTGCCGCTGCAACTCGGCTCCGGCCACCAACGGGGCGGCCAACTGGAGCGACGCCAGCACCGTATCGTACGAGTCGAATAGGGGTTGCTTGTCTTCCTGCAAGTCACGATTGTAAGCCAAAGGCAACCCTTTGATCAGCACCAAAAGTGCGTTCAAGTTGCCCAAAACTCGGGCGCACTTGCCGCGAATCAGTTCGAGTACGTCGGGATTCACCTTCTGGGGCATGATCGACGAGCCCGTACAGAACGTTTGGGGGGGGCGCAGGAAGTTGAACTCGGTCGTCGACCAGAGGATCCATTCCTCCGCCCAGGTGCTGAGATGCTCTGCAATCAATGCCAGCACAAAGGCGAATTCGACCACGAAATCCCGATCGCTCGACACGTCGAGACTATTCCGGGCGACCGATTCGAACTCCAACCGCCGAGCAACGTCTTCCCGGTCGATGGGAAGGCTGGTTCCCGCCAGGGCTGCCGCGCCCAAACTCAGCACATTCACCCGCCGACGGCAGTCGGCCAACCGCTGACGGTCGCGTTCGTACTTCTCGCAATAGGCCAGCCAGTAGTGGGGCGCGAGGACCGGCTGCGCCCGCTGCATGTGGGTATACCCGGGCAGTATCACGTCGAAGTCCGCGTCGCACCGGCCGACAAAAGCGGTCTGAAGATCCCGCAGTGCCCCGTCAATCTGATCGACGGCATCGCGGACCCAGAGTCGCATGTCCGTCGATACCTGGTCGTTGCGACTGCGCCCGGTGTGCAGCTTGCGGCCTACGTCCCCGATCCGCTCGATCAACGCCCGCTCGATGTGCATGTGGATGTCTTCCAGCTCGATGCGGAACTGGAATCGATCCTCCTCAATTTCGCGTTGGATATCCGTGAGACCTTGCTCAATCTGCTGGCATTCGCCTTGGGAGAGGAGGCCCACCTTGCACAACATTTGCGCATGGGCGATCGAACCACGGATATCGTGGGCATAGAGCCGGCGGTCGAAACTCACGCTCTCGGTGAACTGCTCGACGCGCCGATCCGTCGCTTCGTCAAAGACTCCGCCCCAGGCTTTCTCTGCCACTGGCATCTCCGAAGACACGATCGCAAGCAAGATAAGCACGCCAACATAGTAACTCTAAACAGGTTAGGACGACGTGTCAACGACGAAACCGGGGCGCAGGCCGGGCCGATAGGTGAGTGAATCGCCTGCCGTAGGCCCCTCCAATAGAGTTGGGAGGCGTGTGATCGAACCGTCCCCCCAGAACAGGCTTCGCCTTGCAGAAAGGCCTACCAGGCAAACAACTCCCTCACAGGCATCTCAAATCCGGGCAGGAGAGTCGGTTCGGTCAGTTGCCCGTTTTCGTCCAAGGTCTCGGGGTCCGAACCAGCCCGGTGGACCGTTACGGTCCGTTTCCCGGGATCGATGTCCCAGACGACTTGCACACCCAGGCCAAGGTATTCCTCGATCTTCGCGGCGATGTCCTTGGGGCGGTCCTCAGGCGAGCGAATCTCAACGGCCAGATCGGGTGGGCCAGGGAAGTAGCCCTTGTGTGGGGCCGCGGATGCCCGCGAGGAGCGAACCACAGCGACGTCAGGGGCGCGAACGGTGTCCGGATTTCGTTCCAGCAAGAACCCCGCATCTCCCATATACACGCGTCCAAGTCCGTGAGTCCGTACGTAGGGCCCCAACGCCAGGTGGAGATTTCCCTCAATCTGCGAGTGTTCTTCTCCGGCCGGCGTCATCATGACCAGTTCTCCTCGAACCAGTTCGCAGGGACCCAAGTCGTAAGGTGCAGCGAGCAGTTGTTCGGCCGTCGTTATCGAGGGGATCTTGGTCGACATGCGTGCCCTCCCGAACTCGTTGTGGCGACTGATATTAACGCGGAGGAGATCTCACCCTCAATCTACACTCGAAGTGCCCCCCTGGGCAACACAAGCTGGCACAGACACGGCCCTTATGGGGGGTTGTTAATCCAGCCGCGAATGAGCCTGATCGGCCCAGGGACTGTCTGGGGCCAGGTCGAGGAAGCGCCGCCAGTGCTCGTCGGCTTCGGATTCCCGCCCGAGTTGATCGAGGGCCCGAGCCAGATGGTAGTGGACGTCGGCGTAGTCTTCGTGATACGTCAGCGCCCCCTCAAAAGCGGCAATCGCCAGGTCGATCTGTCCCGACTCGACCAGCACGCAGCCCAGGTTCGCCCGGGCTTCGACGTAGTCCTCGTCCAACTCGATGGTCATGTAGTAGCGTTCGCGGGCGCCTGCCACGTCGCCCTGGCGATAAAGGAGTTCAGCGAGCTGGAAGCAGATTTCCGGGGTTGGTCCCCCGACGGCCATGGCGGCGCGGTACATCTCGGCGGCCGCTGCCAGTTGGCCTTCGTCCTCCAATTCGGCAGCCAGGCGGCAGATTTCCTCCGGCGAATGGGCCAGTCGTTCCGCGTGGATTTGCTCCGTCGAAATCGACACGGGAGCAGCCTGCTCCGGGGCGTCGGGCACGAGTTCTTCATCCTCGGCCGCAGCGAAATCGAAGCGAAGTTGGCCTCCCGGCTCGATCAGGCCGTCGCCTTGCCGCAGCAGGATCTCCTTGCCTTCGACGATGACCGACAATTGGGCCAAGGGGCGTTCGACGTCGGGCAGGTACCGGGCAAGTTCTCCCAGCTTGCGTTCCAGGGCGCCGGGCTTGATGCCGGCCGCCAGCAACTCGGCAAGGCGCCGGGCGGTGGCCACTTCCTGGAAGTCGAAGTACGGCAGCCGGCGGACCATGCGAGCCGGTTTGATCAATCCGCGGCGATGCCAGCGGCGAATGGTGGCGACGTCGACGTCGAGCAGGTCGGCAAGCATGGCGGGCGTGTAGAGACGATGGATATCGTGGTCCACATCGACCAAACCGAGGTGTTGCCAGAGCTGGGTCTCTGTGCCCAACCGCACCCGGCCTTCGTCGGCCGCCGCCCGGGTCTCGGCGTCGAGCCACTCCTCGGCGCCGGACAGATCGGGGATGGGGAGCTCGGCTTCGCCGATCACGATCCAGGTGGCGTCGCCCGAGTCCCGCTCGACAACGGAGCCCCCCTGCTCACGGATCAACTGCGCCGCATCGCGTTTCGACATGCTGGCCAGCCGGCCCACGAGCACGATGCGATCGCCGTCGAGGCGTTTCGAGGGGGCTTCAGAATCGGACATGACGTGCGGTGCGGAGAACGAGAAACGGCTGGCCAGGGCAGTAGTCTCAGTTTGGCCGGGAACGAGGGGGCTGTCAATGCACCATCAAATGGTCCCGCATCTCTACACGCTCATTATCATTTCGAAGAGATCGTTGCTGCGGTACTCACGGTACTTTGTTTTGAGGTGCAACTCCAATTCCTCCTCGTACTGATCCAGTGGCAACGTGACCCGCAATCGGACAATCACCAGATAGTCCTTGAATTCCAGGTCAATCTCTTCGGATGTGACATAGGTGCAGTAGCGTCCATTGGAATCGCATTGCGTCTGCATCTTCAGAGTATCGTTGCCTTCAAAGACAACCTCGCCGTCGCTTGCGTCCATGATTCTTACAGCAACGACTGCAGCTTCCGGTTCAAACCTGCCGTCGTGGCACCGGATTCTCAGTCCGAGCGTGTATGGCGATCCGTAAACGGTCAAGTCCTTCTGTTCGTGGAATGTCCCATTAAGATAGGCGTCCAGTACGTATTCTCTTGCTGACACCGTTGCACTCGCGAATTCGAAGAGCTTGCTCATTCGGTGCGGACGGAACAAATAGCAGACGCCTGCCACGAGCAGCCCAATCACTGCAACTGCAATCACTAGTCCCTTGCGAGCACGAGTCATTCCGAGTCCCCTGTTGCTTCCTCTCACTTCTTCCCCAACCGCCTTTGTTGCTGGAAGAAGCGGGTGAGGATCTGCCCGCATGGTTCAGCCAGTACCCCCGAGATGACGGCCGCTCGGTGGTTCAGTCGGCCGTCGCCGAGCAGTTGGTAGAGCGACTGAACGGCGCCTGCTTTGGGATCGATGGCGCCGAAGACGACAAGCGGTATTCGGGCCTGGATGATGGCCCCGGCACACATGGCGCAAGGTTCCAGAGTGACGTAGAGAGTGCAGTTGTCCAGACGCCAGGACTGCCGGGCTTCGGCGGCCTGGGTGATGGCCACCATTTCGGCATGGGCCGTGGGGTCTCGCAGTTGTTCCCGCTGGTTGTGGGCCGCGGCGATGACCCGGTCTTCGTGGACGATCACGGCTCCGACGGGGACTTCCTCTTCGGCGAAAGCCCGTTCCGCTTCGACGAGTGCTTGCTGCATGAAGGTTTCGTGGACCAGCATCCATTGCGAGTTGGCGTCGATCACTCCTTGACCTCCATGGGCGATTTCACCTCAGCACCCTCCAAGCCGGCTTCCGCCTGCCGCTTGCTCCACCAATCTGCCACTTTCTTGGGAGCGTCGGGCGCTGGATAGCGATAGGTCTCCAGGCCGCAACGCTGAGCGATTGCATCGCCGATCGGGATCAGATCGAAGTCTTCCGGACTTGCACCGTGCCGGCGCAGCAGCATGGCGGCGGCCGTGGCTCCGAATTCCGGCCCTTCGGCCTGGCCTGCAATCAGCGTCTCGCTGCGAGGCAGCATCTTTTCCAGCCAGCGATCCGCGTCGGGCCAGGGATCGCGCTGGGCGATGGCCAGCGCGGCACACCGATCGTAGCGATAGGAGGTGCCGTCGTCGGGAATGGACATGCGGTTCTCTTCGATGGCAGTGAGCAACCCGGGTATGGCGTCCCGCGTGCCTCGAAAAGCCAGCCACGTGCAGAACTGGGTGTGAATGCTGGGCCCCTTCTCCTCAGTCGGCGTCTCGAACTGGGCTTCGACGACTTGTCCCTGTTGAATCGCGATCCGGCGATCATCGATCGTCGACAGGTACTGCCCGGCGAAACGCGAAACGTCGCTCGGATCGAACTGCATGATCATCACCATGGCTCGTTCGTCGATGGGCTGCTGCAGGGCGAGGTAGCGATCGAGCGTTCGCTTCACGATGGCCGCATAGCGGGCCGACTCGTCTTCGGTCACACGGTACTCGTAGGCCATCCGCCGGCGCGGCGTGGGCAGGTTGACCAGGTGAAAGAAGGCGGCTCGCTCCCGCGGATCGCGGGACGGATGGGGAATGGCCACGCCCACCGGATAGTCGCCCTCCGAGAGGTTGACGCCCGTGACGCAGTGGGCGGTCTGATCGTCGATGCGGTCGAAATGGCTCGTACCGATCCCTTCCGTCTCGCTCGGCACTCCGACCAGTAACCGCTGGATACTGCGATGGCGCCCGGCGTTCCAGTACTCGGCGACCATGGCCGGTTTGGTCAAGTCGAGCAAGCCGTTCAGATGCCGCTGGCCGTCTGGAGATAGATTGTCCGCCCCGAGGCGAGTCTCGAGGGCGTTGCGAATCGGGGCGACGTGGGCGTCGCAAGCCAGCAGGTCGCGGAGTTCGGCGAGGGCCGCCGGCTCGCCGGTCAGGCGGAAGCGGTCTCCGGCGTCCGGCGCCGCAAGCCGTTCCACAAGCGTCGCGATCTGCTCGGTGGAGGCGGCCGGATCAGACTGCCGCGCGTCGTCTTCCAGCCAAGCGGCCCTGGCGCTTTCGTAGATACGTTTCAGCGATCGGGCCTGCTCCGGGGCCGATTGCGTGGCGGCGGCGATAAGTTTCACACGCTCGTACACGAGTCCTGCGCCGTCGCCACTGCCCAGCAGCCAACGCAACCGGCTTTCGGCACCCAGTCGTCGCGCGTAGGAGTCGTCGCCGAGTTGTTCGAGGAGCCGGTCGATCGCGTCGGCGTCGATGTTCTGCGAGGGGGGGGATTGGACGGGAGGAAGATCGCGGCGCAATCGTTCCAACTGCTTTCGAACCTCGAAGGAGATCTCCGCGTTGACGGTGGCGCGTTCCACCGACTCGGCCAGGACTTGCCGCGATGGTTCTTCGACGGCTAGTTCCTCGAGCCGCTGGAAGGCTCGCGTCCGAACGGCGAAATCGTCGGAATCGAGATCGGCAAACAGCCGCTCGATCTCTTGTGCAATCGATCCGCCCGGATCGGCATTCTCCGGGACGCCGGCGCAGACCGCCAGCGCGGCCCAGCACACGGCGATCGGCAGGATCGGCACAAATCGTCTCATGAAAACCAGCCTAACACGACCGGCCCGCCGACTCAAACGGGTACGACAAAAGGGGCCATCACTGGATTTGGCGTCGACCTGCGACCAGCCACGCAAGAAACCAGTGATGTCCCCTTTTACGGACGCTCACGCCAGCAGTGCGCCTGCGTATCCGACGACGCGGCTGCTATCGCCGGAGGCCTCGGCGCTGGTCGTATAGCCGACGGATTCGATGCGGTTCAGGCGGCCGAGTCGCTTCAGGGTTTCCATGACGAGCACTGCGGGGAGTACGCCGCACATGCTGATGCGGTTCTGGCGGACCGTCTCATACAGTCTGGCCGGATCGAGCGATTCGAGCGCGTCGAGGGCCATCCGATCCACTCGGCGGGTGGTTGCCTCGTCGGCATAGTGGTTCATGTCCGTCGAGACGACCAGCAGGGGGAGCTTGGGCAGTTCGGAGAGAACAGCGGCCAACTGTTCGGCACTCTTCTGCACGGCCTCCAGGCCGCCGCCGTGAAGTGCAATTCCGACCACCCGAGCGCTCGGTGCAAGCCTGGCCAGAATCGGGAGTTGAACCTCGATTGAGTGTTCGGGAATGTGTGCGGCCGCATCGAGTTCCAGGAGGTCCACGCCCTCGGCCAGCCTGGCCGCCAGATCGGGATCCGACCTGACTTCGCCGGATGGAATCGACCAGGCTCGATGGGGCGCCACGGCCCAGTCGGCACCGACCCGATTGTGTTTCGGCGCGAAGACGATTACGCGATCCGGAATCTGGATCCGATTGAGAACGCGGGCGGCCAATCTTCCCGAGTAGATCCACCCGGCATGGGGAACGATGGCGGCGGCCCAAGGCTCCTTTTCGACTTTCTCGTTCAGGTAATCATCCAGGGCTGCGCGGATCTCAGCGGCCGTGCCCGGATAGAACTGCCCGGCCACGGCGGGGCGCCGCACTTCCGGACCTGTCTGCAACTGCGGAACGTTGGAGACCGTCACTTGGTTTTCGGTCGACGACACTTCCAGGGTGAAGACGGAGACTTGATCCGGCGCGACGAACCGGCCGTTTTCCGCGGCCCTGGCCAGCGATTTTTCGGGAGATTCCTTGGCATGGTAGGCCAGCGACCATTTTCCCTGGTCCACGGCCAGAACCGCGCGGTGCCGCGGCTGGATCCCGTCCAGAGAAGGCTCGGCCAGGGTGCCGTGCATGGCAGGGTCCCACAGCACGGTCAGCCCGACGGAGACCGTTCGCAACGCATCCGGTGAGATCCGCCTGGCCTGCAAGGCGCTGGCTGCCGTCTTCAACAGGTCGAGCAGGGTCGCCTGGAGGGGCATTTCCGGGCGGATGTTCACTCGGCTGCAGTTGATCGACTCCTGGCTGCCGGGCAACTTGACCGTCACGACCGCCCCCTGGACGCCTCCGTCGAATCCGTCGTGCATGTAGAGGGTCGGCACCGCTCCCTGGCAGATTGCGATCAGGTTCTGGCGACAGAAATCGGCCAGGGCGGCCACCTGGTGCTCATCGGGGCCGGCGACCTTCGGGCTGGACGGATCGAGCGTTGCCGCGTCGGCCAGCTTGCCCTCGATCGCATAGCCGTCGAACGTGCTCAACGTCACGTTGTCGTCTTTCCAGGCCTGGAGAGGCAGGCCCGCCTTGCGGCAGACGGCCTCCAGGAAGGCAACCTCGTCCATCTTGTGCTCGACGGCGACCCCGGGCAACAACAGCCCACGGCGATTGCCCAGGGCGATTTGGAGTCCGTGTCGCCCGATCTTGACGGCCTTGGCCCGGTCCTCTCCTTTCGCCTCGACGGGACAGAGTCCCCACAGCAGCCACACCTCCATGTCCAGGTGTTCCAGTTCCGTGGGAGAGATCGGCGGGAAACGCGGGTCCTCCTTGGCGGCCCGGTAGGCCGCGTGCTCGATCGCCTGACTGAGCGGCACGGCCTGGCCCATGAATCCGCAACACGACCTGAGCTGGCCGGATCGCTTGAGACTGACGAACGCTCCCAGGAGCGGCTGATCGGCCGAATCGCCCAGAATTCCGGCCAGCGAGGCACCCGGCCGATTGGCCACGGCGGAGACCACGCGACCTCCGGCTGCACGAAAAACCTGCGATTCCTGTTCCTTGGTCAGCTTGGGCTTCTCGGAATGCACGACTTGATCCGACGAAGAGGTGTCTTTCGATGCCATCCTGGGCTCTCCTGAGTTCTGATGTCTCTTGCCGTCTTCAGAGCGAGAGGGACGATCCTCCTCGCTCGAAAGCCGGCTGCGTTCCACATTTCGTACTTTCGACGTTGCGCCGGGCCGGCGGCCCGCGTACGCCGCGATACGGACAGGTTGACGCCTCGAACCCCAAGTTCCCGGCTCCGAGGAGAACCGTCCGGCAATGGTCGCGCCGCAATAGCCGCAGCGGTCTTCGGTCATGGCATAGCGCCCGATCTGGTATCCGAAACGCTCCATCAACAGATTGCCGCATTCGGAACAATACGTGCTCTGACGGCCGGGATCTTGAATGTTTCCTGTGTAGACGTAACGGATTCCCGCCTCGCGGGCCAACTGGTGGGCTCGATGCAGCGTTTCCGGCGGAGTCGGCGGGCGATCCGTCATGCGGAAGTCGGGATGGAAGGCCGAGAAATGGACCGGAACATCCCGCCCCAGTTCCTCCACGATCCAGTCGCACATTCGCCGCAACTCGTCGTCCGAGTCATTGGCGCCGGGAATCACCAGATTGGTGATCTCCACCCAGACGTCCGTCTCGTGGACCAGCCATCGAAGCGTGTCGCGGACCGGTTCGATGTGGCCGGCGGTCAGTTTCTGGTAGAACTCCTCGGTGAACGCCTTCAAATCGACGTTGGCCGCGTCGATGTCCCGATAGAAGCTGGTTCGGGCCTCCGGCGAGATGTAGCCCGAGGTAACCGCCACCGTGCGGATTCCCTGGTCGCGGCACGCCCGGGCGGTGTCGATGGCGTACTCGGCCCAGATGATCGGATCGTTGTAGGTGAAGGCCACGCTCTTGCATTGATGTTCCCGGGCCGCCAATGCGATTGCCTCGGGAAGCGCCGCCTCGCTCAGCGATTCCACCTGGCGGGATTTGGAGATCGACCAGTTCTGGCAGAACTTGCAGCCCAGATTGCAGCCGGCGGTGCCAAATGAAAGAACGGCGGTTCCCGGATAGAAATGGTTCAGCGGCTTCTTCTCGATCGGGTCGATGCAGAAGCCGGTACTCCGCCCGTAGGTCGTCAGAACCACGCGTCCGTCGAGATTCTGCCGCACGAAGCAGAACCCCCGCTGGTCCGGCGCGAGGGCGCAGGCTCGCGGGCAAAGATCACAGATGATCTTCCGGCCGTCGCCGTCGTGCCACCATCCGCCCGGCTTGATCCCGTCGGCTGAAACCGGCTCATCCGGGGGTGTGATAATGGTTCGTCCCATTTGTGGTTCTGTAGACACCTACCTACTGATCGGTCCGCCCACCCAAGAAAAGAATACCACTTTCATTCCCAAACGCCTATCACGCCCAGGGGTAGGGAACTGCGAGTCAAGCGGACCAGAGGGAGACGGGGGGCAGGAATAAGAGCAGGAAAATGCCGCCGATCATAGGAATGGTGAAAAGCAAGGAGACTTCGACGAACAATCGCTTGCCGCCGAGGATCCCGACCATGCCGGCCTTGAACACCAGGTTGGCGAGAGCGGCCACGACGATGAATCTCCAGCCATCGGCGAGAATGGCGGGATCTGTGTTCGCCAGATTGGCCGTCGATAGCGTGATGGCATCCATGTCGGTCAAACCCGAGATCGCCGAAACCACGTAAAGCGCCTCCGTTCCCAGGTGAGCCTTAGCTGCCGCCAGCGCGATCAACACGACGGCGTACATCGCGGCGAAGACCAGAGCGGATTTCAGTTGTGTCGGATTTTCCTGCTCGGGCATCCGGCTTGGTTGTTTGCGGACCCGAAACCACATGAGAACGGCCGGTGCGGCCGTCAGAAGCATCAAGGCCGTGATAGGGACGGCCGATGCCGACAAGAAGCGGGGTGAGACGACGGAGATTTCGATGAGTACGCGAACATAGACGATGGTCGACGCCACCATGATGACGATGGCCGCGACGTGCGCGGCGTCCGGTTTGCCGCGAGCCTGCCGCGAGTAGCTGACCGTCGTGGCCGTGCTGGAAATCGCTCCCCCGAGAATGCCGCCGAGCATGATGCCGGCGTCTCGTCCCAGAAATTTGTAGACGATATAGCCGCCCAGGCTCATGCCGACGATCAGCACGACGAGAAGCCAGGTTTTCCACGGGTTGAACACCTGATAGGGACCGTAGGTCTGATCGGGCAGGATCGGCAGGATGATGCAGGTGATCAGCACGAACTGCATGATCGCCTTCAGGTCGTTGTTGCCGAGGGTCTCGGCGAACCGGTGAATCTCCGGTTTGAACTGGAGCAGGATGGCCACGCCGCCGCCGATCGCGATGGGGACCGCGATGGGCGTGACCATGAGCAAGGCCCCCACGCAGAACATGACCAAGACGGCAAACTCGGTGGTCACCCCCGGATCGGGCGCCTCTTCGCGCATTTGAATCATCCGCTGAAGGGCAAGGACGGCCACGACACCGAGCATGGATCCGAGGATCACCCACCCCCCGTATTGGCCCGCGAGGATGGCGGAGACCGTACCGAGAATCGTGATCAGAGGGAAAGTACGGACTCCTGGGCGACCGACGGCAGAATGCTCCCTTTGGAGCCCGACCAACAAGCCAAGCACCAACGAGATGCCAAGATTTTGAAACAGTTGAAGCTCGTGCACCGCGTTGCTCCGAGAGCCTGATTGGCAGCTCGCCATTCACTGCCGAGTTCCAGCGTTGGGTGGCTGATGGCCGAGCGACAGCCAGACTAATTGCCGGTCTTGCCACCCAAGAAAACCTACCACACTGGGAGAATTCAGGAGACGCGGGAAAGATACCCGTCTAACGGGTGGTGCCGTGGCCTGCGCGAGTGAGCTAGCGAATTCGATTGTTCTCGTCCACGCGGACCACAATCGGTTTGTGCGTAACGATTTCTTCGTCCGTCATCGTGCAGTAGGTCAGGATGATGACCAGATCGCCAGGCATCCCCAAACGGGCGGCAGCGCCGTTGAGAAGAATCGTACCCGATCCCGCTTCCGCCTCAATGACATAAGTGATCAGGCGGCTTCCGTTGTTGACATTGACCACCTGGACCTGCTCTCCGGGGAGCATATTGGCCGCTTCGAGCAACGTCTTGTCGATGGTGATGCTGCCTTCGTAGTTCAATTCCGTGCCCGTCAGGGTGGCACGGTGAATCTTGGACTTGAGCATGAAGCGTTGCACGGGTCGATTCTCTCGGTGCACAGACTGCTTCGACGCGCAGGCCTCCCCCATGGAGAGACCCGGCACGTCTTAAAACATTGTAGTATGGCGTTGTTCTTCCGGTTTTTCAACCGCGCCAGTGTCGTGGCAGGCGAACTGCAAGGTAGCAGGCACGCTCCGCCGTGCCGTCCGCAGAACTGCCGGAAATCCCGATTTCCTGCGAACGGCGCTCGGAGAGTGCCTGCTACTTTTCCTGCCACAAGAGGACTTTGCAGTTCTCCTGGTGTCATGGCGGACGAAGGCAGGGTGCTCTATCCCCCAAAAGACGAGAGCCGCTCACTTTGGGCGGTGAGCGGCTCTCAATTGGGCGCTGAACCCCCAGAAGAACACATATTCCCGCATCTCGGGGGGGATAATGCGGTTTTCAGAGGTTCTTCACAGACGGGGGCTCAGACAGGGTCTTGGGCAAGACTATCCAACCCCGGTCGATCGATCCCGGTTCCGGGGTGTTTCACCGATTTTTCAAGAAATCTTGGACTCGCGAAAAACCTGGCACAGGGGGTAGGCGTAGGCGTGTCGGTGCAAACTCCAATCCCCCCCCAAAAAGCTTGCCCACAGTTCCCAGTTCACAGCCCCACCACGCTATAACCGCAGTCCACGTGGAGAACCTCACCGGTTACGCCCTCGGAAAGGTCGCTGAGAAAGTACAGGCCGGCCTTGCCCAACTCGCGGAATTCCACATTGCGGCCCAGGCACGATTTGCGGACGGCATGTTCGCGCATCTCGTCGAATCCGGACACCCCGGCTGAACTGAGCGTTCGCATGGGCCCGGCGCTGATCGCATTGACCCGAATCTGTTTGCGCCCCAGGTCCCACGCCAGGTAGCGGACGCTGTGTTCGAGTGCCGCCTTGCAGACGCCCATAACGTTGTAGCCGGGGAATACCTTCTCGCCCCCGTAGTAGCTGATCGTCACGATGGAGCCGCCGTCGGGCATGATTTCGGCTGCCCGGCGTGATACGGCTACGAGGCTATAAGCGCTGATATCCATGGCGAGATGCCACCCCTCGCGGCTCATTTCCACATAGGGCTTGCGGAGTTCTTGGGGCGGAGCAAACGCGATCGAGTGGATCACGAAGTCGATTGTCCCGTAGGTTTCGGCCATCTGGGAGAAGACGCCGTCCAGGTCGCGGTCCTGCTGGACGTCGCACGACATGAGCAACTTCGGCTGGCAGGCCTCAACCAGCCGTCGCACGCGACGTTCGCTCGACTCACCCGGCAGATGGGTGAATGCCAGTTCAGCGCCCTCCGCCATCAGGGCTTCACTTATCGCCCAGGCGATGCTGCGATCGTTCGCGACCCCCAGGACCAGGCCGACTTTGCCCTCAAACATCCTCATCGCATATTCCTTGCTACAGACATTTCATGACGAATTTGCGCGGACCGACCTGCGTCGTCAGGTTTCCGGACAAGAAGACACTTGGAATCCCACGCAAAGGAAGGGGATGACTGCCGGAGCGGGTCCGGGCAAGGGAGGCATCTCATGAGTCCGAGGGAGAGAGAAATCACCACCTTTCGGGCTCATTTTGGAGTGGGCAAATCCGGGTTGCCGGCGTCCGAGCCGTACTCGGACAATCGTTCGCTCCCAAGGAACGTTTCACTCCGTTAGACAATTGTAGAGGTCCCCGGCAACAAGCCAGCCCACCCCCCTTATGGGCAAGACCGTCGGACGGTTCGTTTTCCGCGTCTTTCGACCTCAGCTCGCGGCGGGCACCGGGCCGGCCAGCAATCGATATTGGTCCATCGGCGTGGTATCGCCCGAGTTGACCATCGCCAGGTCGGCCTTCATCTGGGTCAGGCCCTTTTCGATGTAACGTCGGGCCACCACCTTTTTGCGATCGTTCTTGACCGCCTGTCCCAGGAACAGATGGCCGCAAATGACCGTGATCGCCGAGTCGACGAGTCGCCGTCCCGAGTAATCGAGGTAGGCGGTCGATCGCGTCTTGACGAACTTCACCGCGTCGAGGATTTCGGTCTTGGCCTCGACCAGTTTCTGCTTGAGGGTCGCCAAGCCGGCGTCCTCGTACTCTGCCTGTTCCAGTTCGCCTGCATAGGTCTCAAAGGTGCCGGAAGACACGCCGCGAACGGCCGCCACGATCTGGAGCTGGCTGGTGCCCTCGTAAATGGTCGTGATTCGAGCGTCGCGCAGATAACGCTCGGCCGCATAATCCTTCATGTAGCCTGACCCGCCGAGAACCTGGATGGCCGTATCGGCGACGTAGCAGCAGACCTCCGAAGCGTAGTATTTGCTCATGGGGGTGAGCATGGCGTTGAGCCGCTTCAGCGAGCGAGATTTCTGCTTGCGATCCTTTTGCTGATCCTTATCGAGGTCCGAGTACTCGAGGATCCGCAGATTGTTGTTTTCGAAATCGCACATCCGGCTGCTCTCGTAGGTCAAAGCCCGAGCCGCCTCGGTTGCGATCTGCATATCGGTAACCATCTCGGCCACGGCCGGCAGGTTCTCGATCGGGCCGCCGAACTGTTGGCGGGTATGGGCGTAGGTTCGTGCCAGACGGTAGGCGGCTTCGGCGATGCCCAGGCTCTGGGCGGCGATCCCGATGCGGGCGCCGTTCATCAAGGCGAGCACGTAGGTGATGAGCCCGCGTTGCCGTTCGCCGATCAGCCGGGCGGGCGTGTTGTCGTAAACCAACTCGCAGGTGGGCGAGCCGTGGATGCCGAGCTTGTTCTCCAGGTGGCGGACGCGAACCCTCTCGGATCGCTCCGAAACGAACAGGCTGAGGCCGCGCCCGTCGCTGATCTCGGGCTCGCTGCGAGCCAGGGTCAGGAGGATGTGTCCGCAGCCGTTGGTGATGAACCGCTTCACGCCGTTCAGATACCAGTTTCCTTGCTCGTCCTGGTGGGCGCGAAGGCGAACCGCCTGCAAGTCGCTGCCCGCGTCGGGCTCGGTCAGCACCATGGCGCCCGTCACTTCGCCCTCGGAGAAGCGGGGCAGCAGTTCGTCTTTGATTTCCTCGCTGGCAAAGGCATTGATGGTCTCGGCAATGCCCTGCAGGCCGAACAGGTTCATGAAAGAAGCATCCGCTCGGCTGACAATCTCGGTGGCCATGGTGTAGAGCAGGTTGGGGCAGTTGAGGCCGCCATATTTCCGCGGCAGCGTGAAGCCCATCATGTCGGCCTGCGTCAGCCGGTCGAGATTCTCCTGGACCAGCGGGTGGAGGGTGACCGTGCCGTCTTCGTTGAGCGTGTTGCCTTCGCGGTCGACTTCTTCGGCGTTCGGGGCGATCGTTTCGCCGGCAACTTCGCCGACGATTTCCAGAATCCGCCGGTAGTTGTCGACCATGTCCGCGGGGCTGTCGGGCACGTAATCGGCCTGGCCGTTGCGGGTGTCCAATTCCTGGATTTCGGCCACTTCCTCCAGGTCGATGTGATCGAAGAGGAACCGGATGTCCTGGTTATCGAGAAAGAAGTTCGCCACCGGCAAGCTCCTGAGAATACTTGTTGTGAGGGTTCGGGGTTCAGGAAGTTGGAGAACGGGCTCCGGCCCGCGGAACCCGCTATCTTCTTTCCTTGAGCGCCTTGATCATCATCGGAACGACCTGGTTCAGGTCGCCCACGATCCCGTACTGTGCGACCGAGAAGATGGGCGCGTCGGGGTCCTTGTTGACCGCAATGATTTTGGCCGACTCTTCCATGCCGGCCCGGTGCTGGACGGCCCCGGAAATGCCCACGGCGATGTACAAGGCCGGGCGGACCGTCGTGCCGGTCTGGCCGATCTGGTGTTCCTTGCCGATGAACCCGCCGTCGACCGCCGCACGGCTCGCCCCGACGGCGCCGCCGATTGCCCCGGCCAACTCGCGGATCAGCTTGAAATTCTCCTTGCTGCCGACGCCGCCGCCGCCCGCCACGATCACCCGCGCTCCCTTCAGGTTGACCGTTTTCGGCTCGATATGACGTTCGATCAGCTTGACTGCCATCAGCGCCGGGTCGATCTCGACCTTCTCTTCGACGACCTCGCCCTTGCGAGCCGGGTCCAGCGGCTCCAAAGGCATCACGCCTTCGCGGACCGTGGCCATCTGGGGCCACCAGTCGTAGTTGACGATCGTTGCGATGATGTTGCCGCCGAAGGCCGGACGAATCTGCAAGAGGAGGTTCGGATGCGTCTCCTGGGTCTTGGGGTCCGTCACGTCGGCGATGTCCAGATCGGTGCAGTCGGCCGTCATGCCCGCCCGGGCCGCCGAGGCCACTCGCGGCGCCAGGTCTCGGCCGAGCGGCGTCGCCCCGTACATGACGATCTGCGGCTTGTGCTTGGTGATCATCTCGACCACCACCCGGGCATAGGGGCTCGTCTGGTAGTGGCTCAATCGCTCGTCGTCGATCAGGTAGACGACGTCGGCGCCGTGCCCGATCAGCGTCGGACACAGGTCGCGAACTTTCGCACCGGCCAGCACGGCGCCCATCCGCACGCCCAGCCGATCGGCCAGTTCGCGAGCCTTGCCGCAGAGCTCCAGGGAAACGTCGTGCAATCGGCCGTCTTCCTGCTCCGCATAAACCCAGACTTCACCCTTGCGGTTCACTTCAATCATGTTCTCGATCCACGTGAATACTCCGATCGCAGCCGATCGGCGGAAATGCACTCAAATAAGAGGAAACGGTTGAGCCTCTCGCGAACGTCGTCGGTGGTTTTGTAGGCTCCGGGAATCAACCGAGCGTGCGATCGACGACCAACTCGTGGATCATCTGCCGCACACCCTCTTCCGTCGGCGGGACGTCGGTGTAACCTTCCTTCGTCAAAACGATGGCCTGAACCCGGAACACCTTGGTCGGCGAGCCCGCCAGACCGCAACGGTTCAGGTCGGCCTTGATGTCGTCCAGGTCCCACTGCTCGACGGGGTAGTTCGCTTGCTTCAGGGCCGCCATTCGCCGGTCGACTTCCGCCTGGCGTTGCTCGTCGGAGGCGTCGGGCATCTCGCGGCGGACCTCCATGGCCAGTTCGGAAGGTACTCGGGCCTTCTTGTATCGCATCACCCGGCGGGCGGCCTGGGGACGCGGCTTGTTGGCCGTCTCGATCACCGTGACCAGGATCGGCAACTGCACCTCGACGATCTCCCAACCGTTGCCGATGTTGCGGCGAATGCGGACGGTCTTGCCCTCGGCCGACACAAGTTTATCCAGATAGGTCACCTGGGGAATCGCCAGCTTCTCGGCCGTCTGAGGGCCGACCTGGGCCGTGTCGCCGTCGATCGCCTGGCGTCCGCAGAAGACGAAATCGAACTCGCCGATCGTCTTGATGGCTTGGCTGATGATGTAGCTGGTCGCCAGCGTATCGCTCGCCGCCGCACGACGATCGGTCAGCAGGATCGCACGGTCCGCACCGCGGAACAGGCAGTCGCGCAGGACATCCGCAGCCTTGGGCGGCCCCATGCTCAGCACCGTGACCGTGCCGCCGTAATTCTCACGAATCTCCAGGGCGGTCTCCAACGCGTGAAGATCTTCCGGATTGAAAATGGTCGGCAAGGCCGCGCGGTTGACAGTCCCGTCTTCCTTCATCGCTTCCGCCGTGACATTGGCGGTGTCGGGGACCTGCTTCACGCAGACGATACTGTGATAGGCCACAACTCATACTCCCGAGGCACTAAGCTGGGTAAAACCCGCAAACTTATCAACTGCCATCCATCTGGTCAAGCCGTGTTGAGTTAAAATGAGATGCCTGGTTAATATGAGTTGCTGCAATACCTGGAAAGGGTGGGTTCCGCTGTCGTCCACCCCCCCTGGGGGACAAGGCCCCCTGTTGCCTGAACCTCCTCCTCCAGGTGTCCTGGTGGTATCATTTTGACGGCATTTCGTTTGAGTGGTGCCGACAACTTGATTACAATGCGAGCCATGAGTCAAGCCAAAGGCCCCAATGCTGGATCTTCCCCCTCCGACCAGGCGGTCGACGCAGGTGAGATCCTTCTCGAGGCGGTTGAGGCAAACGATCGAACGACTCTTCTCAATCGGTTGCTCGCTCGGATCCAGCGAGCCTGCCGTGCCGACGCGGCCGTGGTTCTCCGCCCGGCGGCCGGGCAATGGACCCTCGTGGCCCGGTCGGGCGATCACGCCAAAGTGCCCCTCGAGCTGCTGGCCGAGGCCATGGATCGGGAAGAACTCGTTCTTGCGGGGGTGTGGGTCGCCGTGCCTTTACGGGTGTCGGAAGACCTTGCCGAAGTGCTGGCCGTTCGCAGCACCGATTCCGCCAAGGCATCCCAGGCCCGCCGGACCCTTCAGACCATGATGAAGGTCGTGAGTTCCGCCCTCTCTGCCGCGGACGCCCGCTTTGCCGACCGGCGCCGTCTCGGCCAGTTGGAGGCCATGCTCCAGATCGCCAACCAGTGGAACCAGACTCGGGAGGTCGGCCCGTTGCTCGAACGGATGGCCGCGGCCGCCACCCGGCTCCTCGAAGCCGACCGGGCCAGCATTTTCCTCTGGGACAAGCGGACCAGGACGCTCGTCGGCCGACCGGCCCTGGGGGTGAAAGACGGCGAATTGCGGGTTCCGGACGACCGTGGCGTGGTAGGCCAGGTGGTGCAGACGGGCCAGCCGCTGCGAGTCGACTCGGCCACGGAACCGGAGCGGATCAATCGCCAGGTCGACGAGGCGCTCGGCTACGAGACCCGGACGATCCTTTGCGTGCCGCTGCGAAGCCGCTCCGGAGAGGTGATTGGCGCCTTCGAGTTGATTAACAAGGCGGAGGGCGCCTTCGGCAGTGAAGACGAGTCGGTCCTGGCGGAGTTGGCGGGCCACGCGGTCATCGCGTTGGAAAACGCCCAGGATCGCCAGCAGCTCCTGTCCAACGCCCGGCAGATCACCGATCAAGCCGCGGGACGGGTGGCGATGATCGGCGAGTGCCCCGCGATTCATGCGCTCCGCTCGATCGTGCAGCGGGTGGCCGACACCGATCTGGCCGTCCTCATTCTCGGCGAAAACGGGACCGGCAAGGAGGTGGTGGCCCAACTGATCCACTACCTCAGCGACCGGCGCGACAAGCCCTTCATCGCCGTCAACTGTGCGGCGATTCCCGACACGCTGGCCGAAAGCGAACTATTCGGCCACGAGAAAGGGGCCTTCACCGACGCCCACGACACGCGAGCGGGCAAGTTCGAACTGGCGGCGGACGGCACCCTGTTCCTCGACGAGATCGGCGACCTCAGCCAGGGCGGCCAGGCCAAGCTGCTCCGCGTGCTCGAAGAAAAACTTCTGGTACGCCTGGGCGGCTCGACGCCCATCGCCACCGACGCCCGAGTGATCGCCGCCACCAATCAGGGACTCGCCCGCATGGTCGGCGAAAAGCGGTTCCGCGAGGACCTGTTCTTCCGGCTCAACGTGGTAACGCTCGAGATTCCACCCCTGCGGGAGCGCGGCGACGACATTCTTCTTCTGGGACGCCACTTCCTCACCGAGTTTTGCCGCAGGGTCCGCCGCCCGGTGCCCGTCTTCTCGGCCTCCGCTGTGGCCCGGCTCAAGTCACACCCCTGGCCCGGAAACGTTCGCGAGCTGCGGAACCTGATGGAGCGCCTGGCTTATCTTTCCCCGTCGGAGCGGATCGAGGCCGACGACCTGGCCTTCATTCTCTCGCCCAGAGAGGACGGGGCCATGGTGACGGCCGCCGGGCTCCCGCTGACAGACGCCACCACCGATTTCCAGGTTAAATACATCGAGCAAGCGATCAAGCGGGCGGGGGGCAACATGAGCGACGCCGCCCGGAATCTCGGCCTGCACCGCGCCAACCTCTACCGCAAGATGCGGCAGCTCGGGATGCAATCCCCCCGGTAGAGCGTTCCAGCGAATGGCCTGTGCAGCCAGAAAAAAAGCCTGCGTCGTTCGACGCGGGCTCTGGGTGTTTCCGTTTGCCGGGGCGTGCTACGCGCCTCTTCGTCGCCGCCGGGCCGCGATCAGGCCGAGGCCGCCAAACGTGCCCCAAATGGCCAAGGTGCCGGGTTCGGGAACGGCCGCATCAGCAACCTGAAAATCGAAGAACAGGTCGTTGGCCGTGCCCGTTCGATCAACGGTGATGAAGTCGACGGCTCCAGAGAATACTCCGTTCCAGCCGGAACCAGCATCCACGCCCATTCCGGTGACCAGGGCGTTCGGGTAGATGGTTTTCCAGTCCTGAAGTGCGATGTTAAAAACCCACGACCGACCAGGGGCATTCCACGACCACAGATTGGTGGTACCGGTGATGGTCGAAGTCTGCCACGCATCGGTTGGCAAGGAAGAGCCGAATCCATTGTAGGTTGGTTCATATTTGACGCCGATCACACCATCGGCAGTCTTCGTATCGATTGAGAAAAAGAGGGCCGGCGCTTGGCCAGCGGAGTTTGTGGAACTGGAGCTCCGGAACCAGTCGTAAGCCGCCCCGACCAGGTCGAGCAATGGGAACGCAGCCACCGCCGCAGACGAGTTGAAATACTGATTCAACCCACCTTTGTCCGCGCCGGACGTCAAGTTGAATTCCAGGGATCCTTGCGACCCGGGGAATGCAGCCGCGGCGGCCGCAGAGGTCCGGTCATAGGTCTTGGTGATGCCCACGGTCCCTGAGTTTCTGATATCCCCAAAATACCATCCCTGCTGACCGGGGTTTGTGGACGACCAGGCGTCCGCCACGGTTCCGATCGTCTCTCCGGGCAAGACGACCACGCCGGCCTGGAGATTGGCTGAGAGCAGCCCGAGGGGCGCGAGCGCGGTGATTGTACGGAAAAGGTTCATCTATACCTCCTTCTGTTTCCAAAGCAATCGCGGGAGAAAACACGTGACTATAAGCTATAGGCCGCCGCGGCCCTAATCCTGACATAGAAAATAGGAAAAATATTCATTTTGAACACAATTCCCTCTTCGGTGGGGTGAAATCAGATTACCCGCCGCCTCCCCCTTGAGGCCTGCGAACCAAACGTTAAGATGATAGGTCTATCTCGGTTAGGGACGCCCTCCTAGCTCAGTTGGCAGAGCAGCTGACTCTTAATCAGCGGGTCGTTGGTTCGAGTCCAACGGGGGGCACTAAGAAAGGCCTTGTGTAGCAACGAGTTACGCAAGGCCTTGTTTTTTGCCCGGGGGCGAGATTCGACCCGGTGTAACGCTGGTGCAACGCTGCGACAAGAAAACGGACGGCTCGGGCTGGTGGGTGGTAGAGAACCGCAGAGAAGCCCCGCTGTTGCGTCGAAACCCTGGATGGGTCCAAGGTCGGGCCGGGCCCCGATCGCTCAACAGCGGGCACGTGGGAAGGCCGGTTTCCTCCAACCGCCCCACAAAAACGGCCCCGGGAACACGCGCCAACCGCTCCATCAGACGCGTGGCGTCCTTCTGTTGCTGCCCCTGAATGCTTCGGCGGGCGTCGCTTCCGGCATGGCCGCGTCCATCCTGTCCGTGCCGCATGAAGAATGCGCTCAATGCGATTGCATTATGCCTGTTGCTTGCCAAGCAGTGCGGAGCAACGATAGATACCCCACCCCATCACGCCCCGCATTCCCATCGCGGCCCTGAGTCGGTTTCCTCCTTCCCCTTCGCCCATCGCCCAACATCCATCCAACCGCAGCCCCCAAACGCGTTCAAAAAGTCCCTCGACTCGAACCGATTGAGACGTCACTTTGACACCCGACGGTCAAGAAAGGCGGTTCATTACCTATGGCGTTGGTTACGCCCCGGTTCCGTTGAAGCCGAATGGGCACTGCTCAGCGCGGCGCCACTCATTAGGGCAAGCGGTAGAGCAGCACGTTGTCAAACCAGGCAACGTCCTCTGCGCCGGCTTGTCCCGCCACGCCGAGGAGGACGACCAGGCGGCCTGCCCCTTCTGGGACCTCGACGACGCCGAGAATCTCGCGCCAGGGACCGGCGGACGCTTGCGGCATGAAGATCCGGTCTTTGGTTTCGGCGGTCCATTTGCTTTCGTCGGTCTGCCAGCGAACGCGGATCCAAACGTCGCTTCTACCTTCCGTGCGAACATGGCTGCGGACGGCGAAGCGATCGCCGGGGGCGGCCGGACAGCCTTGCAGGAAGCAGCCTCCGGCCACACCGGACGCCCGGGCGGAGCCGGCTGCGCCGAGCCCGACTTCCCGATCCCAGGTGAAGTCGCCCTTGGAATCGGCCTCCTGCCACGCGCTCCAACCGGCCGGCGGTCGGCCGGGCGACCATGGTACCTGTTTACCGTCGGCAGTGGCGGCCGTCTCGCTGGTGAACTCGCCGTTGGCGAGCAGATTGGGTAACTCGCCGTTCTGCTCCAGGTCGGCCAGTTCGCGGCGCGCATATTCCACGGGGTCGCGAACGTAGGACAGCACCTTGTCGCAGCCCGCGAGGGCTTCGGGCCAGGTCTCTTGCCGCACCCGGCCGTTCGGCGTGGGCCACCAACGGAACTTCTCGCCGTAGACCCAGACGTACTCGTCGGCCACGCGCAGAGCCGTGGCCGTATTGGTCCGGAGCCGTTCGACACGCGGCCGGCCGAGTCCGTCGATGTACCAGGTGCCCCACTCGGAGTCCTTGGGATTCCAGTAGGCGTCCAGATAGATGCCGAAACTCACCTGGACCTGGGCCCGGTGCTTGGCCCGATTTTCGGGCGAGACCAATTCCTGGCAGGCTCCCTTGATGGCGACGGCCGATTCGAGATACTGCTCCGTGCTGTTGTACCGGTAGGCCGATTCGCAGCCGTCGACGAAGGTGGCCGTGGAGGGAGCCGCGTCGAGCCATCCGTCGATCAGTGCCGGGTAGAGGCCATAATGGCTCGATTTCAGGGCCGACCGCGGATCGGCCTGGCCGGTCGCCGAAGCCACGACGCTGTTCATGAAGTAGCAGAACAGGGTGATCTCCGGATACTCGCCGGCGACGGCTTGCATCATCTGCCGGCCGCGAAGCCGGGCCTGCTCGTAGTATTGACCGAAGGAATGCTCCTCCCGTTGCGGTTGGGCTCCATAGTGGAAGGCGGCGTTGGGGGGCGCGTAAGGTTCGGGATCGAAAAGGATTCCCTTGGCCCCGCTCTGCTTGGCACACCAGGCGGCGATGCGGCAGTGTTCGACCACGGCGGTCCAACCCTCGTCGTCGAACCAGTCGACGTTGCCCGGATTAGCGTTCAGGAGAACGAAGTTGTCGGTCAACTTGTCGGAGCGAACCTGGCGGAGTGTCTCGACGCTTTCTTGAAACCAGGCCTGTTCCCAGCGGTCCTTCTGAAATGCCCATTGGAGCGGTACGGATCGGCCTTCCGGGGTCTGGCCGGCGATGCGGATCACGACGCCATCGAACGGCCGCCCCTCCATGTCCTGTAGATTGGCGGCAAGCCGCTGCGGATCGACGTGATCCCAGCCGGTGGCAATCAGCTTCTTGGGCCGTTGAGAATCTTGTGCATTGGCCTCGTAGGCAGGCCAGTTCAGCGGCAAGAGAAACAGAACGAAGAACAGAACGGGTTGTGTAATGCGGGGCATCGGCGGCACTCCTTGGAAGTTTCGCGGCGGAAGCCTCATGATACCCGACGGGCTAGGGCCTCGTCACGCCTGTGTTGCTTGCTCCCCGATGTCCGCCGGAATAGGATGAGTTGGTTCAAAATACGCTATCCTTGGGAGCCTTTCCATGATTCGCGTTTCCAGCCTCCTGTTGCTGTTGCTCGTTGCCGCTCAGGCCACCGCTGAAGGCACCTACGACCTCGTAGTTTACGGAGGGACGTCGGCCGGCGTCTCCGCTGCCGTGGAAGCGGCACGCGATGGCCGTTCCGTCGTTCTTGTGTGTCCCGACAAACACCTGGGCGGGCTCTCCGCCGGGGGACTCGGTTGGACCGACACGGGGCGCAAGGAGGTCATCGGCGGACTGGCCCGCGAGTTCTACCACCGGGTGTGGAAACATTATCAATCCGACGGCGCCTGGCGCTGGCAGACTCGCGAGGAGTACGGCAACAAGGGGCAAGGCACGGCCGCGATCGACGGCGAGAAGCGAACCATGTGGATCTTCGAGCCCCACGTGGCCGAGGCCGTTTTCGACGCGATGGTTGCCGAGGCCAAGATCCCCGTCGTCCGCAACGCCTGGCTCGACCGCGAGAAGGGCGTCGAGAAGACCGACGGCCGGATCACCGCGATCACGACCCTCGACGGCAAGACCTATCGCAGCCGCATGTTCATCGACGCCACGTACGAAGGCGATCTGATGGCCGCCGCCGGGGTGAGCTACCACGTGGGCCGAGAATCGTCGGATACCTACGGTGAAGAATGGAACGGCGTGCAGAAGGCGGCCCGGCATCACGGCCACAACTTCCCCGAGGGTGTCTCACCCTACGTCAAGCCGGGCGATCCGTCGAGCGGCCTGTTGCCGCGGATTTCGTCCGATCCGCCCGGCGAGGACGGCCAGGGCGACCGGCGCGTGCAGGCCTACTGCTTCCGCATGTGCCTGACGAACGTGGCAGAGAACCGCGTGCCGTTCCCCAAGCCCGAGGGCTACGACCCGAGCCAGTACGAACTGATCCTCCGCGTATTCGACACCGGCTGGCGGCAGACCTTCAACAAGTTTGACCCGATTCCCAACCACAAGACCGACACCAACAACCACGGCCCGTTCAGCACCGACAACATCGGCTTCAACTACGACTATCCCGACGCCGGCTATGAGCGCCGCCGCGAGATCGTCGCCGAACACGAGCGGTACCAGCAGGGCCTGATGCACTTTCTGGCTAACGATCCCCGCGTGCCGGACGACGTTCGCGAGCCGATGAGCCGCTGGGGTCTGGCCAAGGACGAATTCACCGACAACGGCAACTGGCCCCACCAGATCTACGTCCGGGAAGCCCGCCGCATGGTCGGGCCTTACGTGATGACCGAGCACGACTGCCTGTGCCGCGTCGACACGCCCGAATCGGTCGGGATGGGGTCCTACGCCATGGATTCGCACCATGTGCAGCGTTACGTGACGGCCGAGGGTTTCGTCCAGAACGAAGGCGATATCGGGGTCGGCCCTCCCTATCCCTACATGATCAGCTACGGCTCACTCACGCCGAAGAAAGACGAGTGCACGAACCTGCTCGTGCCCGTCTGCGTTTCTTCGTCGCACATCGCCTTCGGCTCGATCCGGATGGAGCCGGTGTTCATGATTCTGGGCCAGTCGGCGGCCGTTGCGGCCGGCATGGCGATCGACGGCAAGTGCCCGGTTCAGGAGGTCGGCTATTCCGGACTGCGTCAGAAGCTGCTCGACAAGGGGCAGGTTCTCGAGTGGACCGGACCTCGCCCCAAGACGTCGAAACGGATCGCGCCGCGATCGTTGCCCGGCGTCGTCATCGACAACGCCCAGGCCAGGCTGACCGGTGATTGGCGACTCAGTTCGGCGAACAGCCCCTTCGTCGGTTCGGGCTACGCCCACGACGGCAACGAGGGCCGGGGCACGAAGTCCGCTCGATTCGAAGTGGAACTGCCCAAGGACGGCACCTACTCGGTGCGTCTCGCCTATCCGCCCAACAACAACCGGGCCGGCAACGTGCGGGTCGTCGTCCATCACGCAGGGGGCATGATGGAAGTCACCGTCAACCAGCGCGAGCAACCGCCCATCGACGGCCTGTTTGTGGAACTGGGCAAGTTCCGCTTCGAGAAGTCGCGCCCGTGCGTCGTCGAGGTCAGCAACGAAGGAGCGAACGGCTACGTAGTTGTCGACGCGGTGCAGTGCCTGGATGTGAACGAATGAACAGGTTCCAGGGCTACCGCGCAGAGTTCTGCGGACGGCACGGCGGAGCGTGCCTGCTACTCTGCAGTTCCTCTCACCTGCTCACTCGGAAGATTGCCTGCGTCGGGGCCCTGTGGTACTCTAAGAGCTTGTGACCCAACGAAATCACAAGCAGCAGTCAGTTCGGATGTCCCATACCTCGCCAGACGCGACAGAAGACGTTACCGAAAGCGCCGCGGGCGACGTCGACAAGGGCGAATCGGCGCCGCTTGGTCCGGTGCCCCTGGAGCCGATGGATCCGCAGATCCGGTCGATTCAGCCCGGGGGCGGCCTGTGCATGCGTCTTGAGTTGGCGTGGGGGCGCTGGCGCCGCTGGTATCTGAAGCGGTTTCGGCCGAAGTACGTTGCCCGAATGGCGGAGCGCCGGTGCGGAAAGCCGCACGGGTGCCCTCACGAGGTACTGGATCCGCGCGACCTGAAATACTATCAGAACGTGGCGGACTGTCGATGGGCGCGGGAGGACGATCCTTTCCGATGGCGAGATCGCCTGCCGTTTGTGCGCGTCGGTTTGGGAGAGTTGCTGCTATTGGGGGGCGGGGGCCTGCTGCTGGCAGCGGCGACCGCCCCAATCTTTTGGCCGATCTCCGTTGCCGTAGCGATTCCGGCGTTGGCGATCTGCTGGTTCTTTCGGGATCCGCGCCGGGAAGTTCCGCAGGGCGAGGGATTGGTCGTCTCGCCCGCCGACGGACACGTGGCCTGCATTGAAGAGATCGACGATGAAGACGTGGGCGGCCCGGCCGTTCTGATCGGGATCTTTCTGAGCGTTTTCGACGTCCACCTCAACCGAGTTCCCGTGTCGGCCCGAGTGATTGGGATTCGCTATCGGCCGGGCAAGTTCCTCAATGCGATCCGGCCGCGGTCGGCGCAAGAGAACGAGCGAGTGACGGTTCGGTTGCAGGAGACCTATCCTCCATACCGGCTGTATGTCGTCCGGCAGATTGCCGGGGCCATTGCCCGGCGGATCGTATGCTGGATCCGCCCGGGCGACGAACTGCAGCGGGGGGCCAAATTCGGAATGATCAAGCTGGGTTCCCGGACGGAACTGGTTCTGAGACGCGAGCCGGGGATGGCGATCGACGTGAGGCCGGGCCAGAAGGTCTGTGCGGGAACGACCGTGCTGGCTCGCTATCGCCCTGCCGCGTGCCCGGAATAGGGTCTGCCAGAAAGGTTCCGCCAACGACCATGTCGAACCACGACTCTGCTGAAGAGAACGTTTCCCAGCGCGACGAGAAGACGTTTCCCGTCCTGCCCACGCTGCTCACGTTGGGCAACGCGGTATGCGGAATCGGCAGCATCACGCTGTCGACGAAGGCCGGTCATCCGACCGTGATGGAGAATCCGCTGGCGGTCAGTGCGATTCTCATTTTTTTGGCCATGGTGTTCGACAGCCTGGACGGCGTGGTTGCCCGGTGGACTCGTCAGACGAGTGAATTCGGAGGCGAGCTCGACAGTCTCTGCGACGTGATCAGCTTTGGAGTCGCCCCGGCAGTCCTGACGCTGGAGATCCCGCATCTTTATCCCCCTCGAGTGATTTGGGTTCTGGCCGTCTTGTACGTGATCTGCACGGTGCTGCGGCTGGCCCGATACAATGTGGAAGCCGGGGAGAACCACACGGGCGAGGACTTCACGGGTTTGCCGTCGCCGGCGGCTGCCGGCATGATCGCCTCGCTGGTGTTCGTGATTCCCGATCTGCACGAGCTTTCCGGCTCGCCCGACTCGCCGATCGTTCGCCTGATCAGCGATTCGCTCTATGCAATCACCACACGCGGGCTTCCGGTTCTTTCGCTGGCGTTGGCTTGCCTGATGGTCTCGCGGATTCGCTATCCGCACATCGTTCGGCAGTTGATCGGCGCCAGGTACAAGTTTCGCAGTCTTCTCACCCTGGTCTTCACCGTGGTGGTCGTGTCTGCCATCCACGAGTTGGCCGTCCCGCTGGTGCTCTGCATGTACATCATCCCTCCGCCGGTACGCGCTGCCCGACGCATGCTGACGACGAAGTGGAAGCGAGGAGCATCCAAGAGCGAGGATCCGCCCTCCTAAGTTCAAGTTTCGCACATTTTGAGGATGCATTTTGAGCGATCCGCGGCGATCTTCGCGGAGACATGGCAATTGAATTTTCGTTGCACGTCCCGTCCGTTTGTAGCGGGACGACGCGTCAGCCTGCAA
>Ga0209723_1000898_pt1 | contig 50872 bp, 34 predicted proteins | sample BiotimSIPDNA_2_FD_185750 | JGI IMG/M metagenome (GOLD analysis project Ga0209723, IMG submission 185750) | Anaerobic biogas reactor microbial communites from Washington, USA - Biogas_R2 time_0 SIP DNA (SPAdes) (version 2) | ecosystem: Engineered > Bioreactor > Anaerobic > Unclassified | place... | reverse complement strand
CGTCGAGGGGCGGGCCGCCAGGTAGACAGTGCTGTTCTTGAGCCTGTGCGCGGCTTTTCCGATCGCCTCCAGATCCCCTTTTTCGAGGGCGTCATTCATGCCGGAAACCAGCTCGAGCGAATCGGTCATGAAGAAGGATGCCATCTCGTGCACCATTTCGCTTTTCCCGAAGCAGAGCTTTCTCGCCTCATCCGCATTGAAGACCGGAATCTGGGCGGGCTGTGGCACAGGAGAAGTCACCGCCGCCGCGACAGCGTCATATATCGCGTCGCGGGAAGCAGGTTTCGTCAGATGGCAAGTAAAACCGGCCTCGGCGCTCTTTCGGATGTCTTCTTCCTGACCGTACCCGCTCAGCGCGATGCTCGGGTATCCGTGCCCGCGATTACGAAGTTCCCGCAAAAGGTCGTACCCGCTTCCATCCGGCAGCCCGAGATCGCTCAGCACCAGATCGAAATCCCGCTGCCCGGCCAGATTCAACGCGGAAGAAACATCGCCTGCAGTCGTGACTGTGTGCCCTTTCTCGCTCAGGATCATTCGTATCATCTGCGCCGTGACTCCGTGATCCTCGACCAGGAGAACCCGCAGAGCGGGCATGCGCTGAAGCTCGGCTGCAGCCGCCTTTGGGGCTTCGGGACGTCCGGCAGTTGCACTCAGCGGAAGCGTAATCCGGAAGGTCGCTCCTTTGTCCTTGCCCTCGCTGCGTGCTTCGATCCGGCCCCCGTGCAATTCGACCAACGCTTTGCTGATAGCAAGCCCCAGTCCCAGCCCGCCGAAACGACACAAGCCCGACTGATTCGTCTGCTCGAACGCGCTAAAAACCCTGGGCAGGGACTCCGGCTCGATTCCTATGCCGGTGTCACTCACTTCCACAACCGCCTGCCTTCCTTCAGGCCGGCATGATACGGTGACGGACCCGCCATGCGGCGTGAACTTGATCGCATTCTTGAGGACATTCCAGAAAACCTGCTGCAGACGTGATGCATCGGCATCGACCCAGTACGAGGGAGACGGCCCGAAATCGACGGTAAAATGCAACCCGTGGGCCTCAATGTCGGGGTTGCACACTTCGATGGCCATGAGAACGATCTTGCTGAGTTCCGTCACGCTGCGCTTTAACTCGATTTTCCCGCGCGCGATTCTGGTCACATCCAGCAGGTCATCGATCAGGCGCGCTTCCATTTCGACATTCAGCCTGACTTTCTCGAACATCTCGCGCATATCAGGGTCGAGCTCCAGTTTGTCCTGAATCAGAGAAAGTCCCATCACCACAGGTGTGAGCGGAGTCCGCAATTCATGACTCAGGACGGCGATGAAGTGATCCTTTGCGGCATTGGCTTCCGACAGCTCTGCAGCGCGTCGGCCGAGTTCGAGAGTGAGCTGCTGATGCTCCAGCGCCATGGCCGCCTGGTGCGAGATGATCCGCATCAGGTCCACTTCGTCATCGTTGAAACTGTCGCGGTCATCAGCACAGAACGAAAGCGTGCCCATAATCCCGCCGTGGCCTAGCAGCGGATGACAGGCGTAGGCCTTGATTCCCAGCGTTTTCAGAAACGCTGCCTTCGGATCCACCGATTGCTGGAGATTGTTCACTACCAACGGCCGCCGCTCCTGCGCAGCGGTGCTGCAAAACGTCCTGCCGAATTCCACCAATTCCATTTGCCGCGCGATCTCGGGCGCAAGACCACGATGCCGCTGGAGCCGCAGCGTCTTTCCCTCCTTCTCCACGAAATAGTTGAGATATATCCTCACCCCGATATGAGCCGCAACGGCGTCGAAGATCCCGCCCAACGAGTCGCCCGGCCTTTCGGTGGAAAGCAGTCGAGTGGCGCTGTCGGCGAGCAACTTGAGCCCGGCGGCATACGATCTCAGCCGTTCTTCGGACTTCTTCCGTTCCGTAATATCGATGCCGGTACCGACAATGGCCGGCTTTCCCCGGTAAACCATAGAACCGACCGAGAAATCTACGCGGCGCGAATCACCGTTCTTGGTCAAGGCGGTAAACTCATAGTTGCCCGGCACCGGCTCACCCAGCTGACGGCGTCGCGCCCTGTCGACCATCCACTCCCGATCGTCAGGATGAATCAGAGCCGGAAAGTCCAGCGACAGGATCTCCTCGACAGAGTAGCCGAGCATCTCCGCCATGTACCGATTGACATATACGAACCTCATGCCCTGCACAACGCCTGCCGCGGCTCGCATGTTTTCGGCCAGGCCGCGAAACTTCTCTTCACTCTCTTTCAATGCCTCTTCCATCCGCCTGCGACCGGTGATATCGCGCCCGATCCCCTGGATCGCCACCGGCTTGCCTTTGTGAAGAACAAGAGAGCTTTTGGTCTCGAGACAAACCGCCTCCCCGTCTTTCCGAATCAACCGGAATTCAGCAGGATCCGACGTACAGCCTTCTCGCACGGTCTGCTGGATCCTCTGTCGTGCAAATGCAGCCTGGTCGGGACTCATCAGCATGAAAATGTCCGCATCGGCAATGTCTTCCCGTGTGTATCCAATCAGATCCAGGGTTGAACGATTAGCGTCGATAAACCTCCCGTTAAGGTCGAGGAGAAAGATGCAGTCTTTCGCTCGGTCGAACAGGGCCCGGCAGAGTTCGCTCGTCCACCCCGCCTCGTCCGTTGCGTCCGCATCATGCAGAAAGCCGATATCAGGGAGGCGCGGCTCCGTCGCTCTTCGGTCGAGAATTGCCCGTATCGACAGCAGCAGGACGGCAAGGTACCGTCCCTGCCCGTCCTTCGGCACGTAGTCGTCCGCACGATGCTTCAAAGTCCGCAACTTCGACATATCCTGCTGATCTCGGATTAGCAGGATAGACGGAGTGTCATGAAGATAGCCGAGCAGTTCGGAAAAATCGCCGTCGGCGACGGCGATATCGAACCTCCGGGTGACCAGTTCTGTCCTGGCTTTGCTGAGAGTATCGACGGAAGTCACTTCGTACATCAGCCCGCGGTCGCGGGCAAGGCAAACGAAGGCATTTGCACCGTCCTGATCTTTCTCAACGTAGAGAATTGTTACAGGGTAGTCCATGATTGTTCATGAAACTGGAATGGTATTCCCGGTGCGGAGGATAACAACCAGTTACTACAAATGATAGTGAGGGTTTTGCGTCGATGCAAATCCGCTCTGATCATGGAGCACGCCGTCGTCACGCATCGATTCCGTCCCTGAAGGTGATTTCCCCCGAGCGCGGCGCCGTCCACCACAGAACGGTCCATGGCCCAAGCGTCCGTCCTCCATCGGCAAGATTCCCTTCCTTCCATATCAGCCACGGCGGAGGAGCTGTAAAACCGCCGACCGCCGATTGCGAAAGATTGGCTGCGAGCGTAAGAACGGACGAGCCGGAACACCAGCGCACAATCACGGCACCATCTCCTTTCGTCACGTATTCGCCACCGGTCCTGATTCCGGGAATCAGAGGGATCACGAATTCACGCCGTTTGGCCAGGATTCTCCAGTACCAGCGCAGCCACTCGCGGTGCTCCGGTTCATCCAGCTGATCCCAGTGCAGCACGGCCGAACGGAATGTTTCTTCAGCCTGCGGGTCGGGAATACGCTCCCGCTGCTCCGGATCCTGAAATGCGGGAAATTTCGCAAACTCGTTCCGGCGGCCTGTTTTCACAGCCGACGCCAGATCGGGCCCGAAATCGCAGAAAAAAGGAAAGGGCTGCAGGCAGTTCCATTCCTCACCCATGAACAGCAGCGGCACCTGCGGCAGCAGCAGATAAACGGCTGCAGCTGCCCGCACCGCCTTCCGCGGAGCAAGCGTCGAAATACGGTCGCCGAACGCCCGGTTGCCGATTTGATCGTGATTCTGCAGAAACGAAACGAAAGCGTCGGCGGGAAGATGCCCGGACGGCTCTCCCCGCGTCCTGCCTCGATATGACATTACCTGCCCCTGAAACGAAAACCCCTCCGCGAGAGCACGTCCAAGTTTCCCGGTATCGCCGCAGTAGTCGGCGTAATAACCGGTCCTCTCGCCGGTGACGGCAGTGTGGAGAGCGTGATGTACGTCGTCATTCCACTGCGCCGTGTAGAAGCACGGCGTCATTCCATCATCATGACGCTCCAGCCAGGAAGCCTCGTTGTTGTAGTTTTCCAGGACCAGGTGAACGGTGCGTTTCGACGCGGCACGGACACGTCTCGCAAGTTCATCAAGTATGTGTACCGGACCGTCGTCTTTAATCGCATCCACGGCATCCATCCGGAGCGCGTCGATGTGAAACTGCTCAACCCAGTATAGTGCGTTGTGAATGACGAACTCACGAACCGGCTGACATCCCGGGCCGTCGTAATTGATCGCGTCGCCCCACGGGGTCTTGTGCGTCCTGGTGAAGAACTCCCGCGCATAAAGCGAGAGATAATTTCCTTCAGGACCGAAGTGATTGTAGACAACGTCCAGCACGACCGCGAGGCCACGCCGGTGCGCGGCTTCGATAAACGCCTTCAGGCCCTCCGGCCTGCCGTAAGCTGTCGCCGGGGCATACGGCAGAACGCCGTCATAGCCCCAGTCGCGCTTTCCAGGGAAGCAGGCGACCGGCATCAGCTCGACAGCCGTGACTCCCAATGCGGCAAGATGATCGAGTCTTCCGATTGCTGCAGAAAACGTCCCCTCCGAAGTGAATGTTCCGATATGCAGCTCATAGATGACGTATTGTTCCCACGGCGCCCCTTTCCACCCACCCTCATCCCACTGCCAGCTTTCCGTATGCACCAGTTCGCTCGGTCCGTGGACGCCTTCCGGCTGATAACGAGACGCGGGATCGGGAACCCGCATTCCGTCAGGCAGAACAAAGCAGTAGCGCGATCCCGGACCTGTCCCCGCGGTTATGAGTTCGTGCCATCCAGCAGATGAAGGATTCATCGCGTGCCGCGCACCGGCCAGCTCTATTTGAACGCGTTCGCAGGAAGGAGCCCATAGACGGAAACGCACTGTCCCGTCATTCCGAATTACCGGTCCATGGGGATTCTCAGAAGACATGCGCATCCTCGATTCGTCGGGAGGCAACTGTGGATGAGAAACTATAGCGCGCCCGCTTCTGCATCACAAGGAGCAGCAGAAAAACTAATGAGCTGCACGAACCCATTAGATGATGTTAACTGTCAACAATTTTAGCAGTAGCGCTATCTCCAACCAAACAAAGATTTTTTGCTTTAATAAGGCCTCCCGCTGTTAAGAATTCTTACGCCGCGGACGCTTCAGAAAAAAAGGAGAAAACCGCGGCTTTGCCGATACTCCTTATGACTTACGCGGCTTTTCATCCTCTGGCACGAGAAATGCAGAGAATTCAGGATTGTTGACAGCGAACAAAACTGCCAGCGGTGGGAACCGATGGCTCTAAAGGAGAAAAGAAGATGAGCACCCAGCCCAGAGTTTTGATTGTGGATGATGAAGCGGCGCTGCGCCGGCAGGTCATGATGGGACTTGCACAGCACGGATTTGAGGTAGAGGAATGCGAAGAAGGACTATCTGCGTTGTCGAAGCTGAAGTCAGCGGAATCCAAACAGAATCCATTCGGCTGCGTTATTCTGGACGTGCGGCTCCCTGACATTGACGGCCTCAAGATCCTTTCGGTGATCAAGTCGATCTACTCCGAGCTGCCGGTGGTCGTCATCACCGGATATGGAAACGAGGACACGATCAACACGGTGCAGAGCCACGGCGGCAGCGTTTATCTCGACAAGCCGTTCGAAGTCGACGACCTGGTGCATCACATTCGCCGCATCGCGCCGAAAGCGGAACCCAGACCGCGCCGCAAGGTGGCGACCGAACCGCATGTGCTGACCAGCGGACTGGTCTTTGTGCGCGGGGCCAAGGATGCGGATCTCTATGACATATATTCCAAACTCTATCTTGCCGACGGCGTCTGCTACTGCGACCCGGTGCTCGGCGACTGGGACATTGTCCTCCTCATCCAGGCCCGGAATCGCAAGTCTCTCCAGCAGATCGTCAACACACACATTCAGTCGCTGGACGGCGTGGAAGCATGTGAAGTCCACTACTGCGAGAAACCGGCGATTTCAAGGGAACTGGAGGAGTTCATCCAGGATTATGAAAAAGTCCAGGCTATGAACAACCCCGATGGTGATACAATGGGCGGCCGCAATATACGCAAGGCCACATCTTATGCCATTCTGGATGTGGATCCTGGGAAGCTGTCGAGTCTCTATATGAGACTTTACTTTACAGACAACGTTGTCCATTGTGACGTCACCGACGGCGGCAAGGAGATCATCCTCTTGCTGCAGGGAATTTCAACACAGGAGATCCAGAATACGATCCGCAATGAAATCCGCATGATTCCGGGCGTGCTTCGTATCAAGCAACTCAACACATTGAACTTCTCATCCAAGTAAATCGCGGAGCAGGAGAAACATGATTCAGGAGAACCAGAGCAGCCGGGTCGCCCCGGCTGCGTTTGAAAGAATGCTATGGAGGCATCGCGGCGAGTCGGGAATGCTTATCCCGCTGCTTCAGGCGGCACAAGACAGTTACGGCTATGTCCCCGCCTCCGCCATCGAGCAGATATCGGGCGTGACTGGGATTCCCACTGCGGAAATCTACGGCGTCATAACATTCTACAAGCAGTTTCGTCTGAAGCCGCTCGGCAGGCATATCATCCGGCTGTGTAAAGGGACGGCATGTCACGTGGTGGGCGCCGAGATGATCGGGCAGGTTATCGCCGACGAACTCAAGGTTGCGCCCGACGAGACTACCGAAGATGGTCTGTTTACCTACATGGTGGTCGCATGTCTTGGCTGCTGCAGCCTTGCGCCGGCGATGATGGTCGATGACCAGACCTACGGGCGCCTTACGCCTCAGACGATCCGCAAGGTGATTCGCCAGTACCGGCGCGACGCGGAAAAGACAAAGGGTGTTGCAGCCGCGAAGGCTTAACGCCCGGCCTCTCGCCCTTCACAGGTCTGCAGCCGGCAACTGGTCCGGCTGCCGGTTTGAACTCTTATCGGAGGTTTTATGCGGGAAGTATTAGTGGGGCTTGGTTCATGCGGGCTGGCGGCGGGCGGCCTCAAGGTATATCAGAAATTCGCGGAACTCCTCGGTTCCGGCAGCGACGCCGTCCTGAAGAAGACCGGCTGCATCGGTATGTGCTACGCAGAGGTTCTGGTAGAAGTCAGAGACGAAAAGAACGGAAGCACGGTTTACGGCAACGTATCCCCGGATAAGGTCGCGAGAATTGTCGAGAGCCACGTCAGGAACGGGCAGGCAGTCACGGAATGGATTGTCGACACCAACGGATCGACTTCAAAGCAGCAGCGCATCGTGTTGAGAAACTGCGGAGTCATCGATCCGGACAGTCTCGACGAGTATCTTGCACGTGACGGCTATCAGGGGCTCGAAAAAGCGCTGACCCGAATGACGCCCGAGCAGGTGATTTCAACCATAGCGGATTCGGGACTCAGGGGAAGAGGCGGCGCCGGTTTTCCGACCGGCACCAAGTGGCGGCTCGCTGCGGGCTCGAAAGACTCACACAAGTACGTTATCTGCAATGCGGACGAAGGCGATCCGGGCGCTTTCATGGACCGAAGCCTGCTCGAAAGCGACCCCCATTCGATCCTCGAAGGCATGGCGATCGCGGCATATGCGATCGGGGCGGACCACGGCTACATTTACGTGAGAGCGGAGTATCCCGAAGCCGTGAAGCGACTGAAGCACGCCATCGCGCAGGCGACGGCCCGCGGCTTCCTCGGAAGCAATATCCTCGGATGGGGATTCAACCTTCAGATCAATCTGAAGGAAGGCGCAGGAGCCTTTGTCTGCGGCGAGGAAACGGCGCTCATCGCTTCGATCGAGGGGAAGCGCGGTATGCCCAGGGTGCGGCCGCCGTTTCCGGTCGAGTCGGGACTTTGGGGCCATCCCACCTGCATCAACAATGTCGAAACGCTTGCAAACATCGCATGGATCATTCTGCACGGGGCGGACGCCTTTAAGGAACGCGGCACCGAGGGCTCAAAGGGAACCAAGGTATTTGCGCTCGCCGGCAAGATAAAAAGAGGCGGGCTGGTGGAAGTCCCGATGGGAATGGCGCTCAAGGAAGTGATTTACGATATCGGCGGCGGCACCCTTAACGGCAGCCCTTTCAAAGCCGTCCAGATGGGCGGACCGTCGGGAGGCTGCATTCCGGCATCACTCGGCGACACTCCCGTCGACTACGAGCAGATCACCGCGACCGGCGCCATCATGGGGTCCGGCGGCATGGTCGTGATGGACGAGACCACCTGCATGGTGGACGTAGCGCGCTTTTTCCTTTCCTTCACCCAGAACGAATCATGCGGCAAATGCACCTTCTGCCGCATCGGCACCAAGCGGATGCTCGAGATCCTCGAACGCATATGCTCCGGCAAGGGGAAGCAGGAAGATATCGCGCTCCTTTCAGAACTGGGCGAGCAGATCAAGTCGAGTTCACTCTGCGGACTCGGGCAAAGCGCTCCCAATCCGGTACTCACAACTCTCCGCTATTTTCTTGATGAATACACCGCCCACATCGTCGACAAGAAGTGCCCGGCCAAGGCGTGCCTGCCTCTGGTTGAATTCTTCATAGTCGCCGAGAGGTGTTCGGGCTGCGGACTCTGCCTGGCGTCCTGTGCCGCAGGCGCCATCTCGGGCGAGAAGAAGAAGCCTCACCGGATTGACATGTCGAAGTGCGTGAAATGCGCCAAATGCATAACGGTCTGCAACGTGGGCGCCATTGAAAAGAGATAACTGCTGCGCTCCTTTTTGAGGACAGGATTAGAGGCAATAAGAATGGCTACAGAAATCGAACGAAAGTCTATTTCAGTCGAGCTGCTGATTAACGGAAAGAAAGTGTCGGAGGCCCCCGGTCAGACGATCCTCGATGTCGTACGCAAGCACAACCTCGATGAAATTCCGACGTTGTGCCATGATCCCAAGCTGGAACCCTACGGCTCCTGTTTTCTGTGCGTGGTAGAGGTGAAAGGAGCTCCCAGGCTTGTTCCCGCGTGCGTCACACGAATTCGCGACGGAATGGAAGTCACCACCAGGAGCCAGCGCATCGTCACCGCGCGCAAGAGCGCCCTCGAGCTTCTGCTGTCGGACCACTACGCCGACTGCGTCTGTCCGGGACAGCGCGCATGCCCGGCCGGCGTCGACATTCAGGGCTACATGAGTCTTGCCGCTCTCGGTTACTACGGCGAAGCGCTCGACGTCGTCCGCGAGCGCAACCCGCTGCCGGTCGTCTGCGGCCGCGTCTGCGTGAGGAAATGCGAGGTCAACTGCCTGCGCACTAACGTCGACGAGGCCGTCGGCATCAATTTCGTGAAACGCTATGTCGCCGAACACGGAGGCACAAAGCCGAAAAAACCGCAAGGCGTTGAAGAGAGCGGAAAGCGCGTCGCCGTCGTAGGCGGCGGGCCCGCAGGGCTCACCTGCGCCAATTACCTCGCGATGAAGGGACACAAGGTCACCATTTTCGAATCGCTCCCGAAACTCGGCGGCATGCTTCGCTATGGCATTCCCGAATACCGCCTTCCCCGGAAAGAACTGGATGACGAGATTCAGGCTATCCTAGATCTGGGCATTGACGTCCGGCTGGAGAAAACCCTGGGGAAGGATTTCACAGTTCAGAGCCTGATTGAGAAGGATCGCTTCGATGCGGTATTCATCGCGCTCGGAGCGCCGCGCGGCAAGAAGATGGGGCTGAAGAACGAGGACGTGATCGAAGGAGTCAGTCCCGCGCTCGACTTCCTGCGCGATTGTGAACTGCACGGCTACCCCAGACTGAAAGGAAAGGTAGCGGTCATGGGAGGCGGGAATTCGGCGATCGATGCCGCCCGCACAGCCCTGCGCTGCGGAGCAGATGAAGTGACCATACTGTACCGGCGCACCCGCAACGAGATGCCGGCGCACCACGAAGAAGTCGATGCCGCAGAAAAGGAAGGAGTCAAACTCGAGCTGCTCGTCTCTCCACTGGAACTGATCGCCGAAAACGGAAAACTCAAGGCGATCCGCTGCCAGCGGATGGAACTCGGCGAACCCGATGCCAGCGGGAGGCGCAAGCCGGTGCCGATCGAGGGCGCCGTGACCGACTTCGAATGCCACTACATATTCGCAGCCATAGGACAGGACACCGATCTTTCGGCGCTCGACGGCGAACCGAAAGACAGGCTCCCCGCGCGAAACAAGTGGTCTACTCTCGAAACCGAAAGCTCCACCACGGCAACAAACGTGAAGGGCGTGTTTGCAGGCGGTGACGTGGTGCTGGGCCCGTCTGCGGTGATCGACGCGATCGCTCACGGCCGTTCCGCAGCTCTGGCAATCGACGGCTACCTGTCGACGGGCGAGATCAACCGGCCCGCACCCGATTTCAGGAGCAGCCGCGATTTCTTCGGCCAGATACCGGAATCCGTTTTCGAAGGCGTCGAACAGAGTCCGCGTGCCCGGATGCCTGAACGCGAGGCATCCGAACGGGTGAATGATTTCGTCCAGGTGGAACTCGGACTTGACGAGCCGCAGATCAGGGCGGAAGCTTCGCGCTGCATGGAGTGCGGCTGCAAATCGGTGTTCGGCTGCGACCTGAAACGCTATGCCGCAGAATATGACGTCGATATAGCAAGAGTCGCCGGAGAAGTCCGGCGACACACCGTGGACCGCAGTCATCCGCTGATCAGCCTTGATCCCAACAAGTGCATCCTCTGCGGCCGCTGCATCCGGACCTGCGCCGACATCGTCGGTCTTTCGGTGCTCGGATTCGTGGGGCGAGGATTTGCCACTACCGTGCGTCCCGCTATGGGCCGATCAATGGCTGAGAGTTCCTGTATCGCGTGCGGCGCCTGCATCGAGAGCTGCCCGACCGGCGCGCTCGAAGCGCGTTTGCAGTATGGAAGGCAGGGCCCGTGGAAAACCCACAAGGTCCCTTCGGTCTGCACCTTCTGCTCCGTCGGATGCGATCTCGATCTGAACGTCGTCGCCGACGGCCTCATGTGGGCGACAGCCCCTGAGGTTTCGTCGCTCGGACGCGGCGAACTGTGCAAGAAGGGACGCTTCGGCACCGGTCTGATGCAGGGAGCGGACCGGCTGCGCAAGCCGCTGATCAGGAAGCACGGCAAGCTTGTAGAAGCCGGCTGGGACGAGGCGATAGAGGCCGCCGCAGGAGTGCTGCAGGTCATGGCGAAAGCGACCGGCCCGGAAACCGTAGGTGTTTTCGCGGCGCCGCGCATGACGCTTGAAGAAGCGCTCCTGGCGCGCTCCGTCGCCGATGCACTCGGAACCACGCAGGCGGGAAGCTTCGGGCAGACTCGGCGCGGTGGCCCGCGTCACGATCTCGATGAGATACTCGGCGATACGGCTTCCACCTGCACAATGAAAGATCTCGACAAGGCGGAACTGATCGTGGTGGCCGGCGCCGATCCCGGCGAGACTCATCCGGTTCTCGGAATGGCGATACGCCGGGCCCTGAACCGCGGAGCCGAAATGGTGGCTATCAACTCGAGCCGAATAGATCTGCTCCGCAGCCAGGATCTGTGGCTCGACGCCCGTCGCGGCACCGCCGGAACCATCTACGCAGCCGTCATCTCGCAACTGCTGCAAAACGCACCCGACCGTCCGGAGCTGGAAGTCCTCAAGGCCTCCGTCGCTCCCCTTTCGCTTGACGGAGCTGCGCTTGTCTCAGGCGTCGACGCTGGCAAACTCCAGTCGTTCGCCGAAAAGATGGCAGCCGGCCGGAAGACGGTCGTGGTCTATGACCTCGACGAAACGCTCGAGCGCTCGACGGACGACCTGAAGGGACTGGCACAGCTAATGGCCGTTGCGGGTCACCTCGGGGAACCGGGAGAAGGGCTGCTGCTCCTGAGAGCTGACTGCAACAGTCTTGGGGCGAAGCTGGCCGGGCTCGACAGGGCGATCGATGTCGAAAAGATCCGGGGGGTGCTCGTGATGTTCGAGAATCCCTACGGCGATTACCGTGCACAGAGACTCCTGACCGGACTCGAAGCGCTGGTGGTGGTCGATCATTTCCTGACCGAAACCGCCCGTATGGCCGATGTCGTGCTACCGGCCGCAACCCTTGCCGAATCCGAGGGGACGGTAATCAGCTTCGACGGACGAGTTGTGGGAGTCAGACCTGGAAGCACGCCGGCAGCGGGACTGAGCAACTCCGAAGTACTCGGGAGACTCGCAGCGGCGCTGGGCAGAACCGCGCCGTCACTGGATCCGGCAGCCCTACGGACGGCGCTCGGTTCGGCTGTAGGAATCGATGCTTCGGCACTGGAACAGGCGCGCAGCACGCAGGGCGTCCTGCCGTCCGCGATCCATGAGCCAAGACCGGCCGCATTGCAGATCGATTCGACCGCTTCGATCGCGAACTTCTTCCCGTACGCTACTCTCGATGGGATTCTGGAGAAGAAACTTCAGGAGATGAGTTAGAATCCGCATTTTTCAGGTCCGGTTCCCGGCCGGGAACCGGACCTGAGTCCCTCCCCCTCCCTTCCCGCCGATGCTTTTGGGTGGCTTTCAGAGCGGGCTTTCCATTAATATTTCAGCAGTTTATAAGGAGTATTTATGGACCAGCTCTTCGTCGAAAAGGAGTTGTTCGGCCGGCTGGCCTGGTTCATTAAGGTCAGGTGGGCTTTCATCGTAGGACTCCTCCTGACCCTGCTGATAGGCCGACTCTACGGAATAGAGCTCCCCTTCGTGAAAATTCTGGCGGTGGGCGGATTCATTTTTCTTTACAATCTCGGCTTTTTCATCCGTCACAAGCAGGTTGAAAGAAGAGGAGGACCCGATTTCCGCCGCGTCCAGATTGTCGCCAATCTTCAGATATACGCCGACTATCTGTCGCTGACCTTCATTATCCACTATGCAGGCGGGGTCGATAATCCATTCATCTTCCTTTACCTCCTCCATGTCATCATAGGGAGCGTCATGCTCCGCCGCCCGCAGGTGTGGGCCCAGGGACTCTTCGCATATCTGCTGTTTCTGTCGGTCGCAATCCTGGAGTATTCGGGAACGATACCTCACTACACCATCGAAGAAATCGGCACCCGCTACCACAACCCGTGGTACATCCTAGGCGTCAGCGTTACGCTTCTTGTCGTTTTTCTAAGCACGATCTATATGAGTTCGACCATCGTGCAGGATCTCCGTGACCGCGAGTACGGCCTTATGCAGGCGCGAAGCATGCTGCAGAAGAAATCGCTCGATCTCGAGGAGGCCAACAACGAGCTTCGTGAAAAGCAGCAGCAGCTTGTACAGTCGGAAAAACTGGTCTCGCTCGGCAGGCTCTCCGCGGGCATGGCGCACGAGATCAACAACCCCATCCAGTTCATCCAGGGAAACATGCGCATTCTGAGCGAAGCCATGGACTGCATGCTCCCGATCATGGACAGGTACGTTGAGACAAACCCCGACTTCAAGGTCGCCCGGCTCGACTACCCGGTTTTCCGGCAGCACATCACGGTGCTGCTGAAGGACATGTCGAACGGCACCGTCCGGATCTCCGACATCGTGAGAGACCTCAAGAAGTTCGCCCGCGCCGAGGAAGGGACCTACAACGATCTGGTTGATGTCAACGATGCTATTCAGTCGAGCATGAGGCTTGTGCATAATAAGATCAAGCGGCACAAAATCAAGCTCGCCCTGGATCCGAGCCTCCCCAAGATCAAGGGGAGCGGCAATAAAATCGAGCAGGTGATCGTCGCCAACCTGATTAACGCGGCAGAGGCCCTGGGAGACCGGCAGGACGGAATAATCGAGGTCACAACCAGCAGGGACAAAGAAGCCACAAGGGTGACCGTCTGCATTGCCGACAATGGTCCGGGCATGACAGAGGAAGTCAAAAACAGGCTGTTCGATCCTTTCTTCACAACCAAGCAGAAGACGGGCGGAATGGGGCTCGGTCTTTCGGTGGCTTATGGCATCATAAAGGATCATCAGGGGTGGATAGACGTGGACACGAAATTGGGAGAAGGGACGACTCTGCAGTACCACTTCCCGGCGGCAAGGAGTAAAGCATGAATCGGGTTCTGGTGATCGATGACGATGTTGCTGTGCTGAACTATTTCATGATTCTGCTTACCCAGACGCAGCGCTACTTCGTCAGGGTCCTCAGCGACAGCTCAAAAGCGTTCGAAATGATCGATTCGGGCCAGTTCGACGCAATCCTGCTCGACATGGACATGCCGGTGGTGCATGGCCGGGAGGTGCTCGAATATGTGAAACAGAAGCATCCGGGCATCGAGGTCATCGTCATCACCGGGGTGGAGGACGTTCAGCTCGCCGTAGAGTCGATGAAGACCGGGGCATATGATTACCTGTGCAAGCCGGTAGACGAAACCCGCCTGCTCCTTGTCCTCGAACGGGCACTGGAACGGTCGCAGCTGCGTGACGAAATTTCAAAGCTGCGCGATCAGGCAAGGCTGGAAGGGTTGCGCCACAAAGAGGCGTTCAAAGGAATCATCACACAGAACAAGAGCTTTTTGCGAGTGCTTCAGCGCGTTGACCAGATCGCCGAAAGCGAGAACTACGTTTTGATCTGGGGTGAAAGCGGCACCGGAAAAGAACTGGTGGCAAAGGCGATTCACCAGATCAGCCGGCGGCGCGACAAGCCCTTCATAGCGGTCAATGCGGGTACCTTCGCCTCAGAACTCTTCTCTTCTGAATTCTTCGGGCATGAACGGGGAGCCTTCACCGGGGCCGTCAACAGCAAGGCCGGCTTCTTTGAAAAGGCGGATGGGGGAACCCTCATGCTTGACGAGATCGGAGAACTCGAACTGCCGGTTCAGTCGAAGCTGCTCCGTGTCCTGCAGGAGGGAGAATACTTCAGGGTCGGCTCGACAGAAAAGCGCGGTGCCGATGTCCGCATCATCGCCTGCACCAATAAAGACCTTGCGGAAGAAATCGAGAAAGGTCGCTTCCGCCGCGATCTCTATTACAGGCTCAACATATGCTCGGTCTTCCTGCCCCCCTTGCGCGACCGGGAGGGAGATGTGGAGCTTCTCGCCAACTGGTTCCTCGAAAAACACAACCACACCAATTCCAAATCCATTTCCCTGATCGAACAGGATGTGATCGATCTCTTGGAGATCTATGACTATCCGGGAAATGTCAGGGAACTCGACAACATAATTGCTGAAGCGGTCGTCGTCGAAACCGGCAGGACCCTGACCCGGCGCTCCCTGCCACGCTACGTGCTCAATGCGGTGAGCAGTTCGAGGAGTTCAACGGTGCCGCCGTCGGAGCGCAAGAGCCTGAGCGATGTTGAAGCCGAGCATATACGGCACATGCTCGAGCTGACGGAGGGAAACAGGACGGCTGCCGCGGAGATTCTCGGCATTTCGCGTGTATCGCTCATCTCGAAGATCAAGCGCTACGGAATCGACATCAAGCCCGCCGGCGGCAACGGCCACACCGCCGAGGAATAATTACACCTCTTCGGAGTCTTCCGGGCTTTCCTTTCTGCTCTGCCGGAAAGCCCACCCTATGCCGGCAACGCAGACGGCAACGAACAGAACGCTGATCAGGGGCGACTCACCGCGATTCGACATAAGGCTGTAGCTGAGGACAAGCCCCAGCGACAACAGGCTGACCATGTTCATCACTTTGATCAGCGGATTGATCGCCGGACCGGCAGTATCCTTCAACGGGTCTCCGACCGTGTCACCTGTTACCGCCGCTTTGTGAGCCTCCGATCCTTTGCCTCCGTAGTGCCCGTCTTCGATCAGCTTCTTGGCGTTGTCCCAGGCACCGCCGGAATCCGCCATGAAGACCGCCAGCAACTGCCCCACCAGAATCATTCCGGCAAGGAACCCTCCGAGGGCATAGGGTCCGAGAAGGAACCCGACCAGAACAGGAGACAGAATCGCCAGCAGGCCGGGGCCGATGAGCTCCTTCTGGGCGGTGTTGGTACAGATGTTGACGACACGTCCGTAGTCGGGTTTCTTGATTCCCGCCCAGATATCGGTATCGCGAAACTGCAGACGGCATTCCTTGACGATGTAGAACGCCGCTCTCCCGACCGCACCGATCAGCATGCTGCTGAACAGGAACGGCACAGCTCCTCCGATCAATAATCCTACGAGCACCAGCGGTTCCGCTATCGTCAGCCTTGAAGCCTCGGCCATGAATTGACTGTCGCTCATCTGGTTTATCTTGTCTTCGCTGCCTACGGCAATCACCGCGATGAAACTGGCAAAAAGCGAAACAGCGGCTACTACCGCCGTCCCGATCGCGATCCCCTTGGTTTCAGCCTTAGTTGTGTTGCCGACAGCGTCCAGGTCGGCCAGAATCTGGCGTGCGCGGCGATAACTCCCCGGTGCCGTCTCCTCCATCTTCTGCGGTTCATACCCCATCTCCCCGATCCCGTTCGCGTTGTCGGCTACGGGCCCGAACACGTCCATGGAAATTGTGTTTCCAGTCAGGGTCAGCATCCCGATACCGGTCATCGCCACTCCAAAGGCGACAAACAGAGGACCGGCGCCCGCATAGCACAGCGCCGAGATCAGGATCGCACCCGCAAGCACCAGGATGGTCGTAACGGTAGCTTCGTATCCGACTGCGAATCCCTGAATGACATTGGTGGCATGACCTGTATCGCATGCTTTTGCCAGGCTCTTCACCGGTCTGTGGGCCGTGTGGGTATAGTAGCTGGTGACTTTGTTGAGCACGATTGCAAGCAAAACTCCTATAAGGCAGGTGTAGGCCGGCCGCAGGTCGAGACCCGGTATTCCCAATCCGGCAAACCAGGAGAGCTGCAGCGGATCGCCGTTGGGAAACCCTCCCACTGCCATCGGATTCATCGCGATATACTCGGCGTCGAAGCGCAGGTAAAAAAACCCGAGGATGAAAAACCCGACCACGCTGATGATGGATCCGATCCAGAAGCCGCGGTGCACGCTGCGCAGCGCGGTGTCGGAAGTGTTACCGGCGCCCGCCTTGACCGTGTACGTACTGATGATCGATCCGACGACTCCTATGCCGCGCACCAGCAGCGGGAAAATGACCCCTATGTGGCCGAAACTCGCCAACCCCAGTATCATGGCCGCAACAATGGTCACTTCATAGCTCTCGAAGATGTCCGCCGCCATACCTGCACAGTCGCCGACATTGTCCCCCACGTTATCCGCGATCGTGGCTGCATTACGGGGATCGTCTTCGGGGATGTCTTTCTCGATCTTGCCTACCAGGTCGGCCCCGACGTCGGCCGCCTTTGTATAGATGCCTCCTCCAACCCGCATGAACAGGGCGAGGAGAGTGCCGCCGAATCCGAATCCCAGCAGAGCTTCATAGGCGTGTTCCCCATAGATCAGAAAGATGACGGTTCCGCCCAGCAGCCCGAGCCCGTCGGTAAGCATGCCGGTGACTGTGCCGGTGCGGTAGCCGAGTTGCAGCGCTTCCCCGTAGCTGCGCGTTGCAGCCGAAGCGACGCGCAGGTTACCGGTCGTTGCCAGACGCATGCCGACAAATCCTACGGTCCAGCTGAAGAGTGCGCCTACAAGAAACGAGACCGCGCGCCCCCAGCGAAATGCCTCCACCGTTCCGGTATAGGTCACGGCAAGGAGTATCGTGAGCACGATGATCAACGGGCCGATGCGCCTGAACTGCGCTGCAAGGTAGGCGTTTGCTCCTTCCCGTACTGCTGCCGCAATCTCCTGCATTCTCTGGGTCCCCCGGTCGGCCCGCACCACCTGTCGCGCCAGAAGAAACGCATAGAGGAGACCTCCTATAGCTATCCCCAGTACCGCAATGAGAGCGACGATCTCCATCGCACTGTACCGTGGATCAGAAAACAGGGAAAAAGGGGTGAACTCTATTTCGCCGGGGCCAATCCCTTCCTGGGCCGTCAGCGCATGCAGCAGCCATCCCCCGGCGAAGAAGAAAGCCATGGCATAGAGGTATGCCCGCGGGGATGGAAACAGCCTGACTATGGTGCTCGGGTTGCGTTTCATATTCACTACAGGATCCTGCGAATGAAAGCAAAGGCCGTGCCTCGCTCATTGCAGGCTCTCGGAAGCGGAGCGCCACCACCTGGAGTGTTCGATCTCGAGGACACGCCGTTCCGGAAAACGGTAGAACTTGAACTCCTTGGCATCTCCCAGGAAAAAGCCGCGGCGTATGATCCTGAAGAAGCCGTGCAGGAACGGTGTGCGCCAGACCGTCTTGGTCTTTTTGTCCGGACTCTGCATCACCTCGTTGATGCAATCGACGACATGCATCGGATCCGGGTAAGGCAGGTATCCCGCAAGCCTTCCCGAGCTGTCCCGATCGATTATCAGGTCGGCGAACAGCAACCGCGGCAGACAGAGCGGATTCTCCGGATCGGTCAGAAAACGGATGAACTCTACGGGAGGGAGTTCCGAAACCACGGTCGGCGACACCGGACAGAGTTCCTGGTACAGACTGGGTCCCGGCTCTTCATGACTGAAGTCGTAGGAGACCGCTTCGAGAGCCATTGTGCGGCCGTCAGCCGTGACAAGGTATAATTTCCCAAAACTCGCCATCTCGAGGCGCTCCATGACCCGGTAGATGCTTATGTACTTACTCCTCTTCGGTGGAAGACCCGGCTGCGGCCGGCACTCCTCATTCACGATGCTGAAGTCGAAGTGCTCGCTTTTCACGGTCGGATCAATCTCAAAGAACATCACGTTCCCCTTCGTGTTCTTCCTGGTCCCCACCGCCATGTAGAGCCCGAATGCTTCAGGATCGAGATGGGAAGCTACGAGAGCTTCAAAACGATAACAGAGCATATAAATGTGGATTTTCATAAACAGCGTCTCCGGAAGGGGGCATCTACAAATCAGAGTGCATTCCGGGCCGAAAAAAAGCAATCGCGCGGTGTGCTGAAAAATCGCCTCGGTACGGTAAAATCGCGATAAAATCCGGACTGATTCCAGGGGGCCCTATGAAGTACAGACTCGAAGATCTTATCGATATCGAGCAGTTCCAGTCGCTGCAGGACAGGTTGAACAGCATCTATTCGTTTCCCTCTTCGATTATTGACAATGAAGGCAACATCCTGACCGCAACGGCCTGGCAGGACATCTGCACAAGATTCCACCGGCGGCACAGAGAATGCGAGAAAGAGTGCATCAAGAGCGACCGATACATTCTCGAGCACCTCTCCGAAGCAAACCCGGCGGTCAGCTACCGCTGCCCGCACGGCCTGATCGACAACGCCACTCCCATAATGGTTGAAGGGAAGCACCTTGGAAACTTCTTTACCGGCCAGTTCTTCCTCGAGGAGCCGGACCTGGATTTCTTCAGAAAACAGGCGGCGCGCTGGGGCTTCGACGAAGAAACCTACATTGAAGCCGTGAAGAAGGTTCCGATATGGACACAGGAACAGCTGAACCATTACCTGTTCTTCATCAAAGGACTTATTGAAGTCATCACAAGCATCGCGCTGAAGAAGCTGCGGACGATTGAATCACAGTACAAGCTGGAGGAGATTGAAGAGAAACACAGGACAATCCTCCAGACGGCGATGGACGGATTTTACATGGCCGACCTGGAAGGGCGCATCCTGCAGGTAAACGACGCGTACTGCAGGATGAGCGGATATGCCGAACCTGAATTGCTGAGTATGAGCATTGCAGACCTGGAAGGGCGCGAAACCAGGGAAGAGGTGGAGCGCCATATCAAAAAGATCATGATGCAGGGCGAAGACAGGTTTGAAACACAGCAGCGCCACAAGGACGGAAGCCTCTTCTTCGTCGAAGTAAGCGCCCAATACCGCGCCACGAACGGCTCGGGGCACTTCGTTGCTTTCATGCACGACATCACGGCACGCAAGCGTGCAGAGGAGGAGAAGTCCAGGCTCTCGGCTCAGCTTCAGCAGGCGCAGAAGATGGAGTCAATTGGCCGGCTGGCGGGAGGAGTGGCACATGACTTCAATAACATGCTTGGAGTCATTCTCGGCCACGTGGAGATCGCCCTGGATCAAGTCGACTCTTCACTCCCCCTGCATCAGAACCTGGTCGAAATCGCGAAGGCCGCAAAACGCTCCTCAAACCTGACACGCCAGCTGCTCGCCTTCGCCCGCAAACAGGCGATTGCGCCGCGGATCCTGAACCTGAATGAAACCATCGCAGGGACTGTCAAGATGCTGGAGTGCATGATCGGCGAGCACATCACGCTGCGCTTGCGTCCTTCACAGGACCTGTGGAACGTGAAGTTTGACCCATCCCAGATCGACCAGATTCTTGCCAACCTGTGTGTCAACGCCCGTGATGCCATCGCTGACGTCGGCGAAATCACCATCGAAACCGGGAACTGGGCAAACCGGGAATCCTGCGGCACTCACCAAGACTTTCTCCCGGGAGAGTATGTCCGGCTGACGGTAAGAGACACCGGGTGCGGAATGACCGAGGAAATCCTCAGTCACGTCTTTGAACCGTTCTTTACGACGAAGGAGGTGGGAACGGGAACCGGCCTCGGGCTTGCCACGGTCTACGGCATTGTCAAACAGAACGGGGGATTGATTGATGTCCGCAGCACTCCCGGCAAAGGAACTGCTTTCACAGTCTATTTTCCGAGACATCCCGATAGCGGGCCTGAACCGCGGACGGGAGAGATCGTCTCAAAGGCCGGCGGAAAGACGATCCTGCTTGTCGAAGACGAACCCGCCCTCCTGAAGCTGACTTCAACGACACTTCAAAGGCAGGATCATACGGTTCTGCCGGCAAACACTCCGGAAGAAGCGATCCGGATCGCCGCAGAGCATGCAGGGGAGATCGACCTGCTGATGACCGACGTCATCATGCCGCAAATGAACGGCCGCAATCTCGCCAGGACTCTGCTGTCATTGTGTCCGCGCATGAGATGTCTGTTCATGTCAGGTTACACCGCGGATATCATCGCGCACAGCAGCATACTCGATGAGGGGCTTTGCTTTATTCAGAAGCCGTTCTCTTCCGAGCAACTGGCAAGCAAGGTGAGAGAAGCGCTGGAAAGCTGAATTCAAAAAGAATATTTCACCGCAATCTCGATTTCCCGCGCATTGTCGGTATTGGAGATTACGCCGAAGGTAGGAGTGCCCAAAAAACCTCCTGGCTGCTGGAAGTTCACATTGTTGAATGCGTTGAAAAGCTGCACCCTGAATTCAAGCATGTTGCCGTCGCCGGAAACCCTCGTACTCTTGAGCAGGCTGATGTCCCAGTTGGTCGTTCCGGGAGTCATGAGAATGTTGCGGCCCGCATTTCCGTACCACTGCTGATTTGCTCCATAATCGGGCATTACAAAAGCAGAGGTGTCAAACCACTTGTCGATAGACCTCCGCGATTGCGGAAGCGTGCCGGGCCCAATGCGGTCGGGACGGTCACCCCAGACGCCGTCGTTATTCGGGTCGCCGAAAATCTCCGGATTGAAAGGGAACCCGGACATGATGGTGGTGATTCCCGATATTCTCCAACCCTCCAGGATGGCATTGAGCTTCCCGGCCCACCTTGTGGAGAGGAGCTTCCCACGCCCGACCGGAACGTCAAGAATGTAGTTCAGATTGAAGCGCATGGGGGGACCGAAACCCCACAGAGAGCGTTCTGCCGCGAGATTTCCAGGATTGTTGGGATTGACGAAAGCCCATCCCCAGACATCGCTCATCCCTTTCATCCAGACGAAACCGCCCTGGAGCGAAAAGGCGCCGGTGAGCCGTCGCCTTACCTGGACATCGAGTGCGTTGCTGCTCAAGGACCCTCCACTTGTCAGGATGTCAAACTGCCCGTATGAAGGATTGGGCCGTCTCGGCTGTATGGGGGTGCCGAACGGCGCGGGCTTGGGCACATTCGCAGGTACCGTCCGGAACATTCGCGACGTCTTCTCACCCCTGTACGAAAGCTCGAGGGTCCAGCTGCGCCAAACCTCATACTGGAGGCCGGCGTTCCACAGCTGCATGAAAGGATTTCTAAGGTATGGATCCGCCGCCTGGAGTGTCAGAGCTGCCGGTGTGGCCGATGCGAAAGGATTGGACAGATCCAATGAGGGGATGGTAGGAGATTCGGCCTTCTCAAGATAGAAAAACGGATAATTCCGCCCGATGTAAATCAATCCCTGAATCGGGTTCATGAAACCGTGCTGTATTCGATAGGAAGCCCGCATCACAAGCCGGTTGTTCCCCAGCGGACTGTAGGCAAGTCCGAAGCTCGGCTGCCAGTCGTTTCTGTCCGGATACGCCGCCTGCCCGGGCGCCAGGTCGAGTCCCATTTCGCGCGCCCTGCTGCCGCCGGTAATGACGAACTCCCCATCTAAAGGAGGATCGGTCCGGAGAGGATAGAAAAAAGACACCCTGTTGCGGGGAGAGCTGTAGAAGGGTGAATAGCTGTAGGCTAGTTCTGCGCTCAGAGTCAGATTGCTGTTGATCTTCCAATCATCCTTGACGAAGACACGCCACGTGCGCTGCCGCAGATCGGATCGGTCGGAGCCGATTCCCCGCTTGGCCGTGTACGGGATTCCCAGGAGAAAGTCGGCGAAAGCATCGCCGGTGAAAAAGCCCGAAAAGCCGAACTCGCCTCGACGCGATCCGCCGGTTCTCATGTTGTTGAGCTGGGTCAGCTGCAATTCTCCTCCGGCGACTATGGTATGGCTCCCGCGCACATACGTGTAATTGCCGCTGAATCCATATTCGTTTTCGCAGAAGTTTTCGGGCGACCCCGCCGCAAATCCTTCAGCAAAAAAGCCCCCGAAACCGAATCCGAGGTTCGCGTAACCCATGATGTCAAACTGCGGATAACCCTCGTCCATAGCATCGAGCGCGGCGATTCCGTCTATACCCAGAGAGCTCACCAGCCCTTCACGAAAGGCATGCTGTGAAAGCTGAAGGCTTGTTGTCCTTTCAAAATTCGCCTCGAGGTTCAGGATTCTGTTCGAACTGAAGGAATGAGTGAGATTGATCGACAGATCCTGATTCTTCTCCTCCATCGTGGTTCCGAATGCGGGAAGGGAGGAAACCAGCTCCTGATTTCCGTAATTCATGCTGTAATTGCCGAAAATTTTCGTTTGCGGACTGATCTCGTAATCCAGGCGGGAGGAGATGCTGTTGTTGTTATTCACAACCGGGTGGTTGTTTGCGTAGTTGCGCATCGGGTCATCGCGGGTCGGATCGGGAAACAGCGAGAGCAGTCTCGCTGACACCGGATGGATGCGCTCCTGCGGTATGCGGTTGCCGGCAAATGGCTCCCCCGTGAAGGGATCGGTCAGCTGCCGTTGTCCTGTCGCACTGAAATCTCCCAGCTTCATCGCCGGAGTGGGAACCATCGACACGATGGTCGAACCCTTGATTATGCGCAACCCGTCATAGCTTCCAAACACCTTCAGCTTGGATGATATGAGTCCGCCGATGCTGAATCCGAACTGGTTCCGCTTGAACTCGGGAAGAGGCTCGCCTACAGGATCAAAGAAATTCCGCGCGTCGAAATTGTCATTCCGGTGATATTCGTACACTGAACCGTAATACTTCCCGCGTTTGCGCACATTGAACGGGTTGACGAGCAGCGCGACCGCCTCGTCGTTGGAAGACTCGACGGCAAGCCACTCGCCGTTCATCTGCACGGAGAACTGTTCGATCTGCTCAAGATCCTGCTGCACCGGTTCATTAAGCAGGGGTAGTACTATCAGTAAACTCAGTAATGCGGTCATATCGGTTTCCAGCAAACTATTAGTTGTTGAAGCCACCGAGCAGACTGACACCACAGCTGCTCATGCGGTTCCCTACCTGCGGGGCTCGCGATTCAGAACACGAGTTCGCCGTCGACGATCATCGGCTGCACGGAAAAAGTTGCTCTCAGGTTAGAATCCACACCCGCCACTTCGATCAATTCGAGCGTGAGACTCTCGCAATCTTCGGTCAAAACCTGCACTCCATCCACCGTTCTGGGAAATACGAACCTGGCGCCGACGCTTTCTTCCCGCGGCGGGAAATAGGCGGCAAGCTCGAGCTGAGGAAAGGACGGGGTGGAGAGATAAGCCTTCTTCTTCAAAGTCTCGACGGTTTCACTCTGGAAAAAGCGGCGAACAGTGCTTTCTTCGTTGGGATCATTTGAGCGGAAGCTGACGGAAACCACAATCCAGCGGGAAACATCCGGATCGAGATTCGGTTTCTGGGCCGCGTCGAAACGCTGCTTTCTTTCCGGTGACATGTTGTCATATCCATGGTTGATCTGTTGGACACGGGCATAGGCCTCGCGTATCGGCCGCGCAGAAAGGAGGCGGATGTAAAACGTATTGTAAATCTCCTTCTCACCGGAGATGCCGCTCCCCACGCCGCTGATCACACGCGCGAACGTTTCACGGCGCGCCCAGGGAGAAGAATTAAGGACTTCAACAGCCCTATCCATGGACCAGTTATGAAACGGTTCCGGTGGACCGGCCAACAGCCCGGCAATCAAGACAACAAGCAGTTTCGACATGGCGCCCATTCTTGCATGATGCGCGGGAAAACGCCACGTATTCGCTCGTAATTCAGCCGGCCGAAGTCACATTCGGTGTCGATGATCCACATCGCGTCTGTTACAATGAACGGATCCATAAATGCCAAGGAGAATTGATGGCCCCGGCACTTACGAAATTTGCCCCGGCCGAAAGGGCCGATAAATCGACGCTGGAAAGTCAGGCGAAGATGCTGCTCGACATAGAGCTGCTGGACAAGCTCTACGGGGCGGTCAACGAAATAGTCCTGATCCTGAACCGACAGAGGCAGATTGTCTTCTGCAATACCCAGTTCGCCGCGCTGCTCGGCCACAAGAGCAATCACGAGCTCATCGGATTGCGTCCCGGCGAGGCGCTCGGATGCATTCACTCCTGCGAAGCCGGTGGCTGCGGCACCAGCGAGTTCTGTTCCACGTGCGGTGCCGTGCGTGCCCTCCTCAGTGCCCAGAGCGGCAGGCCCGATATCAAGGAGTGCAGAATTCTGCGAGGCCGGCACTGCGATGCAATGGACCTGCTGGTGCGGGCGACGCCGATTGAGGTAAAAGGCGAACCATTTACCGTTTTCGCGGTAGTCGACATAAGCCACGAAAAAAGAAGAAGCGCCCTTGAGCGGTTTTTTTTCCACGACCTCATGAACACCGCCGTCGCGATACGCATGCTTTCCGAGACCCTCGGCAGTGCCAAACTTGGCAAAATCAGCGAGGTCTCGTCCAGCATCTGCCAGGGTGTTCAGCAACTGGTCGAAGAAATCGCTTCACAAAGAGATTTGATCCAGGCAGAGAACAACGAGCTTCCGGTCCGCCAGGTCGAACTGACCTCCGATGCGGTGCTCACGCAGGTGCTCGATACCTACGACAGCTTCGCCAGGATGCGTCGTTGTGAACTCGAAACCGATCCGAAGACCCGGAATACCGTCTTCCGCGGTGATCCGCTGATCATCTCGAGAGTCGTTGGCAACATGATCAAGAATGCGCTCGAAGCCTGCAGGGAAGGCCAGAAGGTTTTGGTCGGTTCTCAGGGCGATGACGAATGGGTGACTTTCTGGGTGCATAATCCGGGATTCATGCCGCGGGAAGTGCAGCTGCAGCTGTTCAAGAGGTCGTTCACCACAAAAGGGGCGGGACGCGGTCTCGGCACTTACAGCATGAAGCTGCTCACCGAACGCTACCTCAAGGGCGAAATAGGTTTCACGAGCACTGAAGCCGAGGGCACCACTTTCAAAATCCGGCTGAGGACCTCCGGCGCTCCCGCAGAGTAGCGGAGGAGCCGGCGGTCCTCTTCGAAAGTCCGGAGGTCACCGTTTCTCCCTCAAAGCCTTGAGCGCGCCCTCATGCCTCGGATCCGGCTTGAACCGTGACATGTTCTCGAAGTCGGTGAAGAGCGAGAGCATCACCTGTGCGCGCACATCGGCAATCATCAACTCCGCCATCACCAGCCGCAACTGCTCCACGGCACGGACTGCCGTAGCTCACGAAGCCGGCGGCCTTGTTGTTCCACTCCTGGCAGAGGAAGTCGATGGCATTCTTCAGCGCCCCCGAAATGCCGTGGTTGTATTCGGGAGTGACGAAGATGTAGGCATCGAAAGAGCCGATCTTCTCGGCCCACCGTTTCGTGTGCGGTTTGCCATATTGCCCCATACTCGGCGGCAGCGGCTCGTCAAGCAGAGGGAGGTTGTAGTCAAGTATGTCGACCAGTTCGAATACTGCCTCGCTGCGTTTCTCAGCGATGCCGTATACCTAGCGCGCAACCGCGATGTTGTTCCGGTTCGGACGCGTGCTGCCGGTAATAATTCCAATTCTCAGCTTGCCCTGTCCCATGTCACTTCCCATCGATTGCCGCCTTTCCCGCGTCAGCGACTGCATGGTCGTTTTCAACCGTGCTCCCTGAGACCCCTATCGCACCGATTACTTCGCCCGCGGCATTCCGGACAGGCACACCACCGGGAAACGTGATCAACCCGCCATTGGAATGCTCTATCTGGTATAACGATCCGCCGGGCTGTGACAGCTTGCCGAGTTCCCCGGTATTCATGTCGAACAGCCTCGCCGTGCGCGCCTTGCGGATCGATATGTCTATCGATCCGAGCCATGCCCCGTCCATTCGTGAAAACGCCTTCAGATTACCGCCGGCGTCAACCACCGCAATGTTCATCTTCAGATTGCGCCGCTCCGCTTCCTTTATCGCAGCCGCAACAGCAGCCTGCGCCTGGACAAGATTCAGATTTGACATTGGTCTTCTCCTTTGACGGCAGATTTCGTATGACTACGGGTGAAGAATAACCTTTGTGTATCCTTCGATTCTCTTGTCGAACTTGTTGTATGCCTCCGGGGCTTGATCCAGCGGCAGTTCGTGGGACACTATGAACCCGGGTTGGGCTCGGCCGGCAATGATCAGATCGCGCAGTTCACGGTTGTATTTCTTGACGTTGCACTGGCCGGTGCCGATGCGCTGACCCTTTTCAAACAACTTTCCGAACGCGATGAGAAGCATGCCCTTGCGAGCATACTCGTTGACGCCTCCCGGATCCGAGGAAAGATAGAGGCCGGGGACACCGATTGCGCCCGTGGGCCGGACGGTTTCGATGACGTTGTTGAGGACGGCGGCCGGTTCCTCCTTGCCCGGCTCAGAGCCGTGCGCCTGATACCCTACGGCATCAACACCTTTGTCGGTCCCCTCGCCGTGCGTCTGATCCTTGATCTGCCGGACCGGATCTCCTTTCGAGAAGTCCACCGGAATGGCGCCCATGGCCTTGGCGGCCTCCAGCCTTTCAGGAATGCGGTCCACGCAGAATACTTTCGAAGCGGCTCGAAGCAGGGCCGAATACGCGGCCATCAATCCGACCGGCCCGGCTCCATAAACAGCCACGGAATCGCCGGGACGGACGTCGGCCATTTCGCATCCATGATAACCGGTCGGAAAAACGTCGGCGAGGAGCGCAAAATCCTTCTCGTGATCCATGCCGGGAGGAAGTTTCAGGCAGTTGAAGTCGGCATACGGCACCCGAAGATACTCGGCCTGCCCTCCCCGGTATGGCCCCATTGCGACATAACCGTAGGCGCCCCCGGCAAATCCTTCGTTGACGGTGAGGCAGAATCCCGTGTACCCCTTTTCACAATTCTTGCAGAATCCGCAGGCGACATTGAACGGCATCACCACGCGGTCGCCCTTCCTGATGCAGTTCACCCCTTTCCCGGTCTCTTCAACGATTCCGAGGTTCTCGTGACCGAACACGATTCCCGGATCGGCCGCAGTGCGGCCCTCATACATATGAAGGTCCGAACCGCAGATGGCGGTGGACGTAATCTTCACAATCACATCGTTTGGATGCTCGATTTTGGGATCGGCCACTTTTTCGACGGCCACCCTGAACGGCTCTTTGTAGACTACAGCTTTCACGGGCGTTCCTCCTTCCTGAAGATAAGATTATGAGGATGCTCAACTGCAGCAGAGGGGGGAACGGTTTGATGAAAGTGTAGCACCCGGGAACCCGCCCGGCCATATCTCTTGAAAATCGGTGCCGCCGGGGTCATCCCTGCTTTCGCGAGATGGCCTCGGCGGCTTGGAACTTATTTTATGAACAACATCTCCTGATAAGTCGGCAGCGGCCAGAATTCGTCCGAAACGACGCACTCGAGCCTGTCGGCCACTTCACGCACCCTTCCCATTGCGGGGATCAGGTGGTCCCGAACATGCGTCGCATGATCGAGTGTCGAGCCGTCGGAGCGAGTTTCGAGCGTCTTCTCCAGCACCACAATGGCGTCCTGCAGGTTTCTGGCAAGTCCGGTGACTTCGTCAAGGACGGTCAGGCATGGATCCTTACCCAGCTGTTTCAAAGCCAGGGCCGCCGAAGCGAGCTGATGCTGGTATTTGACGGTCGCAGGAAAGATTGTCGTCCTGGCAATTTCGAGTGTCAGTCTCGCCTCCACCGTCACGTCTTTTATGTAGCGCTCCATGTAGATCTCGTAGCGGCTTTCCATCTCACGAGGGGAAAGAACGGAGTACCGCGACATCAGGGTGACATTCTTCTCGCTCAGCAACACGGGAAGAGCATCCACCGCATTGCGGAGATTCGGCAGATCGCGCTTCACGGCTTCTGCGTGCCAGGCTTCTGAATAATTGTCACCGTTGAAGATCACCGACTTGTGCTCCCGGACGAGCTCTCTGAGCACATCCTGCACGGCGCTGTTGAGCTTTCCCGGGTCGCCGTCTATTCGCTTCTCCAGCTGCGTAGCGATGTAGTTCAGCGAATCCGCCATGATCGTGTTGAGCACGACGAGCGGACCGGCCACCGACTGGCTGGCTCCAACGGCACGGAATTCGAACTTATTTCCTGTGAAAGCGAAAGGGCTTGTGCGGTTGCGGTCACCGGCGTCCTTCGGGAGCGGCGGCAGCGTGTCTACCCCGACATTGAGGAATCCCGGTGCCCGTGAGCTCCTGGCACCTCCGTTGGCCAGCTGTTCGAAAATCTCGGTGAGCTGCTCTCCGAGGTACACCGAAATTATCGCAGGAGGAGCCTCGTTGGCTCCGAGCCGGTGATCGTTGCCCGCATGCGCCACGGTCGCTCGCAGCAGATCTCCATGAAGATGGACCGCCCGGATGGCCGCGGCACAGAACACCAAAAACTGCATGTTGCTGTGCGGCGTACTTCCCGGTTCGAGGAGATTCATCTCACGAGTCCCGATCGACCAGTTCAGGTGCTTACCCGAGCCGTTGATCCCGGCAAACGGCTTCTCGTGCAGCAGACATGCCATTCCATACTTCTGCGCCACTCTCTGGAGCACCGTCATGGTCAGGTACTGATGGTCCGTAGCCAGGTTCGCATTCTCAAAAACGGGCGCCATTTCATACTGCCCCGGCGCCACCTCGTTGTGCCGGGTCTTGACCGGCACGCCGAGCTTGTAGAGTTCGCGCTCCGTCTCGAGCATACAGGCCAGAACACGCTCGGGAATCGCACCGAAGTACTGATCTTCCAGCTCCTGCCCTTTGGGAGGCTTGGCGCCAAAGAGCGTCCTCGAGGCATTGATGAGATCCGGCCGGGCAAAAAAGAAGTTCCGGTCGATCAGAAAGTATTCCTGTTCACACCCGGCTGTCGAAAACACCAGTCCCGGATTCGTGTGGCCGAAGAGTTTGAGGACCCTCCGAGCCGTCGTATTGAGCGCCTGCATAGAGCGAAGCAGCGGAACCTTCTTGTCGAGCGCTTCTCCCGTCCACGAACAGAACGCCGTCGGTATGCAGAGCGTCGTGCCGTTGGGATTCTCCAGAATGAATGCCGGGCTGGTCACGTCCCACGCCGTGTAGCCGCGCGCTTCGAAGGTGGCCCGGAGTCCCCCGGACGGAAAACTCGAAGCATCAGGCTCGCCCTGAATAAGCTGCCTCGCCGAGAACTCCGCCAGTACTCCGCCGTTTCCGTTCGGCTCGAGAAAGCTGTCATGCTTTTCGGCGGTCTGGCCGGTCAAAGGATAAAAGACGTGGGCGTAATGCGTCGCCCCGTTTTCGATGGCCCAGTCCCGCATCGCCACCGCGACGGCATCTGCGACCGACATGTCCAGCTTTTCTCCATTATCGATCGTGCGCCGCAACGCCTTGTATACGGCTTTGGGCAGCCGCTCCCTCATCACGGAATCGCTGAACACGTTGATGCCGAACAGATCCTTCGACGGCGTTTCCGAGAAATTAAGAGCCTTTTCAATCGGCTTGTAGTTTGTCACCGCTGCCACGGCATTCAATCTGGAGCTGCTCATTGATTCATTCCCTTTCAATAATTAAGGTTTATCTCACCTTCTCCACAATTTCGGACTTGATGACTGCAAGAAGTCTGCCAGAAAGAGGCGACGTCACCTTTTCACGCCTTACAAGCTTTCGTTTCAATAAGTTACCTGCATGCGCCGAAAACCTGCCCAGCCGGCGTCCTTACACTTTTGTTTGTTGATGCGGACCTTTATTACAGAATTGTATTTGAAGATCCACGCAAAGATCCATATCGCGCACGGAGAGGGATCTTGCTTCCAAATCAGAGTGGGAGTAGAGTGGGGGTAGCATTGATCAATATTGATAATCATTGAACGGTATCTGCGCTATGAATGGTGACGAACAGCTGTTAACACTGGAGGATGTAGCCGAGCGTCTGAAGGTGTCGGTAAGCACAGTGCGCCGGTGGGTGAGATCCAACGAGTTGCGCTCGATCAAGGTCGGCAATCGCGGCCAATACCGCATCGGGCTGAAAGATCTGGAGGAATTCCTCGCCGAACAACCCGATACGACCGCGGTTACGGCACTCAAGCGCGGCCGTGAATGGAAGGAAGCAATCGACTGGGCGCGTAACCACACCAAGTACATCGTGGTGACCGGCGGCGTCATCTCAGGGCTGGGAAAAGGTATCGCGGCGGCTTCGATCGGCAAACTCCTGAATTCCCGCCTGAGTGTCGTCCCCATCAAGTGCGACGGATACCTCAACACCGACCCGGGAACAATGAATCCGATCGAGCATGGCGAAGTGTTCGTGCTGGATGACGGCGGCGAGGTCGACATGGACTTCGGCCATTACGAGCGTTTCTTAGGGGTCAACTGCCCCTTCGAATGGAATCTCACGATGGGGAAGGTCTATAAGACTATCCTCGAGCAGGAACGCGAGGGCTATTACCTCGGTCAGACGGTCCAGCTGATCCCGCACGTTACCGATGTCATCAAGGACTGGCTCTACGAGATCCCCGGACGCCTGCAGACCGACATAGGGCTGATCGAAATCGGCGGAACGGTCGGCGATATGGAAAACGAGCTGTACCTCGAAGCCGTGCGCCAGCTGCGCCAGGAAGTGGGGGAGCAGAACGTTCTGTTTGTTCACCTGACCTATGTCCCGATGCCGGCCGGCGTGGAAGAGCAGAAATCGAAACCGACGCAGCAGTCGGTCAAGCTTCTCAACGAGCGCGGCATTCGTCCGGATGTCATCATCGGCCGCTGCGCCGAACGCCTGACGGAAAAGATCAAACAGAAGATCGCCCTGTTCTGCAACATCGACAAGAGCGCGGTGATTTCCGGCGTCGACGTGCCCTCGGTATACCAGCTTCCCCTGGTTTTCGAAGAAGAAGGCCTGACGGAAATCGTCCACAAAAGGCTTACCATCTATTCTCCTCCGCAGCTGATGGAATGGCGCGAACTCGTCCACAGGCTGCTCTCTCCGACCGGCCCGGTCATACGGGTGGCTATCTGCGGCAAGTACACGAATCTGCACGATTCCTATGCCAGCGTCATCGAGGCGCTACGGCACAGCGGCGCCCACGTCAACGTAAAGGTGGAAATCGACTGGCTCGACACCATGGAACTCGAACGCAACAAGACTTCCTGTCCTGAGTTCATGAGCAGGGTGGACGCAGTCATCGTGCCCGGAGGATTCGGCACAAGAGGGATCGAAGGGAAGATCGAGGTTATACGTTACTGCCGCGAAAACGGCATCCCTTTCCTGGGTATCTGCTACGGCATGCAGCTGGCCGTGGTCGAATTTGCACGCAACGTGGTCGGCCTCCCCGGCGCCCACACCATGGAGGCTGCTGAAAACGGCGCGGATGTCGCCGATCCGGTGATCTGCATCCTTCCCGACCAGATCGGCATCACCCAAAAAGGAGGCACGATGCGGCTGGGTGGCCAGGATGTTGCGCTGAAGGAAGGCTCGCGCGCATCGGCTCTTTACAGGAACCACAGGATCCGCGAGCGCTTCCGCCACCGCTATGAAGTCAATCCCGACTACATTCCCCGCCTGGAAGCGGCAGGGATGGTCTTCTCGGGCCACGACTCGAGCGGCAGAATCATGCAGGTCATGGAACTGCCCGAGCATCCTTACTTCCTGGGCTGCCAGTACCATCCCGAGCTCACCTCGAAACTGGAACATCCGGCCCCGCTGTTCCATGGCCTGATTCAAACGGCATACGAAATGAAGACCGGCACCCGAACCCTGCACTCAGCCGTTCAGCGTTAGAAGGTTCAGGACTATACCCGGGTGCCGTTTTTGTACCTTTCAAGACGCCATCCTACAATTATGTAGGCGTGATTCTTCCCGCGAACCATCGCGCTTTCACTTTCCGCTGCGGCCGCAACTTCAACCGGGACAGGCCGGTTGCCCGTTCCGACACATTTCCCTTCGCACATTCTTCGCATCGTGGCACGCCTGTTGCAATCCTTCCAAGCCGACTTGAAAGGAGATGTGACGTGAAGAAAAAGATGATTTCACTCTGTGCGGTTTTTGTTCTTCTGGCGGCTTTCTTGAGTCTCCTTGCCCGTTCCGGCACCGTTGCAACCAGTGGAGACACCGGAAATCTCAATCAGGCGGATTCCGCCTGGGTATCGATCGCGGCGGCGCTCGTGATGCTTATGACTCCGGCCCTCGGCTTCTTTTACGGAGGACTGGTACGGCAGAAGAATATCGTTTCTACGATCATGCAATGCCTGATCATATTCGCGATTTCGACTGCCGTCTGGACTATGTGGGGATATAGCCTCGCGTTCGGCCCGAGTCTGGGAGGCTTTGTAGGAAAGCTGAAGCACGTTTTCCTGCACGGGGTCGGGGCTGCTCCGGATGGAGTTTACGCCGAGACGATACCGGGATCGCTGTTCTTCTTCTTCCAGCTCAAATTCGCGGCCATAACTCCGGCGCTGATCATTGGAGCGTTTGCCGAGCGGATCCGCTTCCGCTCCCTGATCGTCTTCATCGTCCTGTGGACGACAATCGTCTATGCTCCGGCGGCGCACTGGGTCTGGGGAGCAGGAGGCTGGCTGAGAGATCTCGGCGCGCTCGATTTTGCGGGCGGAACGGTCGTGCACGTACTCGCCGGAGTCTCGGCGCTCGGATCGGCCATGGTCATCGGCCGGCGCAACGGGGGACACCATGCGGGACGGCCGAGCAATGTTCCTTTTGTGATTCTCGGGGCGGCGCTGCTGTGGTTCGGATGGTTCGGTTTCAATGCGGGGAGCGCTCTGTCGATGAACGCAGTGGCGGTGAACGCGCTGGTTACGACCAACATCGCAGCCGCCTTTGCAGCCCTGAGCTGGATGGCAGTCGACTGGACTCTCTGGGGCAAGCCTTCCGCAACCGGCGCCGCAACCGGCGCGGTGTGCGGGCTTGTGGCAATTACCCCTGCCGCCGGTTTCGTCGATTCCACTGCCGCGCTCGTGATGGGCGTGCTTGTGGGAATGATCTGCAGCTTCACGGTCGTACTGCTCGACCGCACCGGACTCGATGACACGCTCGATGTATTCGCCTGCCACGGGGTCGGAGGAATTTTCGGCGCCATCGCTACCGGAGTCTTCGCCCAGACCTTCATCAATCCGGCCGGCGCAAACGGCTTGCTGTACGGGAATCCGAAACTCGTCCTCATTCAGCTTGCAGCCGTAATAGCAACGGCCGTCTGGGGCTTCGTCATGTCAATCGTCCTGCTGAAGGTAATTGACTGGACTATGGGGCTTCGTGTAACACCCGAGGAGGAAGAGCTGGGTCTCGACCTGTCGCAACATGGCGAGGTCGCCTACAGCACGGATTAACGAGGTTCATTTCTGCCGCGGAGGGCACGGAGCAAAACGTGCCCTCCGGGTCAATGGTCAGACCTGATGTTCTCTGCGCACGATTTTTCTGGCACCACCGTACCAGGCTGTGCTCCAGTCTTTCGGCGGCACCACTTCTTCAAGGCGCCCAAGCTGGCCTATGCTTTTCAATCTTTCATAAATGAGCTGCCAGGCACAGGGCCTGTCGGGATCCACCTCACACCTGGTTTCAGTCGAACCGCCGCAGGGGCCGTTGAGGAGCCGTTTTGCACAACGGGTCACCGGGCAGATGCCGCCGAAATGTGCCAGCATGCAGTCGCCGCATCCCATGCACTTTTCCGTCCACACCGCCTGCTGTTCGAGGACGCCGAGGAACTGCGTGTTGAGCGCCGCGTAAACGGGCTTTCCCGGAAATCGTTCCGCTATCGCCTGCACCCCCGCACCACAGCCGAACGAGACTATCGCTTCAGCCTCGGACGCCGGCGCCGCAAGCTCCTTCAAAAATTCGTTGTCACATTGACGCTCAATCGTTATCTGCAAAATCTCCACCGGGTTGCGGTCGAGTCGACGCGCCATCCTGATGGCATACGAGCTTATGCTCACTTCCCGCTCCCCTCCCGCAAGGCACACGGTTACGCACGTGCCGCATCCGACAAACAGAACCTTCCTGTGCCCTTCAATAATGCTTTTCAACTCGGTGATCGATTTCGGGGAAGCGACTATCATAATTCATCACTCTCTTTCTGGAAAGCCCGGCTGCACTCACTCTGCGGTACACCTCCCGCGGTTCGCGCCTGCTGCCGTCCACGGTGAGGAGTTCGCTGACGCGAATGCCGAAGAGCCGTTCATTTTCAATAAGATATGGGTGTATCAGCTCCCAGTCCGGGTCTTCAAGGTCCGAGAGCTCTCCCCCGTTCAGCTGCTGCTCGACCAGCAAATGGTGTGGATCGCGGATGTAGATGGCGCCGCCGCTGGCCAGTGAGAAAATATTGCCGCCGGGGTAAGGTGTCGGTTGAAAGATCATCCGGCCTCGTCCGTCGAATTCGACGCCGTTGAGAATAACGAAGCCTCCACCTGCCAGCGGGTCGCCTGCCATGAACGATTCAGCAAGAAAATCCAGGCAGGTTCCGTTGATGACGACGCGCGGCGATCCGACGGCATTGATCAGAGGCCGGCCCGCCGCATTTCCCAGCACGAATACTTCTCCACCTTTTGCGCCGTACATGAATGTCTGGCCGACGTCGCCATAGATCACCAGCTTTCCGCTCCTGGCAATCTGAGCGACTTGATCCTGGGCATTGCCGTGTATGTACATCTGCAGGCCGTCCATGCCGCTGGCGGCATAGTCGCCGGAAGATCCGTAAAGATCGATCCGCACATCTCCGGTATCGGGACCGAGGCCGGAGCCGTGAAACCGGTGCCCGCGAAGCCGGTAGACGATGAAGCGCCGCCACCCCAGATGGTATGCCCTGCACAGGAGCACGGCATCACATTCATCTCCTTCGGGCGGAAATCCCTGCGCATCGATCACCAGGATCTCATCACTCGCACGCGGCACGGTGAGCCTGTCGCGCGTCTCAACGGTGATTCTTCTCCAGCAGAGGACAGCGGCTTCTCCGAACAGCGGGGCCCGGTCGAACAGTTCTTCCAGCATTCTGTCCACTACCGACAGCACGGTCGCCCGCCGCTTGTCGCCGGTATAAAAGTGCCTGTCGCGAAGCATCGACAGAAGCCGTATTGCGGCGTGTACCGGCTTCGTTGATTTTGCGCTTGCGGCTACCTGCAGCACCATGCGGCAGAATTGCACCAGCCCCGCCGGAGGCCACGACGACAGGTCAAGCGCGTGATTGAAAAGGGCCTCGACGTTTCCCTTCAGCAGCCAATAGCTGACAAGCTCCTGCGGCGCACTCTCGCCTGCGGGCACATCACAACGGACCGTGCCGCAATCAAGCCTGACTTCATGCCCGAACTTGTCTGTACACGAAAGCGACCGGTCCCCGTTGTTTCCCGATTCGACGGTAAATATGAACGCTCCGCCGTCAGTGCTCGATCCGCCGCGCGCGTTCCAGTACTTGTCGGCCACGGGGCAGAACCGCATATCCTCCTTTGCCAGGCTCATCAGTGTGGCGTCGATCCCCTGTTTTTCCGAGCAGATCAGGCCGATCCTGACATCGCCGTCACCCGAAAGGGCGAAAACCTGTGGCCGCAGCATCGAAGTGTCGGTGATGCCCAGCAGCTGAACCCGGTTTTCGTCCGGCCTGCTGCGCGCGATGATGAAGAACCAGGGCCCATCGGGCGAAGCGTGGATGTGGGTCGCCTGAATCTGCCGGTAGATGGCCTGTTTCTCCTTCGGCAGTCTGTCAAAGTCCAGTTCGGTTGTAGGGGCGAGCGCTTCAATTATGTACTCGAGCGGGTATTTGTACACACGGTCCCAGAGGTCGAACAGCTGAGCCGAGACCTCCGTGTCGGTAAGAAACTGCTGGCGTATATTCCTTTGCCGAAGGTACTCGCAGACGGAATGGTAGTTTGCAAAATCTCCGTTGTGCACAAGGGCTTCGTTGACGCCGACGAAAGGATGCGCGCCTCCCGGGTGCCACACCCGTCCTTTCGTCGGATAGCGCTGGTGGGCAATCCAGGCGTGCGCCCTGAAGTCCTCCAGCCGGTAATACACGACGTTCTGTTCCGCATAGCCGACCAGCTTGAATACCAGCAGATCTCTCCCGTGTGAAAGCACAAATGCACGCTTATCGCCGAGCGAAGCATAGTATTCATCATTCAGCCGGAAGGAATTCCGCCAGACGAATTCGTCTTCCAGGTCGCGCGGCGACAGATCTCCCAGCCCGGTCCGCTCCGCAAATTCCCCCAGCACCTGTGGCTTGACGCGCACCGTGTACCGGTGCACCTCGGGCGGCCGCACTTCAAGACCGGGAATATCCCGGTAATCGTCTATGTGTGGTTGCCGTGTCGATGCTGCAATATCGAAATACGGAATTATAAAACGTCGCTCGAGTTCCGGATGACAGGCAGGATCGAGTAACGCGATCTGGATCAGGTAGTGACTCCTCAGGATATCGCGCGGCACCCCCATCTGGTCCGGGGAAAGCCCCGCCGCCGCAATACCTCCGCCCTTGCCGTTGCCTCGGTTCTGCATCTGCAGTGACGGCTCGTATATGACCCGTCCTGCAAGCGGGACGGTGCAGGCGGCACCGATAACACCGCATCCTCCCTCCTCCGCATCCTTGGACACCGGAGGCGGCTCCTTGCATGGATATACCTGTGAACGCGTCGCCAGCAGCTTCTCAATAGTATTCATTCCAGCCCGCAATCTCCGTGTTATCTCTTCAGAAGCATCTCGATCCGATGTGCGAACGGATGGCCGTTTTCGCCCGGCGGCCGCCGGTGTTCATAGGAGGCGAGATGGCAGAGGACGTCGGCGCGGCCGCGAAGCTCTCGAATCGAATTCATTCCCAGTGTTTTCAGGACTGCTACCATCTGTGCCCGCCAGGCGTTGTGCAGGTTGATCAGCCTCTGGGCCGCCCACTCGAGGTCCATAAGCGTGACAAGTTCAGGATCGGTGGACGCAATCCCGCGCGGGCATCCGCGACCGCTTTCGCAGCAGGCACAACGGACACAACCGAGCGCGATCATCTCAGCCGTCCCGATCACGACGCCGTCCGCCCCGAGAGCAATCGCCTTGAGGGCGTCATAGGCCGTCCTGATTCCCCCGGAGGCGATCAGGGTGATCCTGTGGCGGATCCCTTCAGCGCCCAGGAATTTGTGAACTTTTGGAATGGCGTATTCGATCGGCATTGCGATGTTCTTTTTCGCGATGTCGGGCGCCGCGCCCGTGCCGCCGTAGCTGCCGTCGAGGTGAATGATGTGCGCACCGGCATAGTAGCTTCCCACCGCTACCATGTCGACGTCCGTCGGCGTGGAAACCTTCACGCTGACGAGGCAGTCGGGATTGACTTCCTTGATCCAGTCAAGGTGCTTCTTGTGATCTTCCACGCTGTAGACGCTGTGGAAAGGAAATGGGCTGAACAGAGCGGTCCCGGGCACCGCTCCACGCATACGCGCCACCACCGGAGTGTTCTTGTCTCCGAGAAGGTGTCCCCCAAGACCGGGCTTTGCTCCCTGGGCATATTTGAATTCCACTATCCTGACCCGCTTGATGGTCTCTTCCGAAACGCCGAACAGACCGGTCGCCACCTGCGTGATCATGTGATCGTCATATGGCTGGAGTTGCTCCGGATACCCGCCTTCCCCGGTGCAGCTGAAGCTGTTCCAGGCCGTGGCGGCGCGGGCTTTGGCGACTATCGTGTTGAGGCTCACCGATCCAAAACTCATCCCTCCCCCGTAGACGGGTATGTCGATGTGGATCTGCGGCCTGCCGTCGCCGCGCCGGTTGAGATCGAGCCCGGTATCCGGATCCGGAATCTCCGGTTCAACAGGCCGGCAGGATCTTTCCATCTCGAACCTGAAGCGGATCCGGTCGAACCCTCCTCCCGAAGCGCCATGCCGATATTCCAGGTGAGGCGGCGGAATTCGGCCGGTGCCGGCCTGATACCAGGTTGCAAGAATCAGGTCCGCGGTCCAGCGCGGATCCCCGAGGCACTCCAGATTGGGATTCAACCGCATCCGCAGGGCCTTCCGGGGACATTCGTCAAGGCAGCTGCGGCCGTGTTCAGAGCAGGCCGGGCCGATGCACAGATGGTCGCGCGGCCGCGTCATCAATGCGTAGCCTTCCGGTTTCGTGTGCACGCCATATCCGCATACTTCCTCGCAGCGGCCGCAGGAAACGCAGTCCGCCAGCCGGACGATCCGGTACTTCCCTATTGAATTCCTGTAGCGGTCGGGCACCGGCCGGACTTCTCTCGATACCGTTTCTCGCGGGTCCTCTCCCGGAACCGGGATACAAGGATTGATAAGAGAAGCAATGTTCGTGTTCATACAGTCGCCCTTTCATCAGAGACCAGGAGCAGATCGCCGAATGCTTCCTGTTCGATTTCTTCCATGAAAATCGCTCGCCCTGTTTCACCGCGAAGACGCCGCACTTCCCGAATTCCCATCGCGCCGAGAACTTCGATCAGCTGGTTGTGCCAGGCGCCCATGAGATTAACCATCCGGCGGGCAGCGTAGGCGCTGTCGACAGATTCGATTCCCGCCGGGCATGCGCCATGCGGCGAGCCCTCCTGCTGCACTTCGGGATAGAACGCGTGCGAATTCCGGCAGACGCGGCAGCCGAGAGCCACAAGCAGAGCCGTATCAACCGCCACGAGATCCGCGCCGCAGATGATGGCTTTGGCCATGTGCTCGGCCAGCGCTATTCCTCCTGAAACGATCAGGGTGATTTCATCCCGCATCCTCTCGTCGACGATACGGCCGTGAATCGCGCGCAGCGCATCCTTGATGTGCCGTCCGGGCTTCCCCGCCTCCCCACGCTCGCGCCCGTGCCGGTCCGCGCACAGATGAAAGACTTTCAGCCCGCGGCGCGAGAGTTCCAGAATCCGTTCGACGCTGCCGGGCTCCAGATTTATCCGGACGGATATAATCGCTTCGGGCTTGACCTGCAGGATGGCTTCAGCGGATTCCAGAATATCCGGAGAGTCGATCAGGAAGGCCATCTTCCGGACAGACTCTATGAGGTCCGGACGATGGCGGATATCGTAGCTCGAGAAGATCGGCGCTACGCAGTGCAGGAGTTCAGGAGACACCGTTGCCGCTTCGCGCGCGGACATTGCCGCAATGGTCTTCAGTTCACCGGCAGCGCCGGCACGCGCCCGCGCCAGGGCGGTTTCGCTGATCGGCCATGCGGGAGCATCGAGAATAACCGGCATCTGCACTTCGAGCAGATTCAGCGCACCGGAAAGGATTTCCCCGTCCGGCGAAAACGTGAGCCTCATCGGCTTGGGCCCGATATCGACGGAAGTCGAAATATACTCGCGGCCGTGGATCCCGTCACGTGTAGGCCGGACGATCTCGGACATGTCGGTCCAGATGGAGTCGAATCCCGGTCCGTGAAATGCACCGCGGTAGCCCGCACCCGATACGGGGATTTTGCCGGTGTCGGCCTGGACCCAGGTAGTGAAGATCACGTCGGGCCTCCAGCAATCGTCTCCCATCTCGAGAAACTCCGGATTGACCGACAGGGCCAGCAGTCCCTTGGTGCAGCCCTGAACACAGGAAAAGCACGCCTTGCACTCGTACAGGGTATGGACAGAAGCCAGCGAATCGCGGTTGTGCACCGTTTCGTGCCTGTGGACGTCAAAGCAGCAGCGGAGTTTTACACATTCCGCGCAGCGGGAGCAGTCTTCCCTCCAGTCGATTGCTCCGAACTTCCCGATACGGTGGAATCTTCCCGGAGCAGGAACAACATTGATGCGATAGCGTTCAGGCATTTACACTCCCTCGATCTTCAGACTTCCAGCCGGCCTTCTCACTGAACATCTCCGGCGGAACCAAACCGCAGCCGCCGCCGATGACATGAATGCCGCGCACCCCGCGGATTCCTCTCAGGATGTTGGCGATTTCCGCCGCAATCGAAAGCCCTTCGGCAGCGGGATCCGGCGCTGCACTGATCCGGTCAACGATGTCATCGCCGATCGGACCGTACATACGGCTTCGCTGCAGCGCCCGGACGTGCTCGCCAGAGCTCAGCGGCAGCACGCTCGCGATGATTGCGGTCCGCTTGTCCAAGCCTCTTCTCCGCAGAGCCGCCATCCAGCTTTCAAATTCCTCCGTATCGAATACCGCCTGTGTCACGAGGAAGTCGGCCCCGACCGAGATCTTCTTCCGGACGCACATCAGGTTCAGCTGCAGCGGCCGCAGGTACGGATGCACCGTTGCACCGATCTGCAGATTCAGCGCGGGTGCCTTCTTCTTTGACTTCGGGTCAGCCCCGTCGAGGACCATCCTCTTCATGGCCTGCACCAACTGAATGGAATCGAAGTCGCCGGCGGCGGCCGCCTCGGGACAGATATCAATGGAACCGTGTCTTCCGCTCATACAAAGGATTCCTTCGACTCCCAGCGCTGCGGCGCCGAGAGCATCGCTCATCAGCGCCAGACGGTTGCGGTCGCGCGTCGTCATGGACAGGATCACGCCTGCAGCCTTCCGCCTGGAGAGCTCAACCGCCGCCGAAAACGCCGAACTGCGGATGCGATCGGGATTATCCGCGACAATCACTGCATCCAGGAACGAAGGGACTGAGAGCGAAAGGGCCCGGAGAGCAGCGGGGTCGGCGCCGGCGGGAGCCAGGACTTCTGCAGTCGTTATCATCCTCCCGGACAGCAGGCTCTGGCCGAATCTATTCATTGTTCCCGCCTTGCGCAGCACTGCAGCACAACAGGGGATTGTTCGGATACGCGTTGAAAGCCTCCACTATCCGGTCGCGGAGGGTGACGATCCGGGCCTCGAGCGCCCCCGGTGAAAAGGAACTTCCCTTGCCTGCGGAAACCTGCAGATCCTCTGCCGCAGAACCTGGCAGCCGCAAGAAGACCAGCCGGCCGTCGCCGAGGCCGATTTCGCGCAGGATAGACTGGACATATTCAACCCGCAGGGAACATCGCCGGCTGCCTTCGGCATGGTGGCAGTTTTCCTCACTGCAGGCGACCACCGACACAATGCTGGAGCCGGTCTCAAAGGCACGCAGCACGTGTTCCGGCTGAAGCCTCCCGGTGCAGGGGACCACGACTTGTTCCACCTGCCCCGGAAGATGGAAGTCCGGAATGAGAGGGCGCATCCCGGCAGCCGCCATGGCCTTCACACCGGGCCGCGCACAATTGGCACATACAAACATCGTAATATCAGCGGAACCGTCCATTCTCCCTCCCGCATCTCATTAATGTGAATTCCTGAAATCAGGACGGAAGCTCGTAACCGGGAGGTGCGGAGCAGCCGCATCCTTTTCGTCTGCACTGCACGACGCCCCTGTCACGGGTTGAGTGGAGAATTGCTCGCAGTGGATGATCTCCAGCCTGGAACTCCGCTTCAGAGTGCAGCCGGCATCGTGATCACAGGTCTCGCAGAGTCCGCGGTACTTGGATGACACAGCCATAGGCATCACGTCCCCTCTTTTTCAAATCAGTGTCAGGTCATGCTAATGAGCAAAGGACGTGCCAATGACAGGGACATAACCTATGAATTTTTTCAATCAACGGATGCAGAAGGTTAAGAACTTTATGCAAGAGCATTTCAACAATCCGGGGTGGATCCAGACACACGAGTGGCTCTCATTGTTTACATCGGAATAGAATCTGTACCAGCAGATGAAGTCGAGATCAGGAAAGGCCGTAACGATCGAGCTTCTTACGCAGAGTCACGCGGCTCATGGCGAGCAGGTCGGCGAGTTCGCGCTGGCTGTAGCGCCCGCCGTCGATGAGGTGGCGAAGGAGCGCTTCCTCGACGGTTTCCAGGATTGCGTCACGGACGCCCGAAAGCTTCTGCCTCGAACTGAGGAACCGTATGACGGCCTGCCGCAGATCCTCCTGGGGTTCGCCGGTGTCTGCGACGGCGACGGCAAAGACGTCCGGATGGTTCTCCCGGATCTCCCCAGGAAGGAGTTCAAACGAGACGGTATCGTCGGGACTCATCACGACGGCCCGCTCGATGCAGTTTTCGAGTTCCCGGACGTTGCCCGGCCAGGAATAGGCAAGCAAAGCATCCATGACCTTGCGGGGGATTCTGGTGACATTGCGCGCCGCTTCACGGTTGTATTTCTCGAGGAAGTGCCCGACGAGAAGCGGAATGTCTTCGGGGCGCTCCCGGAGCGGTGGAAGGTGTATGGGGATAACGTTCAGGCGGTAGTAGAGATCGTGCCGGAATCTGCCCGCCCGGATTTCAGACCGGAGGTCGCGCCCGGTGGCCGCTACTATTCTGACATCAACTGTGACGGTCCTGGTCGAGCCGACCGGCTCGAAGCGTCGCTCCTGGAGGGCGCGCAGCAGCTTTACCTGCAGCCGCGGGCTCATATCGCTGACCTCGTCGAGGAAGAGCGTACCCCCGTCGGCCGCGCGGAATCTGCCTTCGTAGTCCCGCACCGCACCGGTGAAGGCACCTTTGACGTGTCCGAACAGTTCCGTCTCGAGCAGGCTTTCAGGCAATGCGCCGCAGTTCACCTTCACGAGGGGACCGGCCGCACGATCGCTGTTGTAATGCACGACGTTGGCGATCAGTTCCTTCCCCGTGCCGGTTTCACCGGTAATCAGGACCGATGAGCGGGAACGCGCGGCGGTTGCCGCAACTCCGAGGAGACGGCGTATGGCGGCGCTGCCGCCGACAATGCTGTCGACGCGGTAACTGCGCCTGAGTTCCTCTCCCCGCCGCGTCAGCACATCGATGTTCCGGATTTTTGCCGGATCCGCCTCCTGTGACGCTCTCCCCGTCTCGAGATCCAGCGGCTGCGGCACGCCGATGGCGGCGCTTCTGCCCGAAGCTTTGTGCACCGTCAGCGCGGGCTGCCCGCCCGAAAGCGAGACGTCGATAATTACCTGCGTTATGTGACGCACCTTGGCAAGAAAGACTTCGCTGTGAGCTTCGGTTTCAATCAGCCAGAACGCAAGCGCCGACAGGTCATAAAGCCGCGGGCACAGGTGCCCGAACAGACGGACAACGCGGTTTTCGTCACCCCAGAGATCGAGCATCCCGGTAAGGGAATCGAACACGTAATTGGCTGACTCGCCGTTGCGCGTCCCCGCCTCGATCAGGGCCTGCTCGAGCCGCGCCGGGTCGGCCGGATCGGCTATATGGATCGGGGCATGGACGGCATTGCGCGCGGGGTTGTCGAAAAACTTCAGAAACATCTCGTCGGAGTTCCCTTTTCCCGACGAGAAACAATCGATGAGCGAAAAACGCCCCGGAGACATGAGCCGCGCGTATTTCGATGCGATGGTCTGAGGCGAGCGGTTGAAACTGACGTAGACGATCGGAACGCCTCCCTTTTCACAGGCAGTAACGAAGCTGGATATGAAATGATCGCCGGCGACCCCGGAATCGATCTCCCATACCAGATTATCGCCTGAGAGCACTCCCCCTATCGCCTTGTCCACCTCGGCGATGCCGGTGGTGGGGCTGTAATGATGCGTCATGGCAGACATGGTAGATGTTCCACCCCATTTCCGTCAATATGTTGAAAGCACGGACCTTTAATGCCATCCACGATACCCCGCGATGGCGCCGGGTGGAGCGGAACGAATTCAGCAACCGCTGCGCCGACGCTTGACAACTATGAAATCCAATCTCATGATTTTTCCAAATAGTGTTAGGATTTGGGAAATCTGATCGGAGAACGGATTCAAAATCAGCAAAAAGGAGTGGTTTTATGAAGAGATTTGTAACAGTTCTTGTTTTGGGTTGCGTGGTATCAACAGTATCGATGCTTCCGGATGCGGAGGGGGGCGAGCGGAATCAGAAGACGGTTCTGACATTCAATCAGCCGGTTGAGATACCGGGCACGGTTCTGCAGGCGGGGACGTATGTGTTCAAGATTGCGGATTTTACGGTCGACAGGAACACGGTCCAGATTCTCAGCCAGGACGAGCGCAAGGTGTACGCGACGGTCATGACCCGGCCGAGCTACAGGTCAAATCCGAACGACGATACCTCGATCGTTCTCGAAGAGAGGGGAGCCGGAGCACCGCCTGCGATCAAGAAATGGTTTTTCCGGGACCGCACGTACGGACATGAGTTTGTCTACGGAAAACCTCTGCCGAAACCGAACCAGCTTGCAAGAACAGATTTCGAAACGGATTTCGCGGCAATCGAGATTCCGACCAGACTTGCCGAACCGACCCCGGTGGAATTCAATCCGAGAGAGCCTGAACCGGTTGTGATCGCACAGCACACCGATACTGAGGAAAGCGATTATTTGCGGCTGTTGAGAGAGCGCCAGGAGGAGGCGGCACGAGAGGCCCAGGAGGGCTTACTCATGGACGAGCAGATTCCCGCACAGTCGGCCATGATACGCCAGCTCCCGAGGACCGGCAGCCGTTTGCCGCTCATAGCGCTTGCAGGCGTCGGGCTACTGATTGCGGGCATGGGCCTGCGGATTTCAGCGAGGCGGACCCGAGGCTAGAGGTCCGGTTGCGGCGGGCGCGGCCGTCGAGCCGGAGTCGCTCCGGGACGGCCCAATTCATGGGTCTTCAGATCATAGTGATCGCGCAGCTCGTCGCTCAGCGTCTCCCTCCACAGCGGAACACCGGCAAAGTATGCCGCCCTTGCCAGAACATGTGCTCCGACCGGGGAGGTTACCATGATGAACATGACTATGACGGCGGCTTTCGAGGAGACGGTTATGTCATCGAAATAGAGCGCCGCGCCCAGCATGATTAGTCCCACACCGAGGGATGGAGATTTCGCGCTGCAGTGGATGCGCATAAAAAGGTCCGGAAAGCGCACCACCCCTACGGCGGCGATCAACATTAACGCAACTCCTGCTGCAAGGAGACTGAAGCTCAGGATTTGTACCATGGCGGCCCTCCTTTTTCGATGTAGCGAGCGAACGCAACAGTGCCCAGAAAACCTACCAGAGCGAGGACCAGTCCAAGGTCAAGGAACACGGGGGCATCCACGACAACGGCGAAGACCCCCGTGAATCCTACAACCAGGCTCGCAATGAAATCGAGCGCGACGGCGCGGTCGGGCAGGCTCGGCCCTCTGGCCAGCCTTACGAATCCGAGCATGATCGCCAGTCCCAGCATGCCAAGGAGTGCGGTCCCAAACATCGAGTCACCTTCTTTCAATTCCACGCAAAAGCCGGATGACCCGCCGCTCCAGCCCTTCCTTTATGGTCCTGCGCACGAGTTCCGGGTCTGACGCGTACATCACATGCAGATACATCACCGTCCGATCGGAAGAGACATCCAGGCTGACGCTGCCGGGGGTAAGGGTAATAAGATTTGCAAGCAGGGTGATTCCTTCATCGGTTTTGACATCGAGTGGAAGTGCAAGGACGCGCGGATGCATCCGGTGCCGTGGCGTCAGGACATCTATGGCGACGCGCAGGTTTGCCAGCAGGAGTTCCCATGCGAAGTAGAGCAGGAATTCGATAAGGTAGGGCACCGTCCTGAAATACCGGGCACGGGGGAATACGTTCCTGAGCATCAGGAGAACGAAATAGCCGATCCCGAATCCTATGATCAGATTCAGCAGCGTCAGGGTTCCGGTCAGCAGCACCCACACAAGAGCGAGGCATAGATTCAGCACCAGCAGATTCATCGGACTCCTCCGAGCACCACCCTGATGTAGTCGGCGGGCTGAAACAGCTGGTTTCCGGCGCGTTCCGCAAAGCCGAAAACCGGTCCTGCCAGAATTCCTATCGACAACGTCACTGCCGCGAGCAGACCTATCGGGGTCAGCTGGTATCGCAGGTGCACATCCGAATAGGCCAGCATGCCGGCCCGTTCGGGTTTAGCCTTCCAGAAAGCTTCATTCCAGATCTTCATCATCGAAAAGAGAGTCAAAAGCGATACCGCGAGAGCCACGCCGACAATCAGGTACTGTTCCTGGATGAGTCCGGCTTTCACGAGGCCGAGCTTTGCGAAAAAACCGGAAAGGGGAGGCAGGCCCGCGAGCGACAACGCAGGCACAAGAAACAGCATCGACAGCTCGGGTCTTGCCCGGTACAAACCTCCGAGGACTTTGAGGTCAGAGGAATGGCCGATCCGTTCAACCGCTCCGCTCACGAGAAACAGGTTGGTCTTTACGATTATATGGTGCGCAATGTAGAAAACCGACGCGGCCAGTCCGAGAGGCGTAAACAAGCCGAGTCCCATAATCATATATCCAATCTGGCTCACGATATGGAAAGACAGGATGCGCCTGAATTCATTCTGTGAGACGGCGCCAAGCACCCCCGTCGCCATTGTAAGACCTGCGATCACCAGTATGACGGTGTGGGTATACCCGGTATCCTGAACAAAAATGAGGGTGAAGACGCGGATCAGGGCATAGACCCCGACCTTGGTAAGAAGTCCTGCGAAGAGGGCCGAAACAGCCGGGGCCGGCAGATGGTATGAAGCCGGAAGCCAGAAAAAGAGCGGGAAGGCGGCAGCCTTTATCCCGAATGCGACTATGAAGAGCATCGAGGTGGTTCTGAGCACCGAGCGTGAGTATTCAGAGTCAGACACGGAGAATTTGCTGGCGAGGTCTGCCATGTTCAGTGTTCCGGCCATTCCGTAGAGGATCCCGACGGCTGCAAGAAACAATATGGAAGAGATCAGGTTGAGAGCCACGTACTTTATCGCGCCCTGCATCTGCCTTCTTTCGCCGCCCAGCGCCATCAGCACGAAAGAGGCTACGAGCATCACTTCAAACCAGACGTAGAGATTGAACAGGTCTCCGGTCAGAAAAGCTCCCGAGACTCCCATGAGGAGGAAGTGGTAAACCGGATGGTAGCCGAAAGCTTCGCTCTCGCGCTCGATACCGGCGAGTGAATAGAGCGCGACGGCAAAGCCGATCAATCCGGTCAGGGCAAGCATCAGGGCGCTGAATTCGTCTGCAACAAACGTGATCCCGTACGGCGCCGGCCAGTTTCCGATCCGGGTTGCAGCAATGCCATTGCGCACCACCTCGATCAGCAGTGCTATATCGGCTGCAAACACGAGCGCCGCGCCGACCATGCTGACCGTTCTCTGCCCGTGCAGAGACCTGTAGGCCAGCAGGGCCAGGACAGCCGTCAGCATTGGAACCAGGACGGGAAAGACAAGCAGCAGGTCGGTCATAGTCTTTCCGTTTCGCTGATCCTGTCGAGGTCGTCCGCACCAACCAGCTTGTGCGTCCGGTGCGCCAGCCCGACGGCAAATGCGGTTACGCCGAAACTTATCACGATCGCCGTCAGGATCAGCGCCTGCGGCAACGGGTCGGCGTACCCGCTCGTGCTGATTCCCTCCGTGTCAACTATGGGAGGGCGGCCTCGCATGAGCCTGGCCGAAGCAAATATCAGCAGGTTGATCGAATGACTGAGCAGTCCGAGCCCGATCAGCAGCTTCAGCAGATTTCGACGGAGCATCATGTAGATTCCGCTTGAAAAGAGAACTCCTATAACGACAGCCAGAACGACCTGCATGCTACTCCTCCTCGAGGACGAATATGATGGTCAGTACGACGCCGACGACAGCGAGATATACGCCCGTGTCGAATATCAGAGGCGTTCCGACCACAACCTCTCCGGATGCGGCGAACTCAGGGTTCAGCCACATCCCGGCAAGAAAGGGGCGGCCGGCGAGAAGGCCGGCCACTCCGCTCAGCAGAATGACTCCCAAGCCGACCCCGATCAACACTCTAGGGTCTATCCGGAAAGCTTGCCGTGCCGCCGGAGCATCGTGGGCCACGGCGTACAATGCCCATGACGCCGCTGCCACCAGGCCCGCCACGAACCCGCCACCCGGCCGATTGTGGCCGCGGACCAGAAGGAACACCGAAAAGAACAGAAGCAAGGGCATGACAATCCGGATTGCCGTATGCAGTATCAACGACTTCATTTCTGTCTGCTCCCTCTGGTTTTCACTCTCTTCGACTTGAGCAGCGCGTAAACGCCTATGGCGGCGATACCGAGCACGGTCGTTTCACCCATGGTGTCCAGCGCACGAAAATCAACCAGGATTACGTTAACGATGTTCCTTCCATGAGCCTCCGGAACGGACGCTCTGACGAAGTATTCCGAAACCGGACCGGCCAATTCGGTTCCTGCAGCCATAACGACAAGCAGTGTCACCATGAGGCCGCCGGCAATGGCGATCGCTCCGTCGAAAGCGCGCGAGCGCGCCGAGCTGAGCCGTTGAAAGCCTGGGAACCTGTGAAATACAAGCACGAAGAGGATTACGGTCAGAGATTCGATCAGGAATTGAGTCATGGCCAGATCGGGGGCACTGAAGACCATGTATATCGTTGCAACCCCGTAGCCGGCTGCACCCATCGCCGCAACGGCACCCAGGATCGTCTTCGAACGGACGGCCCATATCGACGCGAACACTACAAGAAGCGCCAACAGCAGCTCGCCCGGCCCCACTTCCAGACCAAGCCCGAGCCAGCGATACCAGATGTCGATATTCTTCCGCAGCAATGGGATCCCGACAATCACAACGGCAGTCGCCATGGTGATTATGAGATAGTGGTGCAGATACCCCGTCTGGAGAAGACGTGTCTGCGCGACCGCGACAGCGTTCATCCATTTCAGCACCAGCTCGTAACCCTTCTCCGGACCCCACTTGGGCATCAGCGCCGCGGCCCTTCTTCGCACCTGGTCGTTGAACCGGTAGAGCACGGCTCCGGCGACGATGCCGGCCAGGCTCAAAAACAGTGGCAGTTTGAGTCCCGGCCACAACGGCAGGTCTATTGAGCCTGTACCGACAGTGACGGCAAGCACTGCAGGTTCAATCAGGAGCCGACCAACCGATTGAGGAAATATTCCGAGAAGCAGGGTGACCGCTCCGAGGATTGCCGGACCGATCCACATCGAGAACGGGACGTGCCCAGGATGCCCGCTCTTGCGTGCGCCCGGAACGGTGTCGAGGAACGGCTTGCCTCCGGCCATCACCGCGACAAACACAAACGAGACTCCTCCCGCGAAAACCACCGTCGCGATTGCGGCGCCGCTCTCCACTCCTGCTTCGTACGCGATTTCTTTTGCGACAGAGCCGAAGAGAGGCGGGATTCCTGCCATTGACAAAGCCGCGATGAATGAGGCGGCCGCCGTCACGGGCATAAAACGAAGCAGGCCGCCCAGTTGTGTCACATCACGGGTCCCTGTTTCGTGATCAATCACCCCCGAAACCAGAAACAGCGAACCTTTGTAAAGCGCATGGGCCAGCAGAAAGGCGATAGCGCCCTCGAGTGCATGAGCGGATCCGAGTGCCGTCAACAGAGTGATCAATCCGAGGGCGCCGATTGTCGAATACGCCAGCAGCAGTTTTATGTCAGTCTGGCAAAGAGACATGTAACTGCCGAGCAGAAGAGTTGCGACTCCCACTGCAATCCCGAGGGAACTCCACCAGTCGTTGCCGCTCATCACAGGACTCAGCCGGATCATGAGGTAAATGCCTGCCTTCACCATTGCGGCAGAGTGAAGATATGCGCTCACCGGCGCCGGAGCCACCATTGCTCGAGGGAGCCAGAAGTGAAACGGGAACTGGGCCGACTTTGTCATGACGCCGGTGAGGATGAGGATGATGGCAGGAGCCAGAAGCGGGCTTGCGGAAATCTGTTCCCGTCGATTGAGCAGGTCGGAAACCTCAAGCGTGCCTCCGGCAAGTCCAAGCAGCAGCACTCCCGCCAGCAGCGCCAGCCCACCCATGTTGGTTACCAGCAGTGATTGAAGCGCACCCTGGCGCGCATCCTCATCCTCATGCCTGTACCCGATCAGCATGAATGAACTGATGCTGGTCAGTTCCCAGAACACGTAGAGAAGAAGGAGATTGTCCGATGTCACCACTCCCAGCATCGCCGCCGTGAAGACCATGAGCCATCCGTAGTAGCGGCCGAGCTGAGGCTGGTCCTTCAGGTACCCTGCGGAATATACGGTTACCAGCAGGCCCATTCCGCTTATCAGGATTGCGAAAAGCAGGCTTACTCCGTCGACATAGAACGAGAGATCAAGGCTGAGAGAGGGGACCCACGGATAGGTGACGGCTATCGGATCTCCTGAAAACTTAGCGAGTGTAACGAGAAAGAAGAACAGCAGCGCCGCGGGCACGGCGGAAAGCCAGTAGCCTGCGGCAGCCTGGCGGAAGCGCACCGCCACCGGCGCACACACAGCCGCTGCGAATCCTGCCAATACCGAAACCAGAATAGTCACTGGACACTTTCCCGGGCCAACATTGCTGACAAGCGTCTACTCATTCCACAGGAAGGCAAAACATGCTGGGGGGACTCGCCTGTGCTGCTAACTGATTAGGCACGACGTTATCTGCATGGTAACAACGGCTTGAGGCTGTTTCAAGGACCCTCTGTGCCAAT